>Ga0187782_10000894_pt1 | contig 21146 bp, 23 predicted proteins | sample 0715_SJ02_MP15_2_FD_132454 | JGI IMG/M metagenome (GOLD analysis project Ga0187782, IMG submission 132454) | Tropical peat soil microbial communities from peatlands in Department of Meta, Colombia - 0715_SJ02_MP15_20_MG | ecosystem: Environmental > Terrestrial > Soil > Wetlands > Peat | place... | reverse complement strand
GAGATTAGAATGTGTTCGAAGAGAAAAGCGCCGATGGGGATGATTCCGGTCAGGGAATGCAGCCGCCGCAGAGCGAACGTCATGCCTTGGCCGGCGCGCAGGGGCGCCACACCGGGTGGTATCTTCTGTGTAATTGCGGGAGCAGTAGAACTGGCTGCTGACGCCACGAATCGCTCCTTTGTGAGTGCTTAGAAATTCAACAATGAAAGACGAACCTGTAATTATCCGGCCGTGCGGAAGACGAAGTCAATACGCGATCGCACGCGCGAATGTGACGAGGTTCATTGCAATTGTCAGCAAACTATGCCACGGGAGATGGGGATCGCGTCATCCCCGTGTTCGCTCCGTTTAGGAGTCTAGTCCCTCCGTTCGTCCGCCCAGTTCAGGAACTTTCTCAAAGCCGCGCCCCGATGGCTGTACCTCGCTTTCTCTTCCGCCGTGAGCTCGGCAAATGTTTTTCCGACCGGCGAAAAATAAAACAGGGGATCGTATCCGAATCCGTTCGTCCCGCGGGGAGCGTCGAGAATAATTCCCTCAGCCACTCCGCGGAACGTAGCCAGGGTTTTGCCGTCACGTGCCGCCACCAGCACGCAGACGAATCTGCCCGTCCGTTTCGCGGGAGGAACGCCCTTCAGTTCGCGAAGAACGCGTGCGTTGTTGGCCGCGTCATCGACGTTGGCGTCAGCGTGATGGGGTTCTTTGCCGTGCACATCGGGCGCGGCATAACGTGCCGAGTGCACGCCGGGCGCTCCACCGAGCGCGTCAATCTCTAACCCGGAATCATCGGCGACCACAATCTCACCGGGGACACACTTGCTGTAAGCTTCCGCTTTCTTGCGGGCATTGGCTTCGAAGCTAAGTCCGTCTTCTACCACCGGCGGCAGAGAGGAGAAATGGGGAATGCCGGCGATTTCAATTCCGTGGGCCAAAGCGGCGCCTGCGAAGTCGCGCAGCTTGCCGGGATTGGAAGTGGCAATCAGAATTCTTCGCATCATGGATTCATCCTAGGTAGTAGTGCAGTTTGTCTGTCATCCTGAGCAAGCCTCTTTTGCGCAGCGAAGAGCCTGCCCTGAGCCGAATGGCGAAGGGATCTGGGCGAGCCGCGCGATGCGGCGCATTCTCTGCGCCGCAATAATCGCGCGTTTGGCTCGCCTCCTTGTCAAACTGCACCACTACCCTATCCGGACACGGCTCGACGGCAGCCGGGAAACGGTTTTCACCCGCATCCATAGTAACCACAGGATGACAGCGATTGCCGAAATCCATCCTCCGGCCGTGCAATCCCAGGTGCGAATCAGAGTGATCTCAACGCGATTCGCGCCTGCCTGCACCGGGACCAGCATCTGCCCTGTGCCTTCACGCGTTGTGGCTTGCACTACGCGATCGTTCACTTCCACGCGCCACGCCGGATAGTTGAACAGACGCAGAACCAGATTGTCAGGAGCTGACATGTCCGCGGTGAGGATTTTACGTTCAGCATTCCACACAGAGACGTGGATCGCGGCGCGGGCGGCGCCCTGCACGGTCACTCGCCGGGCGTCTTTGTCGAGCAGCGAGGCATCGGCGGCGATGGGCGTGTATTCGTCGCTTCCCTCATAGCCGGCGCCGGTTGCCATATTCTCCTGCATTTCGCGCAAGTCGGCGGCGTGATCCCACCAGGGGGGCTGGAAGTGAATCCATACGAAAGCCAGCACAGCCAGCGTGGCCAGATAGAGCAAGACACGTGACGCCCATCGCCGCACTGCGGCCGCCACGAATAATGCGAATGGAATGCCGAGACAAAGCAACCACCGCCAGGGAAACTGCATGAAGTGCAGTTCGGGCAGGATGCTCCACACTGGATAGCTGATGGGCGACATCAGCAATGCAGATGCGGCAGCCCAGGTGACAAGCAATTGCCAAGGAAGTGGACTATGGTTTCGCCATTTCCGCGCCAGCCACGCCGCGGCAAGCGTCAGCGAGATTTCGCAGAGCGCCACCCAGGAGATCACGCGGTTAAACGCGTCATGCTCAGCATCGGCCGTGTGCGTAAACAGAAAATTATCTTGCGGACGCGAGCCCTGCGAGACTGCCTCCGCAATATTGACCCATTTTTGCTCGTAGGCGGCCGGCAGCAAATAGAACGCGGCCAGGCCGGCGCCCAGAAGCACGGCGGCCGCTCCCAGGACGAGAATGGCCGGCGATCTTTTCTGCCAGGCGATCACGATCAACAACAGCGCCACCGAATACTGAATCATGACCGCCGCCGGCGCGTTGATCAGCCAGGCGCAACCCAGCAACAGCGCCAGCCAAACGGTCGCGCGCTTTTTACCGAGGGTCAAAAGCAGCAACAGCAGCAAGGGCAAGAGGAAACTTGCAAGGAGCTCAGCGAGGGCGCTTCTCCAATAAACAATTACAAGGTGATAAGGATTAATGGCATAGAAAACCGCGGCGAAAGCGGCATCGCGGCGGTTCAGCCATCGCCGGGCCAGCAGAAACATCGAGATGCCCGCCAGGGTCAGGGCCAGCCAGATGTAGATGCCGGCAGTCAACGTCCAGGGAAAGATCGCGGTGAGAGCGCCGCCCAGACACAACGATGCAGGCGGGTAGAAGATGAATCGAGGCTCACCGTAGGCGAAGTGCGCCAAGGCCGCCCATCGCGGATAGATAATGCCCTGCTTCCATTGCAGCAAAATTTCCAGCCAGGAATAGAGGTGGAATTCGACATCGTGGCCGGAGGGTGTGCCAAGAAAGAAGAAAGGAACTTCGACTGCGAACGCGGAAGCGCCGATAGCGAGCAGTGGCGCCCAGAGCAACCTGCCGCCGGCGGCAGGGGACGGCTCTTTATTAGAAGAACTGACCATGGGAGCGATGCCACCGCGAGGCGACCAACTGTGCGATCGATCAGATCCTGCCGCCTGCATCGCCGCGACGCCCCCCGCGCCGAAATCTCAATACTATGGAGAATTTTTGCCGCAATACATGTTCGCACAAGTCGCGCAACGCACAGCCTGTTGCTCCTCAATATGTCCGGATTGATCCAGCAGCGCGCCGCTGCAATTGCCAGTTGCCTTGAAGCCTGTGCGTATCTGCGCCGTGATTTAACCCAGATTTAATCTGGCTGAAACTCCCTTGCAACAAGGGCGAGCTAGGGTATCCGCATTGGGGTGAACAGACTAACGGAGAGCGGAAGAACCCGCGCCAGAGACGGGGCGTGGGTTCTTCTTCCTCCGGTAATCCCTCTGCCGGCCTCTCGCGCAATTCTGCTCATTCCCTTGCCCGAATCTGCCCGCCGTAACCACTCCAGATAAATTCTTCCAATTGCCCGCCGCGAGAGGTTTTTCTGGCAAAGCGTCGTGAGGTTGGATCGTGCGTCTGCAACCGGCGAGGTTGGACGTTAGAATTTTCGCAAAGCAGCATGTCCCAGCCAGGACCAGCACTGCCGGGACCGGACTCCGTCGGAAACAATGGCGTGGTTTACGGCCAGCGAGGAGTTGTCGGCCGCGGCACTTTGGGGGCACTCACACTTGAACCGGAAAAGCCCGCCTTCGCCGCGTTGGCATCAGGCTGGGCTGAAGCTTCATCAATTTCAACCAGGACCGAATTGTCTTCGTCATCATTTTCGGCGAGCAAGGGAGCCACTTCTCGCAACTTCTCCGCCGCCTCCTGGAGCATTTCGATCTGCTTGCCCAGTTGTGCGTACTTCGCCTGCTTCTGCCGCAGCACTTCATGAATGTCCCTCATAGGCCCCCCAATGGCAAATGTATCGAGGCCAAACAACAGGGGTCAACGGTAATTCCGGCCAGGAAGGGTTACCGGGGTAATGGTGCGAATTAGAGAATATAGAGCTCTGACGAGGCAAGACAAAAGCCCCGCCAAAAGCGGGGCTTTCGTGAAGCGAATAGAAGAGTCAATCTTTCAGTTTCTTACGAACCAGTCCAGCCAAAGCAAGCAATCCGGTTCCCAACAGTCCCAGTGTGCCGGGTTCTGGAACGGTAGTGATGACGGTGTCGCCGCTGGCCAGCGGGATCGAACCCGAAAAGCCATTCTTGCCGACGCTAAATGTGATTTGTGTGGTAGCGCCCTTTACGGTCGTTCCGTTGTACCAGGTGCCGGAGATCGAACCCATCAGGGTGTAGCAGACTGCGCCGTTCGGCCCGCAATTCGTGTTCTCGGTCCAGGTGACGGTGCCCGTGAATGCGCCACTGAAGATGATGCCGTTGGGAATGCCTCCCTGGCCGTTACCGGTGATCACGAAGCTGCTTCCCGCGCTGCTGAATGTCCCACCCGTTTGCAGGTTGCCGCTCACCAGCGCACCTGTAGTAAAGGTCAGGCTACCCATCGCCCCCTGTAGCAAACCCAGCCCGCCAAGGCCATTGACTTCCGTGAGTTCTGAGCTGGTGAGACTAAGGCCCCAAGTCGAGCCCGCGAGAGTACCACCGCTGCTGTTGAAGCCTACGCTACCCGCAAATGCGGCTACCGGCAAAGCCAAGACCAGTAAAGCCATGAGAACTATCCGCTTCATGGTTCGTCCTCCTGTACTCGTTGAACTCCCCACTGACTTGAGGATTCTGCTTTGCGCAAGACACACCGAGATATCGCCCCCTGTGCAGTTTATGTGCCAACGTTAAAGGAAATAATTAACTTTATGATTTAGCTGATAGTTAGCCGGCAGGCGAGCGAGGAGGGTAACCTCAAAAGCTGCAAAGCGATGCATACGAAGTGCACACAAAATGCAGCATTCCTGGCGGCAACCGGCATTTCCGCCGGAAGCCTTGCGTCAATCGGGACTGTCACGGCATTGATACGGCAAAAACAAAGGCCCCGCCGAGGCGGGGCCTGTTGCGAGGCGGATAGAGGAGTTTAAGCTTTCAGTTTCTTACGAATCAGTCCAGCCAGACCGACCAAACCCGTTCCCAGTAGTCCAAGCGTGCCAGGCTCGGGAACGGTCGTGATGACAGTGTCGCCGCTGGCCAGCGGGATCGAACCCGAAAAACCGTTCTTGCCGACGCTAAATGTGATTTGTGTGGTAGCGCCCTTTACGGTCGTTCCGTTGTACCAGGTACCGGAGATCGAACCGGTTAGGGTGTAGCAGACTGCGCCGTTCGGCCCGCAATTCGCGTTCTCGGTCCAAATGACGTCGGTGCTGAAGGTCCCCGAAAACAACACGGTGTTCGGAAGCCCGCCGTTGCCGTTCGTGGTAATGGTAAAGGTTCCACCCGGCCCGAAGACGCCTCCGGTTTGCAGATTACCCGAAATAAGCGCACCTGTGGTAAAGCTCAGGCTGCCCAGCGCCCCCTCCACCAAACCCAGCCCTCCAAAGCCATTGACTATGGTGAGTTCTGAGCCGGAGAGGCTAAGGCCCGCACTTGAACCAGTGAGCGTACCGCCACTGTTGGTGAGATCCACGTTGCCTGCGAAAGCCGCCACCGGCAATGCCAGAACCAGAAGAGCCATCAGAACTATCCGCTTCATGATTACTTCCTCCTCGATCCTCAGAACCCCCAAAACAATTGGGAACTTCAGGTCCCCTCTGGCTGGACACTAGGCCTGCCTCAGCCGTTCTATAGATGCATCCTGGGTGCCAAATCAGGAGAAAACGTAACCTGCTGATTCGGTAGCTGGTTAGCTTGGACCATGGGTCCGATTAACAATTCAAAAACTGCAAATCGCTGCACACTAGTACAGCCCTTTTGCGTTTTGCCCTTCGATGCGCCCATACACACCCGATTAAATCCCTTAGCCAACTCGTGCCACAATATGGCACAGAAGTGTACTTCACAACATGCCCGCGCGCAAGTAGTTTGGAGGGCGAGCAGTTCTGGGGGAGGGCTGTTCAGGCGTCCTGTGACTCGCAAGAGTCTCGGGGCGCTTCTTTTTTTGAGGCGTATTGGCGGCGTGAGAGAGGCACGCCAGCGACGAGCGGGAGCCGCCAGCCGAAATCCTGAGCGCTCTTTGCGAAGGATCTCCCCTAGCAATATGGTCTGGGTATGGATGGCGCGCCCTGAGAGATTCGAACTCCCGACCTTCTGGTTCGTAGCCAGACGCTCTATCCAGCTGAGCTAAGGGCGCAGATCATGCGTCACGAAACCGGCGTGCTAATTATAGCGGATGCCGACCGTCGCCGCGAACGCGGTTTCCGCAATCTCACTCCCTGCGGCGGAAATTCTTCCTGCGATTGCAGTTTCCTACTTCACTTCATCACGCATCCTGAATTGCAGCTTCCCGATGACCTCTAAAGTAAGGAGTTTCCCTTAGAGGGCGACCCTCCGAACCCCGTGCTGGACGCGGAACGTGGCCCAGTCTTTTCCACAACCATTCGGCACTCCGCGTGATGCCCTGGGACGAGGCTCGTAATTCTTTCCCGCCCCGAGAGCAATTCCTACCAGACCATTCGAAGGCCGGGTTCGTGTTTTGAGGCAGTTACGCAACGGCACGCCGTGTGCTACGTGCTAACCAGACGAAGTGGCGCGCAACGGGGCGCTCCAAGGATGACTTCGGCCAGAGGTTTTCTTGGACGCCCCTTGCATTTTGGTCCCTCTGCCCGTTCCTTCCGCGAACCAGGCCCGCGAACTACGCCGGGGTCAACCGTTCCCGCACGTCCACTCCTGCCTGACGCAACATGCGAACTACAGCCTCCACCTTGAGGCGGGACGCGTCGAACTCGACACGCACCGTACGCTCTTGCTCGTTGAACTCTACCCGCCGCACTCCGTAGACTTCGCGCATGCCATCAATCGCCTGTAGCTCAGTCTCGCCCGGGGCGGAGCCGTACCGGAAAACAACCTCCAGATAAGTCATGGGATAATCCTCGCTTATGGAGAATGCAGGACTGCCCGGCCGACTTTCCGGGCTGAATCCAATATAAAGCATCGTCCATCGAAGCAAACAGGATGTTGCCGCCCCGACGCGCCTATGCCCGCGAGTTCGCCAATCCCACCTCTCAACCCCGAACGCGACCCGGTGTGCGGGATGAACGTGAATCCCGCAACCGCGAAACACACTTACCAACACGCCGGCAGGAATTACTACTTCTGCTGCGCCGGGTGTGTCGAGAAATTCAAAGCTGAACCGGCCAGGTATCTCGCGCCCAAAGCGGCTGAGCGTTCGTTGGGATTGGTGATGCTGCGCGCGCCGGCCATCGTTTCTATTGGGCCGAAATCTGTCGGGTCGAAAGAGCCGGCTGTCACCCAAGTGGCGACGCCTTCTCCTGCGAAGCCTGCAGCGGCTAATGATGTGGCTTACGTGTGTCCGATGTGCCCGGAAGTTCGCGAGAGAAAGCCGGGAGCCTGTCCTTCGTGTGGTATGGCTCTTGAAGCGGAGCTTCCGTTAGTGGCGATCCGTGCCGAGTACATCTGTCCCATGCACCGGGAGATCGTGCGGCGCGATCCGGGTTCGTGTCCGATTTGCGGCATGGCGCTGGAGCCGCACATGGTCTCGACCTCTGCCGGCGAAGTGAATCCTGAACTGCGCGACATGACACGGAGGTTCTGGATCAGCCTTGTCCTTACCGCGCCATTGCTGGCAATTGCCATGGCGAGCATGATCTGGCCGCACGTATTCATGGGCGGGCTCTCCATTCTCAAGGGCGATCGGTGGGTAGTGACGCCCTGGAACTCGATTCTGCCGTGGCTTGAATTCGTCTTAGCCACGCCGGTTGTGCTGTGGGGCGGATGGCCGTTCTTCCAGCGCTTCTGGACTTCTCTCGCGAATCGCAGCCCCAACATGTTTACGCTGATCGGCATGGGCACAGGCGTTGCCTATGGTTACAGCGTTGTGGCGACGCTCGCGCCGGGAATTTTTCCGGATTCACTGCGCCCCATGAGCGGCTACCCGGATGTTTACTTCGAGGCCGCCGCCGCGATCACCACACTGGTTCTTCTCGGGCAGGTTCTCGAGTTGCGGGCGCGCAGCCGCACCAGCGCCGCGATTCGCGCCTTGCTCGATCTGAGTCCGCGAACGGCACGCCTAATCGCTCCGGATGGTAGTGAAGAAGATGTTCCGCTCGAACAGGTCAAACCCGATGATCGCCTGCGCGTGCGGCCGGGAGAAAAAATCCCGGTCGATGGCGTTGTTCTCGAAGGCCGCAGCTCCGTTGACGAATCGATGATCACCGGCGAATCGATGCCAGTCGAAAAAGCACCTGAGAGCAAAGTCATCGGCGCGACGATCAACGGGTCGGGCTCGTTCACCATGCGGGCCGAGCACGTGGGCAGCGAGACTTTGCTGGCACAGATTGTGCGCCTGGTCAGCCAGGCGCAGCGCAGCCGTGCTCCCATTCAGCAGTTGGCCGATCGCGTGGCCAAATGGTTCGTGCCCGCGGTTGTCGGGGTTGCGATCATCACTTTCGTCGCATGGTGTCTGTTCGGTCCGCAACCGCGCCTGGCGCATGCGCTGGTAAATGCAGTTGCGGTTCTTATCATCGCCTGTCCGTGCGCCCTGGGATTGGCCACTCCGATGGCGATCATGGTGGGCGTGGGCCGGGGCGCGCGGTCGGGAATACTGATCAAGAATGCCGAAGCCCTGGAGACGCTGGAAAAAGTTGACACGCTGGTGGTCGACAAAACCGGCACGCTGACCGAGGGAAAGCCAAAGCTGAGTAGTATTGGAGCGCGGACTTCAGCGGAAATCGATGAACTTCTCCGGCTGGCGGCGAGCCTGGAGCGCGCCAGCGAACACCCGTTGGCAGAGGCTATCGTGCAGGGAGCGAGAGAGCGCGGAGTTAAGCTTTCCGAGCCCGCGGAGGTCAATATTGTACCGGGCAAGGGCATTCGGGGCGTGGTGGATGGAAAACAAGTCGCCGTAGGCAATACCGCCATGATGAGGGAAGTGGGCGCGCTACGGCCGGGAGGAGGCCTCTCCTATGGCAGAGCACCGGGCGCTACCGTGTTTTTCGTGGCGATTGACGGCAAGTACGCGGGCAGCGTGGGTGTCGCCGACCGCCTCAAAGCAACAACGCGACGCGCTCTGGGTGAACTGAAAGCCCGGCATATTCACATTGTGATGCTCACCGGCGACAGCCGCACGACCGCTTCTGAGATCGCGAACAGACTTGGCATCGGGGAATTCGAAGCCGAGGTTTTGCCGGAAGGAAAGCTCGAGATTGTCCGCACGCTGCAAGGGCAGGGAAGAGTCGTCGCCATGGCCGGCGATGGGATCAACGACGCTCCGGCGCTGGCCCAGGCTGATGTGGGCATCGCCATGGGCACCGGAACGGACGTTGCCATTGAGAGCGGCGGTGTCACCCTGGTGAAGGGCGATCTGGCCGGCATTCTACGCGCCCGGAGGCTTAGCCAGGCCACCATGCGCAACATCCGGCAGAACTTGTTTTTCGCGTTCATCTATAACGCCATCGGCGTGCCGGTTGCGGCGGGCGTACTCTATCCCTTCTTTGGTTTACTGCTCAGCCCGATTGTCGCGGCAGCGGCGATGAGCTTCAGTTCAGTCTCGGTGATCACGAACGCGCTGCGGTTGCGGAAGGTAAAGCTGTGAATGCCAGCAATCAGCATTCAGCACTCCTCCGCCAACGGTTGCGACTTTCCATACCTTCGGTATATCGGCTGAATGCTGAGTGCTGACTGCTGAGTGCCAGCCGCCAATTGCTGGGTGGCTAGGCTTTGCGCGAAATTCTCTTTTTTCGCTGCACCGCATAATGCAAATGGACCACCCCATCCGGATACGCCTTCGTCGCAATCAACTTGAGCGGAATGGAGCGATGCCTGGGCTGCACCAGCGGAATGCCTTCGCCAATGAAAATCGGGATCACGTGAATGCTGAATTCGTCAATTTCGCCCACATCCAGAAACGACGCGATGATTTCTCCTCCGCCCATCATCCATATATTTTTTCCCGCTTGGGCGCGCAGGCGTTTGGCGAACACATCCACCGGCTCTTTGACGAACTCGATTCCCGCCGGAGCATCCTTCGGAGGATTGCGGGAAAACACGTAATTCTTCACCCCCGGCCCCATGCCCAAATTCTTGCCGGCGCCAAATTTGACCCCGATGTCGTACGTTTTTCTTCCCCACAGAACCGCGTCCACCGAATTCATAAACGCGTCGAAGCCGTAATTGCCTTTGGGCCGGGGACGGTTGAGCCACGAGAAATCTCCATCGGGGCGGGCGATGTAACCGTCGGCGCTGATGGCGATGTAGGCGATGATTTTGCGCTTCGGATTCATTTGAATGCTCCGGAATGTTCCGGATCCCGCTCCCCTGAGCAGATTCACATATTAGAGCAGACGGCGCATGGCGGAGCCCATCGCTATAATAATCGACTCTTGGATCCGGTCTCATGCACTTCCGCTTCCTCACATCGACACCGCTAGACGTCGTGCGCGGCAGCGGCACGTTTGCCGGCATCGGCACACTGGCGAATTCTCTGAAAGCATCTGGCCATACGGTCGATCTGGTTACACCCACCATCAGATTCCCGGTCTATACGATTGAGCGCATCCTCTTTAATGAGATGCTGCGCCTGCGACCGCTTAATAACGGAGTCACCGTTGGCTTTGATATGGATGGCTACGCGGTGGCCGGGAAAGGCCCCGGCCTTCACGTCGCATCGATTAAGGGCGTTATTGCCGACGAAATGCGCTTTGAAGCCGGACTCACGCGGGCGACGATGCGTTTACAGGCACGTTGTGAACGCGTGCACGTAGAAAGCGCGGACCTGGTGATCGCACCCAGCCGTTACAGCGCTCGGAGAATTCAAGACCTGTATGGAGTCGCCTCGGAACCGCGCGTCGTTCCGGAGCCCATTGACCTGGCTCAGTGGCGCACGCTGCTGGAGCGGAATCCCGCGAAACCAGCCACGGGAAAGTTCATCGTGCTTACGGTTTGCCGTTTCTATCCCCGCAAGCGTCTGCACATTTTGCTCGCTGCCGCCGGCCGTCTGCGCAGCCGAATTCCGGGGCTCGAAGTGCGCATCGTGGGCGATGGGCCGGAAAGAAACCGCCTCCAATCACTCTGCCGGAAACATGGCCTGGAGGGAACAGTCGTCTGGCTGGGAAACGCCACGCAGGCCGAACTCGCGCGCGAATACAACCTCTGTCATGTTTTCTGCCTGCCCAGCGTGCAGGAAAGCTTCGGCATTGTTTTCCTGGAAGCGATGGCCAGCGGGAAACCGACTGTGGCCGCGCGGGCTGCGTCGGCGCCTGAGGTCGTAGAGCACGGCATACTCGTACAGCCCGATGATGAAGAGGCATTGGCGGATGGGATCGAGAGCCTCTACCTCAATCCGACGCTGCGCGCAACGATTGCCTCCGAAGCGTCATCGTGGGTGAAGCAGTTCGATGCCCCGCTCGTCACAGCCGCTTTTTTGCGCGCCATAGAACAAGCGTCAGGCGTTACAGCTGCCGTCCGCTCCGCGTAAAATGTTGGTTGGCGGTGCAACAGCATGAGCACCGGCCGTTCCCTATGGTCTTTCTCACGCGTAAGGCGGAATTTTCGGCGTCGCACTACTACCACAACCCGGAATTCACTCCGGAGGAAAACCGGCGCGTCTTCGGCCAATGCAATAACCCCAACGGCCATGGACACAACTACACGCTCGAAGTCACCGTAAAGGGCGAGGTAGATCCGCGCTCCGGCTTTGTGGTCGATCTCAAACAACTCAAGGAAATCATGCGCAGCGAAGTGCTGGAGGCCATGGATCACCGCTTCCTCAATAAGGAAGTCCCGGAGTTTCTTGACCGCATCCCCACGACCGAGAACCTTGCGATTGCCATCTGGCAGAGGCTGGCACCAAAGCTCGAGTGCGCCCGACTGCATCGCGTGCGAGTCTACGAGACGCCCGACCTGTTTGTTGATTTCTATGGAGAAGCGTGAGAGGAGGAACGGGGTGGGGGATATGAAGGTGCACTTATCCCGCCGCTATTTATTTTCAGCATCGCACCGGCTGCATAGCGAAGCCATGTCCGCGGAACAGAATCAGGCCACGTACGGAAAATGTAATAACCCCTTTGGCCACGGGCACAATTACATTCTCGAAGTGACGGTGAGCGGCCCAGTCGATGCCAGAACCGGCATGGTTTGCAACCTGGTTGATCTCGATGGTTTCATCGAAAAGGAAGTGCTGGAGCGCTACGACCATCAGAATTTGAACGTTCTCGCGGAGTTTGCTGCTAGGGTGCCGACCACGGAAAATCTATGTATGCAGGTCTATGAAATAGTGCACCGCGGCTTCCATTTCGCGCATCTGGAAAGAGTGCGCTTGCAGGAGACCATGATGAACTCGTTCGAATACGCCGGGGAGGAAGGACAGAGCAAACAGGAATTGGGTAGTTGAGTAATTGAGGAATTTCATAGCTGCGCGCTACGGTCTCCCAATTTCCCAATTACTCAATTTCCCAATTACGCAATCACCATGAAATCAAGCACGTCTAATCCCGCCAAAGAACTCCCCACGCTAACCAGCGCCAGCTTCGAAGACCTGGTCCAGGAAATTCTCGTCCGCCTGGGCGAAGACCCGCGCCGCGAAGGGCTGGTCCTTACGCCCCAACGCGTCCGCAAATCCCTGCAATTTCTCACGCGCGGCTACACGGAAGATCCCGAAGCCCTGCTCAAGGGTGCGCTTTTCACCTGCACCTACGACGAAATGGTGATCGTCAAAGACATCGAAATGTTCAGCCTCTGCGAACACCACATGCTGCCCTTTTTCGGCAAGGTGCACGTAGCCTATATTCCCAACGGCAAGGTCATCGGTCTCAGCAAAGTGCCACGCCTGGTGGAACTTTTTTCCCGCCGCTTGCAGATTCAGGAGCGCCTCACCACGCAAATCGCCGAGACCATTCAGAAAGTGATCGAACCACAGGGGGTGGGCGTGGTCATCGAGGCTCGCCACCTTTGCATGATGATGCGCGGCGTCGAAAAGCAGCACTCCGCCGCGGTTACGTCGTCGATGCTGGGCAGCTTCCGCAACGAAGAAGAAACCCGCTCGGAGTTCTTGTCGTTGATTCGCCAGCGCGCCAACGGAATTTAGCGCGCGGTTGTTGTTCCGTGTACTATCAAAACGTCCCACTTCTCGCGTAAAGAAGCGCGCGCGAAATGGGGCGCCGCGTCCGCGCTGAATGAAAGCTTCCCGTCTTCACAATAAGTTCGCCCTTATCACCGGCGCCGGCCGAGGCATCGGATTAGCCATCGCACGCGCCCTAGCCGCCGAAGGCTGCAATCTGATTCTCACCGCGCGCGAGGAATCCGCCTTGCGCCGCGTAAGCAGGGAACTGGGGTCAGCGAAAGTCCGGACTCTTGCCCACCCCTGCGATGTCCGCGATCCACACTCGGTCGACGCTCTGTTCCGCGCCATTCGACGCCAATACAAACGCCTCGACATCCTCATCAACAATGCCGGAATCGCCCATCGCAATCTTACGGTCGATAAGCTGCCTCTTCCCGTCTGGCAGGCTGTGATCGATACCAATCTAACCGGGATGTTTCTGGTGACCCAGGCCGCGCTCGCCATCATGCCGTCCGGCGGTACGATCGTGAACAACCTCTCGATCTCTGCCCATCGCGTCTTCGCCGGATCCGCCGCCTACAACGCTTCCAAACACGGCGCTCTCGGCTTCACCAACACGTTGCGCGAGGAACTGCGCGGCAAGCGGATTCGCGTGATTGGCCTTCTGCCGGGAGCTACTGACACGGCGATCTGGAACACACTGTGGCCCCAGGCTTCGCGCAAAAAAATGCTGACGCCAGCCACCGTTGCCCAGGCGGTTGTGAGCGCGATTCTACTGCCTGCAAACGCGACTGTAGAAAATCTGGAAATTCTCCCCACCGCAGGAGTTCTGTAACAGACACAGCCACAACAAACTGTTCAGTCGGTGGGACGCCGGCGCTACCATTTCGGCAATCAGCGACGATTTCCGGTTGAATGTCGCCACGCGATGTGTCTAAGATTACGACCGCTTCTCAATCAAACGCCGCCAACAAAAGATGGAGGAAGTTCATGAGATCGCTATTGCTCGCAGCTGTCACGCTTGCCTTAACCGCAGTTACGCTTCCGGTGCACGCTCAGGACAAGAAAGATGCGGCCGTCAAGCCGCCCGATAGTCCATCTAAAGTTGTTCTCGATTCGTGGAACGATATTGGCCGCAAGCTCATCGACATGGCGGAAGATTTTCCGGAAGACAAGTACAACTTCAAGCCCACACCTGCCCAGCGCAGCTTCGCCGAACAGTTGATGCACGCCGCCGGCGCGAATTACTACTTTACCAACCCGGCCACGGGCTCCACAGCTGCCGTGGACGAGAATCCGAAGTACAAAACCAAGGCTGATGTCGTCGCGTTCGTGAAGAAGTCGTTCGCCGACGCCGCCGCTGCGATCAAAGCTAAAGGCGATAAAGGCATGAACGATTTGCTCGTCGATCCCTTCGCGCATCAGCAGGTGCGGGTGATCGATATGGCGTATGGACTTATCGAGCACTGCGGCGAACACTATGGCCAGCTCGTCGTCTATTACCGGTTGTCGGGATTGGTGCCGCCAGAATCGCGACCGAAGAAATAGGCGGGAGTTTGATCCGAAAATCCCACCCTTCGCATTCTCTGCGAAGGGGGGATTCCGGTCATTCCGTCAACTGACGGCGTAGGGGTACCGCAACCGCCGCTCCCCGAAGACTTTCACCAGAAGCGCCCCGGACACGAATCCGCCGACGTGCGCCCAGAACGCCACCCCTCCCATATCGCCCTGCATAGCCAGAACCGATGCCGTACCGCTTAAGAACTGGAGGGCAAACCAATAACCGAGGATGATCCACGCCGGCACCCAGATCACAAAAACGAAAAACCAGGTAAGCACGCGCGCCCGCGGATACAGGATGAAATACGCTCCCAGCACACCCGCAATCGCCCCGCTCGCCCCAACCGTGGGCAGATTCGAGTGCAGATTGATGATCACCTGGGTCGCCATCGCGATCAGCCCGGTTAAGATGTAGAACACCAGGTACTTGAAATGACCGAGATAGTCTTCGACATTGTCGCCAAAGATGAAGAGAAACCACACGTTGCCGATCACGTGCATCCACGAGCCGTGCAGGAACATCGAGGTAAAGAAGGGAAGTACGATCGCCGGCAGCGTGTATTTCGGAGAACCCGCCAGCAAAGCCGCCAGATGGGACGGCACCACGCCAAATTGACGAATCAGGTGGTTCAGGCTGCGAGGGTCCAGCGTCCACTCAAAGAAATAAATCAGCAGATTCAGCACAATCAAGAATCCGGTCACCCAGGGAGCGCTATATCGCGGCTGATCGTCTTTGAGAGGCAGCATGGGGGAATTTCGTAATTTGGTAATTTAGTAATTGGGAAATTGAGGAATTGGGCAATTGAGAAAACCCAACAGGTGCCCGCTCGCCGTTTTCCAATTCCTCAATTACTCAATTTCCCGATTACCAAATTACCAAATTCCCCGATGGATGGCGTCATCATCGTCGATAAGCCGGCGGGCTGGACCTCGCACGACGTGGTCAACCGCATGCGCCGCATTCTGCAACAGCGTTCCGTCGGCCATCTCGGAACCCTGGATCCGCTCGCGACCGGGGTGTTGCCGCTGGTCACGGGCAATCTCACGCGTCTGGCGCAGTTCTACGCGGCTTCGGAAAAAACCTATGAAGGCGTGATCCGCTTCGGTTTCTCGACCGACACCTATGATGCCGATGGCGACCCCGTCGGCGAAGCTCATCCCGTAAATTTGAATTTGGAGAATCTCCAAGCATTAGCCGCTGGATTTCGCGGCATAATCGAGCAGGTCCCACCGCCTTTTTCGGCAAAGAAAATCCACGGTGTCCCGGCTTACAAGCTGGCGCGAAGGCAGAAAGAAATAGTTCTCAAACCGATTCAGGTAGAGATAAAAGAATTTGCTATTCTCGCGGTCGAGGGTTCGCGCGCCACGTTTCGCGCCCGCGTGGCCTCGGGGACCTACATGCGCTCGGTCGCGCATGATCTGGGCCGGCGCCTGGGCTGCGGAGCGCATCTGGAATCATTGCGCCGCACCGCGGTGGCCGAGTTCGACATCGGCCAGGCCCACACGCTGGAACAAATCGAAGCCGCCGCTGCCGGCCAGGGCCAAGCAGCACTGGACGCCCTCTTCATTCACCCGCGGCAAATCCTGCCGCAGTTTCCCTCCGTTACCGCCGACGACGCCACCGCTGCCCGCATTCGCACCGGCCGTCCCGTTAATCTTCCCGAACTCTCGCGGACCAGACAGGTTAAGGTTTTCTATGGCCAAAGGGAACTGATTGCTATTGCCACGCGCGTGGCCGGAACCCTGTTCCATCCAGGAATCGTATTTGTGGGCGATTCTGCTGCGGCGCATGCCTCGCCCAAGGCGAGTGCAGGCAACCGCTCCTGACAGTTCGCCTTCGCACCACCGAGGACCTGGCCGATGCAGCTGGACGGTGAGTGTAAGCCAGTGTCCGATAACAGGTATTATGTAAAGCAAAAGGACGAGGTGCTAGAGACGAGGGTACTGACTTACCGGGTTGTTGGGATGGGTAGAAACCTGAATAGCCGACGGCTGAAGGCTGCTCTCACATCTTGTACTTCCCCAAATCCTCGTCGTTGAGTCCTTCCAGGTACTTACGCAATTCTTCGGCGGTGACCCGGTCCGCCATATTAGCCGCCTGCTTGGAATTCTTCAGAACCGTCTCATCCACAAATATCGGACAATCCACGCGCAGCGCCAGGGCCAGCGCGTCGGAAGGCCGCGAGTCGATGCTGATCACTTCGCCGCCCCGCTCCAGCCAGATGACCGCGTAAAACGTATCCTCGCGCAGCTCTGTGACCACCACCTTATGCACCTGCGTTTCCAGCCCGGTCAGCACATTCTTGATCAGGTCGTGCGTCATGGGGCGCGGAGTATTCACCTTCTCCATCTCCAGATAAATCGCGTTCGCCTCGTAAGCCCCGACCCAGATCGGCAGCACGCTATCGCCCGCCACATCTTTCAGGATAACGATCGGCATGTTCGATACCGGATCCATCAGTAGACCGCGGATTGTCATTTCCACTTCCATTCGGGACTCCTTGGGCTGTGCCGGGCCGTACTCGGGCCGCCGTTCTCGCCTTTTATACCATTATTTCTCCCAGAAGGCTGTTGGGAAAACTGCCGGTTACCATCACTTGGACGTAGGAACCCACGCTGGTGGTAGCCTGTTTCGGCGCAGTGAAATTCAGAGTTTTGTTGTGGCTGGTGCGGCCGATCCACTGCCCGCGAGACTCGTTCCTGCCTTCAACCAATACTTCCATAATTGCTCCTATATATTTCTTGTAGCGAGGGGTTTGTATTTCTTTCTGCCGGGCCATCAACCCCTCCAGGCGGCGCGCCTTTTCCTGGTCCGGAATTGCATCCTCCAACGCCAGCGCCGGCGTGTTGGGCCGGGGAGAGTACTTGAACGAAAACACTCCGTCGTAGCCAACTTCGTCCAGCAGGCTCAGCGTCTGGGCGAAGTCTTCTTCGGTTTCGCCGGGAAATCCCACGATGATATCGCTAGTGATGCTGATCTCGCGTTTGCTGGACTTTATCCATGCGATGCGTTCCAGATATTGCTCGCGGTCGTACAGCCGCCGCATGGCATGAAGCACGCGATCAGACCCGCTCTGCACCGGCAGATGAACATGATCGCAAAGTGCGGGCACAGCATCGATCACTTGCACGATGTCGCGTCCGAAATCGCGCGGATGCGACGTCGTGAAGCGCACACGGCGGATGCCGGGGATTTCGCCCACCGCGGCAAGCAACTCGGCGAAGCTCCGCTTCCCTGCCGGATCTTTATACGAATTCACGTTCTGGCCGAGTAGCTGGATCTCCGTATAGCCCAGATCGGCCATCTGGCGGGCTTCGGCGAGCACCGACTCGGAGGTGCGGCTGCGCTCCTTGCCGCGCGTGAACGGCACCACGCAATAGGAGCAGAACTTGTCGCAGCCCTCGATGATGGTGATGTATCCGCGATGCGGATTGCTGCGGGCGGTGAATTCGGTTTCGAAACACTTATCGGTTTCGCGGTCGTCGAGGCCGGTGATGCGGACGAGTCCCGAGTTGCGAGCCGCGAGTACTGAGTCCCGAGCGTTCCCTGGCGAAATCGCAATGGAGGCGTCATCCCGAACGCCCGCGTTTTCACCAGCGGGGTGGGCTGGCGAGTCCTCCACAAATGCGGCTGCCCCACCCTGCGCGATTTTCGCAGGGTGGGAATCACGGACGTCGATAGCTTCACTGACCAAAGACGCATTCGCCGACGCCCCCTCCAGCTGCACCAGCATCTGCGGCAAATTCCGATACGACGCCGACCCGCACACCAGCGACACATGCGGCGCGCGCTCGAAAATCTTTTCGCCTTCCTGCTGTGCCACGCAGCCAAGCACGCCGAACTTCTTGCCCTGGGATTGCAGCTTCTTGAAATCGGCTAGGCGATGAAACACCTTCTGCTCCGCCTTGTCGCGGATCGAGCAGGTGTTGTAGAGAATCAGGTCGGCCTGTTCGACCGTTTCCACCTGCCGGTAGCCTTCGTGCAGCAGCGTGCCGACGACTTTTTCCGAGTCGTGGACGTTCATCTGGCAGCCGAAGGTTTCCAGGTAGAAAGTCTTGGGCGCCGCGTGAAGCGCGTCGTTTTCCGTAACCCCAGACATAGAGAAAGTATAACGCGAGCTGACGGACTTCGAGCTGTGGGCTTTAGAGTAAGGCTGGAGAGTGTTTGATTGTGACTGTCGAGCCTACCGAGCAACGTGGAACTGACAACGGAAGGCGGAAATGGCAATAAGCTAGCTGACACACATATGCATCATCTTGCACAGTGGCTGTGTGACAGGGCAGCAACGCCCCTAAAAATTGCGGTCTGCGTCTTGTAGTCGCCACATGTTTTGGGGGCTGGGCTTTGGGGTTTTGTGCCCGGTATAACTGTGTCAATGTGTCCGCAGAACTGTACCCAATGCGGTATGCCAAAGATGTCATCATATGTGAGCCGGGCGTGCACCACAATGTAACGCCTCCCATCGAGGATTTGCTGACGCAACAGCGGCGTAGCGACGACTGTTCTAAGCGGTTTGCTCGAATCAAGGTGCTTAGGCAACGCAGCCCAGTTAGCTCTCTCGGGACTATTGGGAGTCATGGCCTTGACGTTCACGTCGTAGGCTGGATGCCCTTTTCTCCACTCAAATTCTGGTTCTTCGTTGTAATGCAGAACGTTTACAAATATCTTTCCAGTCAGGTTGAAGGCAGCGGTTTTTCCTTCGTTGATAATGGCTATCGGAACCGTGATCGGTGCGCCGTCTACCATCAGGCCTTGGCCCGTGCGGACGTAGATCCAAGCCCGGTCGTCAATGTGCATGGTCTTAACGGCGGTATCAGCACTGTCTCTGGCGGCTTTTGCAGATTTCTGCAATTCCGGGTACTGGCGGACTATTTCTTCCAATTGTTTTCCCATCACGCGCAACTGACCCCGGTACACCAGCAAGATTGCGATTGTCAGACAGAGAATGGCTATTTCGGCCCAGTTTGCACGGCGACGGAACGGGTTTCTATACCACTGCCATATGTGTCTCAAGTGTCTAATCATCAGCGTTCTTCCTCCGCCTAGAAACGCACGTCGCAATCATCCTCATTGTAGGAGGGGTTGTCACCTTGGCGATGGGATTACAAATCCTTGACGATCTTTTTCTTGGCGGGTTCGTCTTTATATCGGTAGGACTCGAGGTATCTGACACCTAGGTGCTCGTCAACAAGAAAGCACCCCGGCACGTCAATATCACAGAAAGCGCGACCAGGTCTCGATTTGCGGCACTATTCACCGAAGACGAAGCGGCCGAGCTCGTCGCCGAGGCGCTTGACCTGCTCGGGATCGCTGGCCGCGCGGAATTCTTCGGCGAGCTGAAAGAATGCCTTTTCCTTCTGCTGCCGTGCTTCGATGCCTTCCTCGATCAGTTCAACGAGAACGCGGTTATCGCTAAGCCGGCGGTGCTTGGCGATACGATTGACCTGCCGCGCGATCGGGGCGGGAAGGGTAAGACTTCGACGGACATGCTTAGGCTGCGCCATGGCACCAGTATACACCGGAGTGGTGTAATGCCCGTGCGGTTTAGCTGCGTGTTTCAGCACGACGCAGCCCCCGCTGCGCAGAGAATCAGTTGATTCCCTTGCTGTTCAGATGGGGACCATACTTTTTGTCCGTGCCTTGAATGTGGTTGGTAAGCCAGTTCTTGAGAAACTCCATGACATCGAGAGACAGGCAGGTGACCGCGCCGCTTTTGAATTTGGCTTGCACGTCCAGGACCTGTTTGGTGAGGTCGTCATGCAGTTTCTTGTGAGCTTCGGCTTCGGGGTAGCCGGTGCGGGCGAAGAGTTGCTGTTCGCGCTGGAAATGGAATTTGGTGTAGCTCACCAGACCATCCAGGATTTTGCCCAACACGTCCTTGCCATGGCCGGCTTTGAGGCCTTCGTGCAGCTCGTTGATCATGGCCACAAGTTTCTTGTGATCTTCATCGAGCACCTTGACCCCCACACTCATTTGTTCATTCCAGGTCATCAGAGGCATGTGTGCCGTGTCCTTTCGAGGGCGCCTGTTGCTACCTTTTATGAGGGCAGTCTAAGAGAAGCGCGTTCCCAGCGGATGGGATTGCAAGTCAAGTTCCAAGGCAGGGCCGGAAGGAGATGGTTCCTGTGGCAACGGCTGCCCCGAGCCGCAGAGCTTGAAGGAGACGAAGTCCTTGTACCAAGGCCCTTCGGGCACAGTGGGGCTGGACTCGATTCGAGAGGCGGAGCAGATTCAGGTCGGCGATGCTGATGTGGCGATCGCGCATGCGTCCGGCGAGGTGCTCACTGCACGGCTGCGGGAAAGCGTGACCAGGTCTCGATCTGCGGCGCTACTCACCAAAGACGAAGCGGCCGAGCTCGTCGCCCACAACCTTGACCTGCTCGGGATCGCTGGCGGCACGGAATCTTTCGGCGAGCTGGAAGAATGCCTTTTCCTTCTGCCGCCGCGCTTCAATGCCTTCCTCGATGTTCGACCAGAGACTGGTTATCGCTAAGCCGGCGGTGCTTGGCGATACGATTGACCTGCCGGCGGGTGGCCCACCCTTGCGTTGTTTGCAAGGGTGGGAGTTCTACAGATGCATCAACTTTAGTGATTCATGCTGCCTTCGGTTGCTTCTCAACGTACTCGACGCAAGCCCGATACGGCGCAG
>Ga0187782_10000892_pt1 | contig 21168 bp, 15 predicted proteins | sample 0715_SJ02_MP15_2_FD_132454 | JGI IMG/M metagenome (GOLD analysis project Ga0187782, IMG submission 132454) | Tropical peat soil microbial communities from peatlands in Department of Meta, Colombia - 0715_SJ02_MP15_20_MG | ecosystem: Environmental > Terrestrial > Soil > Wetlands > Peat | place... | reverse complement strand
TCCGCCTTTCGACACGCCCGTGGCCGCGGCTGCGAACGGCGTGTCGGTGAAGTGGCAAAGCTGCGACGATCGGTATCCCGCCACGTACAACCGCTTGATGTTGTCGAGCGAATACTTCGTGCCCAGGCTGCTTTCCAGGCCGAGCACGGCTGCGCGCACGTTTGGGTCCGCACGCCGATCGTCGAGTGCGCGCGAAAGCTGGGCGGCGGTCTCGACGAAGCGGACGCCGCCGGCGGTGCTCGCGCAGTAGCGCTTGAGCTTAGCCCCCAGATACAAAGCGCGCTCGGTCTGATCGGTGACGGCGGCGAGCGGCCATTGCTCGATGATGCCGAGCATCGTCAGCCGGTCGCTCACATCCGTCAGATTGTCGCCGTTGATCTGGCGCGGAATTTCGGTGACGGTGAGGAAGTGCTGGACCGCGCAATTGCCTTCCAGCATGCGCGGAAAGTCGAGATGACCCCAATTCGAGCGGCGCGTCAGGTCGCGCGTCCACAGCAGCGCGTCGCAGTGCAAGTCGGCGACGCGCAGCTCACGATGCAGTGCGGCGGCGCCCGGCGTCAGCGCGATACCGAGCGAAGCCGCCGGTGTCGGCCGCGGCGCGAGGAATCGCGAAACCGTGAGCAGGCCGAAGCGTATCGATACGGTCCACACCGAAATCATGACCGCGAGCAACAGCGCGACGCTGACAGCGAAATGCACTGGCGTCTCCGTACTCAGTCGTGATACTGCAATAATGTGAACACGCGTTCTTGTTCGCGTCAAGAAGAAAGTGAACGACCGCTCTCGTTTTGAGGTCCATGGCACGCCTTCCCTCGCAGGATCGCAGCCGTGCGCGGGTCGAACGGATCCTCGCCGCTGCCGTCGAGCTCCTGGCGCAGACCGATGTGGAAAAAATCACGGTGCGAACGCTTGCCGCCCGCTCCGGCGTCTCGGTGGGCACGATCTACCAGTTCTTCGAGGACGTTGACGGCGTTCGGGCGGCGGTGGCGGAGCGCGCGCGCGCCGATCTGCAATCCGTGCTCGAAGCGCAGTGCACCGAAGAGGTCGCCCGCGCTTCGCCGGGCCGTTTCTTCTCGAAGCTCATCGATGTGATCGGAGGCGTCCAGCGCCGGCATCCCCTGATCGGCTGCCTGGTCCATATCGATCGCTCCGACGGCTTTCGCGGAGCATTTGCATCTGGGCTGCGGGAAAACGTCGCGGCCCATATCCATCGCGTCTTCGGCCGCGCGTTCCCGAAGATGGATGCGCGCGAGCGCACGCGCAAGCTCGAGATTGCCCTCGGCGCACTGCTCGGCGCGCTCGATGCTATTCCCGCGCGCGATGATCCGCAGCGGCCGGAGCATATCCGGCAAGCAAAAGACCTCGTCGCACTCTATGCCGACGCAGCATTTGCACCGAGGGCGCGCATAGATGCTGTTGCAACGAAGAAGAACCGGAAACCATAGGAGCCGTCGACGTGGCCATCAGCGGGCTTGCTGCCTGTTGCACGCGTGAGGGCGTCTGCCGGTCAGCGCGGCAGCAGGCTTACACCCATTAGATATTCGTCGACGGCGCGCGCCGCCTGCCGGCCTTCGCGGATCGCCCAGACCACCAGCGATTGACCGCGGCGCATGTCGCCGGCGGCAAAAACCTTGTCGATCGAGGTCCGATAGTCGTCGGTCGAGGCCCGCACATTGCCGCGCTGATCGAGCGCGACGCCGAGGCTCTGGATCAGTCCCTCATGCACCGGATGTACGAAACCCATCGCCAGCAGGACCAGTTCGGCTTCGATCTCGAACTCGCTGCCGGGAACCGGTTTGAACTTGTCGTCGACATGCACGCAGTGGACCTTTTTCACGAAGCCGCTGGTGCCCGAGAACCGCGTCGTCATCACCGCGAAATCGCGCTCGGCGCCTTCTTCGTGGCTCGAAGAGCTACGCAGCTTGAGCGGCCAATTCGGCCAGGTGAGCATCTTGTTCTCGTGCAATGGCGGCTGCGGGAGAATCTCGAAGTTGGTGACCGACAAGGCGCCCTGGCGGATCGACGTGCCGATGCAGTCGGAGCCGGTGTCGCCGCCGCCGATGACCACGACGTGCTTGCCGCCGGCGAGGATCGGTTCGCCCTGCGGGTGCGGCTCGCCGCTCACGCGGCGGTTCTGCTGCGGCAAGAACTCCATGGCAAAATGGATGCCGTTGAACTCGCGACCGGGCACCGGCAAGTCGCGCGGCTTCTCGGCCCCACCGGTGAGTACGACGGCGTCATGGTCGGCGACGAGCTTGTCGGCGGCAATGTCGACGCCGACGTGCGCGCCGTAGTGGAAGACGACGCCCTCGCCGAGCATCTGCGCGACGCGGCGGTCGACGTGGTGCTTCTCCATCTTGAAGTCGGGGATGCCGTAACGCAGAAGCCCGCCGGCTCTGGCGGATTTCTCGTAGAGGTGGACCTCGTGGCCGGCGCGCGCCAGCTGTTGCGCACAGGCGAGCCCGGCCGGCCCCGAGCCGACGACCGCAATTTTCTTTCCGGTCCGCTCGCTCGCCGGCTCCGCTTTGAGGCCATGCGCGATGGCGCGGTCGGCGATCGCACACTCGATGGATTTGATGGTGACCGGGTTCTCGTCGATGTTGAGCGTGCACGAGGCCTCGCAGGGCGCCGGGCAGACCCGACCGGTCACTTCCGGAAAATTGTTGGTCGAATGCAGATTGCGCGCGGCTTCTTCCCAATTGCCGGTGTAGACGAGGTCGTTCCAATCCGGAATTTGGTTGTTGACCGGACAGCCCGGCGTCCCGGGCGTGAGCGACCCGGTTCCCTGGCAATAGGGCACGCCGCAATTCATGCAGCGGGCCGCCTGGGTGCGGTACTCCTCGTCGGACAGAGGAAGGACGAATTCGTGCCAATGGCGGACGCGCTCGACCACGGACTGATAGTGGCGGTCGTTGCGTTCGAATTCGAGAAAGCCGGTGACCTTACCCACTGCGCGCTCTTAACGAACGGTACTGCGGTTGGCTGCTTCACCTCTCCCCAGTGGGGAAAGGTCGAGCGCGCGAAGCGAGCGAGGGTCAGGGGGCGCCGGCGCTACGACTTGTCTGAAACGTCTGATCCCCCTCACCCCGACCGGGAGAGGGTTCTTGTCGCATGAGCGGCTGACAAATCGCGCATTGCGGCTCATTGCCGTTCCGACCGCCTCTATTCCGCCGCCTGCATGGCGGTAGCCTGGGCCTTGAGCTCGTTGAGAGCGCGTCGATATTCGACCGGCATGACCTTGTGAAACTTCGGATACCACATCGGCCATTCGGCGAGGATATTGGCGGCGACCGTCGAGCCGGTAAAGCGGGCGTGGCGCGCGATCAAAAGATGCAGACGCCGCGCGTCGAATTGGCTCATGTCGGCCATGACGTCGACGAGCCCGTGGGCCTCCAGGTCGTGGACGTGGTGGAAGATGCGGGCATTGACGTCTTCCTCGCTCGGCATCGGCTCGAGTTCGACCATGGCGAGATTGCAGCGCGAGGCGAAAGTCCCGTCTTCGTCGAGCACATAGGCAATGCCGCCCGACATGCCGGCGGCGAAGTTGCGCCCGGTCCGGCCCAGCACGACCACCACCCCGCCGGTCATGTATTCGCAGCAATGATCGCCGGCGCCCTCGATGACGGCGATGGCGCCGGAATTGCGCACCGCGAAGCGCTCGCCGGCGACGCCGCGGAAGTAGCACTCGCCTTCGATGGCGCCATACAGCACGGTGTTGCCGACGACGATCGACTGTTGCGGGACAATTCCCGATGTCGCCGGCGGCCGGACGATCAGGCGTCCGCCCGAGAGTCCCTTACCCACATAGTCGTTGGCATCGCCTTCCAGCTCGAAGGTGACGCCGCGGGCGAGGAACGCACCGAAGCTCTGTCCGGCGGTACCGGTAAACCGCGCCACGATGGTGTCGTGCGCCAAGCCCTCGTGACCGTAGCGCTTGGCGATCTCGCCGGACAGCATGGCGCCGGTCGTGCGATCGGTATTCCTGATCGGCAAGGCAATCTGCACAGGGGTCCCTCGCTCGAGGGCAGCCTGCGACTTGGCGATAAGCGTGCGGTCGACAATGTCGTGGATTTTATGAGCCTGCTCCTCGCAATGGTAGATGGCGACACTCGGCGGCACGTCCGGCTTCATGAACAAGCGAGAGAAATCAAGCCCGCGCGCCTTCCAGTGGTCGACCAGGGTGCGGGCGTCGAGCATCTGCATCTGGCCGATCATCTCGTCGAAGGTGCGGTAGCCCATCTCCGCCATCAGCTCGCGCACCTCTTCGGCGATAAAGAAGAAGAAGTTGATGACGTGCTCGGGCTGACCACTGAAACGCTTGCGCAGCACCGGGTCTTGCGTTGCCACGCCGACCGGGCAGGTGTTGAGATGACACTTGCGCATCATGATGCAGCCGGCGGCGATGAGCGGCGCGGTGGCAAAGCCGAATTCGTCGGCGCCGAGGAGAGCCCCCACGACGACGTCGCGGCCGGTGCGGATGCCGCCATCGACCTGCACCGCGATGCGTCCGCGCAACTGGTTGGCCACCAGCGTCTGGTGCGTCTCGGCCAGTCCGATTTCCCACGGCGAGCCGGCGTGCTTGATCGAGGTGAGCGGCGACGCCCCGGTACCGCCTTCGAAGCCGGCGATCGTCACGTGATCGGAGCGCGCCTTCGATACGCCGGCCGCGACCGTCCCGACGCCGACCTCGGAAACGAGCTTCACCGAGACGTCGCCTTCGGGATTGACGTTCTTCAGATCGAAGATCAGCTGCGCCAGATCCTCGATCGAATAGATGTCGTGGTGCGGCGGCGGTGAAATCAATCCGACGCCGGGCGTGGAGTGTCGTACCTTGGCGATGGTCTTATCCACCTTGTGGCCCGGCAGCTGACCGCCTTCGCCCGGCTTGGCGCCCTGTGCGATCTTGATCTGCATCACATCCGAATTGACCAGATATTCAGCGGTGACGCCGAAGCGGCCGGAGGCGACCTGCTTGATCGCCGAGCGCATGGAGTCGCCGTTCGGCAGCGGTTTGAAGCGGTCGGACTCTTCGCCGCCCTCGCCGGTGTTCGACTTGCCGCCGATGCGGTTCATGGCAATGGCGAGCGTGGTGTGCGCCTCGCGTGAGATCGAGCCGAACGACATGGCACCGGTCGAAAACCGCCTGACGATGCTCTTTGCCGGCTCGACCGCATCGAGCGGCACGGCAGCGCGGCCCTCGTCCGCGGCCGCCTTGATGCGGAACAGCCCGCGGATCGTGTAAAGGCGCTGCGACTGATCATTGATGATCGCCGCATATTGCCGGTACCTTTCGTACGAGTTGCCGCGCACCGCGTGCTGCAAGGCGGCGACCGTCGCTGCGTTCCAGACATGCTCCTCGCCGCGCACCCGGAAGGCATATTCGCCGCCGACATCGAGCATGGCGCGATAGACTGGCGCGTCGGAAAACGCGTCGCGATGCCGGCGCGCGGCTTCCTCGGCGATCTCGTCGACGCCGACACCCTCGATGCGGGTCGCGGTGCCGGTGAAATATTCGGCGACAAACTCGGAATGCAGGCCCACCGCGTCGAAGATCTGCGCGCCGCAATAGGACTGGTAGGTGGAGATGCCCATCTTCGACATCACCTTGAGCAGCCCTTTATCGATTGACTTGATGTAGCGCTTGATAATCTCCTTGTCGTCGAGCTTCTGCGGCAGCTCCGCCTTCATCGCGATCAGCGTCTCGAAAGCGAGGTACGGATTGATCGCCTCGGCGCCGTAGCCGGCGAGGCAGGCGAAATGGTGCACCTCGCGCGGTTCGCCGGATTCGACGACCAGCCCGACCGACGTGCGCAAGCCCTCGCGGATCAGATGATGGTGGACCGCGGCGCAAGCGAGCAACGACGGAATCGGGACGCGGTCGACGCCGGCGCGGCGGTCGGAGAGGATAATGATATTGATGCCGTCGCGCACCGCCGCGTCGGATTGGCGGCACAGCCCGGCGAGCGCCTTTTCCATGCCGGCGGCGCCGGCCTCGGCCGGCCAGGTGGCGTCGAGCGTGATCGACTTGAAGTGATCGTGCCCGACTTCGGAAATGGCGCGGATCTTCTCCAGATTCGCGTCGGTGAGGATCGGCTGATGCACTTCCAGGCGCTTGGTCTTCGAGGCGCCTTCGAGGTCGAACAGATTCGGCCGCGGACCGATGATGGATACCAGACTCATCACCAGTTCCTCGCGGATCGGATCGATCGGCGGGTTGGTCACCTGGGCGAAGTTCTGCTTGAAGTAGGTGAACAGAAGCTTGGGCCGCTGCGACAACGCCGAGATCGGCGTGTCGTTGCCCATCGAGCCGATCGCCTCTTCGCCGGTCGCGGCCATCGGCGTCATCAAGAGCTTGAGGTCTTCCTGGGTGTAGCCGAAGGCCTGCTGGCGATCGATCAACGCCAAGTTAGAGATCGGCGCGGTTTCCGAAGAAGCCGGCAGGTCTTCGAGCACGATCTGCGTGCGGTCGAGCCATTCTTGATAAGGATGGCTCTTCGCCAGCGTCGTCTTGAGTTCCTCGTCAGGAATGAGCCGACCTTCGTCGAGGTCCACCAGCAGCATCTTACCCGGCTGCAGCCGCCATTTGGTGACGATATCTTCTTCCGGGATCGGCAGCACGCCCACTTCCGACGCCATGATGATGCGGTCGTCGCGGGTGACGATGTAGCGCGCCGGGCGCAGACCGTTACGGTCGAGCGTGGCGCCGATCTGCCGGCCGTTGGTGAAGGCGATCGCTGCCGGACCGTCCCATGGCTCCATCAGTGCGGCGTTGTATTCGTAAAAGGCGCGACGCTCGGCGCTCATGAGCGGATTTCCCGCCCAGGCTTCCGGAATCATCATCATCATCGCATGCGCAAGCGAGTAGCCGCCCATGACCAGAAATTCGAGCGCGTTGTCGAAACAAGCCGTGTCCGATTGGCCTTCATAGGAGATCGGCCACAGCTTGTTGATGTCCTCGCCGAAATGCGGCGACGCGACCGACGCCTGTCGAGCCGCCATCCAGTTGTTGTTGCCGCGCAGCGTGTTGATCTCGCCGTTGTGGGCGATCATGCGGTACGGGTGCGCCAACGACCAAGCCGGGAAGGTGTTGGTCGAGAAGCGCTGATGCACCAGTGCGAGCGCGCTCTCGAGATCCGGATCGTGCAGATCGGGATAGTAGGTCGAGAGCTGGTCGGCCAGGAACATCCCCTTGTAGATCAGCGTCCGGCAGGAGATCGAGACCGGATAATAGTGTGAGATGCGCCGCTCGCGCTTGCCGTAGAGAGTTCGCGAGATGCTCTTGCGCAGGATGTACAGCCGGCGTTCGAACTCGTCCTCGGTCCGCATCTTCGGATTGCGGGCGAGAAAGACCTGCTTGTGCACCGGCTCGGTCGGTTTCACCGATTCGCCGAGGGTCGAATTATCGGTGGGGACGTCGCGCCAGCCTAATAGCGTCATCCCTTGCTGCGCGGCGACGGCCGCGTAGGTGTCCATGATCTCACGTCGCCATTGCTCGTCGTGCGGCAAGAACAGGGCGCCGACCGCATAGTGACCAGGCGCGGGCAGGCGGAAGCCGAGTTCGCTCGTCTTCTTGACGAGGAATTTGTGGGGGATCTGCACCAAAATGCCGGCCCCGTCCCCGGCGCGCGGATCGGCGCCTACCGCGCCACGATGCTCCAGATTGAGCAGGATGGTGATCGCGTCCTCCACGATCTTGTGCGACTTGCGGCCCCTGATATCGGCAATGAATCCGACCCCGCAGGAATCCCTTTCCAGGGCGGGGTCGAAAAGGCCGAAGCCGTGCGCGCCTATCGTCATTTCGCGCTTCCTCGTAAATCCTCGGCGGAACCGCGCACGGCTCGCACCTTGGGTTTTTGGCGCATCGCTCCCCGCGCCACCCGATCCTTTCCGCCATCACCGGAGGGAAGGGCAGCGCTCGAGGGCGAACCACTTAAATCCAGGAGGCAACCTTCGTGCCGGCTCGTCGGCCTTGGTTGCTTTTTTGCCGCCGTCCGACGCGCCCTCGCCCCGGCGGCCGGCCCCCCGCCGCTTCCCTTGCCGTTCCTCCGACGCAAGCGGCCAGGGATGGCACGGATGTGGCGCGTGCTAGGGCCAAAATTGGGACAGCAATGCTGTCCTATGCGGAACATGACAAATTCCGGGCGTCAACACAAGGGCGCGCCCACCGGCGAGACCCAGAAAGTCCCGCCGCCATCCCGACCCCGGATCCTGCAATGTCCCGCTCACCAAGTGGACCACGAGACGCCAGGAAGCGCAATGGGCTACGGGCCGGGTTTACAGGGCAGCATCCGGTCGAAACGTACACGGCAGCTGGCGGACCGCCGAGCAAAGCGTCCAATTCGCCTTGGACACCTCGCCGTTCACGCTTGAAAATATCCAAAGTGGCATTGCGCCGACCGCCTGGAAGGCAGGCGACAGGATGACGCGTTTTACCGCCTACCCGGTGCCGCCCGCTCCCCACCCGGCGGCTTCGCTCACGATCGTCGATCGCATCGTGGCGATCTGCGGCGCGGCCGCTCACGCGCTGATAGCGCTCGTGTTGCGCATCGTTATCGCGCGCGCCTTCTTTGTCGACGGCCAGGCGAAGATCGTCGGCCCCGTCATCGCGTTGCCGATTCGAGGATACGATCTCGGCCTCATCCTGCCGGCGGGCTTGCGCGCCGAGACGCTCGACAGCTTCGCGACCCGGTTCGCAGCCGTACCGGTCTCACCCTCTTTCATCTCCTACGGTTTCGCCTATGCGGAGTTCCTGCTGCCGATCTGTCTTTTTGTCGGATTCGGCGCGCGCCTGGCCGCGCTCATTCTTGCGGCGATGACGATTGTGATGCAGGTCTACATCGACCCCAACGCATTGTGGACCGCGCACGCGTATTGGTTCTCGATTTTGCTGGTGCTGATGATGCGCGGGCCGGGAGCGATCTCGCTCGATCGGCTCATTCGCTATCTCTATCTCAAGTGACCGTCATCCCGGTCCCGGCGCGACGAAAGGCATCATGAACTTCGCCAGCGACAACGCGGCTCCGGTCGCCCCCGAAATTCTCGATGCCATCGCACAGGCCAATGTGGGTTTTGCTCCCGGCTACGGCGACGACGAATGGAGCCGGGCGGTGGAGCGCCGTCTGTCGGAAATTTTCGAGCGCGAGGTGGCGGCGTTCCTGGTGCCCACGGGAACGGCCGCTAACGCGCTGGCGCTTGCGCACCTGACGCCTGCCTGGGGCGTCGTCTTCTGTCACGCCGAATCACACATCGCCACTGCCGAGTGCGGGGCACCGGAGTTCTTCGGCGGCGGCTTGAAGCTTTGCGGTCTTTCCGGTGCCGGCGGCAAAATCGCTGCGGCGGACCTCGCGGCGGCGTTGGCCGGATACGGTGGGCACGGCCCACATCAGATGACCGCGGCGACGCTCTCGCTGACGCAGGCGAGCGAAGCCGGCACCGTGTACCGGATCGATGAGGTCACGGCGCTTTGCGCGATCGCGCATGACCACGCGCTCGCCGTACATATGGACGGGGCGCGCCTCGCCAATGCGCTGGTCCACCTCGAGACCACGCCGGCGCGCGCGACCTGGCGGGCCGGCGTCGACGTCCTGTCTTTCGGCCTTACCAAGGCGGGTGCGCTCGCGGCCGAAGCCGTGGTGTTCTTCGATCCGGGTCGCGCCGTCTGCATGCCGGAGCGGCGCAAGCGTGCCGGCCATCTTCTGTCAAAGCACCGGTTCCTTGCCGCACAGTTTACCGCCATGCTGGCGCAGGGGCGCTGGCTCGAGCTTGCCGGTCACGCCAATGCCATGGCCCGCCGGCTGGCGGAGAGACTAACCGCGGTCCACCTGGCGCCGGTATGGCCGGTCGAGGCCAATCTCGTCTTCGTTGCCTTGCCGCGGCGGCTCGAAGCGTGGCTGAAGGCCGCCGGTGCTCGCTACTATGTGCGCCCGAGCGCGGGCGTCGCTCCCGGCGACCGCGTGCTGGTTCGGCTCGTGACCTCCTTTGCTACGCAAGAAGACGAGATCGACAGGTTCGTTGACCTGTGCAAAAATTTTCTCGCCCAAGCGCCGCCCTAATTGCCGCTAACGATGGTTGGTACGGGGCACGTCGCGGGGAGGGGGAAGTCGGTGCGGCTGCGAGTACAACGGACCGCAAGATTTTTGACGGTGTTGCTGTGTTTGCCGTTGCTGGGCCCTGTGCCGAGTGGCGCACAGGAAGCCGCCGCGCCGCCGCCGTCGGCGCCGCTTCCGGCGCCGGGCTTCGTGCCGCCCTACGAAATCACCAGGATCGTGCGTTCCGCGGGATTCGATCCGCTCGCCCCTCCTTTGCGTGAAGGCGCGACCTACGTGCTGCGCGCCACCGATTTCCGCGGCATCCTCATGCGCGTTGTGGTGGACGCGCATAGTGGCGCTATTCGCGCGGTCAATCGGATCGTGGCCGCACCCGGAACCTACGGGCCGATCGGAATGGCGCCGCCGCCCTACGATGCGCCGACGGTCTACGACGTGCCGCTGCCTTACGACATTCCCCCGCCCTACGACGTGCCCCCGCGCTACGGCGCGCCGCTACCCTACGGCCACGCGGCCGGCCATGCCGCGCCCTCGGAGCGTCGGCCGCTGCCGCGCCCGCGGCCGGATATCGCGTCCCGCAAGCCCGGCGAATCCAAGGCTGGTGCCACCCCCGGGGAACCGGTCAAACCCAACGCAAAATCCGACGCCGCGATGTCCGCGGGGCCAGCGAGTCCACGGCCGCCGGCTACCCCGAGCGAAGCGCCGGCTCCCGCCGTTCCGTTGAACGAGTAAGCGATCTCGCCGCGCCACGAAACAAAAGCGCCCCGGAAGACCGGGGCGCCTGCACGGTGGCTATTGGGCGTTTCGTCGAGTGGCAGCCGCTTTATGCAGCTTGCTTCTGCTCTTCGACGGACTTGCCGTTGCCGATGGGGATCGTCCGCGGCTTCTTCGCCTCGGGGATCTCGCGCACCAGGTCGACGTGCAAGAGGCCGTTCTCGAGCTTGGCGCCCTTGACCTGGACGAAGTCGGCGAGCTGGAACACCCGCTCGAAGGCGCGCGCGGCGATGCCCTGATAGACTAATTCGCCGTGCTTTCTTTCCTCCTTGGCATTCTTCTCGCCACGGATGGTCAGCGTGTTCTCCTTCGCGACGACCGAGAGCTCAGACTCACTGAAGCCCGCGACGGCGACCGTGACGCGGTACTCGTTGTCGCCGGTCCGCTCGATGTTGTAGGGCGGATAACCGGGCGCCGCGCCCTCGACGCCCTGATCGAGCAACGAGAACAGGCGGTCGAAGCCGACGGTCGAACGATAAAGGGGTGCAAGATCGAAAGTTCGCATGGCATATCCTCCTTCTGAAGCGACATGCGGGGGTCCGCCCACTGGGGCCCGACCTATGGATGAATGCGCAGCCAGCACTGGCCTGCGCCACAGTTAGGTGGGGATAGCCTGTCGTTCGTGCAAGGGGCGCCGAAATCCTGATAAACAGCGGCTTATGAAACTCGTTTCCATCCCGGCCAACCCCGTTCCAGACAACGCGGTCGCCGGCATGATCAAGACGTCGGACGGCATCTCGCTCCGGTTCGCGCGCTGGGCGCCGCCTGCGGGCCGCCGCGGCACCGTATGCATTTTCCCCGGCCGCACCGAATGGATCGAGAAATATTTTGAAACGGTCCGCGACTTGCGGGCGCGCGGCTTCGCGGTCGCCGCTCTGGACTGGCGCGGCCAGGGGTTCTCGGAGCGCGCGCTCCGCGACCGCCGCAAGGGTCATGTGCGCAGCTTCTCCGAATATGAGGTCGATCTCGAAACCTTCGTGCGCGAGATCGTACTGCCGGATTGTCCGCCGCCGATCTTTGCTCTTGCTCATTCCATGGGTGCGACGGTTCTGATCCGCATGGCCCATCGCGGTCACCGCTGGTTCGATCGCATGGTGCTGAGCACGCCCATGATCGCGCTCGCCGGCGTCAACTCGATGTCGACGGCGGGCGCGGTCGTGCGCGCCATGCGATTCTCCGGCCTGGGCAGCCAGTATGTACCCGGACGCTACAGAGGCGTGATGGATCTGCGGCCCTTCGCGCGCAATATCCTGACCTCCGATCCAGTGCGCTATGCGCGCAACGCCGCGGTCCTGGAAGCCGAACCCGCGCTCGCCCTCGGCGGACCGACGGTGACGTGGTGCGACGCCGCGTTCCAGACCATGCGGACGCTGCGGGAGCCGAGCTATCCGGCGCGCATCCGCCAGCCGATGCTCATCGTCGCCGCCGGTCGCGATGCCATCGTGTCGAACGCGGCGATCGAGGACTTCGCCACGCTGTTGCGCGCCGGATCGCATCTGGTGGTTGTCGGCGCTCAGCACGAGATTCTCATGGAGCAGGACCGCTTTCGTGGGCAATTCTGGGCCGCGTTCGACGCCTTCGTGCCGGGCACGCCCCTATACTGACCACGCCGTTTCAGCGCCTTGTTGCCTTGCTCCGGCTCCGCAATGACAGGAGCCGTCATTCCTGCAAAATCTTCATGGCCTGCGCGTGTGTCCGCGCGTCGCCCGCAGCGATGATCCGTCCCCCGGCATGCGGCCGGCCGTTTTCCCATGTGGTGATGATGCCGCCGGCCCCTTCGATAATCGGGATCAGCGCCAGCACGTCGTGCGGCTTCAGCTCGGTCTCAATCACAAGGTCGACGTGGCCGGCGGCGAGCACGCAATAGGCGTAACAATCGCCGCCGTATCGCGACAGCCGAACGGCCGCCTCCACCCGGGCAAAGCGTTGCCGGTCGGCCTCGTTCATCAGGAGTGGGCTCGTGGTGAGCAGCACCGCGTCCTCGAGCTGCGCGCAGGCCCGCGTGTGCAGGGCCCGATCGCCGGCCGGTCCGCGATAGCGCGCCGCGCCGCCGCTACCCGTGAAATGCTCGCGGGTGAACGGTTGGTGCATCATCCCGTATATAGGCTCGCCTCGACGCGTGAGCGCGATCAGGGTGCCCCAAGCCGGCAAGCCGCAGATGAAGGATTTGGTGCCGTCGATCGGGTCCAGTATCCAGACATATTCGGCATCGCTGCGCTCCGCCCCGAACTCCTCGCCGACGACGCCGTGGTTCGGAAACGTCCGCTTGATCAGTGCCCGCATGGCCGCCTCCGCCGCCCGGTCGGCCGCGGTCACCGGATCAAAGCCGCCCGAGTCGCTCTTGTTCTCGACACTAAGCGCGGTGCGGAAGAACGGACGGATGCTCTCGCCTGCGACGGCCGCCAGCTCGTCCACAAAGAGTGCAAAGTCGATTGCCGTCATCAGTCCGCCTCCGGCCCTCAAACGGCAAATTGTGTGTTGCCGATTGGACACGCTTGGCCGGCAAATTAGTCCTTATCGCCCCGATTGGCCTCCGGACCGGAGTTTATGCCTGAATTTTACGCACCTGCACACCGTGCCTTGTCAATATCGTAAGACTATGAATTAAAGTGGTTTTTAGCCTTTGCTCCATTTGCCTGATTTGTCGAAGACCTGCTTTGCACAATTTGCGGGATATTTTAGGGGAAAATGCCAGGAGAATAGGTCAACAGGACTTGCGTTTTGTGCGTCGCGGTGTATGTTGTTGCAGTGCGGTAGCGCGATATTCCTTCGTGTTACCGTCGCCCTCCTTGGGCGTTTCCTCCCTAGACTTGGGCCGCTTGCAATTGCGAGCGGCCCTCTTTCTTGTTGCGCCGTTGTCATCGTCCTCGACACCGAGCTTCCTGGCGCCGGCTCGACCTACTCCGCCGCGGCGCGATAGGGCCGCAACTCTTCGAGCGGGATCGCCGCGAGGCGATCGGCCAGAATTTCGAATTCGCCGGCCAACTTGGCGAAGCTCAGCGCGCGCTCGTAGTGCCGTTCGTCCATGTAAAGCGCGCGATTGATCTCGAGCTGGATCGCGTGCAGGCCGGCCGTCGGATTGCCGTAGTGCTCGGTAATGAAGCCGCCAGCGTAAGGCTTGTTGCGGCTGACCACATAGCCGAATCCGCGCATGGTCTCTTCGATCGTCTCGGCAATGATCGGGACGCAGCTCGTGCCGTAGCGGTCGCCCAGCACCAGGTCGGCGCGCGGGCGTTCGTCCCTGGTGCTGCCGGCTGACGGCATCGAGTGACAGTCGATGAGCACGGCGGCGCCGAAATCGCGGTGGAGCCGCGTCAACACGCGGCGCAGCGCCCGGTGGTAAGGCTTGTAGAGGCCGTCGATCCGCCGCAACGCCTCGGCGACCGAGATGCGTTGGTCGTAGATTTCCTGAGCGTCGCCGACCACCCGCGCGACCGTGCCGAGCCCGCCCGCCACGCGCATCGAGCGGGTATTGGCGAAGGAGGGAAGCCGGCCGTCGAACATGCGGGGGTCGAGTTCATAGGGCTCACGGTTGACGTCGACGTAACAGCGCGGAAAGTGCGCGCGCACCAGCGGGTGGCCACGCGCTACCACACCGATGATCAGCTCGTCGACGAAGGAATCCTCGGACCGGCGCAACGTCGCCACATCGAGCCGCGAGGCGAGCAGGAATTCACGCGGATAGACACAGCCGCTGTGCGGCGAATTGAACATCAGCGGCCCGCGGCATTCCGCCGGCTCAACGGCCTCGAATGGGGGATCGAATTCGCCCTCTATTTGCAACATAACGCCTAGCGGGTTCTTCGCGACGGAAACGATCCAGCATCGTTCCCTAGCGTGCGCCAGCCGCTATTGTCCATAGCGTGCAGCGGTTTGCCAAGCGCCATGAGCCGCAGCCTTCACCTCATGTTTACCCGCAGTCCGGCTTATGGAATCTAGGGGCCGGCGAATGCCGGGTTCGAGTGGCCATGCCAAAAATCCTTCTTGCGGAAGACGACGTCGACATGCGGCGATTCTTGGTCAAGGCGCTGCAGAATGCCGGTTTCGAAGTCACCTCGTACGACAACGGCCTCTCCGCGTACCAGCGGCTGCGGGAAGAGCCCTTTCAGCTGCTGCTGACCGATATCGTCATGCCGGAGATGGACGGCATCGAGCTTGCGCGCCGCGCGGCCGAGCTCGATCCCGATATTAAGATCATGTTCATTACCGGTTTTGCTGCCGTCGCCCTTAATTCTGATTCGAGCGCGGCGAAGCACGCCAAGGTGCTGTCAAAACCGATCCACCTGCGCGAGCTGGTCAACGAGGTGCAGAAGCTGCTCGCAGCTTGAAGGTCCACCGGCGCACAGCGAGGCGCTTCGCTCTACCGCAACGGCTGGCCCGGGATGCGAATGGGCCGCGAGGCGGCTCGGCGCTTGCCTCAAGTCATGAAGCTTTCGCCAAGCGCGATTCGGCGCCGCTCGTGGAGAAGGTGACGGCGGGTGGCCTCATGCCGGCCGCCGCGGAGGCTGCGGGCAGCGGTGCGGATCATACGAACGGTTTCGCGGCGGGCCAGGCGGCGGTGCGCATGCCTGTGGCTGACTGCGACGAATCGGGTCGCTTCCGCCGCCTGTTGCGCCACTTTCGCCTGCTGCGATTGTGCCTGGCGCGTCTGCTCCTGCTCCAGATCCGCGAAGGCCGGCAACTCGCGGCAGGGCAGCGGGCGCGCGAACGTCAAGGTAACATCGTCGGACGGTCTTTTTCTCCACTGTTCGATCGAGCGTCCGGTGACGCGCACGACGTAAGTCAGTGTTTCACGCGGCAGTCTGCCGCGATGCTCGAGCCATTCACCGACACGACGGGCGCCGGCGTTGTAGGCGGCGGCCACGAAGCCGAGGTTGCCGAAGTGCTCGCGCAGCGAGCGTAGCAGCCGGGCCGAGGCGGGAAGCGCTTGCTGCGGGTCGAACGGGTCGACAAGCCCCACCGCGGCGGCGACCCGTGGCATAAACTGCGCGATACCCAACGCCCCGACCGGACTCACGGCATCGTGCCGCAGCCGGCTCTCCTGCCAGATCAGATTGGCAAAGAAGGGAACCGGCAGATCGTTGTCCTCGGCCGAAGTGAACAGCGCGTTGCACAGTCCGCCGATGGAACTAGCCGCCGGCGCTTCGGATTCCGTCGCGGCGCGCGCAGTTGCGGCGAGCGGTGGCGGTGCGGCAGGTTCCTTGTCCTGGCCGCGCATCGCCTCGGATGATCGTTCGGTCGGCGCGGACGGAACGGCGGCGCGGTCGCTCTTGCCGATCGATGGCTCGCTCGTGAGCGAAACGGCAGCGGAAGTTCCTTCCAGCGCGCCGGTGGGGGCCTGATGGTCCGGCTCGGCCGCAGCCGTTCCGAGTCCAAGCAACAAGATTGTCAACGCAAAATTTGCTCGCATGCCGCCCCCTTCGCAAAGTCCCGCACGAGCGGCGCCTGGCGACGCCGCCCACATTCATCTCGAACAGAGAAATCCCCTCACTGACCGGGCGCTGATGCCGAGCCAAGTCGGCGGTTTTTTGGAAATATTAAGATTTCGTTGCGGCTATTCGCGGCGCTCGTCGAGCGCGGATGTGGCGCGAGTGTGGAAATGAAACTCGCGGCCGCTCGGCAAAGTGATACACTGGCAAAAAGCCCGTCGGGGACGGACCGGGAATCTTCTGCCCAATCTGCCGGCAAGCAGCTAGTGTCCCGCGACATTTCGAAGAGCGGCCGTCGAGACGCGTCATGGAAGCGGAACCGCGAGTTGCTCGCCGCGATCACCGATGCTTTGCTCAATGACCAAACGTGCCCCCCGTCTGCTTTTTCTTCTCGCGAGTGATTGGTACTTTTACTGGCATCGCCTGGCCCTGGCGCAGCGCGTTGCCGCGGCGGGCTACGACGTTCACGTCGCAACTCCGGCCGGGCGCTTCTGCAGCGCGATCGAAGCCGCGGGTCTGCACCACCATCCGATCCGGATGGACCGGCAGGGGCGCAATCCGTTCAAGGACCTGGCGACCGTCAAATATTTGCTCGATCTCTACCGCGAGCTGCAGCCGACACTGGTTCATCACGTGGCGATCAAGCCGGTCATTTACGGTTCGATCGCCGCAAAGCTCGCCGAAGTGCCGGTGATGATCAACGCAATGCCCGGTATGGGATACGTCTTTCTTTCACGGCAATTGCTCGCGCGCCTGATCCGGCCGGGAGTCAAGGCGGCTTTTCGGATGCTGCTCAACGCTCCGAACAGCCGCATCATTCTGGAAAACCGCGATGACATGCAGAAGTGGGTCGCATGGGGCGTCTTGCGGGCCGACCGCATCGTGATCATTCCTGGTTCCGGCGTCGACACCGCCTTGTTTCGGCCGGCGCCCGAGCCGCCGGGCGTTGCGCTCATAGTGCTGCCGGCGCGTTTGTTGTTCGACAAAGGAGTCGCCGAATTCATCGAGGCCGCTCGCTTGCTCAGACAGCGCGGCGTGCGCGCACGGTTTGCGCTGCTCGGCGAAGGCGATCCCGGCAACCCTGCCTCGGTCCCGCCGGGCCAACTCCGGCAATGGGAGCAGGAAGGAATCGTCGAGTTGCTCGGTTGGCGCGATGACGTGCCGGAGATTCTCGCGCGATCTCACATCGTCTGCCTGCCGTCCTATGGCGAAGGGTTGCCTCGCGCGCTGTTGGAGGCCGCCGCATGCGGCAGGCCGATCGTCGCCACGGACGTGCCCGGCTGCCGCGACATCGTGCGTGACGGCGAGAACGGCCTGCTCGTTCCACCAAGACAAAGCGTCCCGCTCGCCGACGCCCTCGAGCGGCTCATCGGCGACGCCAGCCTGCGCGCCGCGTTCGGCGCGCGCGGACGCGAGCGCGTGCTCGCCGAGTTTTCGCTCGACACGGTCGCCGCCGAAACGCTGCATCTTTACGCTGCACTTCTCGGCCCGCGTGCGCCTTGCACTGTGACAACCGAAGGCGGATATTAGTTGCAATCGAGACCAATCATGCCGGAGGGTCCGATGAGTCAGGCTAGGCACGAGGCAAAGCTTCGCAAATCAGATGGCAGGGCGCTGCGCCACGCGGCCGCCGCGCCGTTGCACTATCAAACCGGTTTCGGCAATCATTTCGCCTCCGAAGCGGTGGCGGGCGCGCTGCCGGTCGGGCGCAATTCTCCGCAACGGCCGCCGCACGGCCTTTACGCCGAGCAGATCTCCGGAACGTCGTTCACAACCCCGCGCGCGGAAAACCGGCGCACCTGGACCTACCGCATCCAGCCATCGGTGGTGCATCGGCCCTATGCGCGCATCGCCAACGGCGCGCTCCGCAGCGCTCCCTTTCAGGAAGTCGACGCGACGCCGACGCAGTTGCGCTGGAGCTCATTGCCGATCCCCGCCGAGCCCACCGATTTTGTCGAGGGCCTCGTGACGTTCGGCGGTAACGGCGACGTGGCGACGCAGATCGGCATGGCGGTCCACATCTACGCGGCCAATCGCTCGATGAAGGACCGCTGCTTTTATAATGCGGACGGCGAGATGCTGATCGTGCCGCAACAGGGCCGCGGCCGGTTTGTCACCGAACTCGGTGTCCTCGAAGCCGCTCCGGGCGAGATCGTCGTCATTCCGCGCGGTGTGCGTCTGCGCGTCGAACTCCCAGACGGACCTTCGCGCGGCTATGTCTGCGAGAACTACGGCGTCATGCTGCGCTTGCCGGAACTCGGCCCGCTCGGCGCCAACGGCCTCGCCAATCCGCGCGATTTCCTCGCTCCGGTCGCCGCCTACGAGGACACCGAGGCGCCGTGCGTCATGGTCGCGAAGTTCCAGGGAAATCTCTGGGCGGCGGATATGGACCACTCGCCGCTCAACGTCGTCGCCTGGCACGGCAATCTCGTTCCGTACAAATACGACCTCGCGCGTTTCAACGTCATCGGCACAATCAGTTTCGATCATCCCGATCCGTCGATCTTCACCGTTCTCACCGCGCCGTCCGATCTGCCTGGAACGGCCAACATCGACTTTGCGATCTTTCCGCCACGCTGGCTTGTCGGTGAGGATACCTTCCGCCCGCCGTGGTTTCACCGCAACGTCATGAGCGAGTTCATGGGACTGTTGTACGGCGTCTACGATGCCAAAGCGGAAGGCTTTCTCCCAGGTGGCGCCAGCCTGCACAATTGCATGAGCGCCCACGGCCCCGACGCCGAGACCTGGGCGCGGGCGACGCAGTCGGAATTAAGGCCGCACAAGATCGAGAACACCATGGCGTTCATGTTCGAGAGCCGCTTCGCCATGCGGCTCACGCGCTACGCGATGGAGTCATCGGAGCTCCAGCACGATTATTTCGAAGGCTGGCAGGGATTGAACAAGCATTTTGCGACGACTTGACTAAGGCTTGACGGTCAGCGTCGCCGTGCGGGTCGTATCGCCTGCCTTGTTCGTCGTGTTGTTGAACTTGATGCTGTCGACGTAGGTATTGTGGGCCAGGGTTTTCGCCGTCGCATTGACGGTGAAGATGATGGTCTTCCCCGCGGTCGTCACCTTTCCCGAGGTCGAGGATGCGGTGAGCCATTTCGGGACGCCGGTAATCGAATATTTCACGCTGCCGCTCGTGGCGCTGAGCTTGTAGCTGAACGAGGACGGCGAGAACGGGCCGCCCTGATCTCCCGAAGTGGCAATCTCGGTCGTGGGAGTGACAGCTAGCGCCGGAGCGGCGGCGACGTGGCCGGCGAACACCCAGGCCGCGCCTGCGTTCGCGTGATCGCTGGGCGCCCCTGCGATAGCGGTGCTGCCATCTCCGGATAGCGCTACCGAGTAGCCCTGCCCGTAGTCAAAGCCATCTTTGGCGCCGCCTTTGCCGACCAGCTTCGATCCCTCTTGGGTCCAGACGCCGCTTTTTTCGCTGAAGACCCACGCCGCGCCGGCGCCGGAGCCGTCGTTGGGACCGCCGACGATGGCGAGGTTGCCGGCGGAGGAGAGCGCGACCCCGTGGCCTTGCTCGGCATCGTGATCGGAGGTGCCCGTGCCGACCAGCTTCGCTTGCTGCTTCCACGCGCTGCCGCTTCGCGTGAACACCCAGGCCGCTCCGGCGAAGGAACTGTCATTGGGCCCGCCGACCAGCGCCACGCTGCCATCGCTCGACAGCGCCACTGAGCTGCCTTGCTCGGCGGCGCCGTGCGCTTTGCCGATGAGCTTGGCTTGCTGGCTCCATGTGCTGCCGCTTTGGGCAAAGACCCATGCGGCTCCGACGCCCGTGTTATCGGCGTTGCCGCCGACGATGGCGGTGTGGCCGTCGCCCGAGAGGCCAACCGAGTAGCCTTGGTGAACCAGAGAGCCAATGGTCTGCTTGCCGATCAGTTTCTGTTGCTCGCTCCAGTTGCCGCCGCTGCGCACAAAGATCCACGCGGCGCCGATATTGCCGTTGTCGTAGACTCCGCCGACGATGGCGGTGTTGCCATCGGCGGACAGCCCGACCGAAGTGCCTTGCGCCGAGTTCCCGATGCTATCGGAGGCGACCAGCTTCTTCTGCTCGGTCCAGACGCCGTTGCTTTGAGTGAAGACGTACGCGGCTCCGACGTCCAAATTGTCGCCAGGCCCGCCCACGATCAGCGTGCTGCCGTCGGCGGACAGCGCGACCGATTGGCCTTGGAAGGCGGCTTCGACAGCGTCGTTGGCGATCAGCTTGTGTCCTCCCGCGCTCCAGCTACTGCCGCTGCGGGTGAACACCCAAACCGCCCCCTTGTAGGTGTTGTCATGCGGCCCGCCGACGACCGCGGTGCTGCCATCGTCGGACAGGGCAACGGACCAGCCTTGCTGGGCGTAGAAGGGTTGGTTGATGGCGCCGGCGCCGACGAGCTTGGGACCCTGCTGGGCGAACTGCGCCGCCGCTGGTTGCGCGCCGCAGATGAGCGCGGCGAATCCGAGGCAGGGTATGGCGATCTCGGCAATTCTCCCGGGTCGGATCGGTCGCAACGAGACTGCGACCGCCCGGTGCATGCGTGGCGCAAGCGCGGAAAGAACTGTGATCATGATGCCCCTCATCGGTGGCGCGATCTTGCTGCTGGTCGCAAGCCTGCGCGGGGAAAGCCTGCATTACTAATTTCGCAGCGGCCCGCCGCCATTGGCGCAAGGGCCGCCGATCAAACGAATGGGACTTTGGCAAGCCTCGAAACCAGCTCCCTCACGGAGGCTACATCAGCCGACGGCCGCTGAGAAGGGAGCGCCGGCCAGGTAAGCCTCGCCGATTGGCCGAAGTGCGCTTGCCGTTGCGGCGGGAGCATTGAAGGCGGTCAAAACGACGCGCGGCCCGAGGGCCGTCCGGGAGCGGCGCAGGCTTCGCCGCGGCAGAGCAGATAGCGCGTTCGTTTGCCATCGGCGTCGCGGCC
>Ga0187782_10000890_pt1 | contig 21177 bp, 18 predicted proteins | sample 0715_SJ02_MP15_2_FD_132454 | JGI IMG/M metagenome (GOLD analysis project Ga0187782, IMG submission 132454) | Tropical peat soil microbial communities from peatlands in Department of Meta, Colombia - 0715_SJ02_MP15_20_MG | ecosystem: Environmental > Terrestrial > Soil > Wetlands > Peat | place... | reverse complement strand
CCCAATGTTTTCACGCGCTGGGGGTTAGCTTTGAGCGAAAAGCAGATTCCCCAAATTGTTGAAAACCTTGAAAAGTCACCATAGGGAATGGAGCCGTTGGAGTCGAGTGTCGTGCGCCCAAGGCAGGCGCGCTACCAGGCTGCGCTACGCCCCGACATGAAGTGCGTAATGATTATACGGCACCCGCAAACGCGAGTGTTGCTCCAACAGGCCCATTTGGCCTTCAACTGTGCGAAAATAACTTCATTGAGCCACTACTGTGCCAGAGTCCAGACTTGGAATCAGTGGCATTTCGTTGGCTTGCCGATTAATCTTGCCCAGAGCTTTTCTCTTCATCTGCAACTTCGCTTGAGAATATCGCTTGAAGACTTGAGAGCCACCCTGACGAAGCAACTGCATAACCCACTCGTCGGCCACGCCGCCTGCGCTGAGACGGGTAGCGTACGTGGATCGAAGATGTAAAAATCGGTCTTCTATGATTCAACCTTGTTGCCGTACTCATGCTCGTTCTCAGTAAGCGCTGGAAAGCAGCAGCCCAACTCTCGTATGTGCTGTTATTATTGGCAGTTGTGGCCCAAGCAACTGTGCACAATACAGGCAACTGCCTGGTGAAATGACGTCGGCAATGACAGGACAAGAACTGCGGTTTGAACAGTGGGCCAACTTTTACGTCGCTATTTCAGGCGCAGCTGCAACATTGCTCGGGCTATTGTTTGTGGTGATCACTTTCGCTGCAGAGCGAGGCCGCAAGGACACGATGAGTCTTAGCACCTACCTTACGCCCACGGTGGTCTACTTCACAAGCGTCCTTCTGACTAGTACGACTCTGACGATTCCCACGCAAACGCGGCTTTCGGCTGTCATTTGCATCTGCTTCGTAGGCGCCGCCGGCCTGGTCTACTCGGCGTCCCTGCTAATCAGGCGAGGTACTGGCGTCTCATTTTACTCCCGTACTGATCTCTTCCCCTATGTGGTCATTCCGATGGCGGGATACGCCCTCATGGTCGCTGGCAGCCTCCTGTTGCTTCGCAGGTCGCAAATCGGCCTTGACCTGGCCGCGCTCGGGATGCTCGATTTGCTCGCCATCGCGATCCGAGACTCGTGGGCGATAGCTATCACAATCACGTCGTCAAAAGACTGAGTGTTCTCCGAAAAGGAAATTCCTGCCCCCAAATAATTACTTATGCTGCTGTTGCGGCTATGTTCTAAACTCGCCGTCTCCAAGAATATCGCCCGTACCACTTCTCTTCTATGGGCATCTGTGAACTCGGGGGGATGGGCAGCTCAGAGATCGCGGATCCTCATTTTGCTGAACTGTGCCAAAACCTGTAGGGGAGGGTTCACACCTCAAACGCAGTGGCGTACGCCTGCGCCAAAAGTGTGCCTGAATCCGATGTCTTTCGAGTGATTGGGGTTAGTGTCGAGCGAAGAGCACATTCCCCAAGTTGATGAAAACACAGAGAAAGCAAAGTAACTGTTGGTCGCGTTGGGGTCGGCGGTCACGTGCCTAAGGCAGGCGCTACCAGGCTGCGCTACGCCCCGATACGGGAAATGTTAGCACACGCGAGACGCGCGTCTCAGACCGTCTTGTCCTTCGAGTAGCAGAGCTTTTCCAGATTGCACTCGATGCACTTCGGCTTGCGTGCCTGGCAGACGCGCCGTCCATGCCAGATCAACTGGTGCGAGAAAAGAATCCAGTGGTCCCTGGGAATCACCGCCATGAGGTCCTGTTCGATCTTCTTGGGATCGTCATTCTTCGTCAGGTCGAGCCTTTGCGCGAGCCGCGTCACGTGGGTATCGACCACTACTCCCGATGCAATGCCAAAGGCGGTGCCGAGCACGACGTTCGCCGTCTTGCGCGCCACACCGGGCAGCGTCAGTAGTTGCTCCATCGACTGCGGCACCTGCCCATGAAATTCTTCGACGATCTTCTTGCTCGCGCCCATGACCGATTTGGTTTTATTGCGGAAGAACCCGGTCGGGCGAATTTCCTGTTCGAGTTCAGCGGGATTCGCGTACGCAAAGGCTTTGGGATTCGGATACTTCTTGAAGAGTGTCGCGGTCACCTGGTTCACGCGCTCGTCGGTGCACTGCGCGGAAAGGATCGTCGAGACCAATAACTGGAACGCGTTTTCGTGAACCAGCGCGCAGGTCGCTGCAGGATACGCTTCGTCAAGCCCTTTCAGGATCGCGCGCACCCGCGAGGGGTCGGTTCCCCGCCCCGCCGTACTTTTGGAAGCAGCAGGTTTCTTCGCACGAACAGCGGCTGGTCTCAGCGCTGTCGTCCTCGTTTTGTTCGAAGCCATGGAGCGGGAACTATAGCACAGTGGGTTACGGCTCGACGCGGACGCCCTTCCAGAATGCGACGTGGTCTTTGATCTCGGCCGCCGCAGGTTTCGGATCGCGGTAGAACCACGCAGCATCGGCGTTGCGCTCGCCGTTTACTTCCACGTGGTGATAGCTCGCGGTTCCTTTCCACGGGCAAACAGTCTGCGTTTCGCTCGGACGCAGATACTCCGCGTGGACTGAGGTCCGCGGAAAGTAATGATTGCCTTCCACGACAACGGTACGATCGCTTTCGGCGAGTACCGTGCCTTTCCAGATTGCTTTCGCCATTTTCTTCCCGCCCAAAAGCTAAACCGCGAAAAACAGGCTCTGCGCAAGCGGCCATTCTGAATCGAACCACTGCCCCGCGCAGCGGTAGCCCGATCGCTCGCCCATCTCGATCACCTGGCTCGGCTGATACTTGTGCGAGCTTTCCGTCCAGATCGTTTCGCCCTCGCGCAGATAGAAGCGGAAGCCGGCCTTGCGGATGGTTACGCGCTGCCAGATCGTCGACCGCAGATGCATCTCGATGCGCTGCTCGGCCTCATCGTAGCGCACGACGTGCTCGAAATGGCGCACGTCGAAGTCGCCGCCGAGCTCGCGATTGATGCGCCCGAGCAGATTCTTGTTGAACGCAGCCGTCACGCCCGCCGGATCGTCGTACGCCAGGACCAGAGTCGGGATCGGCTTTACGAGATCCGTCGCGAGCAGCAGCGCATCGTCGGCCCGCAGGATCGAGCGCACGTCGCGCAGAAACTGCTCGCCTGCCGGGCGATCGAAGTTTCCAATCGTGCTGCCGAGAAAGAGGACGAGCAGCCGCTCGCCATCCCTGCGGCGCGCAGCCACTTCCCGCAAGCCTTCGAGATAAGCGCGTTCGAATCCTACAACGCTGACCATTTCGATGTGGCCGAGTTCGCGCTGGCACCGGAAGAGCGCGCTGCCGGAAATATCGATCGGATAGTAGTTCACGCGTTGGCGCCGCGCGAGTGCCTCGAGCAGCCAGCGCGTCTGCTGCCCGCTGCCGCTGCCCAATTCGGCCACGATTGCGGGACCGGGCACGCGGTCCACGATTTCGCCCGAGTAGCGCTCGAGCATGCGCCGTCCCGCGCGGCTCAAGCCGTACTCGGGCAGCGTACAGATGGCTTCGAAGAGGGCCGAGCCAACCTCGTCGTACAAATACTTCGACGGGAGCTCTTTCTGTCCCGGGAGGCTCAGTCCCACCACAACGTCGGAGGAGAATTCGGCGAGAGCGCGAGCTGCCGAAATCGTCGTTGCCAATCGCGGAGCGGTTGCCATGGGCTACTCCTCCACGCAGCGGAACTTTGCGTATACATACGGGTAGTGCGGCTGGAACCAGTTGCGGAACGACCGCCGCAGCATGCACGCATCGGTCTGCGGCGACCCGCCCTTCATCACGAAATGCTTGCCGTCGAAAAAGTTCGCGGAGTAACCGGGATAAAACGAAAACGCCTTGAATCCCGGCAGCGGGCCGAAGAGTGTGGACGTCCACTCCCATCCGTTGCCGAGCAGATCGAAAACGCCGAACGCGCTCGCGCCCGCCGGATACGCGTCAACCGAAGTCGCGTCCCAGGATACGAAATGGAAATTCCCGCGGGTGGCATTGGGCGGTGCGTCGCCCCAGGGATAGCGGCTTTCGGTTCCGTCGTAGGCCCCGTAAGCCGCGCGATGCCATTGCGCTTCCGTCGGCAGCTTCTTACCGGCCCAGCGCGCAAAGGCGGAAGCCTCCGCGTGGCTTACGTACGCCGGCCGCGAAAGCGGCAACGGAATTCGCCCGAACATAGCCCGGTATTGCCACTGCTCGTTCGCCTGGCGGTCTTGCCCATCGGATCGGCGCACCCAAAAATGCGGATGATCTAGCTTCGCGCTCGATTTCCAGTTCCAATCGTCGGCGCTCCAGTAACGCAAGTCTTCGTATCCGCCCGCTTGAACGAACTTCAAGTATTCAGCGTTGGTGACCGGAAACGCATCGATCGAAAAGCTTGGCACTTCAACTCTCTGCTCTTCGAATTCATTGTCCCAACCGAACGAATCGCCGCGCGGCTGGCCCAGCGTTGCCACGCCGGCCGGGATCGCCACCCGGCGATGACGCGGCGCGGGCCGGGTGTCCGTGATCGGGGCGGGTTGCGGAATCTTGCGGTCGACCGGCAGGTTGTGAAGCAGATAGGCCAGCGTTTCCGCGTGCATCAGCCGGTGCTCGATGGCGACGTGAAGAAGTGTCCCGTCCGCAAGATCCGCGCTCGAAGAATGCAAAGCACGCGAACCCTGCAGTGCTTCATCCAGGGCGCCGCGCACGCGCCGATTGTAGTTTTCTACCTGGGCGATCGTCGGCCAGTCTGCGGGCACGTCCGTCGGGAGGCCGCCGTCAACCGGATCGATTCCGAACGCGAACAGCTTGTCGAATTTAGGATCGAACGGCTCCAGCCCCAGCGCTGGACTGAGCAGATTCCAATCGAATGCCTCCAGGTGGCCGAGATAAAAAATCATCCGATGACGCTCCGGAATCGGCCGGTCGTAAAAGGAATTAGGCGGAAGCAGATCGAACAGCGCGTCGGTGCGCGCGCGAGCCTCTTCCATACGGGACATCAGGGCTGGGTGAAGCTGCGGTGCTGCGCGGTAGGTCGCCATAGGTCACCTCCGCCGGGGGTGTCTTTTGTACTCCCGCCCGGAGCGTTTGAGCAAGCAATTTTGTTCCCCGAATTGGATGCGGCTACGGAGAGGGAGGAGTCTAGAAATTCAGCGGAGCAAGATACTCGACGACCTTCCGGAATGCCCTTCCCCGGTGGCTGTGGCGATTCTTTTGATCCGACGGCACTTCCGCATACGTACGACTACCATCCGAAAAACAGAATACGGGATCGTAGCCGAAGCCGTTTTCGCCGCGTGGTTCCTTTCCGAGGGTTCCTTCCGCACAATCGGATGCAATCACAAGAGCGCGTCCCGCGCGGGCAATTGCAATCACGCAGACAAAACGGGCGCGCCTTTCGTCACCTTCCCTGCTTTCCATTTCGCGCAGCAGCTTGCGGACGTTGTCCGCATCCGTCGCACTCGGTCCGGCGTAACGCGCGGAACGCACACCCGGCGCCCCGCCGAGCGCGGGAACCACGAGACCCGAATCGTCGGCAAGAACGAGTTCGGCCGTGTGGCGGCTGTAGTACAGCGCCTTTCCGGCCGCATTTTCGGCAAAGGTCGGCGCTGACTCATCAAAAGGCGCGATTTCCCGGATGCCCGGCAGCAGTTCGATATCGAGTGCTGTTCCCTCCGCCATTTCGCGATACTCGCGCAGCTTTCCGGCGTTTGACGATGCGAGCAAAATCTTCACGGATTGAGGGCGGGCTTTGCCGCGCTACCGGGCATGCACACGGAAGTTCGAGGGCAGCAATTCGCGCTGAACCTTTGTGAGATGGTCAATGCCGCTGGCCGCCAGGTCAAGCAGCTGTTCCAACTCGCGGCTGGTGTAAGGCCGCGCTTCCGCGCTCGCCTGCACTTCGACGAACTCGCCGGCGCCCGTCATCACCACGTTCATGTCCACCTGCGCCCGGGAATCTTCGTCGTAGGCGAGATCAAGCAGGAGTTCGTCGTCCACGATGCCGACGCTCGTCGCCGCCACCGAATCGATCAGCGGCAGCGAGCGCAGAATTCCGGCCGCCACCATGCGCTCCATCGCGAGCGCTAGCGCCACGAACGCGCCGGTGACGGACGCCGTCCGCGTGCCCCCGTCCGCTTCGATCACATCGCAATCGATCCACACGGTGCGCTCGCCGAGTGCCTTCAGATCGGTCGCGGCGCGCAGCGTCCGCCCGATCATCCGCTGAATCTCTAGCGTTCGCCCGGATTGTCGCCCGCGCACGGATTCGCGCGGAGTGCGCTCTTCGGTGGAGCGCGGCAGCATTCCATATTCGCCCGTGACCCAGCCTTTGCCGGTGCCCTTCAAGAACGTCGGAACGCCGTCTTCCACCGTCGCCGTCGCGATCACGCGCGTACGGCCCAGCTCAATGAGCACGCTGCCTTCCGCGCTCCGGATGAAATCCGGCGTAATCTTCACCGGCCGCAAGGCATTAGGCGCGCGTCCGTCTGATCTCAACAAGTCCCCCTGTTCTTTTCTTCCTTGATCTTACGCGTCAGTTTGACGACTGCAGCCAGAAGTGTCAACTGAACCTCGAACGTCCCCCTGCGCTAATGAGCGGGTCTCGGCGCGACCGTCGTGGCCGGAGGTGCGCTTCGGATGGCGGCCGGAGCAGCGGCGCCATTCAAATCGAAAAAGCCCGTGAGGTCGACGTTGCCCGCGAGCGTTTCCGCTTCCTGTCCGCGAATCAGAATTTTCAGGCGATGCAGGCCGGGCACGTTACTTTCGAGCGTTCGGGCAATCGAGTTCACAGCCATCTCTTCGCTCAAGATTCCAGAGGGCATTTCCGATGAAATCGCATCGGAGAAATCAGCGATAGCAGTGCCGTCGGGAAGAATGTAAAAGCTGGAAAGAGTCGTGTCCTCCGGCAGCGTCCGCTGGCCGGCAGTCGGTGGATTCGTGATCAGAGCCTGCAGCAATTGACGCGACCGCTCAACAGGATCGGCCGAAAGCGGCATCTCGACTTCGACCGGCGCGATTCTGTCGGGACCCGCGGCCCAGAAGATTTTCGCTTTGACCGTCACATCGGTCGGCGTCGATATCGGAGGCGCGAGGACAGCGTGCCGCGCCTGTTCCTCGGCAGCGCGCGATGCCGCCATCCGCTGCATTCGCCGATGCAGGCTGCGCAGGCTGATCAGCCCAACGATGACGGCGAGCGCCAGGAGGCCGAGAATGATCTTCAAATTGCGCGGCATCACTTCGTACCCGCAGAGCTTCCTTGCCGGAGCTCTGTCACGCCATGCGCGATTGCGCTAGCGAGCGGCCCCGACGCAGCGGCGAGCTGATCCGGCGTCCAACCAGAGATGCTCGAAATCTCAATCGCCACGGCGGGCGCGGTCACCGAGCGCAGCGCGCGGACCGGCACACCCATCGATGCTGGCGAAGACCCCGCGAAGCTCTGCAAAAGATCGCTTTGAATGAGATCGGCCAGGCGATGGCTGGCGTCGACGTAGGGCCGCTGCGCCTCTTCCCACACCATGAGGCCGCTTGGCACGGGAGACGCTGCCTTCGCTCCAGCAGCCGCTGGAGTGACGGCCGGCGGAATCGGCGAGGCGAGCTGATCGTAATAGGCACGCGCGGTGCCCGGCGTGCCCGTCGATGCCACGTGAAGGCTGACAAAAATCGCATCGCGATAGGCGTTCGGAATCGCGGCACGTTCGTCGTACGAGGGATTCGAGTCGTCATTGCGAGTCATCAGCACGCGATAGCCCTCGCGCGCCAACTGTTCGCGAACCGCCCGCGCCATGTTCAGGACAACGTCCTTTTCGGCGACACCGTTTTCGCCCCTGGCACCGGTGTCCGTGCCGCCATGCGCCGGGTCGAGGACGATCACGGGACCGCTCGGAGCAGGTGGCGCTGGAGCCACAGGTGCCGGCGCCTGCTGCGGCGGCGCTTGCGAATCGCCCTCCTGCATCAGCGAAAGGGCGGGCCGCGCCAAGAATAGAAATCCGGTCAAACCTGCGGCGAGAAAAGCGAGTGGGAAAAACACCGAATTTCGCACGGCGCAAAGGATATCAGAAATGCCGCAACGCGCGGCGCAGAAGCACGGAACTCTCTCGAAGAGGCGACGAAAAACCAACCTGTTGACACACGCAGGTTTCAGACCGGGCTGACTTCGAAGAGGTGTGCGTCGAATCCCTCGCGGCGCACAAACAGGCCGGGACTGCGAAGCTCATCAGCGGCGCGGACGTAGCGGACATCGTGCAGCTCGTCATAGAAAACGTATTCGTTCGCCGGCAGAGGCCGGTCGCCAAGATGGACGCGCCCTTGCGATGCGTAGCCAGCAAGGTTCACTGCAACGATCTTCCACGACTTATCCGAACGCCACTCATACACGACCAGGTTGCCGGACGTGTTGTCGCCTTCGGGCGTCACCTGCAGCAAACTCCACGCGCCCTTGTGAAAGACATCCTCGTTGCTAATCCGAAGAATTTTCTCGAAGAATGCCGCACTCACCGGATCAGTCGGCTGATCAGCGCCCATTCGCAGCGTGATCGGGAGGTGGATCGGGTAGCCCTCCAGTTCGCCTTGATGATAAAAGCGCAAGCTCGGAAGAGTCGTCATCAAAGTTCCCGCGGAGGCGAGGCGCTCCGGGCGAAAGACGGAAGCGCAGCGCCCTTCGTCGTGATTCTCGAGGAAACGCGCCAAATGGCTCTGGTAGTCGACGCTCTCGGCCAGCCGTGCGTGAACGCCGGCCATGTCGATGTCGCGCACGGAATCGTACAGGCCCTTGTCGTACACAAACGAAAAACCGAGGTTCAGCAGCTGCTGCTCCGTTCCCCAATAGGCCTCGGCAAGCAGGATCAGGTTGGGTACGGTTGCGTGAGCGACCGTCCAGAATTCGTTTGTCCTCGGGCGGAATCCTCCGAGCAGGTGGTTCCAGACTCTTTCGAAGATCTCGTTCAGGTGCAACATCGCCATGTCGCAGCGCACGCCATCGCAGTGGCTCGCGATCCTGCGGAGATCGGCAAGCTGCGCCTCGCGCATGTCCGGCGAAAAATGATTGAGCTGGGCGACGTCTCGCCATGGCGGAAAGTAAGGATCTCGCCCAAAAGCGAGGAAGCGAGTGCCTTTCGGAGTGGCGATCTCATAGAAACTGAGCGGATCCTTCTGAAAATCCTCCTCGGTGCCCTGCACGTAATACTCCGGGTGTTCGCGGGTCCAGGGGTGATCGAGAGCCGTGTGATTTCCCACGAAATCCAGAAATAGCGCCATGCCACGGGCGTGGAGCTTTTTGCGTACCGCGTCGAGCGAAGCGAACGTACCAATTCGTGGATCGGGAACGTAGGCAGCTACCGAATACGGCGACCCGATCACGTCACTCGACTTCCATCGCGGCAGCGCAATGTCGTACTGCGCGACGTTTTCTGGAGCCGCGAGCGCGATGCGCTGCGCCTCGGAACTGCGCTGCCAAACGCCCATCAGCCAGATGATGTCGAAGCCGCGGCGCGCCAGCGCGTCCCACTCCGAATCCGGAACATCTTCCAGTTTGATCAGCCGCCCTGTGCGCGCCGAGAGCTTTTCGAGCCACGCCCAAGTGTTGATTTCATAGAGGTGTGGGTGCGGCCGCAGGGGAAACGGCCCTCTAGATTGCTTCGCAGGCGACATTGGGGTCAGCCTAGCACGGCCCGTGGCAGGCCGGAAGAACGAAGGCCTGCCAGCTTTCGATTCTGTGAAGCCCGTCAGGCAATTCGTCACTGAGCCTGGGGGCCGCAGCCTGGCTTGGGAAACTCGAGCGTGATCTCCTTGGTATCGGAATCGGATCCTTGGACGCCGACTGGCAGCGCATCGAGACGCGCCGGAGCCGAACACGGCGCACTGCCGCGACGCACGACAGGCTTTTGGGGCGCCAAATCCTCCCACGCCGAAATCGTGTAGTTCGTCGACTCCAGCACCGTGAGCCGGTATAGCCCGTCCGCTACTTTTTCCGCCGCCGGATTGTCGCCAGCATCCGCCTTGGCCATGACTGTGACCTTGCCCGGCGGCCTCGCTCCCTCCCATTTCACGCGCACGCGCAGCGGGTGGTTCGGGTATGCGTCTTTCACGCGAAGAGCGATGTTCGAAATCTGCTGTCCCTCTTTGATCCGGATCGACTTTGCGTCGCCCACATCGGCCACGCCGGGATAGAACGTGCGGCGAAAAGGCGAATTGGGATCCACACGGTCCGTGCGATTGAAAACGAGGATGTAATCGCCTGGGCCAACATGATCGAAATCGAAAACGCCCGTGGCGCCCTGGAATCCCCAAAGCCCTGGCCGCGAATCGGAGTAGCTGCCGGCGCGGTACAGCTCGACCGACGCGACCGGAAGCGGCTTGCCCGCCGGGCCAAGTACGCTGCCGCGGATGTGGCCGGTCGGCAGCGCATCGACGTCGTATTCGTAGCACGCGCCGTTGGGAATCTTGAACGGCGAGAGTCCGCCCGCGCCCGGCTTTTGCGTCAGCTCGGTTCGGGGCGGGAGATTGGCCGTAAAGACGTACTCTCCAGCATGCACGTCGTAGAAAGTAAAGACGCCGTCCGCGTCCGTGTTGGTCTGAAAGCGGTCGTAGCGCGAGCGCAGCTTGAGGGAAATATCTGACAACGGTTGGTCGGGGTCATCCGCCGGCGCGAGGAACGGCGGATCGGCCCGGCGCAGGACTCCGAAAACGGAGGCTACGCGCTCGCCATTCCGCATGGCGCGCAACTGGGGCAGCAGGGCGCGAGCCTCGCTTGCGGGGCGCGTGCCGCTGCAGATTGTGGCGAAGAGACGGCCTTCGGTCCCTTGATGAGTGAAGACGACGTATTGCTCGTTTGTCTTGAAGCGGTAGCCGCAATCGCCGTCCTCGCCGCCGGAAAATATGTCGACGGTCGAGGCATTCTCTGGAGCGTCGCCGGAGGCGAAGCGCTCGTCGATGCGGAAACGGTATCGGGTGAAGCGAGCGGCAATGATATCCACTTGCGCGCCAGCCGAATCAGCAGAATGCGGAGCGGCGTAAGCGATGTCTTCTGCGGCGGTGACAGTGCCGAGAAAAACGACATCGCCGCTCTGCAGGCCGGGACATTTTCCGGGCGCCTGCTGCGAACAGGTGCAAGCGCGAGCGGCGCAAGAAGCAAGCAGGATGAGCGTTGCAATACTTGCGAGAGGGCGCCAAACCATCGGTTCCTATCCTACATGCTTTTCCACGCGATGCGAATCGGCACCTCCGCCTGAACGGAGCGACTCTCTGAGACACGGCGAAGGATTCGGCGGCTTTCGTGCTACACTGCCGAAGGGCGATCGGATTTTTACCCCTGCAATCCACTAAGAGCGAGCTCCAAATATTTTGGCCGTCGTTGAACACATCCTGCTCTTCGTAGCCGCAATTCCCTTCATCTATTACATTCTGGCGCTTTACAGCGCGATGCGTTTCTTCCAAACGACCAAGCAGGAAAACTGCGAAGATGGCGAATTCACGCCCCCGGTGAGTTGTCTGAAGCCCATCAAGGGCCTCGATCCAGACGCATATGAAAACTATGCGAGCTTCTGCAGGCAGGACTATCCGGATTATGAAATCGTATTTTGCGTCGACGCAGACGATCCGGCGCTTCCGGTGATCGAGCAACTCAAGACCGATTTTCCCGAGCGCCAAATTCGAGTGCTCCTGGGCTCCGGAAGAAACGCGATCAACGACAAGGTCGCCCGGCTTGTGCGGCTGACACGCGAAGCGCGGCACGACCTCTTCATCATCACGGACGGCGATGTCCGCGTGCAGCCAGACTATCTGCGCAACGTGGTCGCGCCGTTCCGCGATCCCAAGGTGGGTGCAGCCACTTGCCTCTACGTGGCGACCAAGGAAACCACGCTCGTCCAGGAGCTGCAGTCGATCGGAATGCTCTCGGATTTCTTCGCCAGCGTGATGGTAGCCTGGAAACTCGACGGCGTGAAATTTACGTTCGGCCAGACCATCGCGACGCGCCGCAAGTGCGTGGAGGGCTACGGCGGTTACCAAGTGATCGAAGACCGTCCCGCAGACGATGTCTACGCCGGGCGGCTGGTAGCCGACCAGGGCTACGAAGTCAAACTGCTGCCCTACGTCGTGCAATCGGTGGCCGACTTTCATTCGCTCGGCGATCTGATACACAAACGAGCGCGCTGGGCCACGGTGCAGCGTATGATGCGGCCGTGGGGACACGTGGGCTTGGTCTTTACCTGGGGATTGCCGTGGTCGCTGGTCGCGGTGGCCACGCATCCCACAGCCGCAGTGGCGTTCGCGTACCTCGGGGGCTATGCGATTGCTCGCATCGCGATGACGCTGCTGATCGCCGCGTGGGGCATGAAGCAGCATGGCGTGTGGAAGAAATTGCCGCTCATCCCCGTATGGGACGCGATCGCCTTCGGAATCTGGCTCGCCAGCTTCGGACGCAAGACGATCCGCTGGCGCGGCGTGGACTATCTGCTGCGCGACGGGAAGTTCGTGAACGCCACGCCCGCCGCATCGCAGACAACCGCGTCCCAACGACTGTGACGATTGACATCCTTTCGAACGGCCGAATACTTTTCGCCTCGACGGCCATTCGTCAGCATCCGTGAGACTGCGGCGGATTATTGGAGGTCACTTCCGCAACCATGCGACGCGAAGGCCTTTCCTTCTTCTGCTGCCCGAATTGTGGCGGCGATCTCGCCCTTGTTCCTGAAAACGTCCAGGAACAAGGCGATCACATCATGGCCGGCACTCTGGCCTGCGCTGGGTGCGCTTCGCGTTTTCCAATACGAGACGGCGTGCCGGTTCTACTTCCCGGCAATACGGAAGCCGTGAAAACCGAAACGGCGTCGCGGTTTGCCGAGGAATGGACGCGGTGGAGCGACCTTCGCGACTACTACGAACGCGAGTTTTTCGACTGGATCGCACCGCTTGCGCCGGCCGATTTTGAGGGCAAGACGATCTTCGAAGGCGGCTGCGGCAAAGGCCGCCACACGGTGATCGCCGCTTCGCATGGAGCGAAGGCCGCCGTCGCGATCGACTTGGGCGAGAGCGCTATGGTGGCGTTTGCCCATACGCGCGAGCTCCCCAACGCCCACGTCGCAATCGGCGACTTGCTCCGTCCGCCCGTGCGTCCGATTTTTGATCTCGCTTTTTCCGTGGGCGTTCTCCACCATCTGCCGGACCCCGGCGCGGGCTTCGCCAGCCTGGCGTCGCGCGTGCGCGATGGAGGACGCGTGGCTTTCTGGGTGTACGGCTACGAAGGTAATGAATTGATCACGAAGTTTGTGGACCCCTTTCGCAAGGCGGTCACATCGAAGCTGCCCGCGGAGCTGCTCCGCGCTGCCTGCATCGTGCCCTCCTTTTTTCTGTGGGCGTGCATCAAGCTGTTTTATCGCCCGCGAGCTGATGGGCACGGCCCCGCACATCTTCCCTACGGCGATTACCTCGCCGCGATGCACAGCTATCCCTTCGACGAAATTCACGCCAACGTGTTCGACCAGTTGGTCACGCCGGTGGCCTACTATTTGCGCGAAGAGGAGGTCCGCCGGTGGTTCACTCCGGATTTCCCCGGCTATCTGCTGCGGTCCCATCGCGGTTACAGTTGGACTGGACTCGCGACGGTTCACCGGTCCGCGCCCCTCGGGAACCGCGTGGGCGCGGCATAGCACAGTGCGCGAGCTCGTTCGACCGTTAGTGTAGAATAGGGCTTGCGAATCGAAAAACGCGCCGGACGGGCGTGAATCTTGTGAAAGGATATTGAGCCGGATGTTCTCTCAGGCCGCCTATTTGTCGCGCGTGTGGCTGGGCACGAAAGTGTCCGAGAAGCTGCTGCCGTCCGTCGCCAGACCGCTCTCCGCGCACCTCAAGCTGACCGAAAACTGCCAGGCTAAGTGCATCAGTTGCGACTACTGGAAGACCCGTTGGCACGACGCGATCGACACCGAACGCGCCATCGACGTGGTCAACCAGATCAGCGAATGCGGGATTGGGTCGCTCCGGCTGACCGGCGGCGAACCGCTGCTCCGGCGAGACTTGTTTCAGATTCTGGACCGTGCGAACTCCTCCTCTTTCAAGAGCATCGTCATCCAGACCAACGGCCTGCTTATCAAGAAACTCCACAAGGAGATCAACGCCTCGCCCATCACGAAAGTCGCGGTCTCCATCGACGGCCTGAAAGAGACCAATGACCAAATTCGCGGGATTCGCGGCTACTTCGATTTGGGCATGGAAGGAATCCGGCTCCTTCGGAACAAGCAGGTCGCCATCTCCGTCACGCTCAATCGAATGTCTGCAGGGGAGTTGGAAGAACTCGCGAGTCTTGCCCGACGAGTGGGCGCTCAGCTGGAGTTCAATATTCTGAGCCGGAGTCTCTTTTTTCTCAGCGGCGCCGATCTGGATTCCATGTGGCCCGAGCGATCCGACGTGGCTGCAATCGAAAAATTCCTCACGCACACGATCAAGCGGCCTGCCTACGAGGCGGATTACATCACGCGGTACTACAACCGCGAGGATCTCGCGGAGCCCCCTTGCGTTCTCGGCTTCACGCAAGTGTTCGTGCTATCCAACGGCGACGTGCTGACCGGGTGCTACCCGCTGAAACCGGTGGGAAACATTCTGCGCGTGCGTCTTGAAACGATCCTGGCATCGGAAGCATATCTGCAGCAAGCCGCCGCGATGGTTCGCCGCGAGTGCCCTGGTTGCACCTGCGGCGTGGAGTCCTCGCTGGCGATGAAACATGCCGGTTCGAGTGCGTTCTTTGAGCTAAGCCGTCTTCTCAATCGCCAGAAGCCTGCCGACAAGCCGATCCCCGCAACTCCAACCGCTGAAGAGGCGTAAGTCCCCAAGATAATCTGCGAGCACACTTCATCACGATTGTGTGCGCCGCCACACAAGACCGTAAATGAGTGTCTTTGATGTCTAGCGGCCTGAGGCCGTGACCGAAGGACTGGTCGCGCCCAGCTGGCGGTGACGGTCGTTTCGCGCGTTGCGCCAGTTGACCTGCGGCATGAAGAGAGAAGTGTCGATCCGGTCGCGATACTCGATGGCGATGTTCATCAACGAATCGAGGAGCGAATCGGAAAGGTGGTGCGGCTGTAGACCCAGGTCGATCAGCGCTGAATGCTTGGCGTTGTAATAATGCGCTTCTGCCTCGACGCGCGGATCGGGAATGTGGTCGATATCGACCTTGATCCCCATTTTCTTCCCTGCGGCCTGGACCTTGTAAGCGAGATCGAGCACCGAGAACTGCTCGGTGAACTGGTTGAACACGCGGAATTCGCCCGGCGCCGCCGGGTGCGTACACGCAATCTCGATGCACCGGACGGTGTCGCGAATATCGAGGAAGCCGCGCGTCTGCCCGCCCTTGCCGTAAACGGTGAGCGGATGGCCGACGGCGGCCTGCGCGCAGAAGCGGTTGAGCACAGTGCCGAAAACCTCGTCGTAATCGAAGCGATTGATGAGCGCCTCATCGAGGGCGCTCTCATCCGTGACCGTGCCGTACACCACGCCCTGGTTCAGATCGGTGGCGCGCAGCTTCCACGCCTTGCAGCAGAACATGATGTTGTGGCTGTCATGTACTTTCGAGAGGTGATAGAACGAGCCCGGCTGCTTCGGGTACGGAAGCACGTCCCTGCGTCCGTTGTGCTCGATTTCGATGTAGCCCTCTTCAATGTCGATGTTCGGCGTTCCGTATTCGCCCATCGTCCCAAGCTTGACCAGATGGCAATCGTGCGCGAATTCTCTCAGCGCGAAAAGAAGATTGAGCGTTCCGACGACGTTGTTCACCTGTGTAAACGCCGCGTGCCGGCGGTCGATCATCGAATACGGGGCTGAACGCTGCTCGGCGAAATGGACTACCGATTCGGGCTTGAATTCGCGGACCGCTTCAGAGAGGAATTCGTAATCGGTCACATCGCCGATCAGGAGATCAATCGTCTTGCCGGTATGCTCGTGCCAGGCGCGGAGCCGCTCCGGCAATGGGCGAATCGGAGTGAGAGTCTGAACGCCCAGCTCGAAATCCCACTGCCGCCGAATAAAATTGTCGATGATCGCAACCTGATGGCCCTTTTGCGAGAGATACAGGGCGGTCGCCCAACCGCAATAGCCATCTCCGCCGAGCACGGCAATCTTCATGTTCCCTCCCGCGCATTTCGCCCGCGCGTATACACGTCAAAATCTGGCCGAATTCAAAGTTTTACGCTCAGTCATGGAGCGGCGCAAGCAGCAAATTGCCGTATCGACACAATGCGGCACGCCCGGAAATCGCTGATCGATCCGATTCGAGACCGCAATGAAGCCAGGGAGGACTGAGACGTGCAGCTATCGGCCGGCCCCCGCGGTCCGAGGAGGCTCCCGGCGGCCCAAGCCCGCGGCGCGCCGCCCGCGCAGCTCGCGCACTGAGTACACCGGTTTGTCCTGTGATTCGAAGTAGGTCCGCGCGAGAAGTTCGCCGATCAAGCCAATCGAAATAAACTGAATGCCGCCCATCACGAGCGCTACGCCCAGGATGATCAGAGGCCCGTGATTGGCGAGCAAGCCTTCGTCAAAGAGCGCCTTGCGACCGAAAATCCAGATTCCGATTCCGGTGCCACCCGCCAGGCAGGCCAGCCCCGGCAGACCGAAGAGCTGCAACGGTTTGGTCGAATAGTCGAGTAGGAATTTGACGCTCACCAGATCGAGGAGCACACGGATGGTCCGCGAGATCCCGTAGTTCGACTTCCCGTTCTTCCGGGGAATATTTGTGATCGGCACTTCCGCAATGGAAGCGCCCGCCCAGCTTGCGAGCGCCGGGATGAAACGGTGCAATTCCCCGTAAAGATTGATTTCCGAGAGAATTTCGCGCCGGTAGGCCTTGAACGTGGTCCCGAAATCATGCAATTCCACGCGCGATAGCTTCGCCATCATGCGGTTCGCTACGCGGCTGGGAAGCTGCCGCATCAGCCAGTGGTCGGTGCGCTCGACGCGCCATCCGCTCACGATGTCGTAGCCTTCCTGCATCTTCTCGATGAACCGGGGAATCTCGGCGGGATCGTGCTGCAGGTCGCCGTCCATGGAAATGATGATCTCGCCGTTCGAGTGGTCGAAGCCGGCCTTCAGCGCCGAGGTCTGGCCGAAATTCCGCCGCAGCCGCACCACGACGACGCGATCGTCGTGCTTTGCGATTTCCGAAAGCTGCCCGAACGTGCCGTCTTTACTGCCGTCGTCCACAAAGACCATCTCGTACGGCGCGCCGATCGCGTCCATTACGTCGATGATTTTGACGTACAGCTGTGGGACGTTCTCCTGCTCGTTGTAGAACGGCACAACGATCGAATAGGAGACCCGCGGTTCCGCACTGTTCATGCGAGACATTCTAGTACATCCGCAAAGCGCCAAGGAAGAAAGAACGCGTGTTCACGGTGCGGATGGTAACGCGTGGTTCGTCAGCAGAGCCTTTCCACCGCTGGCCGCCACCGTCTGAAACACCGCTCCCGGGGCCAGCGCCTCGTACTGCGGCAGTTGCGGCAGGTTCACGAGCAGGTAGGCGCGAGCGGGCGCCAGCCACAGGTTCCTGAACTCTGAATCGTCAATAAACACTTTCGGCGCGCCCGGCGCGTTGGCGCCGTACTCCAGATTCAGGCGACGTTCGTACGGCGTCGAAAGCAATCCCGTGCGATTCGCGTAGAAGAACACGGATGAAAACTCGTAGTAATGCCCCTGCGCAATCAATGTTCCCTCCGGCGACTTCAGCAGAGCTTCTGCCAAAGGCCGGGACGAAAGAAACGGGTCGAATGCGACCATCGCCACGCGCGCTGCATGAAAGAACAACACCATCATAAGGGCAGCCGCCATGAAAGCTCGCTGGCCGGCCGCCCGCATGGTGCCGATCGCGCCGACCAGGAATGCCACGCCCGCCAGCGCCAGTGGCAATCGAAGATACGCGAACGACTTCATCCTAAGGTCCAGCATGTGTCCCAGCGAAAGCGAATTGACCTTGGGATCGTGGATGAGCGCGGAAGAAATATCGCCCGGCGCGGGCATCCCGCGGACGTAAATCAAGATCGCAACCACCGCAATGGCCGCGCAACCAGCGATCACTGCCAGCGCGCGTGTGCCTCGCCGTATCCACTCGCCGCCCGTCGCCATTGCCGAGCCCAGCAGAAGCGCCAGCGCCGGGTAGATGGGCATTGAGTAATACTCCTGCGTCGTCGAAAACGTGAAGAACACCATTACGAACCCGATCCACACGAGCGCGAGCAAGCGCGTGCGCCCCGCTCGATCCACCGGCTTGAAGGAAAGCTTCGCGATGGCCGGGAAATACACGCTCCAAGGGAATAGCCAGAGCAAATGAAAGAGCCAAAACCATAGACGTGGGACTGTGTTGTAGTCGCGCGGATACCGAAGATTCAGAAATCGCAGCACCTGCTCGTTGAAAAAGAAAAACCACAGGAACCCGTGATACTGGCCGGGGCCGGCGTGCAGCGTGAAATCGAAGTACGGCGGATTGCGTAGCGTCGCCAGAATGTGCCACGGCGCTGCAATCGCGAGCGCGATCAGCGCTCCGGTGAAGGGATGCAGGCGTTTCCAGGTCCGCCGCAGAAAGAGCTGCCGCGTGACCAAGAGATAGATCAGGCCGACGGCCACCGGAATCGCCACGGAGATCAAACTCTTCAGGAGCATTCCGATTCCGAGGCAGGCTGCCATGACGATCGACCAGAGCCGCGGATGGGGCTCCTCCTCTCCAAGCGCGCGCAGCAGCGCCCACATCGCCAGGGCCACATCGAACGTCAGCATGACGTCCGGAATCAGGATGCGTGTGAAGAGGAACAGGCCTATGCACGTCGATATGCACAGCCCCGCATAAAAGCCCGCGCGTTTGCCGAATGCCCAGACTCCGAAGGCCATCGTCAAAGCGGCAAGCCCGATCGCCGAAATCGCAATGGGAATGCGCGCTGCCCAGTCGTGGACACCGAAGATGCGGTAGGACGTGGCAATCGACCAGTAGACAAATGGCGGCTTTTCGAGAAAGACCAGGCCATCGATGTGCTCGGTCACCCAGTCGCCAGAGACAAGCATGTTCCTGGCAGTCTGCGCCTGCTCGGCGTCCACGTCGTCCATTAAGGACGGCGGCGAAATCACCGTGCCGAGATAGATGCTGGCCGCGAAAAGCAGGACGATTACGTAGAGGTGAGCACGCCTTCCGTCATCCTTTGGTTCGGTACGGAAGTGGGTGCCGTTTGGATCCGCCATTTCCTCATCCACAGAAATAGAATCATCAATCCCCAGAGGTGATAGCCCAGATTGGCGCGCCGCTCGAGATGGTCGCGCACGCAAGCATCAATCGCGCTCTTCTGAAACAAGTCAGCGTGTTCGGAGGTTCCGTAGTCGATTGCCTCGAGCATCAGCGGCCGCAGCGGCCCGCGCAGCCATTCGTGCGATGGAATGTCGAGGCCCGTCTTTGCTTTGCTCAAGACCGCCGGCGGGAGTTTGTCCCGCATCAGCTCCTTGAGCAGCACTTTTTGGCGCGAGCCGCGAATCTTAAACGAGGCCGGCAGCGAGTCCATAAACTCTACGATCCGGTGATCGAGCAGTGGTGGCCGCACCTCCACCGCATGAGCCATGCTCATGCGGTCGACCTTCATCAAGATGTCGTCGGGCAAGTAGCATTTCTGATCGAACCACAAGTACGCGGCCAAATCGTCCGGATCGCTCGCCGAATTCGGAAAATGACCGCGCAATTCATCGAGGATGCCGCCGAGCGCATTCGGCAGCGCCGCCCGTAGCAGCTGCGCCTTTCGCGACGCCGAAAATGTGCCGTTCCAATAGACATGCGCCTGTTCCGCTGGCAGCAGGCAGCCCTCCAGAAAGCGCTTGAGCTTGTATTCGAAACTGATTTTTTCGTCCGATACCGGCCAGAAACGCAGCGTGCCCAGCGCAAGCCGCGTCAGCGCGCCCGGAAACCTCCGCGCGATGCGCGCCAAATGATTCGCCCGATAGGTCAGATATCCGCCGAAAACCTCGTCTCCGCCCTCGCCGCTCAGAGTGACCGTCACCTTGGTTTTGCTCATCTTGGAGAGGAACCACACCGGCAACGCTCCCGCATCGGCGGTCGGTTCGTCGGAGTAGTAGGCAAACTCCTCGATCGCGCCCACGAGATTTTCCGTCGGATTGAGGTCGAATTGCTCGTGATCGGTTCCGTACTGCGCCGCGACCTGTTGAATGTACGGAGTCTCGTCGAAGCTCCGGCCTCGGAACGAAATCGATAGCGTTTTCAGCCGTGAGCTCGACACCTGCGCGGCATAGTGCAGGATCGTGGAAGAGTCGATTCCTCCGCTCAGCCACACGCCCAGCGGAACGTCGGACAGCAAATGCTCGCGCACGCTCTCGCGCAAGAGATGGCCGAGCTCTTCCTTGGCGGAGTCGAGCGTCCGTTGCTGTGGTTCGGCGAACGGCAAAGTCCAGTACGCCTCGGAACGTGTCTCACCATCGCGCCATTCAAGCCAATGCCCCGGCGGGAGCTTCTCGATGCCATCCACCAGCGTCCAGGGGCACGGAACGTAATTCAGCGACAAATAGCAATCGAGCCCGGGCAGGCTCAATCGGCGGTCGATCTCCGGATGAATCAGGATCGCCTTCAGTTCGGACCCGAAATAGAGGTCTTTGCCGCGACGCGCGAAGTAGAGCGGCTTGATTCCCATGCGATCCCGCGCCAGGATCAGACGCCGCGCCGACTCCGTCCACAGCGCGACGCCGAACATCCCCCGCAGCCGCGAAAAACAGGCTACGTCCCACTCGAGAAAGGCATGCAGCAGCGTTTCCGTGTCCGAGCGCGAGTGAAACCGGTGGCCCAGCTTTTCCAGCTCGGCGCGCAATTCGAGGTGATTGTAGATTTCGCCGTTGAAAACGATGACGCTATCCGCGTTGTCAGAGATGATCGGCTGATTGCCGGTGGTGAGATCGATGATCTTGAGCCGCGCCGTGCCGAGCGAAACGAGGCTGGACTGAAAGACGTCCTGCTGATCAGGCCCGCGATGAATCAGTGTGTGCACCGCGCTTTCGATTCGCGCGCGGTCGGGCGATCCGTTTCGATGCGTGAAGCCTGCAATTCCGCACAAGCTGCGACGCTCCTCAATGCCGAAGACGCGCGGCTGCTGCGCGCGCCGGCTCTATTCGTAACGCAGAGATTCCACGGGATGAAGCTGAGCAGCCGTCTTAGCCGGCAGGTATCCGAAAAGCACGCCGGTTCCGCAGGATACTACAAACGCGGAAAGCACCGAAAGCCACGAGAT
>Ga0187782_10000889_pt1 | contig 21199 bp, 20 predicted proteins | sample 0715_SJ02_MP15_2_FD_132454 | JGI IMG/M metagenome (GOLD analysis project Ga0187782, IMG submission 132454) | Tropical peat soil microbial communities from peatlands in Department of Meta, Colombia - 0715_SJ02_MP15_20_MG | ecosystem: Environmental > Terrestrial > Soil > Wetlands > Peat | place... | reverse complement strand
GTCGCCAACAAGTTCGTCGGCGACGGCGTGAAGTTCGTGGTCGGCCACTTCAACTCGGGCGTGACGATTCCGGCGTCGGAAGTCTATTCCGACAACGGCGTTCTGATGATCACGCCCTCGGCGACCAACCCGAAGGTCACCGACCGCAAGCTCTGGGACGTCTTCCGCACCTGCGGCCGCGACGACCAGCAGGGCAAGCTGTGGGCCGATCTCGCGCTGACCAAGCTCAAGGACAAGAAGATCGCCATCGTTCACGACAAGACGCCTTATGGCCAAGGCCTCGCCGAAGCCGCCAAGGGCTTCATGAACGCCGGCGGCAAGAAGGAAGTGCTGTTTGAAGGCGTGAACGTCGGCGAGAAGGATTACTCGGCGATCGTTTCGAAGATCAAGGCGTCGGGCGCCGACTATCTGATGTGGGGCGGGCTCCACACTGAAGGCGGCCTGATCGTGCGCCAGATGCGCGACCAGGGCATGAAGACGGTCATGATTTCGGGCGACGGCATCACCGACAACGAGTTCGCCTCGATCGGCGGCCCGGGCGTCGAGGGCACGCTGATGTCCTTCGGTCCGGAGCCCCGCAACAACCCGGCCGGCAAGACGGTGGTCGACGAGTTCCGCAAGGCGGGCTATGAGCCTGAGGGCTACACGCTCTACTCCTACGCAGCCGTGCAAATCATCCAGCAGGCGGCGGAGCAGGCGAAGTCGCTCGATCCGAAGAAGTTGGCGGAAGTCATGCATTCCGGCAAGGCGTTCCACACCGTGCTCGGCGACATCGCCTATGACGCCAAGGGCGACCGCACCACCGTCGACTATGTCTGGTACGTCTGGCAGAAGGGCGACGACGGCAAGATCACTTACAAGCAGCTGTGATCTCGCCAAATTGAGGCGCTTGGCTTGAGCCGCGCCTCGTCTCAAAAAGGCCTCTCCCGCAAAACTCGCGGGAGAGGCTTTTTTATATAAGCCGGCGCTGAAGACGCCGCCCTCAGCCGAGCCGCGCGAGCCCCGGAAAGGCGTCGATCAGCCAGCCCGACGCGCTTTGGACGCCGCCGGTTAAGAAGGCGACGCCGGTGAGCACGAGCAGGACGCCGACGGCATGTTCGATGCGCGCGAAATGCGCGCGGAAACGGCGCGCGAAATGCATGAAGGGGCCCATAGCGGCGGCCGCGAGGACGAACGGCGCGCCGAGGCCGAGCGCGTAAATCAAAAGCAGCGCCGCGCCGTTTGCGACCGTATCTTGAGCGCTCGCAACCGCCAGGATCGTCGCGAGAATCGGTCCGATGCAGGGCGTCCAGCCGAAGGCGAAGGCCAGGCCCATGAGATAGGCGCTGATGAGGCCCGGCGGTTTTACGACTTCCAGGCGCTTCTCGCGCATCAGCGGATGGAGCCTTAGCAGGCCTAAGAAATGCGCGCCCATCAGGATGATGCCGAGCCCTGCGGCGATCGAGAGCACTTGGCTCCATTGGCGAACAAGCGCGCCAGCGGCCGACGCGGTCGCGCCGAGCGCCACGAACACGGTCGCAAAGCCGGCGACGAACAGCATGGAGGCGAAGAGCACGTCGCGGCGCGCCCGCGCCTCGCCCTCGTCAACCAAGGATTCGAGCGACACGCCGCCGAGGTAACAGAGATAGGGCGGCGCAAGCGGCAGCACGCATGGGCTCAAGAACGACAAAAGTCCGGCGCCGGCGGCCATCGGATAGCTGACGTCGGTCAAAGGCCGCCCCCAAACCTACCCGATTTCGAGGACGACGCGGCCGCGCACGTGGCCGGCTCGAATGCGCTCTCCGACTTCGAAGGCGCGGTCAAACGGCTCAACGACCGTCATACGGCGGAGCGCTAAGAGGTCGAGCTCCTTGGCGAGCTTGGCCCAGGCTTCGCGCCGCCGCGGCATCGGACAATTCACGCTGTCGATGCCGACGAGCTGCACGCCGCGCAGGATGAAGGGAAGCACCGTCGTCGGCAGATCGGCGCCGCCGGCGAGCCCGCAAGCCGCGACGACCCCGCCGTAGCGCGTCTGCGCCAGCGCATTGGCGAGCGTCACGGAGCCGACGCTGTCGATCGCCGCAGCCCATCTCTCAGGCCCGAGCGGCCTGCCGGGCTTTAAAAGCTCGGCGCGATCGACGATCTCACTGGCGCCGAGGCCCTTAAGGTACTCGGCTTCCGCCATCCGCCCGGTCGACGCGATGACCCTCCAGCCGGCGCGGGCCAGCAGCGCGATCGCGACCGACCCGACCCCGCCGGCGGCGCCGGTGACAAGCGCCGGACCGGCCGAAGGCGACCCTCCCTGACGCTCGATCGCCATGACGCTAAGCATAGCCGTATAACCGGCGGTGCCGATCGCCATGGCCTCGGCGCGCGTCAGGCCTTGAGGGACCTTCAAGAGCCAATCGCCGTTCACCCGCGCCCGCTCGGCATAGCCGCCGAAATGCGTCTCACTTAAGCCAAAACCGTTCAGCAAGACCTCGTCGCCCGGCTTGAACTCGCCATGCGCGGATTGAAGCACGACACCCGCCAAATCGATCCCGAGCACCATCGGAAACTTTCGGACGATCGGCGACTTCCCCGACAGCGCGAGCCCATCCTTGTAGTTGACGGTCGAGTGGGTGACGCGGATCGTCACGTCGCCCGGCATCAATTCGGCCTCGTCCATCTCGACAAATCGGACATCCTGTCCGGCGTCGGTCTTGTCGGCGCGGATGGCTTTGAAGGTCATGAACGTCAAAACTTCGGCGTCAGGGTTTCGGGCGATAGAGGATCAGGACGTTCAAGTCACGCGTCGGCGTAAAATTCTTCGCAGTCGCCTCGAAGCGCGTTTCGCCGGTTTTTTTCACGCCGTCCGCGCAGAAGCTGACGAGCGAGTCAGGCGCGCCCTTGTCGATCGTGAGATGGAAGTCGCCGATCGGCCCGGCCCAGTTCGCGCCGGTCGTCAGCACATAGGCGATGCGCCGCTCGAAGAAGGGGGGCACGGCGACGCCGGATTTGTCGGGCGGCGGCGTCGCCTTCTTCACCGCGGCGAGAAAATCCCGATCGATGCAGTAGCGCGCCGCGTAGTCGCGCTGCCTCGCCGGCTCCCCATAGTTCGTCCCGACGCTTGTGCCCGTCGTCTCGCCGACGCTTGGCTTGTAGCGATGCTCGACCGTGATCTCGCGGCCCGCCGGAAAGACCTGCCGCCAGGTGAAGACCGACTTGAACGTCCACATCGGCGAGAAGTGATGTTCCCAGCCCTTGCCGACGTCGTAATCGTCGGGGACGACGATCCCCGCTTTCAAAAGCCTGTCCTTGTCGGGCTGAGCGAGCGCGTCGAGCTTCGCCTGGATCGCCTCGTTCCACGGCTCCAGCGGCACGCCAAGCTGGGTCAAGCGCGCCGTGATGTCTTGACCCTTGAAGACCGCCTTGCGTTCGACTTGCGATTGGACCTCCGCTCCGTCGACGCTCGTGTGGAAGTCGAGGAAATTCGGCGAGTTGGGCTCGGGGATGACGATGTTCGTATCCGGCCCATCCCACGTCACGTCCGGCATCGGAAAGGCGACGAGCAGGTCTTCGTCTTTCGCCGCACGATTGAAGAACGTGTAGCGGACGACGATCGCGTCAAGAGAAATCGAGAGATCCTCCGAGCGCATCTCGACGGACGCGTTCTTCTCGAGGACGAGCCCGCCGGTTTTCAGCTCGGCGGAGGTGTCGTTGGCGAGCGCCTCGGCCGCGAAGAGACCGGCGCAGGCGGCGATGACGGGGAGACGCAACATTGGGAGGCTCGGGGGTCGAGGACGGGCGGCGATATTGGCGCCGCGTCGAAACGAAAGAAAGCCGCTGGCGCGCGGGTCGTTCCGTCTCATCGCGCGGGCGACGCGACGACGGGAAGAGACAGGCGCCCAATCCCTCGACGCCCTCCGTTCTTTAGGCTCTTCCTAAGGACGATGATTTCGGGTCGTCGGCCGCCAAAACTCGAAGATTACGCGCCGAAAACCGCTGAAATCCCGCCGCTACTGCCTAAGCTTGACCGTGAATTCGCCCTGTCGGACGCGGTTCTCGAGCGTTCCTGCGACTTGAGCCGCGAAATCTTCGCCGCGCGCCGCGACGAGTTCGCGGAGCGCCGCGCAGAGCGCCGCCTCGCTTAAGGCTTCGACGCCGATGCCATCGAGCACTGCCTCGGCGAAGGCTTCGCTGACATAGCTAAGGGCGGCCAAGCGCGCGTCGGCGGCGTCCCATTTTTGACGAGCGAGTTCCAAAGCGGGCAGCATCGCCGCCCAACTTACGGAGAACTTCATGCTTCCTCTACGAATGTCTTCGCAAAAGGTTAATTCGCCGGCCAAAATCGCGTTCATTCGTTCCATTTTGGCACAAAGCTCGGCCGTCCCTCATGTCCGCCCGAAGACGCGGTCGGCGCGCAATTGCGCCGCGCCCCGCATCAGGTCCTCCGCATCGTCGAGAAGCGCCGAAGCGCGCTCGAGCAGGGCCCGCATCTGGAAGGCGAGCGCGCGGCAATGGGCGAACATGTCCTGCTGCGGCAGCCTTTCTCCTCTCTCGCAGATGCTGGCGATCGAGCCCGCAAGCGCGTCAAGCCCCGCCACGATCGCCAAGAAAGCGCGCTGCGCGAGCGGCGACATTTGCTGCCAGTCTCGGCACTGCCTCAGCGCGTCGGGCGTGAGAAAGTTGAGCACGTCCGTCCGCTGCGGCCAGCCGCGAATGTCCTCGGCGAGATCGGGCAGCCGCTCGAGCAGGTCCACCATCATCACAAATTCATGGTAGCGGTTGAGGGCTTCGCTCGCCGACGGGGTGGGGCGCACGAAGCGGCAAGCCTCTGGCGCCGGCGTCTCGGCTTCGGAGGCCGCCGGTTGCAATCGAAGGGTTCCACTCGCGATCGACGCTTCGACGGGCATTGTCTGCAACTTACGAGCGTATCGCCAATTCTTGCCGCTGAAACGTTAGTTAAAGGGACCACAAATACGGACAATTTTTAGCAATCGGGCTGTCGGTCGCGCTTGCGGTTGAGGGGCGGATCCGCCGTCGCCCGCAAAAGCGAGGGTGAGGAAAAAACTCATGTGCGGACGGTTCGCGATGACGCTGCCGCCCGAGGCGGCAAGGCGTTATTTCGGCTATGTCGATGAGCCCAATTTTCCGCCGCGCTACAACATTTCCCCGAGAGAGCCCATTGCGCTCGTTTCCGCCCGCGACGGGTCTCACGGGCGCGAGCGCCGCTTTAAGCTCGCCCAGTGGGGTTTCCTTCCGGGCTTCGTAAAGGATCCGGCGACGTTCCGGCCCATTATCAACGCACGCATAGAGGGCATCGTCGCCAAGCCGAGCTTTCGCGCCGCCATGCGCCGGCGGCGGCGGCTCATCGTCGCCGACGGCTTCTATGAATGGCGGACGGCCGCGGCCGACCGCGGCGGACTTGAGAAGTTTCCTTACCTCGTCCGCCGGATCACGGGCGAACCGATGGGTCTGGCGGGGCTTGAAGAAACCTGGATCGACCCGTTCGGCAGCGAGGTCGACACCGCCTGCATCATCACGACGCCCGCCAATGCGTTGGCGCGCCGCTTGCACGATCGCATGCCGGCGATCATCGAACCTGAACAATTCTCCGCCTGGCTCGACAACGACGGCGTCTCCGCCAAAGAGGCGGCCGGGTTGCTGAAGCCGGCGCGGGAGGACCTCTTTGAACTCGTGCCGCTCGGTCGCGCAGTCAATCGCGCCGCCAATGACGGGCCCGATCTGCAAACGCCGATTGGACCGCCGATCCGGACGCCGGATCGCTCACACGCGCCGTGACGCGGGCGGCGCCCTTGCGCCCTGTCCTCGGCCGCGCCAAACAGCCTTTGTGCCTGAACCCGAAAAGCCCTCGCGGCCAACGGCCGCGCTGAAACATCAAGATGGCCTCGTCCGCTGTCCTTGGCCCGGCGAAGACCCCCTCTATGTCGCCTATCACGACGAGGAGTGGGGTCGGCCGGAATGGGACGATCGCGCGCTCTATGAAAAGCTGGTCCTCGACGCGTTTCAGGCCGGGCTTTCGTGGATCACGATTCTCCGCAAGCGCCCGGCCTTCCGCGCCGCCTTCGACGGCTTCGAGCCCGAGCGCGTTGCGCGCTACGGCGAGGGCAAGGTGAAAAGCCTGCTTGAGGACGCCGGCATCGTCAGGCATCGCGCCAAGATCGAGGGCGCCGTCAAGCTCGCGCGCGTCGCGCTGGAGCTGAAGGCTGAAGGCGGTCTTGCCAACCACCTCTGGGCCTTCCTCGACGGACGGCCCATCCAGACCGCGCCGAGGACGACGAAGGAGGTTCCGGCGGAGACGGATGTTTCGCGCGCGATCTCGAAGGATTTGCGCGCGCGCGGCGCGACGTTCGTCGGCCCGACCGTCGTCTACGCGTTCATGCAGGCGGTCGGCATGGTCAACGACCATCTCGTCGATTGCCATTGCTGCGCCGCGTGCAAGCGGCTCGCAGAGGCGCGGCGCGCGTGACGAAGGAAAGGGCGCCGCGCGCCTGGCAACGCATGCTGTCGGGGCGCCGGCTCGATCTGATCGACCCTTCGCCGCTCGACGTCGAGATCGAGGACATTGCTCATGGCCTGTCGCGCGTGGCGCGCTGGAACGGCCAGACGCGCGGCCCCGAGATTTTCTCCGTCGCGCAGCACTCGCTGCTCGCCGAGGCGCTGTTTGCGGCGATGGCGCCTGAGAGCTCCGCCGCCGACCGCCTCGTCGCCCTGCTCCACGATGCGCCCGAGTACGTCATCGGCGACATCATCTCGCCGTTCAAGGCGACGGTCGGCGACAATTATCGCAGCGTCGAGGACCGGCTGTTCGCCGCGATCATGATCCGTTTCCAGCTGCCGACGCGGCTTTCGCTTACCCTCGCCAAGGCGATCAAGGCGGCCGACCGCGCCGCCGCCTTCTTCGAAGCGACGACGCTCGCCGGCTTCGATAAGGCGGAAGCGGAAAAATTCTTCGGCCGGCCGGCGCTTGCCGTCGGCGCGTTCGCGAAATATCTCGAACCGTCGCGGCCGGCCGAGGCGCAGGCAAGGTTCATGGCGCGATTTCGGGCGCTGGACGAAGCCCGGCGCGGCGACGCGACGCCCTGACCGCCCGCTCATTTGGAGATGAAGTCATGTCCCGCCTGCACGTCTGCTCGCTGGCGCGCGTCGAGGAAACCGTGCTGCGCACGCGCGCCAACATGCTGGTGACGCTGCTCAGCCCCGGCACGGCGCATGTGCGGCCGCGGTCGATTGCGCCGTGGAACCATCTGGTGCTCGGCGTCTCCGACATTGTCGAGCCGCTGCCCGGCTATGTCGCGCCGGGTCGGGAACATATCGAGCAGCTCATCGAGTTTGTTTCGGCCTGGGACCGCGAGCGGCCGATGCTCATCCACTGCTTCGCCGGCGTCTCGCGCTCGACCGCGGCGGCGTTCATCGCCGCTTGCGCGCTCGCCCCCAATCGCAGCGAGACGGCGATCGCGCTCGCCATTCGCGACGCCTCGCCGACCGCGACGCCGAACGCTCGGCTCGTCGCGCTTGCCGACGATCATCTTGCGCGCAGCGGGCGCATGCGCGAGGCGATCGAGACGATCGGCCGCGGCGTCGATTGCTTCGAGGGCGTGCCCTTCGCGCTGGAGCTGGGCTGAGGCGGGAGCAACCTGCGCTTGCCTGGACTTAAGCCGCTGTCACAAGAAGCCGTCATTGCAAGGAGCCCTTGAGGGCGATGAAGCAATCCATGCCGGGGAAGGGCTTAAGCCGCGACATAGATTGCTTCGTCCCCGTCGCTGCGCGCGGCCTCCTCGCAATGACGACTTCTCGCGACGACGAATGGTGGCGTCTCAGTTTGAAATTGGCGGCAAACTCGAGCGCTATTGCTGGCCAAAATTATGAACGGATCAATCCATCATGGACCAGCGCCGCCCGCTCGACATTATGATCATCGCATCTCTGATGATCGTCTTTGGGCTCGCGGAGATTTTTACGGGCGTCTCATACGAATTTTTTGGTCTACATACTGCCAATGGGATTACATCTACTTATATTGGCGCGGCCATCGGCGCCCTTTATGCTGCGGCCGGGTTTCTTGTTTTCACTGTGCGGCGGCGCGCGGCGGTTTTGGCTATCGTGCTCCTTTCCGTCGTCGTCGCCGGGCGCGTCGCGATGATCTTGTGCGGTCTTTATCCCATAGGAACGTTCAGACAAACCGCGGCAATCGTAGTGGGAACTTCGATTGCGGCTGGGTTCGCTATTTACATCGGCCTAAGAAGGTCTTCCTTCGAATAAGCGGCCCGCAACAGTTGCGCTCAGGCCAATTTCAAACTGAGACATCACCCGACGAATAGGACGATTGAAACCAACCGCAATTTGCCCTACCGCGCCGCCGCCCGCTCGACGATCGCGCGGAGGTTAAAGCCCGGCGCCAGCGCGCCAAAATGCCGCGCCCCTCTCGCCGCCGGGCGCGACGAGACGAAGGCGCGGGCGTTCGCCTCCGGCGCAAAGCGCAGCATGAGGCTTGCCTGCAGGGCTACCGCCATTCGATCGCAAAGCTCTCGCGCCCGCGATTCGAAGCTTGGGAGGTCGTCGAGCGCTTGCGCCAGCGCCCGCGTCTCCGCGTCGAGCGTCGCATCGGCGCCGCGCGCGGCCTCGATCTCCTGAAATAGCGCGTCGCGCGTCGCGGGCGTCCTTTGCAGCGCGCGGAGCACATCGAGGCACTGGATGTTGCCGCTCCCCTCCCAAATCGCGTTGACCGGCGCCTCGCGGTAGAGGCGCGGCAGCGGCGAATCTTCCATGAAGCCCGACCCGCCAAGGCATTCCATCGCCTCGTAGGCATGCGCCGGCGTGCGCTTGCAGACCCAATATTTGCCGAGCGGCAGGGCGATGCGAAGCAGCTCGCTCTCGCCCTCGTCGAGCGCCCGCGCGAGGCGGAGCGACAGGAGCAGCGCCGCCTCCGCCTCAAGCGAAAGATCCGCGAGCACGGCAAGCATGATCGGCTGGTCGACGAGCTTGGCGCCAAAGGCGGAACGCTGCCGGCAATGGTCGATCGCCTGCACAACCGCCGCGCGCATCCCCCCTGAAGAACCGACAATGCAGTCGAATCGCGTCATCGCCACCATCTCGATGATGGTTGAGACGCCGCGGCCCTCCTCGCCGATGCGCCACGCCAGCGCGCCGCGCCATTCGGTCTCGCTCGAGGCGTTGGAGAGGTTGCCCATCTTGCGCTTGAGACGGATGAGCTCGATCGCGTTCTTCGTCCCGTCGGGGCGCCAGCGCGGCGCAAGAAAACAGGTCAATCCCCCGGGCGCCTGGGCGAGCGTCAAGAAGGCGTCCGACATCGGCGCGGAGACGAAATACTTGTGCCCGAAGAGCGTGTAGGCGTCGGCGCCGATCGGCGTCGCGCGCGTCGTGTTGGCGCGCACGTCCGAGCCGCCCTGCTTCTCCGTCATCGCCATGCCGATCGTCAGGCCGGACTTTTCGGCCGCGGGAACGTTCCGCGGGTCATAGGCGCGGGCGTGGATTTTGGGCAGCCAATCGGCGGCGAGCTTCGGCGCGAGCTTAAGGCTCTGCGTGGCGGCGAAGGTCATGGTGATCGGGCAGAGATGGCCCGCCTCGACCTGCGTCTGCATATAAAAGCGCGCCGCGCGCGCGACATGCGCGCCCGGCCGTGGCTCCGTCCAGGGCGAAGCGTGCAGGCCTTCCTCGACCGCCAGTTCCATCAAGGCGTGATAAGCGGGGTGGAAACGCACGAGATCGACCCGCCGCCCGTAGCGGTCGTGCGTGTCGAGCTCCGGCGGGAAACGGTTGGCGAGCGCGCCGAGCTCGAGCGTCGCCGCTTGGCCGAGCCGACCGCCGTGTCGGGCAAGATCGTTCGCCGCCCAGCCGGCGCCTTCGCGGTTCACGCCCTCGGCGAGCGCGCGATCGCTCGTGAAGAGATTGGCGTCGACGAGTTCGACCGGCTGGTTGAAGACCTCATGCGTCGCCGCGCCGTAGGCGTCGATGGGGAGAGCCGGGAGTTCCGACATGAGAAGGGCCTTGTCAGGCGGCCGCGCTTGATGAGGATAGCGCCGGCTCCAGCGGCGGGCAAAGATGTGACTGGCTCAATAGGTTGGGGACGGCGCGGGGCCACATCGCGTCGACGCCGTCAAACGCGCCGAACGGCGCGTTCCTTCGCTTCGCTTCGGCCCTTACGGGTGACTGCGCCGACGCGATGTGGCTTTTTTCTTTCCATGGTCTTCGACGGCGCGAACCGGCCGCTTTGGGGCCGGTTTCGTCCGTCGAAGACCATGGCGAGCAAACGCCCGAGGCGAGCCATAGGGCGTCTTTTTGGACGCCCGTCTTTCGACGGGCTATGGCAGTCAACCCTTGCGAAGCAACCGCGAAGCGGCGCCTCGCTAAAAGCGAGGCGGGGTTGACGGCGAGCACGGCTCGGGCACGCGGACAAAGCGTCTTTTGGCGTCTCGCCTCCGTCAAGGCTCGTTCAAACCGCCTTAGCTGACGCACCTCATTAACATTTTGCAAACGCAATCGCTCGAATAAGCTGCGATCGGTTTATTGAGACCCGAAGTTCCTTGCCCTCTCTCGATCCCCGCATCACGCCTTGGCGTCCGGACCTTGCTGCGTCTAGCTTGCAGGTCATCGTCGACGCGCCACGCTACGTCGAGCCCGATCGGCGGAGCGTCGCCGTCTCGATCGCACCGCTGCGCCGAGCGCCGAACGACGCGGCGCCCATCGATACCGAGGCCCTCTTCGGCGAGGACGTCGACGTCTATGACGAGCAAGGCGGCTGGGCCTGGGCGCAACTCGCATGGGATGATTATGTCGGTTACCTTCCGATTTCCGCGCTCGGCCCAGCGATCACCGCCACCCATCGCGTCTCGGCGGTGCGCACCCACGCCTACACGGACGCGAACATCAAGCGGCCGCCGCTGCGCGCGCTGTCGCTCGGCGCGCGGGTCGCCGTCGTCGATGTGAGGCGCGAATTCGCCGTGACGCACGACGGCTCGCACATTTACGCCCGGCACCTTGCGCCGCTCGCCGAGCGCGCGCCCGATTTCGTGGCGGTCGCCGAGCGTTTCCTGGAGGCGCCCTATCTCTGGGGCGGACGCACGTCGGAAGGGCTCGACTGCTCGGGCCTCGTGCAGGGCGCGCTGGCCGCCGCCGGGATCAAATGCCCGCGCGACAGCGACATGATGGAAGCCTGGCTCGGCGAGCCCATCGCCTTCGACGGCGGCTTAAGAAATCTCGCCCGCGGCGACTTCGTCTTTTGGCGCGGCCATGTCGGCGTGATGCGCGACGCGGCAACTCTGTTGCACGCCAATGGCTGGCACATGAAGGTCGTCAGCGAGCCGCTCGCCGAGGCGGCAAGCCGCATTCAAGACAAAGGCGGCGGAGCGATCACCTCGATCCGCCGCCTGAGACGATAGCCGCTCGCGCGGAAACGCCTATTTCTTGTCGCCCTTGCCGGCGCCGAGATTGCCGAAGCGCGAGTTGAAGCGCGACAGGCGCCCGCCGCGGTCGACGAGATGCTGCGAGCCGCCGGTCCACGCCGGATGGGTCAAAGGATCGATGTCGAGATTAAGCGTCGCGCCAGGCGCGCCATAGGTCGAGCGGGTCATGAACTCGCGCCCGTCGGTCATGACGACCTTGATCACGTGATAATCGGGATGCGTATCGGCCTTCATGGCGGAAACCTTTAAGACGCGCCGTCAAATAAGAACAAAGAGCCGCCCGGGGTCTTAGGCGGCTCTTGCGATTTCCCGCGTCCTATAGAGGAGGGCGAAAACGAAAACAAGGCTTAGGGCCTTGACCCAAAGTTTATGGGCAGGCGCTGGCCACGCCGCGTCGCCGCCGAAGCCACGCCCCATTGGCCGCGCCGCCGGATCGGCCTAGGGAAGGCGGCGGAAATGTTCGGAGCTCGATCATTGGCTTCCCCTGGCGACGCAGTCGGACGCCCCCGCGTCTCGCTCTCCGCCTTAAGGCCCCTGCTGCCCTACGCGCTGAAATATCGCAGCCGGATCCTGGCCGCGCTTTCGGCGCTGATCGTCGCCTCGGGCGCGACCCTCGTCGTCCCGATCGCCGTGAGGCTGATGATCGACCACGGCTTCTCGGACGCCAAATCCGGGCTCATCCACGTCTATTTCGCCGCTCTGGTGGCGATCGTCGCCGTTCTCGCGCTCGCCTCCGGCTTCCGCTTCTACACGGTCACGATGCTGGGCGAGCGCGTCGTCGCGGACCTCCGCGGCGACCTCTTCGAACACCTGACGCGCCTCGATCCAAGCTTCTACGACGTCGAGCGCACGGGCGAGCTCGTCTCGCGGCTATCCGCCGACACGACGCAGCTCAAGGCCGCCTTCGGCGCTTCCGCCTCGGTGGCGTTGCGCAATTTCTTCATGTTTTTGGGGGCCGTGGCGATGATGGTCGTCACCAGCCCAAAGCTCTCGGCCTATACGCTGGTCGCCATTCCGATCATCGTCCTGCCGCTCTACGCCGCCGGCCGCTCTGTCCGGGCACGCTCGCACGCGGCTCAAGCGCGACTTGCGGAAGCAACCGCATTCGCGACCGAGAGCCTGTCGGGCGTGCGCGTCATGCAGGCTTTCGTCGCCGAGGCGCTCGCATCCTCGCGCTATCGCGCCGCGGCGGTCGCCGCCTACGAGGCGGCGCGCGACATGTCGCTGGCGCGCGCGATCGTCACCGTCGCCGCGCTCTTCCTCGCCTTTTCGAGCGTCGTCGTCGTGCTGTGGCTCGGAGCTCAGGACGTCATCGCCGGCCGAATGACCGGCGGCGCCTTGTCGCAATTCCTGCTCTTCGCCGTGTTCGGCGCCGGCGCACTCGGCGAGCTCAGCCAAGTGTGGAGCGAGGTTTCGGCGGCCGCCGGCGCGGCGGCGCGCATCGGCGAGCTTCTGGGGCGCGAGCCGCGCGTCCGCTCGCCCGCCAATCCCTTAGCGCTGCCGAGGCCCAATCGCGGCGACATCGAATTCGACGACGTCGGCTTTTCCTATCCGACGCGCGCCGACGACGGCGTGCTCGACGGCGTGTCGTTCAAGGTCGCGCCCGGCGAAGTCGTGGCGATCGTCGGCCCGTCAGGCGCCGGCAAGTCGACGATCTTCCAGCTCCTTGAGCGCTTCTACGACCCAACCCGTGGGGTCGTGCGGCTCGACGGCGTCGACGTGTCGAAACTTGCGCTTGGCGACCTGCGCGGAGCGCTGGCGTTCGTGCCGCAGGACCCGTTCATTTTCGGCGCAAGCGTCGCCGAGAACATCGCCTACGGCAAGCCCGATGCGACGCGTGACGAGATCGCGGCGGCGGCGAAGCGGGCGGCGGCCGACGATTTCGTCGCCGAGCTTCCGAAAGGCTACGACACCGAGCTCGGCGAACGCGGCGTGACGCTGTCGGGCGGCGAGCGCCAGCGCATCGCCATCGCCCGCGCGCTTTTAAAAGACGCGCCGACGCTGCTGCTCGACGAGGCGACCTCGTCGCTCGACGCGGCGAACGAAGCCCTCGTTCAGCGCGCGCTTGAGGAGCTGATGAAAGGCCGAACCACGCTCGTCATCGCCCACCGTCTGGCGACGATCGTCAAGGCCAACCGCATTCTCGTGCTCGACGCCGGGCGCATCGTCGAGACGGGCACGCATGCGGCCCTGCTCGCCAAAGGCGGCCTTTACGCGCGGCTCGCGAGCCTCCAATTCGAAGCGGGCGCGAAGGCGCTATCGCGGGAGGCGACCGCGGCGGAGTAGTTGAAACGAAAGCGCGCGTTGAGCTTGCGTGACCTCCAAAGCCAACCGAACGGCTAAAATCCCCAGGCCAGAGGGGATTGCCGCGGCTTTGAATTTGGTTCGAGGCGCAGCCCTGCTGCGTTCCCTACCGCGGGCGAATGGGGTCGAGGTCTTCGGATAATGAGTCACGCAGTTGCGATTCTTGGGATTATCGATCGCCCCACGGAAAATCGCCGTTCTCTCGCCGAAGGCTCTTGCTTATGATGGTGCTTTCGCAAAAGTGGGGCGGGCTCTGCACTCGCGCAAGAAGCGGCGAATTCTCATCGAGCCTAGTTTGAAGCTCGCGTTGAAGTGTCACATTGCTAGTTGCTTCGGTTGCGCGATCAAATTTGCTTCGTCTCACGCGGAAGTGCTTTCGTGAGCTGGTTGAGGAACTTTCCGAATCGGAACTTCGTTGTGATCCATCAGAACCAGAGCGTGGTCGAGATCGCGAGATGCAAACGGGGAGCACGAATGAGCCTGGTTATCGATGGCGCGCCGTCCCGCCAATTCCAAGCTCGGGCGACCGCCGACGAATGGAACGTCAGCGCAAGGCTTCCGCGCTCCGACAACACGTCGGCCGGTCTTGCAGCCCTGCTCGCAGCAAATCAGGAATACCGACGTACACCTTGGCCTTCGCCCTTTGACGCCACCCGCCATCAGCTTAAACTGGGCGACGCGAGAGACCTGGCGTGGATTTCTGATAGGTCGATAGATCTAATTGTAACTTCGCCACCGTATTGGAGCTTGAAGAAGTACGAAACTAGAGACGGTCAGTTGGGTGACATCGAAGACTATGATGCATTTCTACTCGAGCTCGATATGATATGGCGGCAGTGCGAACGCATACTAGTCGAAGGTGGAAGGATCTGTTGCGTCGTTGGTGACGTTTGCATTCCACGTCGGCGCGGCCGGCACAGAGTCATGTCTTTGCATTCAGACATTCAGGTGAGGGCGCGGACTCTTGGGCTCGACTGTCTCACACCAATCCTCTGGCATAAGATTGCAAACGGTGTAACCGAGGCTGAAGGAAACGGCGCCGGCTTTTATGGTAAGCCCTATCAGCCAGGAGCAGTCATCAAGAATGATGTCGAATATATTCTATTTCTTAGGAAGCCGGGAGAGTATAGAAAGACGACGATGCTCCAAAAGGCTCTGTCGATGCTTAGTAAGACTGAAATGCAGAATTGGTTTTCCTCTATTTGGGTTGATATAAAAGGAGCCTCAACTCGTGGCGGTCATCCGGCGCCATTTCCTGTTGAATTGGCCGAGAGATTGATTCGCATGTTCTCATTTGCGGGCGACACAGTCCTTGACCCGTTTCTAGGGACGGGCTCGACAACCCTCGCCGCTATCCGAGCGGGCCGAAATTCTGTCGGCGTAGAGATCGAACCGCGATACTTAGAAATAGCGCGCGGCCGCATCGCTGACGAGGCATCGCAAACACGGCTCTTCGGAGCGCGACAGGCGATCATACTCTAGATGGCCGTAACGCTTTCGCAGGCTGTTGATGATCTTCTTCGGCGTCAAACGCAGGATCCCGGCCGCTTGAACACGTTGGCGTCGTTTTGCATCGAAGAATTTACTCGACATGGACTGCCTGGCGTCCGCGGGGGACAAGCAGATGAGATCGGGATCAGGGGTTTTGGACGACAGAAAGACTGGGATTTGGCTTATGTTCTCGCTGATAAGCCAAGGCTTTTGGTTTCACTTAAATCAATATTAAGGAATTTGCCGGGAACCGTTCCCAATCGCTTGGATGACTTGATGGGTGAAGCTGCAAACGTACAGCAGCTTTCGCCTGAGGTTGTAATTGGTTACGTGGTCATTATGGACGAAGCAGAGGACTCTAACCGACGCGATCGAAAGGGCACTTGGAGTGATTACTTTGAAGGGACTCTTCGCAAGATTGCAATTCGACGCGCGCCCCTTTGGAATCAGGGTCTAATTGAAGCCGCGTGGCTCATTCGCATCAATAGCCAACAACCGGAAGGAAAGCGGATTTCCAATTCCCAAGACATGGATGCCAAAGGGACAAGCTTCTTTCGGGCTTTGCTCGATGAACTTTATTTGCGTGAGCCAACACTTAAGACAGGCCAGAGCCACTCGGAGACGCGGTAAGACTTTCACTTTGTACGAGGGCGTCGCATTGAAGCGAGGTGAGCCCGGCCGCCCACCCTTCCAGCGACCGCCTCACTCCGCCGCTTCCGACGTCTCCGACGACAGATCCCTTTTGAGCCGCCGCAAGAATCGCTGCGGCGGCTCGCCGAAGGCGCGGGAAAAGCGCCTGCGGGCGCGGCGCGTCAGCGAGCGCTGCTGCCGCTCGATCGCCTCGCGGATTTCCGTCTTTTCGCCGATGAGCAGCTCACGCCGTTCGAGCGCGAACGCCGCAAGGACCGTGAGATCGTGATGGACGCCGAGCGCCTGGCGGAGCTTGCGCAGGTCCGCGTCGCGCGTCGGCGAGGGGGGCGCGAGCGCGTCGAATTGCTGGCCGAGATCGACGATGAGACTGCGCACCCGATGCAGCGCCGGGCCGTCATTGTGCGGGAAGGCGGCGCGGCCGAGGCGGCGCGCCTTGCGATAGGTCTCCCGCATGTGGCGGAGCGCCCGCTCGTCATCGCCCGGATGGATCGGCCAGGAACGCACCTTGTCGGCGAGCGCGGCGAGCGCCTTTGCATGGTCGATCTCGTCTGCCGCGTCGCTCGCGCCGCGCTTGCGCTCGCGCGTGATCGCGAAGAGCAGCGCCTCGCGCGTCGCCTCGGACGCATGAAGGGTGCGCGCGGTGTCGGGCATCACGTCGAGGTCGCGCGTGCGCCCAAGCGCGCGGCGCGCCGCGTTGACGACGCTGCGCGCTTCGGCGGCCTGCGCCTCAAGCGAGTCTTCAAAAAGCCTCGTCAGCGCGCGCGCCCGCTTCAGCGCCTTGCGCGCATCGTGGACGCCCTCGACGCTCTTGCCCTTGTCGGCAAAGCGCTGGGCCGCTTCGTCGAGCGCGTCGGCCAAAGCCACGCGCGCGCGCAAGATCCAATTCGGATTGTCGTCGCTCATTCCGACTAAGCTAAAGGGCGCGGGCGCGTTCGCGCAGCGCGAATTTCTGCACTTTGCCCGTCGAGGTCTTCGGGATCTCGGCGAAGACGATCGTGCGCGGGCATTTGTAGCGGGCAAGGCGCGTCCGGCACCATTCGATGAGCTCGTCCTCCGTCGCCGCTTGGCCGGGCTTCAGCTCGACGAAAGCGCAAGGGGTCTCGCCCCAGCGCTCGTCGGGGCGCGCGACGACCGCGGCGAGCTGCACGGCCGGGTGCTGGAACAGCGCGTCTTCCACTTCGATCGACGAAATGTTCTCGCCGCCGGAAATGATGATGTCCTTCGAGCGGTCGCGGAGCTGCACATAGCCGTCCGGATGCTTGACGCCGAGATCGCCGGAATGAAACCAGCCGCCGGCGAAAGCCTTGTCGGTCGAGGGCTTGTTTTTCAGATAGCCCTTCATCACCACGTTGCCGCGAAACATCACTTCGCCCATCGTCTCGCCGTCGGCGGGCACGGGCGTCATGGCGTTGGGATCGAAAACGTCGAGCGCTTCAAGCGCATGGTAGCGCACGCCTTGGCGGGATTTTAAGTTGGCCTGGGCGACCGCGTCGAGCGCGTCCCACTCGCGCTTCCAGTCGTTGACGACGGCGGGGCCATAAGTTTCGGTCAAGCCATAGAGATGCGTCACCTCGAAGCCCGCCTCGCGCATCGCTTTCAACACCGCGGCCGGCGGCGGCGCGGCGGCGGTATAGAAGTTGACGACATGCGGCAGAGGCCGCTTTTCTTCGGCGCTCGCGTTCAACAGGATCGACATGACGATCGGCGCGCCGCAAAGATGCGTGACCTCCTCGGCGGCGATGAGATCATACATCGCCTTGGCCCTGACCTGGCGCAGGCAAACATGCGTGCCGGCCTTCACCGAGACCGACCACGGGAAGCACCAGCCGTTGCAATGGAACATCGGCAGCGTCCAGAGATAGACCGGATGCCGGCCCATGTCGGCCGTCACCACGTTGCCGAGCGCGAGAAGATGCGCGCCGCGGTGATGATAGACGACGCCCTTCGGGTCGCCCGTCGTGCCGGACGTGTAGTTGAGCGAGATCGCGTCCCACTCGTCCTCAGGCGGCGTCCAAGGAAAATCTTCGTCGCCCTCGGCGACAAGCGCCTCATAATCGAGCGCGCCTAAGCGCTCTCCAGCGCCGCGATATTCCGGATCGTCGTAGTCGACGACGAGCGGCTCAACCTTCGCAAGCTTCAGCGCGTCGGCGATGACCTTCGAGAACTCACGGTCGACGATCAGCGCCTTGGCCTCGCCGTGGTCGAGCATGAAGGCGAGCGCCGGAGCGTCAAGACGCGTATTCAGCGTGTTCAGCACCGCGCCGCTCAGCGGGACGCCGTAATGGCACTCCAGCATCGCCGGCGTGTTGGCGAGCATCACGGCGACCGTGTCCCCGCGCTTAAAGCCGCGCTTGGCGAGCGCCGAGGCCAGCGCTCGCGAGCGCCTGGCGAAGTCGCGATAATTGCGCCGTGTGTCGCCATGCACGATCGCCAAACGGTCCGGGAAGACCGCCGCTGCGCGCTCAAGGAAGCTCAGCGGCGTCAGCGGCTGGAAATTGGCGGGATTGCGGTCGAGATCGCGATCGTAGGGCGTCGTCATGGCGGGCCTCGGAACGCCCGCAAGACTAGCACAGGCTGTCCTTCCCGCGACTCTAGCCGCGCGGCCGCTCGCGAAAAGCGAAGAAGTGAAAGCCGGTGAAGGTGAAGATCGTGCCCACGCCGACGCCAGCTGCGACAAAAAGCGGCAGAAAGCCCGGCGTCGTCGGAACTCCGATCGCCGGCGCGATCGCCAGCCCTAGCAAGTAGACCGAATAATTGACGGCAAGGCCGGCCGAGCAGACCACAACGTAGCGCAGGAACGCGGGCCAGATCGGCAAGTGCGTCGCTTGAAAAGTGAGCGAACGGTTCAAGAAGAAGTTGACGATTGTCGCGACCGCCACGCCCGGCGGCCGGGCGAGCGCCGCGGGCACGGCAAGCTCTTTGACGAGCAGCGACGTGATTCCGGCGTCGACGACGAAGCCGATCAGCCCGACCACGACGAAGAGCGGCGCGGCGCGGCGCCAGTCGCGCGGCGCCGACGCGGTTTGAGCAGTCATGGTCCGACGCCGATCCTCCAGCAAAGAGGCCCTCGATTGCTCCAAGACCCGTTAAGGCGAGGTTAGGTGAAGAGTTCGACGACCCCGTCGTAGGTCAATTTGAGGCCGACGACGAAGGTTAAGATCAGCACGGCCGCATAGAATCTCTGCGCGGAGACCCGCTTGACGAGCCACACGCCCAAAAGCGTCGAGACGACCGCGAAGGGGGCGAGCGCCAGGGCGTCGTTAAGGTTCTCGCGGCTGAACTGCCCGAGCGCGAAATAGGGCGGCACTTTCAAGAGGTTGGTGGCGGCGAAGAACACCGCGCCAGTGCCGGCGAAAATGCGCGGGGCGAGATTTTGCGGCTGCACGAAGACCTGGAACGGCGGCGACCCGGCATGGCTGACGAAGCTCGTGAACCCGGCAAGCGAGCCCCAGAACAGCCCCGACGGCACGTCGGCGCGGGTCGCGTGGCCGAGCCCGTACCGATCGCGACACAGCATGAAGGCGACGAAGCCGATCGAAATCAGGCCGACGGCGACCCTGACCGCCGCTTCGCTGACATGTGAAGCCAAGCCGAAGCCGATGGTGACGCCTAGCAACGAGGCCGGGATCAGGATCGCCAGATTTCGCCCGTCCCAATCCTTGCGGAAGGCCCAAATGCTCACCCAATCGCCGACGATCAGCAGCGGCAAAATGATCGCGGCCGCTCTGACCGGCGACATCGTCAGCGCCATGATCGGCGTCGCCAGCGTGCCGAGGCCGGCAAAGCCGCCTTTGGCGAAGCCGAGCAGGATCACGGCGGGAATCGCCACCGCGTAGAAAGTCCAAGACTCGCTCATGCCGCACCGCGCGCGCCGCCCCTTTTGTCGCGCATGCGACGAAATGTTGTGCCGCGGGCGCGTTGCCTTCCGCCTGCCGGCACGCGAGAATCCTCTTCAGCGCCGAGAAGGAAGCGCCGATTGGGGAGTCCCAGGGCATGGCAAGCCGTTACGCCGAGGTCTATGGACGCTGGCAGGCCGATCCGCAAGGTTTTTGGGCCGAGGCCGCCAAGGCCATCGACTGGACGGCGCCGCCGAAGGTGATTTTCGACGCCGCCGCCGGCGTCTACGGCCACTGGTTTCCCGACGCGCGGCTCAACGCCTGTTTCAACGCGCTCGACCGCCATGTCGCGGCCGGCCGCGGCGGCCAGACGGCGCTGATCTACGACAGCCCGGTCACCGGCGTGAAGCGGCGCATCACGTACGCCGAGCTGCTCGAGGAGGTCGCAACTTTCGCGGCGGTCATTTCCGAACTTGGCGTTCAGAAGGGCGACCGCGTCATCATCTACATGCCGATGATCCCCGAGGCGGCCATCGCGATGCTCGCCTCAGCGCGGATCGGCGCCGTGCACTCGGTGGTGTTCGGCGGCTTCGCCGCCAACGAGCTTGCCAAGCGCATCGACGACGCCGAGCCGAAGCTCGTTCTGACCGCCTCCTGCGGCGTCGAGCCGGGGCGCGTCGTCGCCTATAAGCCTTTGCTCGACGAGGCGATCGCGATCTCGGCGAGCAAGCCCGCTTCGGTCGTGCTGCTCCAGCGTCCTCAGCTTGCCGCAACGCTTCACGCCGTGCGCGATCACGATTGGGCGACGCTTCATGCGGCGGCGCGCGCGGCGGGAAAACGCGCGGCCTGCGTCGACTGCGCGTCGACCGACCCGCTCTACATCCTCTACACCTCCGGCACGACGGGAACGCCGAAGGGCGTCGTGCGCGACATCGGCGGCTATCTCGTCGCGCTCCGCTGGTCGATGGCCAATCTTTATGGCGTTGAGCCCGGCGAAACCTGGTTCACCGCTTCCGACATCGGCTGGGTCGTCGGACATTCCTACATCGTCTACGGGCCGCTCGTTCACGGCGCGACGAGCGTCCTTTATGAAGGCAAGCCGGTCGGCACGCCCGACGCCGGGGCTTTCTGGCGGGTCATCGCCGAATACGGCGTCGTCGCCTTCTTCACCGCGCCGACCGCCTTCCGCGCCGTGCGCAAAGAGGATCCGAAGGCGGAGCTTTTGAAGCGCCATTCGACCAAGACGCTGCGCACTTTGTTCCTCGCCGGGGAACGCGCCGATCCCGACACCGTTCTCTGGGCGGAACAGGCGCTCGGCGTGCCAGTCGTCGATCATTGGTGGCAGACGGAGACCGGCTGGGCGATCGTCGGCAATCCGGCGGGGCTCGGCCTGCTGCCGGTCAAGCGCGGCTCGCCGACCGTGCCGATGCCGGGCTACCAGGTCGACGTCGTCGACGAAGCCTGCAGACCTTTGCCCGTCAACGAAATGGGCTCGATCGTGATCAAGCTGCC
>Ga0187782_10000888_pt1 | contig 21202 bp, 23 predicted proteins | sample 0715_SJ02_MP15_2_FD_132454 | JGI IMG/M metagenome (GOLD analysis project Ga0187782, IMG submission 132454) | Tropical peat soil microbial communities from peatlands in Department of Meta, Colombia - 0715_SJ02_MP15_20_MG | ecosystem: Environmental > Terrestrial > Soil > Wetlands > Peat | place... | reverse complement strand
TGGACGCGACCAACGCGCCCATCCAGGGAGCGCAGATCCAATTTCGTTCCTCGACTGGTGTGACCACCACCGGCAGCGACGAACAAGGGCGGTTTCGCATCGAAGGAACGGAAATTGGCGGGACCCTGGTGGTGAGCTTTCCGGGTTTTGCCACTGTAACGCGAGAGATACGCGCGCGAGCCTCCATTGGGGGCTTACAAATCGTGATGACTCCCACCGCGGGACTTCAGCGTATTGAGGTACAGGGTAACACAGGGGATCGGATTCCCGCAGTTCCCGCAAGCACATTCGAAATCTCCTCGGAGGCCGTGGACCTGTCCGGGAGCATGGTCGTTGACGATATCTTGAGACAAGTACCGGGTTTCAGCACCTTTCGCCGCTCCAGCAGCTTATTCGCAAATCCCACCTCGCAGGGCGTGTCGCTGCGCGGAGTGGGTGCCAGCGCCACCAGCCGATCGAACGTCCTCCTGGACGGGATTCCCCTGAACGATCCATTTGGCGGATGGGTGTATTGGCAGCGCATTCCGCAACAAGCCATCGAAACGGTGGAAGTGGCGAACGGAGGAGTTTCGGATCTATATGGAGGTGGGGCACTGGGAGGAGTGGTGAACATCCGCACGCGTTCGGATGAAGCAGCCTATGCTAACGGCGAATTAGCGTTCGGCAGCATGAGCACTCCGGACTTTTCTTTTGCGGCCGGAGCCCCAATCGGGAAATGGACGTTGTCCGGAGCAGGGCAAGCGTACCAGACACAAGGATACATTTCCGTGCCACCGGATCAGCGCGGCTCAGTGGACACCAGTTTGGGTTCGGGAGCCCTGGCCGGGTATCTGGAAGCAGCAAGAAATCTTGGAGAGCGGGGCAGGATTTTCGTGCGCGGGAGTGACTTCGGAGAGAGTTCCAAAGATGGCACACCGTTGACCAAGAATGACACCACCATTCCGGAGTTGGATTTGGGTGTGGATTGGAGCTCGACGGAGGTGGGAACTTTTGCGGCGCGAGTTTATGGATCGCGGGAACTGTACCACCAAACCTTTTCGGCGGTGGCGCTGAACCGGGATAGCGAGTCATTGACCGACGTGCAAAGGAATCCGTCGCAACAAGTGGGTTTTGTGGGCACGTGGTCGCGGCTGTTTGCGGAAAAACACAAGGTTGCCGCGGGACTGGAAGCGCAGGATGTACGCGGGCACAGCGAAGAGACTAACTATCATTTGGGGGCGAAGACCGCGCTGGTCGATGCCGGTGGCCGACAGCACAGTTTGGGGGTTTTCGGGCAAGATGCTTACGCATTCGCGCGCGGCTGGGTGTTGACGTTTGGCGCGCGAGTGGATACGTGGAACAACAATACCGGCTATCAGGACCGCACACCTCTGCCTGGGGGGACGCTATCAACCGTTGCGTTTCCCAATCGCTCGGAAACGGCATTCAGTCCGAGGGTGTCGCTGCTGAAGACTTTTTCGAAGGGCACCGCCGTGAGTGTGTCGGTATATCGCGCGTTTCGTGCGCCGACCTTAAACGAGCTGTACCGAAACTTTCGAGTGGGAAACGTATTCACGATGGCCAATCCGGCATTGACCGGCGAACATTTGACCGGAGGAGAAGCAGGTATCAGTCAAATGTGGTGGCAAAACCGGTTGACCGTGCGCGGAGATTTTTTTTGGAGCGACATTGCCGATCCTGTTGCCAATGTCACTTTGACGACCACACCCGCATTGATCACGCGAGAAAAGGAGAATCTCGGCGTGATCCAGGCACGAGGTTTCGAACTTGGTGGTCAACTACGGGTGACTCGACAGATACAGGTCAGCGCCGCGTACCTGTTTGTGAACAGCATTGTATTGAAGTACGCGGCAAACCCGGGCTTGCAAGGCAATTTCCTTCCACAAGTGCCGCAAAACCAGTTCACCGCGCAGATCAGCTATACCGGCAGGACCTGGACAGTTGGAATGCAGGCGCGTTTCTCTGGAAACCAATTTGACGATGATCAAAACCTGTTGCCACTCGGACGGGCCTTTTCCCTCGACGCGCAGGTATCGCGCAAATTAGGCAAGCGCACCTCGCTGTTCTTTGCGGCGCAGAACTTGACCAACGACCGGTTTGGAATTGAAGCCACGCCCGTTTTGGTCGTAGGTCCGCCCATATTCGTGAGAGGCGGCGTGCGCTTCGCACTGCGCTGACGCGTGCGAGACGGGCGCGGCTAACAGTGACGGGGAATCATCAGGAACTCGTCGAGCAATAGCAAAGCCAGAGCGGCGGAATTGTGGCGAAGCACGCCATGTTCCAGCACCAGGTTGCCGGAGACAAGCCGCACTTTTAGTTTCAGCACATTCTCGCGATCGATCACTACCGGTTCCGCGCCTTCTGCTCGATAGCGCGCGGCTACTTCCGGCGAAATGGATTGCCGGTTGGCCACCACGGCGTCGATCACGCGTCCGGAGACATGCTGGTTGATGGCACGGATATGATCAGCAAGCGCGTAATGGGTGGTCTCGCCGGGCTGGGTCATGAGGTTGGCGATATAGACACGCGGGGCTTTGGAACGCGCGACGGCTTGAGCGATTTCCGGAATGAGCAGATTGGGAATCACACTAGTGTAAAGCGACCCGGGGCCCATGCAGATGAGATCAGCTTGCCGTATCGCTTCGATGGCGGTGGGAAGTGGACGGACGCGGCGCGGATTCAGTTCGATTTTGCGAATGGGAACGCGGCTGCGGGAGATGCGAGTCTCGCCATGAACCCGCCGGCCGTTTGCCAGAGTGGCCACCAGGTGCACATTCGAGAGAGTAGAAGGAAAAATACGCCCGCGAACGGCCAGCACCTTGCTGGACACGCGAATCGCTTCGGCAAAGTCACCGGTCACGTGAGTCAATGCCGCAAGAAATAAATTGCCAAAATTATGGCCGCGCAGACCACGCCCGGCGTGGAACCGATACTGAAACAGTTGGCTCAGCAGCGGTTCATCCTTCGACAGCGCCACCATGCAGTTGCGGATGTCACCTGGAGGAAGTATGCGATTTTCGCGGCGCAAACGTCCGGAGCTGCCGCCATCATCTGTGACCGTGACAATAGCGGCCAGGTCCGTTATGGGACGATCCATCGTCGGATGATGATCGCTGCGGCGGACTACGTGTTCCCGCAACCCTCGCAACAGTGCGGACAGACCCGTCCCCCCGCCCATAGCCACGATACGCAACCCAGCGGAAGACCCCGGTTTCAGGGGAGGCTTATTCATGAAAGACCACGGCTACTCCATTATTCAACGAGGAGGACAGCGCCGCACGAATTACTTATGGGGATTGCCACAACGGAGCGAGGGCAGCACCCAGCGCAGCGATCCCGCTGCGATTGCCAGAACGCACCGGGAATCAACTAGCCCGAATAGCCATCCTTCTCAGGATACAGCAACTCCGTGAAGCGCGGGTCTTCTTGGAGGAAATTGAAATCTTCGTCGTTGCGCGCATGGTAGCGGTTTGCCGAACGCAGCTCGATGGCGATCTTCAGATTAGCCAATGCGGAATCGGCTTCACCGGTCAGGCAGTCCAGAGCGGCCAGCGCGTAATGAATATGATCCGCTTTCGGAGCAAGCTTGCGGGCTTTCTCCAGACTTTCGCGGGCTTCGTCCCAACGCCCGAGATTCATCATCGCCACGCCGCGCTGATAGTGGTCCTCGGGACCTCGGGGATTCTGATCGACGGTGGGATTCATACGCTGTTCAGCGATGCGCAGGTGAGTGCGCGCGCGATCGGCCAGTTCCTTGCTGGGACCGGCAATGACGCGTTCGAGTTCCTGTTTCGCCCGCTGAAACTTCTGCTGATGGAACAGGCTCATGGCCTCTTCGTACAGTTTCATTTGCGCTTGCACCAGCGGGTCCACCAGCTCGACACCGCCGCGTTGCGGGGGATGGTCCTGTAAGCTGTTTGTTTTCTTTGACTTGTGCTTATGAAGGGCCGAGGGTTTGGCCCGGCTTGCGGAGGACTTGTGCACTTTGGCCATGGCGCGAATGTAGCAAACACCTAAGCGTCCGTCAATGTAGGCAAACGCCCTGTGGAAAGTGCATAGTTTGACACCTTTACCGTGAAGCGGCATGTGCGAAAATAAGCTAGCTGCAACCGGAGATTCTCCGGGAAACTAGAAGCGTAACGCAGATGACGGATGGCGCGTCGCAGGTGCTCTTGCCTACCCTGACGCGTGTAGTATAAGTATAAGAACGGACTCAGGTTGACGACTCGTGCCTTTCATCAATTTTCCTGCGCGCGAAATTAATTGCAAGCTGGTGTACTACGGTCCGGGTCTTGGTGGAAAAACCGCGAACCTACAGTGGATTTATGACCACACCGGGCAAAACCAGAAGGGCAAGATGGTGTCGCTGGCGACCGAGACCGACCGCACGTTGTTCTTCGATTTCTTACCTTTAGACCTGGGGACGGTGCGCGGATTTAAGACGCGCTTTCACTTGTACACAGTGCCTGGTCAGGTGTTTTATGAGGCGAGCCGAAAACTGATCCTAAAAGGCGCGGATGGCGTAGTGTTTGTTGCGGATTCGCAAGAAGAGCGGCTGGATGCGAATTTCGAAACACTCGAAAACCTGCAGGAGCATTTGAAAGAACACGGGTTGAACTTCACCACCATCCCGTATGTTTTGCAGTTGAATAAGCGCGACTTGCCGAATGCTATGTCTGTGGAAGAACTGACCAAGCAACTGCAGAAGAAGGGCGAACCAGTGCTGGAGGGCATCGCAATCAACGGGCAAGGTGTTTTCGAAACGCTAAAAGAACTGGCGAAAATGGTACTGGCGGAACTCAAGAAGAGCGGCTAGAACTCACTGGTTCAACTTGAAATTTACCTCGAAGACCGTAAGCATAGAAACGGGTTTCCCGTCGTAACGGGCGGGCCGACACCCCCACGTCGCTAAAGTCTTCAATGCGTTCTCGTTTAATCCGCCTGGGAGACCCCTAATAATTCGCAAGTTTTTTAGATGCCCATCTGTCCAGACAATCGCCTCGACAAGGATTGTGCCCGATACGTGTTCTCTTCTGGCTTCTTCCGAGTAAGGTGGATTGGGCATGTAGTAGCAGGAAGGCAAAGACATGCCAGGGCGATAATGATAGACATCCTGGCCATCGATAGTGTTGCCTAAAGCCGGAACAGGTGAAAGACCGTCGGACGATGACAGATCGACATGAGATAAATCGACCTGCAACCTACCCTTCACGCTAAGGGCTTTACGATGCAAATCTCCCACATTGATCAGCTGAGCAGAGACTTCAAGAGAGTTGTCGCCGAGATTGGCGAGTTCGCCGACGATCACAGCATCAGCATTTAATTTTCTGGCAAGCCACCGGGCCGTTGCTGCGGACTCCTGGCCTTCAGGGGAAAAACGCTCCTCATCGAGCAGATTGCGAAAGCTAGGGCGGTCGACGACTGCAAAGGACTTTTCGCCCTGGGACAGTTGGATGGCAAGGGCGTCCGCCAATTGGACTGCGAACGGAGGAGAACCTTTGCCGGGATACACAAAGTTGGTTACGAGGATTCTGCACTTACCTGAATGGCAGCCGATCTCCCCTGCGTTGCCGGCGATTTGCCTGGCGAGTGGCGCGAGAACGCTGGTGAGCGAAGCCGGGGAGGCCGAACTGGGCGGGACCTGTTGTCGAGCGCGAACTGGCACCGAGACAAAGTATGCACAAAGAGCGAAAATCAATATGAAACGGGCGGTTCCAAGGTCTTTCACTGATGGGCAGTTTACCACAAAGGAACAGGATCAACGAAAGCAGCCCATGAGTGGCAGTGTATCCCCTTAGAAGCTGGCGGAGGCCGCAGCTTCCGAGTCGAACGTTGGGATTGCTTCGACCAAGCGGGTGACCGTCAGCGCATCGCGCACCCGGCCCTGCCCGCAAACCAGATGGAGTCCACCACCTTGGCGAGCAAGGGAGATGGAAAGCTTAACCAGCGCGGAGATCCCGGAGCTGTCGATTTGCGGAATATCGTTAAGATTTACTACGAGCTTGCGCGCGCCGCGCTGCACCAGGTTCTGGGTGAAGTCATTGAGGTGTTCGCTGGGCTCGCCGATCGTAAGGCGTCCATGGACCTGAAGGTAATGAATGCCGCCGGTTTCCCGCGCAGAGACTTCCAAAGGTGGATGAAGCGTCATTGAACTCCCCTCAGACCGGATATTTCGATAATGGCCGGCAAGGTTGCCGCCAGCGTTGCTAGCCCAAGCATTATACGATGAAGGGTATGCAGAACAAATTGATACAAGCCGCCCGGCATCCCTGGGAGGTGTCCACCCAGGAGGCGCGCGCGATCCAGGAACAGCTACGCCAGTTGTGGGAAGGCCGGGATCGGCTTGGGCGGATTCGCACCGTTGCCGGGTTGGACGCAGCATTTGTCGTGACCGAATCACAAGCGATCCGAAAGAAAATTAGCCGGTGGGAACAGATGCGGGAGGCCAACCAAGCGATCGGGTGCGTGGTGGTTTTTCGCTATCCCCAAATGGAGGAAATCACGCGAGCCTTTGCCATCGTGCCGCTACAATTTCCCTACGTTCCGGGTTTGTTGAGTTTCCGGGAAATTCCGGCATTGCTTGCCGCTCTCGAAAAACTTGGCGATTTGCCGGACCTGCTGTTTTGTGACGGCCAGGGGTACGCGCATCCACGCAGTTTCGGACTGGCCAGCCACTTGGGAGTGTTGCTGGACAAACCGTCCATTGGTTGCGCCAAGAGCATCTTGATCGGCACCCATGACGCGCTCAAGAACAAGGCCGGGAGCTGGACGGAACTGATCGATGAGAAGGCCGGTGGCGAGCGGATTGGGGCGGTTGTGCGCACACGGGATGGGGTACAACCGGTGTATGTGTCGTGCGGAAACCGCGTCAGCCTGGAGACAGCCATTCGCTTCACGCTCAATGTCACCGACGGATACCGAATTCCCCGCCCGACCCGCGAGGCCGACCGATTTTCCAAGGCCATCAAGAGGAAGCTGTTGCTGGGGGAGCTATCCGAAAAATGAATCGCCGGTAGAAAAATTTCAAAGTGCGTTCCAGGAGTGCCGGTGCGTATAATCTGCCTACACGGTGGTGCGTCCCTAATTGCTAAAGCGAATGAGAAGAGAAGGATCGACGCTCCGATCCATTCGCCCTCGGAGAACTCGATGAAGCGCATGGGTATTGCCTGTTGTACCGTACTGGCCCTGGTGCTGCTTGCTGTTCCGTTACAAGCCCAACAACCTCCGGCGTCCCCCGCAACTGCTTCCGCAAGCGTTTCCTCACCAGAAGTTCCGCAAAGCGTCACAGATAAATTGGGTCAACTGGAACAGAAGGTCACTGCGGCGCAATATTCGGCGGACAACGCCTGGATGCTGGTGAGCGCGGCCCTGGTATTGATGATGACCGGGCCAGGATTGGCGCTGTTTTACGGTGGGCTGGTGCGCCAGAAGAACGTCCTGGCTATCATGATGCAAAGTTTCTTGCTGATGGCGCTGATTACGGTGTTGTGGGCTTTAGTCGGCTACAGTCTGTGTTTTGGCGGGAACGGTCCGTTCATTGGCAACTTCCAGATGGCGTTACTGCGTGGTGTGGGAGCATTGCCCAACCCGGACTATGCAGGAACCATCCCGCAAACCACGTTCATGGTGTATCAGTTGATGTTCGCGATCATCACCCCGGCGCTGATTACCGGAGCAACCGCAGAGCGCATGAAATTCTCGGGCACGGTGTTGTTCATGACCCTGTGGTTTTTGCTGGTATATGCGCCCATGGCGCACATGGTGTGGGGCAAAGGTGGTTTTCTGAACGCCGCGCTTGGCGGAAAATTCCCGACCCTTGATTTTGCGGGGGGAACCGTTGTGCATATCACTTCCGGGGTTTCCGCGCTTATTTGTGCTTTGTATATGGGCAAACGGGCAGGCTATCCCAAACAGCCCATGCCGCCGCACAGTTTGGTGCTGAGTTTCACGGGGGCGTGCCTACTGTGGGTGGGTTGGTTCGGTTTTAACGCCGGCAGTGCTTTGGCGTCCAACGGATTGGCCTCCAGCGCGTTCGTGGCCACGCACTTTGGCGCGGCCGCAGCGGCAGTGGGCTGGAGCCTGGCGGAATGGATCAAGAACGGGCGTCCCAGCGCCTTGGGCGCAATCTCCGGAGCGGTCGCCGGACTGGTGGCCATCACACCGGCGGCGGGATTTGTCGCACCGTTCCCCGCGCTGGCCATCGGCTTCATTGCAGGAATTGTCTGCTTCTGGATGGTCACAAGATTCAAGGCCATGTTCGGCTACGATGATGCCCTGGACGCTTTTGGCGTGCATGGCGCCGGCGGGACGATTGGCGCGCTGCTTACCGGAGTGTTTGCGCAGATGGTGATTAATCCCATTTTTGGAGATGGTAAGGCCGTCGGCGGCTTGGACGGGCACTGGGGACAAGTCGGTAATCAGTTGGTAGGGGTGTTGATCGCGTGGGGCTTAGCGATCGTGGGTACGATCATAATTCTGAAGGTAGTGGATGTAATTACCGGCGTGCGCGTTCCTGAAGAGCACGAGCTGGAAGGCTTGGACATCACGCAGCACGGCGAAGAGGCGTACAACTTGGAGGTGTAAGGCCAGGTGGTTGACAACTCGAGGCGGGAGCAGAGATTCGTATGATGAAAATTGAAGCGATCATTCAGCCGTCGCGATTCGAATCGGTAAAGGAAGCGTTACTGGAAATAGGTGTGGAAGGAATGACGGTAACGGAAGTGCGCGGCCATGGGCGGCAGAAAGGACACACCGAGGTATACCGGGGACGGGAGTACACCGTGGACCTGCTGCCCAAGGTGAAAGTGGAAGTAGTGCTGCCGGATCAACTGGTGAATCGGGCGGTGGACGCGATCTTGAAGAGCGCCAAGACTGGAAAAATAGGAGACGGTAAAATATTCTTGTCGCGGGTTGAAGAAGCAATCCGGATCCGGAACGAGGAACGAGGGGAAAGCGCGCTCTGAAGACCAGTATGTCCTCGCCCCGCCGAACTCTAGTTGCCAGTATTCGCCCGAAGAACAACATGGAAGAATCGGTGACACCGCTGTCGGTGTTGGGGCCGCAGTGCGAGGCACAACGAGAGCGGATTCGTAAACTATTCGAGACCGGAGCCAGCGCCCAGGAAACCCTCAGGCAGTTGTGTGAACTGGCGGACGGAACCATTCGCAGGGTATTTGGCGAGCTGCAGAATGTCCGCGAGGGCGGAACTCAAGGGTTGGCGCTGCTGGCACTGGGCGGGTACGGCCGCGAGGTGTTGTTCCCCTATTCCGACCTGGATTTGCTGTTCCTGTTCGCCAACGAAAAGATCGAGCAAGAGTCGCGCCCCTTAATTGGGGAGTTCTCCCGCACCTTGTGGGACCTGGGTTTCCGGGTCAGTTCCGCAGGACGCTCCATCGACGAGTGCAAGCGAATCGAGCAGGACAATGCGGAATTTCATTTGGCGATGTTGGATCGGCGGTACCTGGATGGCGACAAGGCTCTGTTCGAAAAACTGGATACAAAAATCCTGTTGGTAGCCGAGAAGCAAGCACGCCCGTTCTTGTTGGTGGAATTGCAGCGTTTGACGCGAGATCGTTTAGGACGTTATGGAAACACCATCTTCCACCTGGAACCCAACGTGAAGGATGCCCCGGGTGGGATGCGTGATTTCCATTCCACCCTGTGGATGCGCCAACTGGCGGGCGACCGTCGCGATCCTCGCTTCAGCCCCATGAACGAAGATGAGTTGACCCGCAACGCGGTGGAATTTCTGAGCGCCATTCGCTGTTTTCTGCATTACAGCAACGGCCGAAACGACAATACCCTGACTTATGAATTGCAAGCACAGGCGGCCGAGCGGTCCTTGGGAATCGATGACAATTTGCGACGCAACGCCGCGGAATGGATGCGCCTCTATTTCCGGCATGCCCGGACGTTGAACCGCCAGCTATTGCGGTATGTGGACCAGCGGCCTCCCGCGACGCTTTCCCTGCGCCAACGGCTGATGAATGCAGCCATGGGCTCAAAAGCGGAAGTTCCCAGTGGCAGCCCATACATCATTCGTGATGGGCTGCTGGAGATTACCAACGAACAGGCTTTTGCCGACCGCAATGTGACCTACTCCTTAATGGCGGAGGCGTCGCGTTCTGGTGTGCCGCTGAGCCGCGACGCCGAACGCAGCATCGCCTACATCATGGGGCATCCGGAATTGTCGCACCGAAATTCGCGAATCACCTGGGCTAGCTTGTCGGAGATTTTAGGGGCCGACTATCCGGCGGTGGCCTTGCGGCCAATGCACCGGCTGGGACTGCTGACCGAAGTGTTGCCGGAATTTCGCGCCATCGATTCGTTGGTGGTGCGCGATTTCTATCACCGTTACACGGTGGACGAGCATTCCCTGCGCACCATCGAGCACCTTCAGGAATTGAGCGACCCGCAAGAATCGCTGGGCAAACACTTCGCCCCGCTATGGCGTACGGTAGAACGCCGGGACTTGTTGATCCTCTCGCTGCTTCTGCATGACGTGGGCAAAGGCATGCCCGTAGAAAATCATGTGACTGGGAGTTTGCAGGCTTTGGAGATTGCGTCGGATCGTCTCAAGCTTGCGCCCGAAGAGAAGGCCGAAGTCCATTTTCTGATCGAGCACCATTTGGACATGTCCGCCACGGTGCAACGCCGCGACATTTTCGATCCGGCGACGGTCTCAGGATTCTCGCTGACAGTGGGAACCCACGAACGGCTGCAGCGACTTTGCCTGCTCACCTACGCGGACATTCATGCGGTGAACCCGGAAGCTCTGACGCCATGGAAAGCCGAGATGCTTTGGCAGTTGTTCGTGGCCACCTCCAACCATTTCAGCCGGACCTTGGACCGCGATCGTTTGCATGCCTCCGACGAAGCGCCCTTGTTGGAACAGGTGCGTGTACAAGCGGGGGGAGCGAACAAGAAAGAAATCGAGCGGTTTCTCGAAGGCTTTCCGCGGCGGTACCTGGCGGTGCATTCGGCACAGGAAATCGCCGGGCACTTTGCGCTGTACCGCAAGCTGGGCACGGATCCGGTGCAGACCGAACTGAAGAAAACGCAACACGCGTATGCGCTGACGCTGCTTTCCGCGGACCGGCCGGCCTTGTTTGCCACCATTGCCGGTGTGCTGTCGGCCTGGGGCATGAACATTGTGAAGGCCGACGCGTTCGCCAACGCGGCGGGCGTGGTTCTGGACACCTTCCACTTCACGGATTTGCACCGCACTCTGGAACTGAACCCCGGCGAAATCGGGCGCTTCCAGCAAAGCCTATCCGACGTGCTGAACGGGAAACAGCCGCTGGAACCGCTGATGAAGGGCCGGTTGGCATCGTCACTGGCGCGGCCGCCCAAGGTGGCTGTGGCCACAGCCATCAATTTTGATGATGATTCCTCGGATCATTGCACGTTGATGGAGGTTGTCACGCAGGACCGTCCCGGACTGTTGTACGGAGTCGGGTCCGCGCTAGCACGCCTGGGATGCAACATCGATGTGGCGCTGATCGATACCGAAGGGCAAAAGGCCATTGACGTCTTCTATCTCACGGCGCAAGGACAGAAGCTTCCGGCGCAAAAGCGCGAATTGCTTCGCGAGGTGCTGCAGGCGACCCTGGCCTGAAGCGATCGCATTCCCACAATCAAAGTTAACTCCGTGGACCGTGTGCGCTAGCATGTGTCGGGACGTGCGAGCCTGGTCGATGGTCTCGCAGAAGGAGAGCCCATGATCCTGCGACTGGCCAAGACCGCCCTGGTGTTTGCGGTGGCGTTCTACGCCGCGCTCATTGTGTTCAATAACCTCTTCGATTATCAAACCAACTATCAGTTCGTTCGTCACGTCATGGCCATGGACTCGATTTTCGAAAACAGCCGGGTGACGTGGCGCGCGGTTAGTTCGCCCACTTGGCATGCCCTGTTCTATTGGGTGATCATCGGTTCGGAAGCGGCCAGTGCGGTGCTGTGTTGGTGGGGAGCGGTACAACTGCTGCGGTCGCTGAACGCAGACGCACTGACATTTCGAAAAGCGAAGGATATCGCGATTGCCGGGCTTACACTGAACCTGCTGATCTGGTTGCTGGCGTTTCTCAGTGTCGGCGGAGAATGGTTTTTGATGTGGCAATCCAAAATCTGGAATGGCCAGGAAGCGGCCTTTCGTATGTTTTGCGTAGTGGGCATTGTGTTGCTTCTGCTGTCGCAAACAGAAGCGGCGGTTGACCGGGTATGAATAGCGGGTTGAGTTACGTAGCCATGCTGGCCATTGCGTTGGCTGAAGCGCGCCTGGGACTCCAAGAAGGCGGTATCCCTATCGGTGCAGCGATTTTCGATCGCAACGGCAAATTGATGGGCGCCGGACACAATCGCCGCGTGCAGCAAGGCGATCCCTCCATTCATGGGGAGACTGACGCCTTTCGAAATGCCGGCCGGCAAAAGAGCTATCGGCAACTGATCATGGTCACGACCCTGGCGCCGTGTTGGTATTGCAGTGGTTTGGTGCGGCAGTTCGGATTCGGTACCGTTGTCGTTGGCGAAAGCCGCAATTTCAAAGGCGGGATCGACTGGCTGCGCTCGCTGGGAATAGAGGTAGTCGATTTAGATTCGCGGGAGTGTTTTGAACTACTGGCGGATTACATTCGCGCCAATCCCGAGGTGTGGAACGAAGATATCGGCCAAGAGCCAGAGACGACGCAGTGGGTTCCTTAGCACGGAATGCACATTCCGCGGTGGCCAAGCTCTCCCCAACCGCCGCAGCAGAACTGCCCACTCCACCGCGTTGACTCATGTTGTACAAAACCGGAACGGCCATGCGGGAGAGAACCGTTGAAGCAACCTCACAACGCACAACGAGGCTCGTCCACAGAATAAGGATCAGCAGTCGCGCGCACGAGGCTCCAGCGCAACAGAAGCTGCTGCACTGGTTCCAGCCCATCGGACAGATTGACCATTGCATTCCTCAGTTGCTGCGACTAAAGTCACAGCCGTGGATGGGGAAATCCTGCAGATTACCTGAACAAGTGTCCTTCGCTCCCCTTGCATAGACGAAAGATCATCGGGAGATTCCATGAAAGTCGACAGAAGAATTTTTGTGGCCACAGTGGTCTGTCTCGTCGTGGGGCTGGCAGCGGTTCGCGCCGCGGCCGGTGAGAATCGATCGCCGTCTACTGCTCCGGGGGAGCAATGCGTGGAATGTCACGCAAAGACGACGCCGAACGTCGTGAACGACTGGAAACTGAGCAAGCACTCGGCCGCGGGGATCGGGTGCGAGGCGTGTCATGGAAGTGAGCACGCCACTGCACAGGATGCCAGCAAGGCGAAGATTCCAACCCTGGAAACGTGCGGGCAATGCCACGCGGACCGGGTCGAGCAGTTCAAAAAGGGGAAACATGCGATCGCGTGGGCAGCTATGGAAGCCATGCCTACGATTCATTATCAGCCGATGGCCATGACGGAAGGTATGAAGGGTTGCGGGGGCTGCCACAAGATCGGATTGAAATCGCCTGAGCAAATCGCGACGCTCGCGAAAACGGGAACACGTTTTGGCAATGCCTCGTGTGATTCCTGCCACACGCGGCACACCTTCTCATTGGAGGAGGCCAGGTCGCCCCAGGCATGCAGGACCTGTCACATGGGATTTGACCACCCGCAGTGGGAGATGTACTCGTCGTCGAAGCACGGCGTGCGCGAAGAGTTGAAGCAGCTAAAAATTCAAAACAGCGAGTCAGCCGCGCCGACCTGCCAGACCTGCCATATGCAGGGCGGCAATCACGAGGTTCGTACGGCGTGGGGTTTCCTGGCGGTGAGATTGCCGATGCCGGAAGACAAGGAATGGACAGCAGACCGCGTGACAGTTTTGCAAGCGCTGGGTGTTCTTGATCCGGCTGGCCAGCCCACCAAACTCCTGGAGGTCGTGAAGGGTGCCGATGTGGCCCGGCTTGACCAGGCTTCCTGGCAGACCGAACGCGACAAGATGCTCAAGACCTGCAACCAGTGTCACTCCTTGAATTTCGCCAAGGACCAGCTCCAATACGGCGACGACATGATCAAGAACGCCGATCACCTGATGGCCCAAGCGATACGAGAAGTGGCTGGTTTGTATAGGGATGGCGTGCTGCCGAAGCCGGCGAACTACCCCTATGCCTTCCCGGACCTGCTTACGTTCCACGACGCGCCAACGGTTGTCGAGCAGAAACTGTTCGTGATGTTTCTGGAGCACCGCATGCGGACTTTCCAAGGCACGTTCCACGCCAGCCCGGACTATGCCCTGTGGTATGGCTGGAGTGAAATGCACCGAGACTTGGCGGAGATCAAGGAACTCTCCGCGCAGATGAGGCGGGAACACTCCGCCGCTAAGTAGGCCAAGAAGTTGACGAGGGGAAGACGCTACTCGGGAGACTCCTGTTCGCGTTTCAGGCCAGACAGGTCCCTGACGATGATGGTGCGGCCGTTCAGTTCCAGGTAACCCTCGGCCTGTAGCCGCCCCAGGTTCCGCGACACCAACTCGCGCACCGTGCCAAGCTCGGCGGCAAGGTCCTGCTGGGTTTTGTTGAGTTCGACCTGGACCCCATCACTGGTTTTTGTGGAGCTGGCCTGCGCCAGGCGCACGATCAAACCGATCAGCCTCTGCCGCACCGTGGAAAACGACAGATCTTCGATGATTCCCACCAGGCGGCGCAAGCGCGAGCCGACCACCGCGATGACCTTCAATCCCACTTCGGGATGTTCGCGGCAGAAATCCTGAAAGTCTTTCCGGGAGATGAACACGACCTCGGCTTCCTCGGACGCTGCCGCCGACGCGGGATAGTTTCCGCCATCAAAGACAGGGAGCTCGGCGAACGAACTGCCGGGACCTTCCATGGAGAGAATCTGTTCCCGGCCGCTGGCGGAGACTTTGAAAATGCGAATCTTCCCGCGCCCAACGATGAATAGGCCCCGGCACGCGTCGCCTTCACTGAAGAGAATTTCGCCGCGGTCGTACTTCTTGCTACTCACGCGGCGTCGCAAAGCGGCCATTTCGTCGTCGCTCAAACTCGCAAACAGCGGAGCTTTGCGCAGCACTTTCTCGATGGGGTCGTTCATAGGTCTCTGGTCCCCACGAGCGCAGTCCCGCTGGGAACACGAGGTTCATTGTAATCGGAAAATGGACGGAGCACCCATGCAAGGGGAGGATAACGATCGCGAGTAACGACCCACGCGGCACAGAAACGCGGTCCGGCCGGTGCCGGACAGAAACATCACGGAAAGAGAATTCTCCAGAACATCGCAGAAGGCAGCGCGTCCTCGGGTATGCGCGGCCCGCGAAACCCTCAGGGCTGCACCGCCTCGAGCGCAACCGCCCGCGGAAACAAAATGTTGTTCTCAAGGTGAATGTGCTGGTGCAGGTCCGCTTCAAATTCCGGAAGGGCCCGATACAGCATTCGGTAGCTCATGCATCCGTCTTCCGGCACGGTGTAGCCCTTGGTGACCTGGCGCATCCTGCGCAGCAGTTCGCCCGCGGAGTCGTGTTCCATCATCATCATGCGCACTGGATTCTGCACGGCTCCGAACATGGCCGGCGCAGGACGGCCACCACTCTTCACCGCGGCTTCCAGTTGCACGATGTACGGGAAGAGCATGCGTTCTTCTTTTAGGAGATGCAGAGTGAGTTCCTCCGCGAGGGCCTGGAACGATACTTCAATGCTTTCGAGTTCCGGATGGTTTTGCCCGTGGACCCGGGCGACCTTCGCGATCAAATCGGTCAGACGGGGGATCTCCGCTCGCACGTAGGCGTGATGCTTTTCGACAATGTGCTGGACCAGCTCCGCAAGCGAAGCCGCTTGCCAGTCGCGATCATCTTTTTGTGCTGGTGTCTGCTCGAGGGCGTGCATCACTTCCTCGACACTGACCTTTGCCGCGGAACATGCCTGAGCCAGGGATCGTTCACCGCCACAACAGTAGTCGATGCCAAAGCTCTCGAAGATGCGCGCCGCCCCCGGATTCGTGCTGGCCAAGTCGCGTACCGTCCTCTCGCTCACCACTTGCATATGTGCCTCCCGCCCGCTGTTTGCGATGCCTAGGCAAGTATCAACGGCGGCGATGCACCCGAATATGACTTTAGTCACGCGGCTTGTCAGCCGCACTGCCGGCTGCCGTTTCACCGTGCGACTGCTGCCAGTCGTGACTTAAGTCATTTCTCGCTTTCTTCGTTGTAGCAATGATGGTGACGAGCCGCGTTGCTCACAGTCGGAAGGCGAGGAGAAGGCTGTGAAGGAAGAGTTGACGTACAAGTGGCTCCCCGTGATTGTCGAAGATGCCTGCACTGGTTGTGGGCTGTGCGTCGCGGCCTGTGCCCCCGCTTGCCTGGAAACCCAAAGCTCGGTAGCCACCCTTTCGAGGCCCGAAGACTGCGGCAGCGAAGAGCACTGCATCCGGGCCTGCCCGGAGGACGCGATTCACATGGCATGGCTACCTTCCGAAGGAGACCGTTCTCTCGGTTGTTGGCGGCCCGCGGAGCAAATCCGGGCTGGATTCTGCTCTGCGCCCGATGAGATTCCCGCCTGATCGCTTCATCTATGGCTCTGTTTTGCCCAAGGAAGTTGTTGCGGATGTTCCAAAGCAACCGTCGCAGAAGTCGTCAGAACCCAGCCGTAACTGGTACACTAAAACAATTAGGATAACCAGTAGGAAGGGCGTGTAGCTCAGCTGGGAGAGCACCTGCTTTGCAAGCAGGGGGTCGGGAGTTCGAATCTCCTCACGTCCACCATATTTTCAGTCACTTGCGAGTCAGCGGGTTCAGTGGCACCAGCGTTTGTGTCATGGTTTGTGCCATAACTGTCTTCTGAACTGCCCGCTGAGAGCATGTCCAGAGCCTTGCGCTTTGCCTCCATGCGGACGTGCGAATAGTGAGCGAGCATCTTTGGCGAAACGTGTCCCGCAATGCTCATAATCGTTTGGTCGCTGGCCAGAGACTCAGCAAGCTCCGTAATGGCATGGTGCCGCAGATCGTGAAAGCGTAGCCCGTGAGTAGGACTTTTGACATTGCTGATATCGGCTCCGCACTCAGGGTTTCGGCACTTCTTCGTCGGCTTCTGCAACTCACCGCAGTTCGGGCAATTTATCGCTCGGGTGAGGTTGCGCCACGCCCTGCGCCAGCCCGTCATCGGCTTGGTGGGATCAGGCTTTGCCAAGCCTTCAGCGTGCGGAAAGACGTACCAATCCGGCTGTGGCTCCGCCCCAAACAGCAGCTTAGCTCGCTCTCGCAGTTCGAGAATCGTCACCCATGCGGCCCTGTTAAGCGGAATGATCCTTTCCCCCGCGTCGGTCTTGGTCGCCCCTCTGCGAATGGTCAGGGTGTGCTCCATCAGATCAACGTCGCGCCACCGTAGCCCGCGAATCTCACAAGCCCGCATCGTTGTATTCAGGGCGAGCATCGCAGCGAGCCGGGCATTGTGCCACTCGGGTTTACTCGCAGCCAGCTTCAGTAAACGGAGCTTTTCGTCGTCCGCAAGAGCGCGTCCGACGCTGCGCCGCTCCGGCAATGGCTTTAGTTCCTCCGAAAACAGGTGCCATCGTCGTGCCCGTTTCAGGATGCGAGCCAGCCACGCAACTTCCATATTAATAGTGCGATTGCTCAGATTCTTCACGTTCCGGTCGATCCTGTATTCGCGAATCGCATCTAGCGTTATCCGCGTCAGTGGAGTTACGCCGAAATAGCCACGCAGAGGAGCAATTCGCTCTCGCGCGGTGACCATGCTGCGAGGAGCTAATTGAGCGGCCAGTTCGGCTAGAACACGGTCCGCCGCTTGGGTGAATCCCAGACGCGCAAATTTCTGGCTTGATGGTGCGAGCTTCCCCACGCTCGCCTGAGCGATAAGTTCCTTCTCTCGCGATTGAGCGGCGCGCCAATCTTTTGTGCGCAGAGGTTGTCTGTACCGCAAGCCATCCACCGAAAAATCCGTCCACCACCACTTACCGCGTTTGAAGAGTGCCATCGCCCTTACCTCGCTTTTGTTTGGACTGTGCAGTCCGCTCCCTCTGTCGGGCCTTACGATCTGCATTTCCGCAGCGGAGCGAGCAAAACCTTTGCGGCTTCTTACTGGTCGGGATGAACCAAGTTCCACAACGCTCGCAGATGGCCGCATCTCGGAAAAAGAGTGCAATCGCCAAAGCGGTCACGAAGTCCGTGCAGTACAAACCAGGGCTAAACTTTTTCGCACTCTCATCCCACCAGATCACAAAACGTGCCAGCCGCGCGTGCGCATTTAGTTGTCTGCCGAGTTCCGATAGTGGATGCCGCGTGCGACGCCACAAGCTTCTCACCGCGTTGGCTAGGTAGTTCTCCTTTGCAGCCGAGTCGGTACTTGGCTTCTTTTCGCCGAGCTTAGCCAATAATCCAGCAATCAGCTGTTCGTTACGAGCGGCCTCGATAGGAGCCTTCCGTTTGATATAGCTCTTGAGGTCGTCGTGCGACTTGTTTCCGATTGCCTGGAAAAGAAGCACGAGAGCTTTTAGTTCGGTGAGCGCGTCTTTCGAAATGGCGTTAAACGCTTGATTGAATTCGCTGTTGACGCGCTCCCAAATCTTGCGATCAAAGAGTCCTTTAACAGCGTCGCGCGGAACGATTCTGACCGGCATGTCTTCACCGTCGAATCTGATGATTCGCCCATCTCGCATATCGTACGGAAACGAATCCACCAAGATCGGAAGCCGCGTCACGCCATCGTCACGGTCACGGTATTTCATAGTTGGCGTGATATATACTAGAAGAAGCAGAAGGCGATTTCAAGTCCTTTCTGCGCAGGAGAAAATAAATGGCCGAGAACCTAACACCAAGCCAAGCGGCACGGCAAATGGGCACGACACTCGATTGGGTGTATCGGGAACTGAGGGCTGGCAGAATGCGCGGTGCTGTGAAGTCTGGCAAGCAGTGGAAGATACCAGCGCAAGTTGTAAAAGAACGCGCGAAGGCGAGAGAGCAGCAAAACAATGGAACGCCTGGCCTACAGCGTTAGAGAGGCCGCCGCGGCCCTCGGCGTGAGTACGCGGACCATCGTGCGCGAGATTAAGCGGGGACACCTTCAGGCGGTTCGTGTCTCGCGCCGAGTAGTAATCCCGACAACAGCTCTAACGCAATACCTAAAGAACGCGCCGGAGCACAACGTGTCCATTCCTGCATTCGCGGACCAAGAACACGACGAAGCAACGGTATCGCGTCCATGAGTGCACAATCACCCATTATCATTGGCGAGGGACGACTGCTTATCGACCGTGCCGATCAGATCACTACGAAAAAGATGCGATGGCTTTGGCCGAAGCGCATTCCGTTGGGAACCATCACAACCTTCGCAGGGATACCTGGCGAGGGCAAGAGCCTAGTTGTCGCGGACATTATCTCGCGCGTCACGCGGCAGCACAGATTCCCCGACGCGGAAAATCCTCTCGATGGTCCGGCTGAGGTCCTGATTATCTCTGGCGAGGATGATGCTGAAACGGCATTGGTACCACGGCTGGAAGCAGCGGGAGCCGATCTCTCCCGCATTCACGTAGTGAGAGCAGTTGTTCTCAATGAGAAGTCCAGTGTCCCCATTGAGCGCGAGGTTCGGCTTGACTCAGATGTCAAAAAGATCACAGACACTCTGCGCGACAATCCTGCAATTGCCTTTGTTGTGATTGATCCTGTGACGGACAGCCTCGGCGCTGTTTCGATGTATAAGGAGCAAGAGATTCGTGCCCTGCTGCGGCCCCTGCGGTCCAAAGGTATCGCTGTTCTTCTTGTCGCACACTTGAACAAGAAAGAGGGTTTGGCAGCGATTCATAGGGTTGGAGGCGCGGCAGCGTTCATCGGACTGGCACGGGCCAGCTGGCTCTTTGCAACAAATCAAGAAACGAAGCAGCGGCAGATGATACCACTCAAGAACAACTATGCGTCACGCTCCACCCCAGGAGTAGTTTTTGAATTGGAAGAAGTGCCGGTCAGGATCGAGGATAAGGATGAACTGGTTCCAAGGGTCAAATGGTTAGGTGAGTCGGATGTCGACGCAAATGACATCCTCGATGCTGCAATCCTGAGAGCGGATGCGAAGGCCGTCGCTATGGAGTTCCTCAAACAGATGCTGGCGGATGGTCCGAAGGAAGCAACCACGGTGGAAGAGGCAGCCAAACAGCAAGGTATTTCGAAAAGGACATTGCGGCGGGCCAAAGCCGAGCTTCGTGTCGAGAGTAGCAAACCGTTCGGTCCCAAATGGATGTGGTCGCTGCCATGACACTGTTAGGTTGCCACCGTGGATCTTTGTGGCCATGTGGCAATGTTGGCATTCTTGAGAGGGTTTCAGAGGGAGAATTGTCCTGTATACACGAGTATTTAGAGCACTTACGCGGCCACCTTGCCAAGATGGCCAAGGATGCCAACCCTTGCCGGGGAGCAGTACGCAAGGGGCTAGGTCGGCGATCCACGTAGAAGTGCTGAACGCAGTCGGTCGGCAAGAAAGCAAAAGGCCCGATTCGCCGTCGGGCCTCTCCGCCCTCTGTGCCAGTGCTGTAGCAGCTGAGCAGCCCCAGGAGTAGCGATGGCCTCAGACACTAAGAGCTTGGCAGACCAGCCCGTCTGTGTGGAACGCCTCACTACCGAATGCCCGACGCATGGCACTGTGCCTGTTGCCTGCCCGCGTTGTATCGGCAGGCGAGGCGGCAAGCGGCACAAAGGCACTAACTGGAAACGGAAACGACTGCAAGCGGGACATGGAAACAGCGCGGCGCTTGCTCCGGGCCTCACCTGTGCTGAAGGCGTTCATTGAGGATGCAGAGCTATTTCAAGGGCTAGGCGACAAACTTGGCCTGTCAGCAGAGAAACGCCGGGAGCTGTTTGCTGACATGGTTAGCTTCGACTTGGCCCTCGAACTTGAAGATCAAGACGACGAATGCCCCGGATAAGCGTTACTGGAAGAAAGCGGCTATCCGAACAAATTTCGCCCAGACAAAAACGTTTTGAAAGCTATTAATGGCGGTAAGAAGCCGTGGCCCCACGTGTCCTAAGCGGTAGAAACTGGCTAAGTTGTTGCAACTTGCTAGGCAATAGAGTCTGGTGTGTGTGACGCCGTCACGGTGTACCGCGTGGCGAAGACCCGTCTCAGAGTAAGAGTGCACGCTCAAACAGTTGGGCTGAATGCCGAGACAAAAAATCGACCGGCGTTGAGCCGAGGCGGAGATTTTTCCCTTGACATTCCTTTTTATAGGA
>Ga0187782_10000887_pt1 | contig 21222 bp, 12 predicted proteins | sample 0715_SJ02_MP15_2_FD_132454 | JGI IMG/M metagenome (GOLD analysis project Ga0187782, IMG submission 132454) | Tropical peat soil microbial communities from peatlands in Department of Meta, Colombia - 0715_SJ02_MP15_20_MG | ecosystem: Environmental > Terrestrial > Soil > Wetlands > Peat | place... | reverse complement strand
GGTAATGCCTCCCAACACTCACCGCGTTGTGCCTGTCTTATTCAGCCTTGCGTGGCAGTTTGTTATGGTCGCGCGGCAACCTGGACGGGCAGGGCCATTGGTTTGCCATCGCGCACGATTCCCAATGTGACGGTGGTTCCGGCGCGCGTCGTGATAGTCATTTGTTTGAGCGCTGGGACGGAAGCGACCGCCTGACTGTTAAAGGTCCGAATGACATCTCCCTCTTTGATGCCCGCTTGGGCCGCTGGGCCGCCCTGCACAACTTGCATGACGACAGCCCCGTTTGCGTCCGGGAGACCGAGCCTCTTAACAAGATCGCCAGAGACGTTATTCATCAAAATGCCAAGATACGGTGGGTGCTGCGCCTGGTATTGCAGTGAATAAATCTCCGTTTGCACGTTTTGCGCGTCAGGGGCATTCGGTGCGGCGAGGAGATAGAGTTGCAAGTTGCGCGCCGCCTCGCCAAACTGGCCGGTTTTTTGGAGCACAAGGCCGAGGTTCTTGTAGGCCTCGCCCCACCAAGGGGCCAACTTAAGCGCCTGCACGAGTTCGCGCGCCGCACGCGTCAGATCCTGTGCACCCGTTGATTCCTGAAATGCCGTCGCCGCATACGCTTCATGCCGCATCGCGTCCGGCGGAATCGCCGGGGCAGGATTCATGCGCACCACAAGTTTGATGATCTTTTCGCGCAATGGCTGCTCAATGTTCTCCGCCCAGTGGGTGGGTACCGCCTGGAATGCCGCCATATAATCCTGCAAGGCGTCATAAAGCTTCCCGGCCTGCGCCGCTGAGTCTCCGGCCGCTTCCTTGGTGGTGATGGTGGCGGCTTGGGGGGGCGGCAAGGCAATCGAAACACCCTGTGTGGCTTCCATAAACTGTTGGACGTGAGTATCAAAATCGGAGAAAACAGACATCAACAAGCTGGGGAAGATGTGAGGATCCCAGGACGCAAACTCATTCTGAAATCGCCGGCACTCCTTGCCCTGAAGGCCGATCTCCTTGCAGTAGGTATTGTAGCCATAGACAGACGACAAGGAAGCTATACGCCCATTCGAATCCTCGAATGCATCCTCGAACGAATAGTTCTGCCCGTTAACCCTGAGCTGGCCATTGGTGCGAGTCGGCGCGGCTACCACCGATCTGAGAACATCGAAGGGGGCGTCTTGATACTTGACAGCGGGATCAGGCTTCCAAGTTACCCTTGTCGCGGTGACGTACAAGTGCCCAGGCGTCTCGTGGGCCCCGTGAAAGTGCCAAACGTGGAAATCAAAGCCGGGTTCCTGTCCCGTTCCTACATAAACTACGAAAAATGCTAGGCCTCCAGGGCCCTTCCATTCCACGGCGGGGTGACCATCCTTCACGACGGCGAGCGGCCCGCGCGTCTCGCCGCCCGTCGATTGCTGTACGCTCGTGCTGCTGGAATTCCGAGCCCCCCACTGGGTCCACCCTAGCGGGGCCACCAACACCGCGAGCAGTGCCGCGCAAGCAAACCACCAAAATCCTTTTCTGAAAGACATGGCTTTCTTCTCCATCTAAGGAAGCATCCTACATGGATCAGGCAAGCTGATGACCGCGCATATGCATCAGCCTCCATCGAGGCGCTTTGCAGGTCACCGGAGCAAGACTGCCAACCCTCAATTGCTCGCCCCCTGCTGCTTGGCTTTGTATTGCAGCGAATAGATTTTCATCTGGACTGACTGGGCGTCAGGGGCATCGGGCGTGGCGAGCAGATAGAGTTGCAGGTTGCGCGCGGCGTCGGCGTAGCGGTCTGCTTTTTCGAGCAGCAGGCCGAGGTTCTTGTAAGCATCGCCCCACCAGGGCGCGAGCCGTAGCGCTTGGTTCAGCTCCTGGATTGCGTTGTCGAGATCGGCAGGGCCTTTGGCTTCCTGAAACGCTGTCTCGGCGTAAGCCAAATGCTGCATCGCCTCCCGGGGAATCGCCGGGCGGGGGTCCATGCGCAAAACCAGCTTAATGATCTTCTCGCGGAGCGGCTGCTCAACATCCTGCGGTGCCCACTGTGCTGGCAGCGCCTGAAGCGCCGCTTCGTAATCCTGTAAGGCATCATAAAGCTTGCCCGCCTGCGCCGCTGCATCCCCCCCGATCTGCTTACTCGTGACTGTAGCCTGCTCCCCTCCCGAAAGGGGAACCGAGGCGTTCACTGTCAAGGCGCGAAACTTTTGTTCGGCGGCCGCAAAGTTCGAGATGGCAAGGTTGAGCCATTGGGCCCACATCCCCTCTGCTTGGTCCGCCGCCGCGTTGCTTGCTTTGCGAGTCTCCTTTGACGCTGACACTCGATAGATTGCGCATCGCGTGGAGAAGTCATAACTTCGGTCGTTGAGGCGTCCGTGGAGGATTGGTCCTCCTATCTTGGTGCGGTATGCCCCCAGCCCGTAAATTTTGAGGCCCGATGCCTCGGAGCGAGGAAAGGCCAGAACGTGGTCGCTAAACTTGGGGTTGTCAGGTTCGAAGGTAATCTTGTCGGCGGTGACCACCAGATTGCCGGTGTCGTTGAGCCAGAACGTGTCCTCATTGAGCACGGAAAATACAAAGCCGGGCCCGCTACCGTCCTTTGCCTTCTGCATCACAACAAAACAGGCTTGTGCAGACGGGCCGCGTACTGCGACCGCCGGCCGGCCCTCGTGGATGACCCCTTCTTCAAGCCTCGTCGGAGCGGGGCCTGGCTCTTGTGCCTGCCCCGAAATACCCTCTTCCGTTACCTGGGCGAATATGGTATTTGTGGCACACGCTAGGGACAGCGTCGCGCAAGTCAACCACAGGAATCGCTTAATCGGCGGCACGAGTTTTCACTCCCTTCGACAAGAAAGTCTCACGTTCATAAGGCCACGCTACTGCCCGCAGGATTGCATTCAGCGCGCTGGCCTTTGTGGGGTCGCTATGCGCCGCGCCGAAGCAAAATTGCGCACCCTCAATTGCTCGCCCCCTGCTGCTTGGCTTTGTATTGCAGCGAATAGATTTTCATCTGGACCGACTGCGCGTCAGGGGCATCAGGCGTGGCGAGTAGATAGAGTTCCAAGTTGCGCGCGGCATCGGCGTAGCGGTCTGCTTTTTCGAACAGTAGGCCGAGGTTTTTGTAGGCATCGCCCCACCACGGAGCAAGCCTCAGCGCCTTGTTTAATTCCTGGATAGCGTTGTCGAGATCAGCCGGTCCTTTGGCTTCTTGAAACGCTGTTTCGGCGTAGGCCATCTGCCGCATGGCGTCCTGGGGAATGGCCGGGCGGGGGTCCATGCGCAGAACCAGCCGAACCGCCTTCTCCTCCAGCCGGCCCGCAACGTCCTGCGGGGCGTGCTCCTCTGGGAGCATGCGGAGCGCCGCCTCGTAGTCCTGCAGCGCCTCATATAGCTTGCCTCCCTCCGCTGCCGCGTCCGCTGCACTTTCCTGGCGCGCAATTCCGGCCTCCTGCTGACCCGAAACTTGAATTGAAACGGTTGCCACGAGGTCAGCGAACCGGTGCTCGGCCATACTGGGGTCAGTAAGCGCAAGTGAAATCCACTGGTAAAGTCTGCTCTCAAGCTGACGCTTAGCAGGCCTGCTGAGCCCTTGTTCATCCCAGACCCAGGGGGAGAGCTGAAAATCGTGCCCCCTTGCCTTGAATGAACCCCACCGTGCGCTAAATTGCTGAATCTCTGAGCGCTGGAATGTGATTGGCACATCGTGGCCGCAATGGTCCGGACCGGGTACGAAGTCGACCTCGACAGCAGTGATGTACAGAAATCCCGCGCACTGACCGCTGTACGGTCCTCCATGGAACCAAGCCGTGAAATTTGACATATCCTGCAAGGTGGCTTCAAAACGTAAGCGCTCCTGACTGCGGTACATGGAGCGCGTGATCGTGAAGCCGTCCCGCACTGTCGGATCAAGGAGGACCACCGGACGGCCGTCCTTGATCGCGGCCTGTCCGCCCAGGGCCGAAAGAGATTCCTCCGCTTGCGGCGAGGGTACCGGGCTACCTCTAACGAGATTAACACCCACAGCGGCCATCATGAAGTAAGCAATCAAGGAACTTATTCCTACCCCCTTCGACACAATTCTGCCCATCATCGCACCCTCCTTGACTCATAGGTAGGATTCCTCCGAAAACACGGAAAATCTGGTCATCTTCCGCAGGATTGCCTCAGAGCCCCGGCTTCGACGGCTCGCCTTGCGCCGGGCTGGGACAGCTCTCTGCCTGCTTGAGCTTCAGGCTTAAGTCGTTCATCTCGCTTTGGGCTCGGGATAGCGCCTGCTCGTCATTCGCCTGGGCCTGTTGGGCCCGCTGGAGCGCGGATTGGGCCTCCTCCAGTCGGTTCGACGGTGGTTGCGGGGCGCCTCCACTCGCGCTCTGGGCTTGAGCTTGCTCGCAGCGGGCCTGTAGCCCGGCGATCTTTTGCTGGATCTCGCGGTACTCAGCTTTCATCACGTCGAGATGGTCCCGGGCTTCGGCGGCGGTTTCTGAGCTGATGCTGGCCAAGCCGTCCGCGTAGGTCGCATCAATGAGGAGATTCGCAAACTTGAAGCTGTACGTGCCTACGGGCCCGAACCCGCTGGCCATCTCCCCTCCGATCTCTTCGGCCAGTCCGCTATCAACAAACAGTTGGTTGGCTTTGGCCAGGAGGTCAAGCATGGCGTGCAACTGTTTAATCACGCCGCCGAACTTGTGGCCCGCCTCCGCTGCCGATGAAAGCGACTCAAGGGCTTCACCTGAGGATTTAATCTGGTCCATGAGCTCAAGCCAGCGGTGAATTTCAGCCGGGGGCCCCATGCCCGCGTTCTTCATTGCGGCCAGCCCCGCCCGCAACGCGGATGACTCCGTGACTGCGTCTGTGGCCGCGTCCTTGATCGCATTGAGCGTGCCCTCGACTATGACGTGCTGCTCTTCGGCCAAAGCGGCTTGCGTTTCCGCATTGGACTCATTGAGGAGGCTCTCCGTCCGCCTGATGGCCTCCTCCTGCGCCGGAAGCCCTTTTATTAACCGGGTGAGTTCCAAGCGGGTGGCTGCGGTGCAAGGTGGAACGTAGGGCTGCCCTGGGGCTTGCACGCCGGCCTCGGCGGGAAGCGGGCCTCCGCCTGCGGCTAGTTTCAGTTGGCTCAAAAACGTCTGCTCCCGCTGGACTACTTGCTGATCTTGCGCCACAGCCCGCTCAAGCCCGTCGAGTTCCTTTGCCAGCTCGACACTTCTTTCCGCGTTCCGATTGGTTGTCTCGAAAAGCTTCGTGTAACAGGCTATTTGGTCCTGGCTGAGAGGCGTCTGCGCCTGCGCGGGTTGCGATGGCGCCGCCGAGGCCTGGCAGCCGCTGGTGTCCACCTGGACCGGCTGGCCACTCATTGCAGCGGCGGCCTGCTCACTGAGAAATTTGGCATCCTCGGGCGAGCGCCCCGGCTGGGCCGCAAGCTTCGAGAGGCAATTGGCAATCCGCAGTTGGTCGGCGGCGGTTGAAAATGATTTTGTGACGGAAGAGCTTGGGGGCGGGGCGAAAGCGAGCTCGCGGTTGCCGCCATACTCGCCGAAAAAGTTGCTGCCCATATCCTGGAAGGGCTGCTCGCCTGCAAGCGGCTTCGGCCCGACCCACTGCGCGTCGAGTTCCGCAAGTTCCTGTTGCCATTTTTGCTGCCGAGCCATTTCCGCCTGGATGCGCTCAAGCTCCATTTGCGCCTGGCGATACTCTTCTTGCTGCTTCTCCATCTGGTGTTTTTGAAGCCACTGATTGATCGCATCACCCAGCATCGAGCCCATTTGGCTGCCTAATTGCATGTACTCGTTGGCGATCATGTTGTTGATGTTCGTCTGGGATTTGCTTCCACCTGTCCCGGGGAGGTCGGTGCAATAAAACGCTTGGCTCCCTTGGCTAACAATGCGCCCTCCTGCTGCCTGGCACTTCTGAATATAGTCGTTCCAAAACTGCACCGTTTGCTGATTTGATTGCTGACTAGACTGCTGAAGCTGCTGGCTTTCCTGCTGAATGTCCTGGGCGCCTGCATTTAGGGCCACAAAGAGAGATACGCTGCAGGCAACGATGAGAATGCGCGGGATAGCGTTCCACATAGCGTTCGCTCGACTCATCTGGAAACCTCCGAAGCATTTTCCGTTTGCAAGTTCCCTTTGGACTCGGTATCAGCTAGAGCCTGCACGCCGGCGGCTAGCGCTCGAAGTGCTTGAGCCTCGCCGCGACTGTGCGCGGCAATCTCATCTTCAAAAATTGTCTGTTCCTTTACCAGAAAAGATGGGAGCGAGCCTTGCGGGGGCGAAGGGTAGGCACTTCTTGCCTTGGAGAAAAGTAGGGTCTCACCTTGCGGGGCCACACTCAGCCGCGCAGCCAACGTTGCTGCCCGATGTAAGACCCCAACGGTCCCCTGTGATGGTCTGTCGCAGGTGCGTAACAGAGTTAGCTGATGGCCGCCTATCGCCCCTCGTGGCGACGCTTCTTGCCAAAGGGTTGCTGAAAGGAAAATCAAAAACCCCGTAGCGCTAAGAACTGATGCGCGTAATGACCTGTGTCTCATGCCGCGGTGGGCCGCTAAGCTCCACCTCCAACCTTAAGCCAACGCCAGGAATTTCCCGTCACATCTTTCGCAATATTCATAACCGAGATCAACACCCGATACAACGGTACAATAGTACCGAGTTGCAAACCCCTTGCCCCCTGGCTTTCGCAGTCATGCATTGCCTTCTTTATAATCCGCCTCACTTAGCTCGTTATCATCGTATGATAATGGGCTTACCCCTCCCCCACTTGAACGTGTCCAAGGTTTGACTTATTTACCCGGAGTTTTTCCGGTACCGCGCTGGACGCTGCTTGTGAGACGAGCGTGCCGTCCGCTCTGCGGCTGAGCCCCAAGCAGGGCCATTTGCCGCGAATCGGCTCCTCAGCGAACCTTTGCAACCTTCTGACGGTGGGCAATTCAAGCCAGGAATGAAGGCGTTGCTGCACTACGCCCTCCTTTGGCCTCGCTAATGAGCTTGGGCAATTGGCAGCATTCTCGCGCTCTTGATGGGAAACCTCCAAGGATAACTGTGTAATAACTGCGGTGCAATCGTGATCTAGGCAGAATTCGGCTCCCCTGGGAGGAAAACCACCGCTGGCACGGCAATGTCAGTGCCGGCTCAACTTCCAGCCTGAGGGGTCGGCTACCGGAAGAGTGGCCCCTGCGAAGATGGACCCTGTGTAACGGCGAAGGGCTTACCTGTGCCACGCCGCCGGTTGCTGGCGGGAAATGCCCTTTCCACAAGCAATACCCGTTCGGGGTCACGCCAAAGCGGTCAAAATCTAGAAAAGTGAGACGGCCAATTCTAACTTGAGCGGCTTAACCTTGGCATTCCATCCTCTCGGGCCGGATTTTGGCAGCAAGAAATCAAAGGCGCGATAAGGCCGTTTAACCGGCCAAGTTGAGGGCACGCTTCTACGAACCGTAGCTTTCGTGACCAGGTGGAAGGTCATTATGACGACGGCAGGATAGGCTGCCCCGGTCGACGGTCGGTTGCATCCCGAAGACGCATTGCCGGGTGACCCGCTGGCCCCTTTCGTGGGCGCCAGAGGGTCTGAAGGGGACAGGCCACTTGCCTTCACAAGCGGCTAAGTGTATGCTGCCACTTGACCGGAAAGTTAAAACGAAATTCTGGCTTAAGAGCCTCAGGGGAAGGAAAACTTATACCTCGCGTCGTCCGCTGAAGCACGGTCAGGTGTATATTAACCATCGGTCGAGAGTTGAAAATGGAAATCCTGGATGGTGACTGTGGGGCTCAGAATCGAAAACGGAAATTCCCGATAAGATCATCGCAGAGTTCTTGCCCGAAGCTACCTGATCGAGGCCTCACCCGCCTGTAGGGAGTCAGCGAAACATAGGCTCTCTGACTCCGGATTTCTGCTCGAGTCATGTTCGGATTGCTAGACTAAATGGTTGGAATCAGGGGGCGCGGCATGAGGCTGTCAGTTTTCTGTGGAGTGAGCGTCGATGGCTTTCTTGCTCGGCCGAACCATGCGCTCGATTTCTTGCGTGCCGGTGAGGCGGAGCCGCACGGCTTCGAAGAATTCTACGGCAGCACAGACGTCGTCGTTATCGGGCGCAGGACTTTCGAAGTCGTGCTGACATTCGGCAAATGGTTTTACGGAAAGAAACCTGTGGTCGTGCTGAGCAGCCGTCCGCTCGATTTCTCATCGGTCAAAGGTGGGCGGGTCGAGCAGATGTCGGGCGAACCGGCCGAAATCGTAGCGCAGCTCAAGGCACGCCAGTTCAAACATGCGTATATAGACGGGGGTATCACCATCCAGCGGTTTCTAGCCGCTGGACTCATCGACCGATTGGTGATCACACGCGTGCCGGTACTGATCGGAGCAGGCATCCCGTTGTTCGGCCCGGTGCCGCGCGACATCAGCCTTCGCCACGTCGCGACGCGCTCCTATCGTGGCGGTCTGGTGCAAAGTGAATACGAAGTTGGCGCCGCGCGCCGCACTCGGGCTCGGAAGAAAGAGAGCCCGGCCTCGCAATCGAGAACTGTTGATAGGCTCAAGCGGCATTCAAGCTGAAGAGTCGCTACCGTAATGGCGACCTGGTGACAGGCATGGCTCTCGTCGCTTTCCTCCGGGGTGTCAACGTTGGGGGACACAGGACGTTTCGCCCCAGCATCCTTGCAAAAGGACTGAGTGACTACGATGTTGTGAATGTAGGTGCTGCAGGCACGTTTGTCGTTCGCAAGCCCCGATCGCGGGCAAAGTTCCGTGCTGAACTGTTCCGGCAGTTGCCATTCGAGGCGGAAGTTATGCTCTGCGACGGTCGCGATCTTATCCGCTTGGAGATGGAGAATCCGTTCGGAAGCGAACCGTCGCGCCCTGATCTTGTTCGATTCGTGAGCATCCTGTCGAGAGCCGGCGGTTGTCCGGCTGCCATTCCATTCACACTTCCTCTAGGTGGGGAGTGGTTCGTGCGAGTCATTGCGTCGAAAGAGCGATTCATCTTCGGGGAGTACCGTCGCCACATGAAGACGATCGGCTATCTTGGCCAGATCGACAAGGTGTTCGGTGTGCCGGCGACCACACGCAACTGGAACACGATACTTGCGGTCGTGCGGATTTTGAAGGGCCAGGAGAAAGAAGACCGCTGATTAGGACCGTCGAGATCCAATCTCGAGTTGACGGAACAACACAGAAGCGTCTCGCTACATTTGCCCCGAAGCCACACGTTGAGCAGTGAGGGTTACTTCAATGCAAAGTCTGCTTCAGGGTATGAAGTTTGGCATACGGATGCTGGCAAAGAATCCCGCCTTATTCCGCTCACGAACAGGATGGATGCGGCAATCCCGCAGACTGACCCCAAGCGGATAGGGTTTCGCGACGATCCGAATATCTCCGACGATTTGGAGGCAATGGCAAGGGCGCACTACTCGAGCTTTTATTTCGTGGCCAGAGCAACTCTGCTCATCGCATACGAGCCTTGCATCTACCTTGAGGATGCATTTTCGTTACTTGCCGCGGCGACCGAGAATGTTAACCGATTTGTGAGGGTGTGACAGAGAGGCCTAACCCAAGGCCTGAAGCTGATGAAGTCCCCCCTGAACGGAACAGACGTGCTGTCGTGGCCCGTTGTCGAAGAGATCCGTGATTACCGGAACGCACTACTCCACAGCCCCGTGCTTGGAAGAACTCACTACCTAAACTCGGAGTTCCTCCCCAAGAGGGAATTTCTGCCAAAGCGCGACCCCGCCGAGAGGGGGCGTAGGTCAAAGGCAGACGGGGGCTGGCGTGCTCTCCACAAATTGACACACGCGGACTTCGTCGCAGGGCGCTCGCTCCTTGGCGGGCTTAAGGCAGAGCTGGTTAAGAATCTCCGCCACGTATGGGGGATGATCTGCGAAATCGCGGACGAGGCCTCTCTCAAGCAGGAATACCGTGACTTGTACAACCTCGATGAACAGTACCACATTCGGGGCGGAAGCGAAGCTGTCGGGCCTGGGTCTCCCAGGGAGGCGATGCTAGATTTATCGTCCATGCCCGCGACCTGCTGAAGAGAATTCGACACTACCTGAGAATTACGAGTTGGTGGCTGAGAGTTGACAATTTCACTCGTGCCTTAGCACCTCTATGGGATCGACGCGGGTCGCCCGGCGGGCGGGGATGTAGCAGGCGACGAGGGACACCAGGCAGAGCAAAACAATCACCACGGCATAGGTCAACGGATCCGTGGTAGCGACAGCATAGCCTGCTTTCCGAAGATTAAAGATGAATCACGGAACAATGAAGGGACCGGTTAAATCACAGACTACCTGGGGTGGCCCGGACCCCTTGTTTTTTGGACCCGCGGCTCGACGATAGTGCTAGAGAAAAGCCCTCCACACGCTCGTCAGACAAGTCCGCAGACGCCAGAATCGGGTGTCCGCACATGCGGCAAGAAAGTCAGCCGTTCCGTAATTAGGCAACCTCGGATTTAACCGCGAAGTCTTCCTGCCGTAACGTTTACTTCACGAAGCCGCGTCACACTCGCCTGCGTGTAACTTGAGAGCAGTCTGAAACTAACAAATGGAGGTGCAGCAATGAAGGCGATTCGGCTAAGGGTGAAGTGTCTACCCATTTTGGCGGCAACCATTCTTGCCATCGGCCTCAGCGTTCAGGCAGTTGGTCAATCGACCTATGGAATAATCCTGGGAACGGTTACGGACGCCTCTGGGTCGGTCATCCCCAATGCACAAGCAGAAGCTCGCAATCAGGACACCGACGTGACGTTGACGACTCACACTGACACCACAGGCGACTATCGCTTTGTGAATATGGATCCCGGCAGCTACACGATCACCGTTTCCGCGCAGGGCTTCGCGCCGGTAAAGAACGAAGGAGTGGTTTTGCCCGCCCGCGAAACCGTGCGCTCGGACTTTAAACTAAACGTCGAGAGCGTGAACCAGCAAGTCGTGGTCACGGCGCGCCAGGAGGTGGTCAGCGAGGATCTGACCCAATCCAGCTCGATGTCGGGCAAGGAAATCGATTCCTTACCGCTGAACTTCCGCGCCACCAATGCTCCCAGCCCAATCTTCACCGCCACGCTTACCCCGGGCGTGCAAGAGGACCCGGGGGGTAACCTGACCTTTTCCGGCCAAGTGCCGAATGCAACGTCGTTTACTCTGGATGGCATTTCGATCCAGTCGGTCCGGTATGGCGGCCCAACTAAAGACCTGTTTCCCTCCGTCGAGGGTATCAGCGAATTCCGCGTAAACACCGCAAGCAACAGTGCAGAATTTGCCCAGCCCACCGACCTGACCGTGGTCACTAAGAGCGGCAGCAATCAATTTCATGGCAGCGCCTTCTGGTACCTTCAGCGCAAGAACTGGAATTCCATCGACCCGATCGCCCAGTACAACCCGTCGTTGGATGCCAATACCGGCGGGGCTTCGATCGGTGGCCCGATCTATAAGGACCATGCCTTCTTCTACTTCGACTACGAAGGTGTGCGTTTGAACCAGAATACCCTCATCGCAACCCAAACCGTCCCGACGGCTTGGGCTGGTGGGGATTTTTCCGGGGTCCCGGGACTGGTTCTGACAAACCCGTTCACTGGGCAGGTCATTCCTGGCAATCAGGTCACGGTTAATCCCACGGCGGCCAAGATTCTGCCGCTGTTTTTCCCCACGCCCACCAACAGCAGCACGAACATCGACTCGACGGGCAACAACCTGATAACGACCGAGAACGGCAAGTACTCCGAGGATGGTTACGACGGTCGCTTCGACTATGTGTTCAATTCTAACCATCGCGTCTTTTTCCGTGTCACACAGAAAAGCCCTACGTCTACCGGTACGGATCCCTCCGGCGCGATCGGCGCGCTGGGAACCAGCAGTGACAATGACTACAATCCCCTCATGGGACTCTTCACAACCGCCCTGGACGCCACCAATCTGGTTGCCTCCTACAACTGGATCATTCGCCCGAACTTATTGAACGAGCTACGAGGCGGGTGGACGCGGGCGAATTTCAATTTCACCTTCCCCCAGGCTAAGCAAGGCGACTCGATCATTTCAGAACTGGGCATCACGGGGTTGCCCGGACCGCCCAAGAACGGCCTGGGCGGCGTTCCTGTCTTTTATGTTGGCAACCTTATGGGTGGCTTAACGGACCAATTCGGACATCCGCGCGTAGAAGGGAACCACATCTTCGAGTTAGGCGACAACTTGACATGGATGCGCGGCCGTTGGACTTCGAAGTTCGGTTTTGACTTCCGACGCATTAGTTACCGCGACAACATCACCTTTGAAAACGGCGACGAATACGGCGACTATTACATTTACGGCGCGTACACCTGTTCCGGGGCAGAAGTCATCACTTACCCGGATGCCTGTGCCACGGCTGAACTGGTCCAGGGGGTCCTGGATGAAGGAGATCAAGCGCAGAACGGCCCTGACGGCAAACCCTATGGATACCACTACGACGGCTTTGGCCAGACAGAATGGAAGGTGCGGCCCAATCTCTCCTTGACGGCCGGCCTCCGCTATGAGGTCAACGTCCCGCTCAAGGATGCCACCAACCAACTGGGCAACTTCAACTACGCGGTTCCCGGTGGTCAACTGGTTGTAAACCCCAACGAGAATATCAGTCCCGCGTGGAGGGAATCTGTAGGCAACACTCCTTTTGTACTGGCCAGTTCCGTGGGCCTGGGTCCAGGGCTGCGTTACACTTATTGGGACAATATCCAACCGCGCTTGGGTTTTGCCTGGAACCCGTCAAACAGTCACGACACGGTAGTTCGCGCCTCCGCGGGTACATACTCGGTACCTGTTCTCGGAGCGGTGCTTTATTCGTTGCTGGGTGTCGATACCAGTAACTTTGGGAGCTATTTGCCCAGCACTACAAATCCCATATTGACCTTCAGCAATGTGTTCTCCGGCACACCCGGCGTTGCTTCTCACCCGGGCTATCGCCGTGCCAATCAGTGGAATCTGAAGGACCCTCGAGTCTACCAATGGAATGCGTCGTTTGACCGGAACATCGGATTCCAGACATTGCTACGGCTGAGTTATACGGGCTCGCATGCCGTGGACCTGATCTACAGCCCGGACATGAACCAGGTGGAGCCGAATACGGCATCCTACACCGATCCAAGCACCGGCAAGACGGTGTATGGATACGCCGCTCTGACCGCCACCCCCGCCTTGCGTCAACAGAACCTGAAGTTCCCCGTCTTCCGCGAGGTTCTGACTCGCAACAACGGACCAAGCGACAAATACCAGTCGTTCGTTGTCGAAGTAAACCGGCGCTTCGCGCGCGGGCTGAGCTTTTCCAATAGCTACACCCTTGCTTATAACAAGACCAACGCTTTGGGTACGGCTCCGAATTCGGCCATCGGTCAAGGCGGGCAAGGTGACAATGGAGCCAATGTTAACAACATTTACGACATCGCGTCTGACATGGGGAACGCCTTCTACGATCCGCGCAACAGCTTTATCAGTACTTTGGTGTACGAACTGCCTTTTGGCCGCGGCAGGACCTACCTCTCGAGCATTAGCCGTAGTGCCGACTTGCTGGTGGGGGGATGGAACGTCACCGGAATCACCCTGCTCCACTCGGGCCTTTGGCTGACTCCCTATTATCCTCCTGGAGTGTATGATTCCTCGGGTACATTCCCCTCAGATCGCTCGGTGCATTATCAGCGGCCGGATTGCTCCGATCCTAGTGGTGGTTACCTTTCGAACCCGACCACTTCGGAGTTCTTCAGCGTATCGCCTTACACTATACCGGCCCATCCTGTGGATGCCAGCGGCACGGCTGAACCCATTGCACGCTTCGGCAACTGCGGCGTCGGGATTCTGGAAGGGCCAGGGACGGCGACTTTCTCGATGTCGGCAGGCAAGACGTTCCATTTGAGCGAACGGTTCGGCCTCCGGTACGAGGCGCAATTCTCTAATTTGTTCAATTTGGCCAATTGGGGCATGCCGAATATGAACATCACCGGTAAATTCGGGCTCATTTCCGGTAGCCAGGGTGTAGCGCAAGCGGGACCGCGCACCATTCAGATGGCGCTGCGCTTCCAGTTCTAGCGCTGGACGCTGGGTAGCCGGTAGCGCGGACCTCTGGGATTCTCGGGATGACCACGGGCCTGATTAGTAAGAACCGCGGGCCCCATCACCGGGGGTCCGTGCTATCGAGGTTTGGCCGTATAAGAGAGCTGATCCTTTCCAATACGAGTAGTCAATGCTGCGGAGATTCGTCGGGCTGACGGGTCGCCGCGGAACACCCCATGCGCGGGTGTAGCCAGCAGGACTCCGAGTGCACGGTCAGTCACTCTTCCACAATTCCATCCTGTCCGGATGGCGTTTCAATTAGAGATCGAGAGTATGTCACTGAGCGCAGGAACAAAGCTCTGAAGCGATGTGTTGTTCCATGCTTGGGCGGCGGGAGAGACCACATTATGGCCGCGGATTATTTCCACCGATCACCATGCTTCAAGACGTAATGCGCGAACACATAGCGCCATGGGATAAGGGGGACAAAAATAACAACCATCAGGACGGCTTTGATATCTTCTGCCGTCGCGGCATTGATCTTGTGGGTGGACCATAGCGGCAGCGCAAAGGCCATGAGATATATCACCTTCCAGACCAACTCGAACAGCAATACAGGCAACATTTGCAATGGGTGTCGAAGTCCTAATGCGGCGGTCGCGCCGAGGCCAGCCAGCAGGGCGAATCGGACCCCTTGGGTTGCCGCGAACTCATTTGTGTGGCGGATGACGGCGGGCCAGATATACACGCCGAGCCCGGCGGCCATCACAAGGTACGCGACCCGCAACGTGAACAGGCGAAAAAGCGAGACCTCAAGTATGCTAGCACGTGATGCCAGTTCATTGGACGGAACGGACGACCCAACATCCGAGTTCATGGTGACGCATTGTAACACAGTACAGCACAAGGGACGTGTAAGGACGTGTATGCGTAAAGGAATGGCTCGTGCCTCGGTTTGTTGGAGCGCATTTGGGGAAATGGTACCAGTTGAAAGCATTCAAGAGGTTCTGGGTTATGTCGACCACTCGGAACCCCAAAGATTTTCCCCACAAACACACGCTTGCTTAGAGTGTGCCGCTTCTGTGGTTGCCCACCGTTTGCGATGATCCAGGCGCCGAGATATTCGGGCCTTGGGCCTACCGCGGGCGTGCCCGCGCGACCCAGCTTACAGCAGTGTCCCTGACATGCACGGCAGCTCATATCCCAATGGCCATAGGCCGGCTTGATTGAAGAAACCTTCAAGAAGAAACCAATCTAAATGACTACCTCACTTTCAGACGCTTGGTTTTTCCTGCCATCAACCATGCCCGGGCATCTTTGACGAACGCAAGGAAGCGGTGCGAGAGTTCTTGAATCCCCTCGACCTGTCGTCGGGCGATGGCGTCGGGCGGTATTAAATCCATTCCAACTCCGAGGGCTGCTGCGCCGACTACATCGCCGGGACTGGGTGGTGTATGCAGAAGGAGCGCAAGCTGCGCTATCAGACTGCGCCGGACCTCAAGGCCGACCCGGAGCGGCTGAAGCGTGACACGGATTCTGGACGTATTGCCCCGGCGGCTGTCGCGCCGGTCTCCCCACCGGCGACTCGCGTACGAGGGGCTTGGCGGAAGGTTGTTCGATGGCCTCGTCGTGCCGTCGTGCAAGGTAGAACTCAATTCCTATGATAAAGTTGACCTCGGCTCGAAGCTCGTTCGAGACGCCTACGCACCGGCAGCGCACTCCATGGCGCTATTTCGACATCGATCTCGCCCAATCATGACCGCCGAATCTTAGTGCTGCTTCATCTCTCGAATAGCGGCGCGGACGTTGGGAAGCAGGGCCCCATATTGTTGCGGAGGGGCCTTTTCAAGGAACAGTGTCAGGTAATGAAGCGCTTGCTGCCGATTGCCGGTTTTCTGGTAGAGAACGCCCAGATTGAACACGGGTTCCAGGTCGGCCGAATCCAAGGCGATTGCCCTCAGAAAATCTTGCTGGGCGGTCTGGGCATCGCCGTGGGCCACCGCCACCAGTCCGAGGCCGTCATAGGCAGGGCCACACCGGTCGGATTGAGTGAGGGCCGCGTTAAAGCTTCTTGCCGCATCATCGATACGCCCAAGCTGGAGATAAGCGTTCCCCAACCGGCAGAGGTTATCTAGATCAGTCGGATTCATCTCAGCAGCGCGCGCCATCGCGCGGACGGCGTCAATCAGTTGGTTGAGATGCAGGTATGCTTTGCCCAGTCGCGAATAGACTTCATCACTTTCGATCTTCATGCTGATGGCATGCTGGTAGACGCGGATGGCACTCTGGTATTCTCCTGTCAGCTCGAGCGCCGTCCCAAAATAAAGGTGGACGGCCGGGTTGGTGGGATCGCGCCGGAGAGCTCTTTCCATAACCCCGGCGGCGCGGTGGTAAAATCCCGTGTCGAGCAAATCTTCAGCCTGCTCAACCATGCTTAAAACGTCCACATAGTCCTTAGGGTCCGGGGCTTTTGTTCCCAGAGGGACAACACCGACGCGGCCCGCACTGACGTAGCCCAGCGATTCCAGCTTGGCTCGCTCGGCGGCAGTTATTGGGAGGGTAGCAACCTGAGTATCCTTGTTCGGTCCGCCCGCCGCTTTCCACAAGTCGCTTTGGAGCTGGCGGGCCTGCGCCGGGTAGCGCGCCAGTGCGTTCGTAGCCTCCGCGGGGTCTGACTGGAGGTCGTAAAGCTCGGGGCGCGGAGCCCAAATGAACTCCCATTTTCCAGTGTGCATGGCGCGCAGCTCGGACCACCCCATAAGAATACGCGGGTACAGCGTCTCGCAATAGGCATAGTCTGTTTGCACAGGCGAATTGTGCAGGATGAGCGGCCACAAGCTTACTCCTTGGGTGCCCGGGCCAGATGAGAGGTGAAGGAATCCCATGACTGTGGGCATAAGATCAATGGACCGCACCTGCCGTTGCACCACCTCGCCGGCCGGAACCCCCGGGCCCGCCATAATGAACGGCACGTGAAGCGTGGAGTCATAAAGGAAAATCCCGTGGTGCTTTTCGCCATGCTCCCCGAGGCCTTCCCCGTGATCTCCGATGACGAGCACCAGCGTGCGCGAGCCTAAGCCGTGCTGATCGATCCAATCAAGGAGCCGCCCCACTTCCTGATCGACGTAGGCAATCTCGCCGGAGTAAGGGTCCTTCGCGTAGATGTGCTTGAAAGGTTCCGGGGGATCATAGGGGGCATGGGGGTCATAGTAATGCACCCAAAGAAAGAACCGCGCCTCGTAATTCTTCTCCAGCCACGCAATGGCGTGGTCCGTAACCACAGAGGCTGGACGCTTGGAATAACGCCCCGGCAGCCTTTGCTCCCGGGCCGACGGAATATCATCGTCATAGAGTGTAAACCCATGGGCAAAGCCGTAACGCCGGTCGAGCACTGCCGAGCCGACAATTGCGGCGGTCGCATAGCCGGCCGCTTGGGTAAGAGTGGCCAGGGTCGGAAGAGTTTGGGGGAGAACAAAGCCTCCCATGCCTCGCACGTGGTTCAGCGTGGGGTAAGTTCCCGTAAGGATGCAGGCGTGAGAAGGAATGGTGAGCGGCACTTGAGCAAGGGCGTGGGCAAAAAAGACGCCGCGCGAGGCGAGCGCCTTCAGGTGCGGGGTATTCGCGAATTGGCCGGTGGCGCTACCCGGCTTGCCCGGATCGTGCGTGGCGTTTGTTTTACCGGCAAGGTCCGCGTAGCAGCTCAGGTGATCGGCGCGCGTGGTGTCAAGGGTGATAAGCAGAACATTGGCATTGGGCGGCCCCGCCTCCGAAGAGAGTGCTTGCCGATGCTGGTGGCAGCCGACACCCAAGCCCACCACCCCAGCCAATGCATAGGCGGCTAAATAACGCCAGACGCGATGAGTGAAGTGTAGCCTCGTGCCGTTCCTCCTCATTGACACACTATACCTGAAGACATAAGGGGGGAACTCATTTTCGCAGGAGCCTTAGCCGCGCCCGGCTCAACGGCGGAGGCTGAGCCGGGGCAGCTTCTGAGCGAATTTGAGAAAATCCGCGGAGTTTCTACACTCCGGAAAACTCCGCGCTACCGGGTTCACCAGTCCACCTGTAGCGAGAGCTGCGTACCACGCGGCCCATCCGCGCAGTTCAGAATCATGCCAAACTGCGGGCTGTCAACATCGGTGACGGGATCGGCGAGGCCGGTACGGTTAAACAGGTTAAAAATATCGGCGTGGAAGGTGAATTTGACTCGCTCCGTGACCTTGAAAGATTTCCTCAAGCTTATATTCTCACTGAAACTCACACTTGCCGGACCACGTATGTTCGGCAGGACTGGGGCCACAGTACCATAGCGCTCCGCAAACCCATTAATGGGAGTCACCGGCGGGTCTTGGAATGCTGCCGGGTTCAAATACTGAGTCCCCGTCACATTGTTGAGAGGTCCATGAAACGGCACCTTTTCCGGGACGCCGAGCACCTGATCCGGCAACACTCCCCCTCCGGATAAATCAGTGGAGATATTTGTTCCGAGTTCTAGCGGGTCACCGGAGGCGTAGTATTGAAGTGTCCCAAGTTTCCATCCGCCCAGTATCCTGTCGGCTATCCCTGACGAATTTAGCCAGTGCCGGCCGTTTCCAAACGGCAATTCATACACCCACGTCAGCTTGAGCATCTGCGGATAATTGAACGTCGCAACGGTCTTCATGGTTTTCTGATTGTAATAATCTACGGCGGCTGCACTGTAGCCATCTTCGGCATTGAAGTCGGAGGTGTTCGACAAGATCTTTTGCCAATTATAGGCGATGATGAAACTCAGTCCATTGCCCACGCGCTTTGTGGCTGAGATCTGAAGCGTGTTATAGGTAGAGGCGCCGAAAAACGGCAAATTGTTGGTGACGCCGTAGACTTGGGGCCAAGGGAGTATCCCTTGACCCACAGTATCGGAAAAGCCCGGGTAAGGCAGCTTAGTAATGCCATATTGGGCCAGCGTTGCAGCCGTGGCAGGGTTGGCCAAGTCAGTAGCCATCGTATCTCCCAGCATGTCGCCCAGCCCAAAATATTTATCCTGACCCGAATCGACAAGGTAGGCCATTGCACCGTTCGTCAGGTATGTCCCTTTGTTCCCCAAGTAATCCACTGTCAGCAAGATCTGGGCCGGCAACTCATACTGAATGCCGAAGTTCCAGTTCTGCACTTGCGGCGCACGAAGACCGCCGGGCGGTATGAAATTCACGCCATTGCCTTCGCCAGAACTTGGGTTCGTGTCCGGAAGCGTGCCGGTAAAGGCCGGGAATCCCACTGGGGTATAGGAAGGAAGTGAGGCGCTCGCCAGCCCCGTCCAGTAGCTGACGGGGTCAACTCCGGGGAACGGGCCGGTAATCGCCCCGCGAGCCACTGAAACGGCGCTGCTAAATCCCTGAAAGGCCTCGTTGCCGGTGCTGAAAGCAATCGGAGGGCTCCAGGAAATCCCGTATGCCGTGCGAATCACGAGATTTTTGAAAGGATGATACGCCAGCCCAAGGCGGGGAGCAAATTCCTTCCAATACATTTGTTCGAAGGAGGACTTCCCCGTGCACCCGGTACAAGACCCTAGGAAGGTCTCAGCTCCGGGAATACCAATCGCCGGATCGATAACGTTAAGGTTAAAACTCGACATGCGATCGAACGCCTCTTTCATCGGGGTTGGGATGTCCCACCGCAAGCCGTAATCGAGGGTCAGCTTCGATGTTACCTTCCACGTATCCGTAACATAGAGAGAGAATTCGCTCTGCCTGTAGCCGGGATTTTCAGGCGTGATACTGTAACCGGCGCCGTCCACTGCGCCTACAACGAAGCTCGCGAACTGGTGTCCGGTGGTTGTCTCATATCCCGGCAAGGAAGTTTCAAGGTCACTAAAGCTAGCACTCACCGATTGGGGATACGTCATATTATTATAGTGATAGCGGGTAACCTCACCCCCAAACCTGATATTGTGCTTACCCACTAAATCAGTGACCATGTTCGTCAAGATGTAAGATGATGTCACATCATTTTCGGACCAGGGCGCGCCCATTGATGAGTCAAGCGGATTATGTCCCGTAAAACTGAGCTGCGGGAATGTCTTGTTGTTACCTGTCGATGCGATCCCCAAAACGCTGGGCGGCAGCGAAGTGGGATAGGGCTGGACTTCTAAGCTACTAAAGCGGTTGAAGCCCAGGGCGAGATGGTTCAGCATGTGGCTGTTAATGCTCCAATCCTCCGAAAAGCGGGCGAGTTGGGCGTTGAAATTCTGCTTCCCAAGGGGTACCAGCGAGTCGCTCGTCACTATGGGCGACCAATAAGGGGCGCGACCGTTAGTGCCCTCAAATTGGGTATTTACATTATTGTCAAAGAAGGCAGAGAATCGGTGCGAATTATTGATGATATGATCGACCTTGATACTCCACAGATCCTGGTCAAAAGCGGGATAACCGTTCGAAATGGTCGGCATGTTGTTGAACACACTGTTAATCAAGGGCGTCGGAAATAGGGGCAGCATCATCGACGAGGCCTTGCTGAAATAGCTTGGCGGAATCACGTTTAGTTGCCCGTTAGCCATGAACGGATCCCGAATAGTCCCCGTGGCGCTCGCCATTAAGCCCGTCACGGGGTCGACCTGACCCTGGGTCACGTTACGGGTGGTCGTGGGGTTGTAGATCTCGTTGCTGTAGACCGGGCGGCCCAGCGCGTCGGTGCCGATCTGTGCGCCCAACAATTGGCTGAAGTCGCCTTGCAACATCTGAGGCGTCGGCAACGTCGTCGTGCCGCCCAAACTGAGACTCCGATAACGATCACCTTCATAAGTCGCATAGAAAAAGCTGTGCTCCCGGCCATTGTAAAGGTGGGGGAGCACAATCGGGCCTCCTAAGGCCACACCAAAATTGTTGTCGTTGTAAAAGGACTTCTTTTTCGCAGGAGAAGAGTTGGGCAAAGGAATCGAGTTCAGGGCAAACCCGTACGCCGACAATACGTCATTATTGAAAAAGTTGAAAGCGTCGCCGTGGAGCTTATTGCTGCCCCCTTTCATCTGATAATTAAGAACCCCCCCTCCGGTATTACCATACTCCGCCGAGTACCCTGATTCCTGCATGGTGACTGCACTGAAGGCATCAAAGCCCGGCCGATAGAAGAGTAACGTCCCCCCCTGGCGCTGATAATCGGCCACCGAGATTCCGTCCACCAAGACGTTCCCGCTGAACAACAACCCCCCGCCCACTGAACCGGAATACTGATTGCCGATCGTACCGGCGAGACTCGAAAAAACAAAGCTCTC
>Ga0187782_10000886_pt1 | contig 21231 bp, 20 predicted proteins | sample 0715_SJ02_MP15_2_FD_132454 | JGI IMG/M metagenome (GOLD analysis project Ga0187782, IMG submission 132454) | Tropical peat soil microbial communities from peatlands in Department of Meta, Colombia - 0715_SJ02_MP15_20_MG | ecosystem: Environmental > Terrestrial > Soil > Wetlands > Peat | place... | reverse complement strand
GCCGGACGCGTCGGGCGATGCGGCCACCGCACCGGCGGACGGGGGAGGACGCGGCGGATGCCGTCGCGAATGAATGCGGCGACGGGAGCGACCTCGGGACCGAAGGAGGGTGCGGAGACGGGGCAGCATGGACCGGGAAGGCCGACGGCGACGCTCCAGGCGACGCTGCGGACGTCGCCGAATGAAGCGGATCGTCGCCGGATGGCCACGACGCGGCCTTTGGCTCGCGGCCTTCGCCCTGCTCGCCGCGCGGGCGGTCGCGGGGTGCGATCTGACGCCACAACCGCTGCCGCCCGTTCCGACCGAGAGCAACGCCGCGGCCAGTGGCCCCACCTATTCCGTGGCGGAGGACGCCGCCGCGCCTCCGACGACGGGCGGGTCGGTCACCCTCGACGCCAGCCTCGCGGTCGTGGCCACCGACGGCGCCATCGGAGCGTCCGCCGATGCCTCGTCTGCCGGAGGGTCCTCGTCCATGGGTGACAGCGGACCTGGGGCAGACGCGGCCATCGACGCGGCCAACCCCGACGCCGCGAGCGACGGCGCGACCGACGCGGCCAACCCTGATGCGGCAAGCGACAACGCGACCGACGCGACTTCCGACGCGGAGTCCGACGTCGACGCGACGTGGTGACTGTGGGCCATCAGCCCGATTGAACGATCTCGAAGACGGTCGGGCCGGAAACCGGAGGCGCGACGGGCGGGCGCTTCAGGGTCTCTCGGTGGTCATGTACTCGTCGAGCACGTTCACCGTGAAGTCGGCAAGGATGCCGTCGGCGACACGCAGCCGGCGCGACAGGTCCCGGGCGATGTTGAGAACGATCAAGGCATAGGACTTGAGGTCGGAGCGGTAGAGCGCGTCCATGTCCTCGCTCGTGATTTTGGCGAGCCGCGATGGCGCAAGCGCCCGCACCGTGGCCGAACGGGGTTGCATGTCAATCATCGACATCTCCCCAAAACAGTCCGAAGGACCCAGGATGGCGACCCTCGTGTCGCGACCGCGACGGCTTCGCCGCGAGACCTCCATCTCGCCCTCGAGCAGGACGTACATCTCGCGAGCGCCGCGGTCCCCCTCCCTGAAAATCGTGTCTCCGGGACCGGCCCGCAGGAGCTTGAGAGCGCCGGCAAGGCGCCCGAGCACCTCTTCGCTGAGCGCACCGAAAAGACCGATCTCGCGCAGCACGGCGCTGGTGAGCGGGGGTTCATTGCCCTCACGCGGCGCGATCTTCGGTGAATTGGGTATCATCGCGCCACCAGTATACGTTCCGCGGAACCGGCGAGCTGCTCAAACGAGAGTCTTGGTAAAAACGATCCGCCGGCGGCCGGGTCCCGCGTAGTCGTCGACCTCTTGCAGATTCCAGCCGAGCGCCAGGTGGAACCGGATCGAGCCCTCGTTGCCCGGCGTCGTGATCGCCTTCATCCGGACGCAGTGACTCTCCCGGCACTCGTCGGTGAATCGGTCGTAGAGCAGCCTGCCGACACCGCGAAGCCGGTAGTCCGGATGGATCCCGACCAGATGCACGTAGCCGCAGGTGAACGAGGCCGGCTCCGAATGCGCGGTTGTGCCTGCCGACCCGGCGGCGACGAAGCCGAGCAGGAACCCGATCATCTCCGGGCCCTGCTGCACGACGAGGGCATGCTTGCCGAGCTCGTAGAAAAAAATCGGGTGCGCGAACGTGCTGATCGGTCCGCCCCACCAGTGATCGATGACCTCGACGATGCGATCGAAGTCGCCCTTGGCGACGCGCCGAACGTTCATGAGCGCCTCCAGCGTCGTCGGTTTTGGAGCGAGGCGCAACCGTGGCCCTACCGGTTCCGGCGACAGGGCCCGGGCGAGAGCGCCTGCGCTGGCCTACGCTGGCCTGCGCTCCAAAGTGCGAGGGATACCTTGACGGCGGACGAACCTTCCGTCACGTGGCTGGTAGTGTGAGCGTAGAGTGAGAGTGAGCGTGGAGTGACCGTCCCCCTCGACAGCGGGCTCCTCGTAGCCCCATCGATCCTCTCTGCGGATTTCGGCCGTCTCGCGGAAGAGGTCCGCGCGGTCGAAGCGGGGGGGGCGGACTGGATTCACGTCGACGTGATGGATGGTCGATTCGTGCCCAACATCACCCTGGGACCCGCGGTCGTCGCGGCCGTTCGCGCGGTCACGGCGCTGCCGCTCGACGTGCACCTCATGATCGTGGAGCCCGAGAAGCATCTCGACGACTTCGCGAACGCTGGAGCGGACGTGCTCAGCGTGCACGTGGAGGCGGTCACCCATTTGCATCGGACGCTGCAGCACATACGTCACCTCGGAAAGCGAGCCGGGGTCGTGCTGAATCCGGCCACAAGCGAGGACACCATTCGCTACGTGCTCACCTCGACGGACGTCGTGCTCGTCATGAGCGTCAACCCCGGGTACGGTGGTCAGGCATTCATCCCGGACGTGCTTCCCAAGGTGCGGGCGATCCGGCAAATGATCGACCGATCCGGGCTGCCCATCGCGCTCGAGATCGACGGAGGCGTTGCGCACGACACCGCTGCGCTCGTCACGGAGGCCGGCGCCCGCGTGCTCGTGGCCGGGAGCGCCGTCTTTTCGCATCCGCCCTACGTGGACGCCATCGCGACGTTGAGGAGCGAAGGTCAGCGTGGCATCGGCCTGGCCGCCCCCCGGGCCGCCGGCAGCGATGGCTGGACCGACGAATGCCAGCCATGACCTGCGACCCCACGGCCAAGGGCCTTGCCGCCGTCGCGCTTTTTCTGGGCGCGTGTGCCTCGAGCACGCCTCCGCCGGTTGCGACGGCGGTGCACCCGCCGCCCTCCAGCTCGACGCCGCCTCCGGTCGGGCCCAGCCCCGCCCCGCCCCCCGCCCCGGTCGCGAGCTCGGTCGCGCTTGCCCCTGCGGCCAGCGGTCCCGACCTTTCGGTTTCGCCTCCCCCGCAAGCTCCTCCGGAGACACGCGAATCACGGCTCGTCGCACGCATGCTCCGGCGAGTCGAAGTGGCGCGCGGGCTTGCCTCGAGCAAGTCGGTTCCTGCACAGAGGCTCGCGCGTGACGAGCTCATTGCACGCGTCAAAGACCATGTCTCGCGCGAGCTGCCGCCGGAGGCGATCCGCGACGAGGGGCTGGCGCTCCAGCTGTTCGGCTTCCTTCCGACGCACTTCGACTACGAGGCGGCCGAGTACCGACTGCTCGAGGAGCAGCTCGCCGGATATTACGAGCCAGCAGACCAGACGATGTACATGGCGAGCGATCTCGGTGACGACGAGGCCACGGCCACGCTTGCGCACGAGCTGGTCCACGCCCTGCAGGACCAGCACTGGGACCTGGAGAGCCGGTCCAAGTACCATCCGGGCGAGGGCGATCGCTCCGAAGCCGTCAGCGCGCTCGCGGAGGGCGACGCGACGAGCGCGATGTTCGACGTCATGATCGCGCGGGCCGTGCCCGGTACCCGGCGTAGCGCGGCCGAGATTCCCGACGAAGTGTTCATCCAGCAAATCCGAAATGGGATGAGCCAGGGTCCCGGAGCCGACGCGCCGCGGATCATGCGGTCCTCGCTTGCGGCCCCGTACATTTACGGGACGCTCTTCATCAACGCGTTGCGGCGCCGGGGTGGATGGTCCGAGGTGAACCGGGCCTGGGACACGGCTCCCACGACCACCGAGCAGATTCTCCACCTCGAGAAGTGGGATGCGCACGAGCTGCCCGTGACCGTGAGCGCGCCGCCCTTTTCCACCCTCGGACACGGCTGGGCCGTCGCCGATGAGGATTCGGAAGGGGAGCTCGGGGCGCGGCTTGCCTTCGAAGAGTGGATGGACCCCGCCGCGGCCGCGGAGACCAGCAGCGGGTGGGGCGGCGATCGGGGCGTGCTGGTCAACAGCGGCGATCGATTCGCCTTCGCGTGGAGACTGCGCTTCGACGACGCACCGACCAAGGATGCTCGCGCACTCCACGCATTCGCTGCGGTTTCGCACGCTCTCGACAAGCAGCTCGGTCCGGCCCGCGCCGCCGGTGGCGCGTTTGCCTGCCGGGAGCGGACCGATCGCGGTCCGTTTGCAGTCGCCCGCGCGGACAACGACCTCGTGTTCGTGCTCGGGCCCGCACGGCGCGGACCGTCGAGCTGGTCCAGCGCCGGCAACTGCGCCCTGGCGCGGCGCTGGATCGCCGAGATCGCCGCGACGCCCTAGTACCCCGAATCCACGGAATGGAAGGGTAAAGGCGGCGGAGTTTGATGCGCGCGTCGGCGGTGGTGAAGCGCCAGGTCATGTCTCGACGACGCGCGTCCGCTGGGTCTGCACGGCCTCGCGGGCCAGCTCGTCGGCCCTCTCGTTGAGCGCCACGCCCTGATGACCGGGAACGTAGACGAGGCGGGCCTGTCGATCCTCCACGGCTCGTTTCGCGCGGGTCACGAGCTCTTGGTTCGCCTTCGCCTTCCAGCCCCGTTGAAGCACCCCGATCGCGTACTGGCTGTCCGTGTGGACGACGAGCGCGCCGGCATCCGAGGGGGTCCATTCGATCGCGCGAAGGATTCCCGTGAGCTCGGCCACGTTGTTGGTGGCCTCGCCGAGGTATTCCAGTCCCTCATGCATTTTCCCGTCCGGTGCCACGAGCACGACCCCGCATCCGGCAGGTCCTGGATTGCCCGAACAGGCGCCGTCGGTGTACGCGACCCACGCTCCAGCGTTCGTTTGCGCCTTCGACGGTGGCCGTCGAGCCGCAGTCAGGCGTTGCCGCGAGCCCCCGGGTCGGGAGGCGTCGGCTGCCGCTCCGGGCCGTGAGCTCACTTGCGGCTTCAGGTCAGGCGCTGCGCAGGTCTCGTCAGGAAGCAGCGGGCCACCGGCGGCCCGCTCGAGATTTCGTGGAGAGGCCCGGTAAACGCGCCCATCGTTCGGCTTGTAGCGGATTTCGACGCGACCGCCCTCCGTCGCCAGCGACCCGTCCGCGTGTGCACGCGCGAGAACGCGCTGTCCCCGCAATGTCGCTTCGACCCAGGGCATGGCCGGCCTCCTACCATGGTCGCGCCGGAGCTGCCCTGCCCACGAGGGCGCTCTCCGATGCTATCGTTCACTCCGTCATGACCCTACCCCATCGCCCTCGCCCCATCGTCCTGGTCGTGCTGGACGGATTCGGCGAACGCGCAGAGCGCGCCGACAACGCCGTGAGGCTCGCGCGAACTCCTGCGCTCTCGGCGCTCCTGGAGCGCTACCCGCACGGGCTCGTTGGCACGTCCGGGCCCGACGTGGGACTTCCTCCAGGCCAGATGGGCAACAGTGAAGTCGGGCATCTCAACCTCGGGGCGGGTCGAATCGCGATGATGGACATCTCGCGCATCGACAACGCCGTCTATGACGGCATGCTCGCGCAGAACGACCCCATCGGACGCGTCATTCGATCGGCCAAGGCCGCCGGCGGACGCCTGCACTTGTTCGGCCTGGTCAGCGACGGCGGCGTCCACTCGTCGCTCGTGCACCTGTTCGCCCTGCTGGCCGTCGCAAAGAAGGCGGGCGTACCTGTCGTCGTTCACGCATTTCTGGACGGGCGCGACGTCCAGCCCGGCACGGCTCCGCGCTACGTCGCCGAGCTCGAGCGCCACCTTGCGGGCTGTGGCCGGATCGGCACCGTTGCGGGACGGTACTGGGGAATGGATCGCGACAACCGCTGGGAACGCGTGGAGCGCAGCTACCGAGCGATCGCGGAAGGTCAGGCGCCGCGTTGGGATTCGGCGCAGCAGGGGATCGAGGAGAGCTACGCCAAGGGCAAGACCGACGAGTTCGTCGAGCCTTTCGTCGTCGGTGACTACGGCGGCTTCGTGGCCTCGGACGTCGGCCTTCACTTCAACTTCCGCCCGGATCGGGCGCGGGAGCTGACACGCGCTCTCGCGACGGCCGACTTCAATCAATTCAGTCGCCCCGGCGGCAAGGGTCCGCTCGAAGGTCGCTACGTGTGCATGACGACCTACGATGGTTCTCTCGATCTGCCGGTCGCGTTTCCGAAGGAGAGCTATTCGAACGTCTTTCCGGAGCTCATTGCGCAGATGGGTTACAAGCAGTTTCGGTGCGCCGAGACCGAGAAGTACGCCCACGTGACGTACTTCTTCAACGGCGGCCGCGAGGCTCCCTTCGACGGCGAGGACCGCAAGATGCTGGCCTCTCCCAAGGACGTACCCACGTACGACCAGAAGCCGGAGATGGCGGCACGGGCAGTCGCCGAGACCGTGGAAGAAGCCATTCGCAGCAACAAGTACGATTTCGTTCTCGTGAATTTCGCGAACCCCGACATGGTCGGTCACACCGGGGTGCTGGACGCCGCGATCGAGGCCGTCGAGGTCGTCGACGCCGGCCTGGGCAGGATCGTCGATGCGACGCGCCACATGGGCGGTGCAGTCCTCATCACCGCAGACCACGGCAACTGCGAGCTGATGAAGGATCCCGCCACGGGGCAACCCCACACGGCCCACACCCTCAACCCCGTTCCGCTCGTGTACGTCAACGATGCCGATACCGCCGCTCGGATCGGTCCAGGGGGCCGCCTGTGCGACATCGCTCCCACGATGCTCGCGCTGGTCGGCGCGCCTCAACCCGCGGAAATGACCGGGCGCTCGCTCCTCGTGCGCTCGTAGATCGAACGATCCGTCGAGGGCTCGCACTTGGGGGAGCTGCCGTCCATCGAAGGCTTCCGCATCGTCGAGGAGCTCGGGGCCGGGACGCTGTCGTCGGTGTACGCGGCGATCGAAGAGCCCTTCGGTCGCAAGGTCGCGCTCAAAGTGCTGAGGAGCGCCATTGCCTCGGGGTCGCCCTTCGCGCGGCAGCTCGAACACGAGGCGCGCATTCTGGCGGAGCTTTGCCACCCGAACATCGGCCTTCTTTACCGCTTCAGCAAGAGCGACGCGCAAACGTACCTGGTCCTCGAGTTCGTCGACGGCCTGAGCCTCGCGACGCTGTTGAAGAAAAGGTCCACGATGCCGTACGACGCCGTCGCCGCCGTCGGCGCGGCGGTGGCTCGCGGCCTGGTGCATGCCCACGCGGCCGGCGTGGTGCACCGGGACATCAAGCCTGGCAACATCCTCGTGAGCAAGCGAGGCGAGGTGAAGATCTTCGACTTCGGGACCGCGCAGGCGGCGCAGTCGATCGACGAGCCCATGGCCGGCATCCGGGCGCTCTCGCGTCACGACGACGCGGCCGCGTTCGGAACGCCGGCTTACATGTCGCCCGAGCAGATCCTCGGCGAGAAGGTCGACGGTCGGAGCGACATCTTCTCGCTCGGCGTCGTGCTTTATCAGCTCGTCTGCGGAGCTCGCCCTTTCGAGCGGGGTGACGAGGCCGACGGCCAGCTCGCCGCGCACCGCATCCGGCGCAACCCGGCGATTGCCCTCCGCCATCGCGCTCCCGAGGTTCCCGGCGCGCTCGAACGGATCATCATGCGTGCGATCGAAAAGTCGCCGACCGATCGCTTCCAGACCGCCGAGGCCATGGCCGAGCAGCTCGAGGCGCTGGCGAGTGTCGGCGCGGGCCTCTGTGGTGATCGGCTCGTCCTGCGTGCCCTCGAGCAGGCGGGCGTCGTTCGGCCGTCCGAGGTCGAGCCTGTCGTTCCCGCGCGCGGACGGCGTCGGTTCTCGGTGGCCGTGGCGACGGCGGGGCTGGCGATCCTCGGCGCCGCGACCGTCCTCGCCGGCGGTGTTCTCCAGGCGACCGCGCATCGTCGGGGCGAAGCCGCCGACGGGACGGCTCCGCTCGCGCTGGTCCCCGCGTCACCCGGGTACCTGCGGGTGCTCGCGATCCCGTGGGCGGAGGTATGGATCGACGGTCAGCGTGTCGAGGTGACTCCGTTTGCGCGCCCCATCCCGCTCGCGGCCGGCACCCATTACGTCACCCTGGTGCACCCCCGAGCGGTGGCGGAGCGTCGCACGATCTCCATCGCTCCAGGAGAGACGAGGACAATCGACGTCGTGATGGCGGTGTCCGATCTCGGACCCCGGGAAGAGAGCGAGCGCGCCATCCAGGGCGCCGAGAGGGAGAAGAGACGATGATCCGTCGCGCGTTCGGAGCCATGGCCCTGGTCAGTGCGGTCGTCACGGCTCGTGATGCCGGAGCGTTTGCGCACGTCGTCAAGAGCCACGAGACGCTCGCGCAGATCGCGGCCCGAGTCTACGGCGACGCGAAGTTCGAAACGATCCTCGTCGGAGCCAACGCTCTGGACGTGCAGGGGGGCACCGTGATCGCGCCCGGCATGCGTCTCGAGATCCCCGCGCCGGAGCACCATACGATCGTCCACGGGGAAACCTGGGCGGATCTGGCGGCCGAGTGGCTCGGCACCAACGACATCGCCCGGGCCGACCTGCTGGCTCGGACAAACCGCGGCGTGCCCTGGGTCCCGCCCGTCGAGGGCCAGGAGATCGAAATCCCGCCCGTGGTGACGTACATCGCCGGCGACGGCGAGACGGTGAACTCGATCGCGCTGCGATTCTGGGGAGATCCGAATCGTGGCTGGGAGCTCGATCCGTACAACCGTCGGGAAGGTGTCTTCGTGAAACGCGGCGAGGTCGTGCTCGTTCCACTGCCGCACCTCAAGCTCACGGACGCGGGCAAGAGCGAGGCGCGCGCAGCGGCCGAGCGTGCGGGCGCGGCCGGAGGGGCCCTGCTCGATCAGCAGCAGCGGGCGGAGCTCGAGCTGCCACAGCTACTGGCGGACGTCCGGTACGGTCGATACGTGGACGCGCTCGCGCGCGGCAATCGCCTCCTCGGCAGCGCATCGCTCACGCATCCCCAGCTGGCGACGGTTCACCGAGCTTTGCTGGAAGCCTACGTCGCGATCGATGCGCGCCCCGCCGCCGCCGCTGCGTGCGCCGCTTGGCGCGCGAACGATCCCGACGCCGTCCTCGATCCGGTCCGGATATCCCCCAAGATTCGCGCCGCTTGCGAGGCAAAATAGACGGCATGCCTCACCAGCTCGCCGGCGTGGGCCAGGGCGCCCGCCTCCAGCGCACGTGGTCCGACGCCGACGCGGCCGCGATCTGCGGGGGTGTCGCGGGCGCCGGCGTCTGCGCGAGGCCGAGCCCGTGCGCGAGAGCCCCCACGACGGCCTCCGGACCTACACCCGAGGCGCGCAGGCCGGCGATCGTGATTCCGGAGCTCCTCTTCTCCAGTCGCTTGCCGTCGTCAGTGACGACGAGAGGCACGTGGCCATACCGCGGTGGCGTCGCCCCGAGCGCTCTTGCGAGCCAGATCTGTCGCGGCGTCGAACCCACGAGGTCGGAGCCGCGGATGACGTCGGTGATCCGCATCTGGAGGTCGTCCACGACCACGGCGAGCTGGTAGGCGAATACGCCGTCGCCACGGCACAGGACGAAATCGCCGACTTGCTTGGAGAGGTTCTGTGCGACGGGCCCGAGGATGGCGTCCTCGTACTGCACGACGGCGTCGGGAACGCGGATGCGGAGGGACGGGGGTCGCTTCATTCGCCGGTTCGGGTCGCGCTCGCGGCAGGTGCCCGGGTAGACGAGCTCCTCTCCCTCGTGGGGGGCGCTCGCGACCGACGCGATTTCCGCGCGCGAGCAATCACAAGGATAGGTGAGACCGCCAGCGGTCAGGCGCTCGATCGCGCTCTCGTAGAACGGGCGTCGCTCGCTCTGGCGCACGGGCGCAGCGTCCCAGTCGAAGCCGAGCCAGCGCAGGTCTTCCGTGATGCGTCTCTCGGCGCCGCTCACGACGCGCGGCGCATCGAGGTCCTCGAGCCGCAGCAGGCACTCGCCCGATCGCCGACGCGCGATCACCCACGATGCGAGCGCCGTCCACGCGCCGCCCAGGTGCAGCTCGCCCGTGGGGGACGGCGCGAAACGCGTGCGGATCACGTCAGCCGATCGCTTGCGGCGTGACTCCGAGCAACCACGTGAGGAGCGCCTTCTGCACGTGAAGCCGGTTCTCCGCTTGCTCCCAGATGCGCGAGCGGGGCCCTTCGAGGGTCTCGGCGTCGATCTCTTCGCCGCGGTGCGCCGGAAGGCAATGAAGGACGATTGCTTGCGGCTTCGCGACGCGCAGCATGGCCGCGTCGATCGTCCAGCCCGAGAGGGCGCCGGCCCGCTCGTCGCTTTCCGACTCTTGACCCATGCTCGTCCAGACATCCGTGTATACGACGTCGCAGTCCCGCAGGGCGCTGGACGGATCGTGCGCCCTCGTGACGCGAGCACCGGCGCGAGCGAGCTCGCTCTGCGGAGGGCCGAACTGCCGAGGTCCGGCGAGCACGAGATCGAACCCGAACAGCGGCGCCGCTTCGACCCAGGAGCGAGCAACGTTGCATCCGCAATCGCCCACGAAGGCGATGCGCTTGCCGGCGATGGTGCCCAGCTGCTCCTCGATCGTGAAGACGTCGGCCAGGACCTGCACCGGATGCCCATCGTCGGAAAGCGCGTTGATCACCGGGACGCTCGCCGTCGCCATTTCGGTGAGCCTCGTCCGCGCCGAGGTGCGAAAGACGATCGCGTCGCAGTACCCGGCAAGCACCCTCGCCGTATCCCGGATCGGCTCGCCGCGCCCGAGCTGGCTCCCCTGGATGCCGAGGACGACCGGATGCATGCCGAGCTGCGCACATCCGACCTCGAACGATACGCGCGTCCGCGTGCTGGCCTTCTCGAGGACGATGGCGACCGCGCGTCCCGGAAGCAACCGCGTTCGGGCTCCTTTGGGCTCGGCCTTGAGGCGGGCCGCCAGGGCCAGCACTTCGCGCGCCTCGGTCAGAGAGAGATCGGTCAAGTTCAAAAAGTCGCGCTTTTGCGCCTTCATCGCGAGTTCTCCAGCGGTTCCGCGAATATCCGCTTCGCCAGCATCTCGAGCGAGCCGTGAGCCTCGGTCTCCGCCTGGATCGCCGCCGCACGGTCGCGAAGCCAGGCGATTTGAGATTCGACGGCGTGAGGTCCCGTGCCGCCGGCGCTCTCCTTCGCGGCCGCCGCCGCCTCGGGCTCGAGAGCCTGCAGGCATTCCGCGTCGAGGGCGGGGTGGATCTCCCTCGCGCGCCTCGGGTCGAGCGAACGAAGCGGCGTTCCCGCGTCCAGCGCAAGCGCGACGAGCGCGCCGACCGCCTTGTATGCCTCCCGGAACGGGATGCCTCGGCGCACCAGCGCTTCTGCGAGATCGGTGGCCTGGGTGAACCCCTCTTCGAGCATGTGGCGTCCGCGCTCGCCGTCGAAGTGCACGTGGGGAAGCGCGAGTGACACGACGCGAACGCACCCTCGCGCCAGCGGTCCGCCCTCGAGCACCGGCAGGCGATCGTCCTGCTGATCGCGGTTGTACCCGCTCGCCAATCCCTTCATGAGCGTCAAGAGAGCCGTCACGTTGCCAGTGGCCCGGGCGCTCTTCGCCCGCACGAGCTCGAAGACGTCGGGATTCTTCTTCTGAGGCATCATGCTCGACCCCGCGGAGATGGCTCCGTCCAGCCGCACGAGCCCGAACTCGCTCGTGGAGAAGTCGACGATGTCGGTTGCCACGCGTCCGAGCGCGAGGACGATCCGGGCGGCCGCCCACGACCAGTCGAGCGCGAAGTCGCGGTCCCCCACGGTGTGCAGCGCGTTGCGCGTCGGTCGCCACGGAGCGAAAAGGCGCGCCAAGAGATCGCGGTCGATGGGCAGCGACGTCCCCGAGCACGCGCCCGAGCCGAGAGGCATCTCGAGATGATCGAGCGCGTACGACACGGTCCGTGCGGCATGTGCGAGGCCGGTCCCCCAGGAGGCGACGAGGAAGGCCGCGCTCACGGGCTGCGCCCGTTGACGGTGCGTGTACGCGGGGAGCAGCACGTGGCCCTCCCGAGAGGCGCGCTCGGCCAGTTCGCCGACCAGCCGGCCCACCTCGCGCCCCAGCGCCGCGCCTTGCTCGCGGACGTGAAGGCGGAGGTCGAGCGCGACTTGATCGTTGCGCGAACGCGCCGTGTGCAGCCGCGCGGCCACGGCGCCGGCCCGCTTTCCGAGCTCCGCCTCGACGGCCATGTGCACGTCCTCTTCGTCGGGCGGCAGCCGAAGATTGCCCGCGCAGGCTTCCTGGTACATGGCGCGCAAGGCGTCTCGCAGTGTGCGCGCGTCGTCGAGGCCGAGAATCCGCGTTCGCGCGAGCATCGTCACGTGAGCCGCGCTGCCGATCAGATCCTCGCGGACGAGCGCCCTGTCCTGCGCGAACGACGACGACCACTCGAGAAGCTCCGGCAGCATGCCCGCCGAACCGGTCGCGCTCGTTCGAGCGATGCCAGCCATGGCAGGCGTGTACCTTCTTCGCCGAAGCGGCGCCAGTCGCGGGCGGGCTATCGCTGGGCCCCGCGTCCGTGTATCTGACGCTCCATGAGTCGCATCCACCGCTCGCTTCCCCCGAAAGGCACACGGATCGGCATCGCCTTCTCCGGGGGCCTCGATACGCGCTGCGCCGTCGCCTGGATGTCACGCCAGGGGCTGGACGTCTACGCCTACACGGCGGACCTCGCTCAGCCCGACGAGAGCAACGTCGCCGATATCCCGCCCGTCGCCATGACGCATGGAGCGAAAGCCGCTCGGCTCGTCGATTGCCGAGACCGGTTGGTGCGTGAAGGGATCGTCGCCATTCAGTGCGGAGCGTTTCACCTGTCGAGCGGGGGCAAAAAGTACTTCAACACGACGCCTCTCGGGCGCGCCGTGACGACGACCGCCATCATCGGTGCGATGCGCGAAGACGGAGTGAACGTGTTCTCCGACGGCAGCACCCACAAGGGCAACGACATCCAGCGCTTCTTCCGGTACGGCGTGCTCGTCAACCCTTCGCTCGAGATCTACAAGCCCTGGCTGGATCGGGCGTTCGTCGATGCCTTCGGCGGCCGCAAGGAAATGAGCGCGTATCTGGCGTCGATCGGCTTGCCGTACACGATGGCCGCCGAGAAAGCGTACTCGACCGATGCCAACCTTCTCGGCGCAACCCACGAAGCGAAGGATCTCGAACGGCTCGACCGGAGCCTGCGGATCGTCGACCCCATCATGGGTGTGGCCCACTGGAGATCCGACGTCGAGGTGAGCCCCGAAGAGGTGACGATCGAGCTGGCGCGCGGAGTGCCCGTATCCGTGAACGGTCAGCGGTTCGCGTCCACGTTCGATTGCTTCAGAGCGCTGAATGCAGTCGGTGGCCGGCACGGGCTCGGCATGAGCGATCAGATCGAAAACCGTGTCATCGATGCCAAGAGCCGCGGCGTGTACGAAGCACCCGGAATGGCGCTGCTGCACGTCGTCTACGAGCGCTTGCTCAGCGCCGTCCACAACGAGAATACGACCGACCTTTACTTCGCGCTCGGACGGCGGCTTGGCCGATTCCTCTACGAGGGGCGGTGGTTCGACCCGGAAGCGCTGATGCTCAAGGAAGCGTTGACGCGCTGGGTTGCGCCGGCGATCAGTGGGAGCGTGACGCTCGAGCTGCGCCGCGGCGACGATTACACGATCCTGGCGACGACGGCGGCGCGGAGCGCCTACGACCCGGACAAGCTGTCGATGGAGCGAACGGCGAGCGCGTTCACGCCGGAGGACCGGATCGGCGCGCTCGAGATGCAGTCGCTCGGCGTGCTCGACAACCGCGAGCTCCTGAGGCACTTCGCGGGACTGCTGGGTGCAGGCGGTCAGGCATTCGGCGAGCTTCTGCTCGAAGGTGGGGCCCCGCCGCGCGGCGGACCGGCAACGACGTGAGCGGAGCTTCCGGCTTGGTGCAGGTTGGGGGGGCCTGCTCACCAGCGCGTCGAGGTACTGATCGCTGGGGTACTCTTGGTGTCGTCGGAGGATCACACGGCGATCCGTGGGGCGGGGTGGTGTGGGCGCGCGCGCATCGCGCGCGCAAGCCGGCGCGCCGCCTTCTACACGGTCGCTGTACTGCTGTACGCGTGCGCCGCCGACAGCGGCGATTCCCCCAAAGCCGTCGGCGATGCGGTCACCGGTGCCTCGTCGGCCAGCACCACGGGATCGACCGGCGGCGGGGTGTCCTCGAATGGCGGAAATGGAGCGAGCACCTCGACCGGCGGAAGTCAGGGGGGCAGTGGCTCAGGCAGCACGGCGGGCGGCGCCGCGGGCAGTAGCAGCTCGGCCGGGACGACGACCGGCGGCAGCAGCAGCTCGGCCGGGACGACGACCGGCGGCAGCAGCAGCTCCGCGTCGGGGTCGGGTACGGGCGCATCGTCGAGCTCGAGCACGGGGAGCTCGTCGAGCTCGTCGAGCTCGGGCACGGGGGGCTCGTCGAGCAGCTCCGGCTCAAGCGCTGGATCGGGGGGGAGCAGCAGCTCCTCTTCCTTCGACTTGTGCTCTTGCAACGAGAGCAAGTGCAGCGACTGCACGAGCGCGGAAGCGACCTGCACGTCCACCGCGGGGTGCGCCGCCATCCTGCAGTGCACGTTCGAGAACTCCGGAGCCTGCGGAGGCTTTCCGAACAACTGCACCTCCACGTGCGAGCAAGGAACGTCCAGCACGGCGAACACCGCGGCGAACGACGTGGCGTCGTGCATGGGCGGCTGTCCGCCCTGATCGGAGCGACTTCGCGCCAGGCGAAGCAACGTTCGTGAGGACGTCGGTGGGGAAAGGCGCTCGCGCGACGCCCGCGTCGGGTGCGTTCAATCGCGGTGAACGAGCGTGCCGACACCCCGATCGGTGAAGAGCTCGGCGATGACCGAGTGCGGAGCGCGGCCATCGAGGATGTGCACGCTGGCGACACCGCCCTCGATGGCGCGCAGGACGCTCTTCGCCTTGGCCACCATCCCTCCGCGCACGGTCCCATTGGCGATCTTCTTGGCCAGCTCGCTGGCTGCGATCTCGCTGATCAGTTCTCCGTTTTCGAGGATGCCCGCCACGTCCGTGAGGTAGATGAGCTTTTCGGCCTTCAGCGCGATCGCGATCTCGGCTGCCGCCGCGTCCGCGTTGATGTTGTACCCCTCGCCGTCCTCTCCCAGCCCGACAGGGGAGACGACCGGCACGTACTTGCGGTCGAGGAGCACTTCCAGAAGCTCGCGGTTCACGTGCGTGACTTCGCCGACCATGCCCAGATCTCGGCCGCCTTCGCCGATCAGCTTGCGCGCACGCAGCAGTCCGGCGTCCTTACCCGATACACCGACGGCGTGGGCGCTCGACTGATTGAGCAGCGATACGAGCTCCGTGTTGATCTTTCCCGTGAGGACCATTTCGACGACCTTGACGTCGTCCCGCCCCGTCACGCGCACGCCGTCGACGAATTCGCTCTTGCCCATTCCGAGCGCCTCGAGCGTCTGCGTGATTTCGGGTCCACCGCCGTGCACGACGATCGGCAGCAGCCCCGCGCTGCGCAGCAGATTGATGTCGTTCGCGAAGCTCGCCTTGAGCGAATCCTTGACCATCGCCGCGCCGCCGTACTTGACGACGGCGCGCGTGTTCGTGAAGCGCGCGATGTAGCTGAGGGCCTCCACCAGAAGCGCGCGCTTGAAGCCGGGGCTGTAGTTGGTGAGCCGGTCGTCGCGCGCGGTCGCCGCGTCCGCCGACGCATGCGTCAAGCGGGTGTAGTCGGCGTTGATCTTCACGTAGTCGTAACTGAGGTCGCAGCCCCACGCGGTGGCCCGGGCCGTCCCCTCCGCGAGCCGCACGTCGATGGTCACTTGCGGCTCGCGCATTTTAGCGCGCAGAGCGACAGGGTCTGCGCCGGTCGGGGCCCCCTCTTCATAGACGCAGACGCCCTGCACGTGAACGCGCGCGCGGCTCGGGTCGACGGGCCAGCGCCTCGCGCCGACACGGCCGCCGACCGCCATCAGCACGCGCCCCCAGTTCGGGTCCGCGCCGAACACGGATGTCTTGACGAGGTTCGATCCCGCGACCGCACGCGCGAGCTCGCGGGCGATTTCGTCGTTCGGGGCGCCTCCGATGCGCACCTCGATGAGCTTCGTGGCGCCGTCGCCGTCTTCCGCGATTTCGCGCGCCAGCTCCACGCACAGGGCCTCGAGGGTCTCCGTGAGCGCCGCGTGCTCGGGCGTTCCCTCCTCGACCCGCGGGTTGTTCGCGAGGCCATTGGCAAGCGCGAACACGGCGTCGTTGGTGCTCATGCCGCCGTCCAGGGCGATCATGTCGAAACTCGCCTTCATCGCCTGGTCGAGCGCCGATTGAAGGGCCGCGGGTGTCACGGCCAGGTCGGTCGTGACGAACGCAAGCACCGTCGCGAGCTCGGGCGCGATCATCCCGCTGCCCTTGGCGAAGGCGGCGAACGTGGCGTCGACGCCCCCGACTTGCATCGTCCGGCTCGCCAGCTTGACCCTCGTATCGGTCGTGTGGATGGCCTGGGCCGCCCGCTCGACTCCCGGTCCGCGCGCAGCCGCCAGGGCAGGCGCGGCGGCGACGATCTTCTGCACCGGCAGTCGTACGCCGATGATTCCGGTCGATGCGCAGAGAACGCTGTCGTCTTCGGTTCCGAGCGCCCGCGCGACCGCTGCACGCACCTCTCTTGCGTCGCGCTCTCCGTCGTCGCCGACCAGGGCGTTGGCGTTGCCGCTGTTGGCGACGATGGCGCGGATGTTGGAGGCGGGCAGGCGCGAAGCGGCGTCGCGCACGGGGGCCGCTCGTGCGGCGTTGACGGTGAAGCCTCCCGCAGCGGCACAAGGCGCCTCGCTGTAAACCAGCGCGAGGTCGGTCTTCGCCGCCTTGATGCCGCAATGGATCCCGGCATATGCGAATCCGCTCGGGGTTCTCACCGATCAGCCTCCGTCCGGCAGCCGCGGATCACGGGGCCACACGCTGCAGGCCGTCCAGGCCCGAGGCCTCGTGCCACCCGTTCATGAGATTGAGGTTCTGGATCGCCTGTCCGGCCGCTCCCTTGAGAAGGTTGTCGATCGCGCCGATTGCGATGACGACCTTGTCGTCGGCAGTTGCCCCCACGTGGCATTCGTTGGTGCCGACGACTCCCCTGAGGCCGATCCGATTGGGAGCAAGCGCGCGAACGAAGGCCGACTTCGCGTACGTGTCGGCGAGGCACTCGGCGACTCGCTCCGGAGTGGCTCCCTCGCGGGGCCGCGCATAGCAGGTGGCGAGCAAACCGCGCCGCACGGGGAGCAGGTGTGCCGTGAAGGTGACGCTCACGCCCCGCGATAGCCGCGAGAGCCCGCGGTGGATCTCGGGCGTGTGCTTGTGCGAAAGCACGCTGTATGCGTGAAAGTCGTCGTCGACCTCGGCGAACGAGTACGTTTCTCCGCTCTGTCGGCCCGCTCCCGTGACGCCGCTCTTCGCGTCGATGACGATGCCCTCCGGGTGGGCCAACCCAGCGCGAACCAGCGGACCGATCGCCAGGAGCGCCGCGGTCGGAAAACATCCCGGATTGGACACCGGTGAAGCGGGGGTCGGTGGACCGAAAAGCTCCGGTAGACCGTAATGGGCCCGCTCGAGCCATTGCGGTGCGTCATGTTCGAAGCCGTACCAGTGAGGATAGGCGTCGGCGGTCAAACGGAACGCACCGGAAAGGTCGATTACCTGTTTGCCACGCTCGGCGAACGCCGGGAGCAGCCTGACGGAGACCTCCGCCGAAGTCGCCAGCACCACCGCATCGCACTTTTCGGTACACTCGATGGCGGCGGAATTCGGGACGAAGCGCAGGTCGGCGCCCAGGCGAACCCCCAGGTGGGGGCCGACGCTCTCGCCACTCCATCGATCACTCGTGGCAAACGAAAGCTGCGCTCGCGGGTGGGTCGCGAGCAGTCGGACAGCGACGCTGCCGGAATATCCGGAAGCGCCGACGACTCCGACGCGAAAATCCCTCATAGTGCGGTTGCGATTTACCGCAAATCGTCCGTGCGCGCAGCCCTCTCGGCGTGACTAAGGGGGCGCGGGCCGGGGGCAGCCGCGGAGTGCGCCGAACCCCGCGGGGGCGCCGGCGAAAAGTCGCCTCGGTTCGAGGAAGGGCAAGCCGCCCAGAGCACACCGGCAAGAAGGAAGAGCGCGGCTCCGAGAGCCGGCAGCCACAACGGCGACTCGGGCTCGTCGCTGGGAGGGAGCGAAGGAGAAGGGTGCGGATCCGCCATGGCGCGGCTTTTGCGCTTTTTTCACACCGCTGCGTAACCGACCGTCGGCCCGGAGCGAAAGGGCGAGACGTGTCCCCCATCGGGCGCCGTTCGGTACGAAGTTCGGATCGGCGCTTGCACGCTTCGCGCGCTATCATGAGCGCCGTGTATAAGCCAGTGTTTGCGTGCGGGGCCGTCGTCGCTTGGTTTCTGGCCGCTTCACCTGCGGTCGCACAGCCACCCGCGCTTCCCCCGCTGCCAGGAAGCGAGCCCCCGCCCCAGGCCGGGCCCCAGGAGGCCGAGGCCGCGGCGACCGCTGCCCCGCTCACGCCGCAGCAGCTTTACCAGCATGTCCGGCGTGGTGTGGTGGCGATCCTCAGGAACGGCAACCCGGCGGCCGTTGGAACCGTGCTGGCCGGCGATGGTCGCATCCTGACCGCACTGTCAGGACTGTCCGAACGCGAGGGAGCGGACGTTCGCTATGCGGACGGAACCACCGTTCACGCCAAGCTCGGCCAGAGCAGCAAATCGTTCGATCTCGCACTGCTCGTTCCGGAGCCGAACCACTGGACCGAAGGGCTCAGCGCGAGCGAGTCGGACCCTGCCAGCACGGGCATCCATGCGATGCTTCCCGCACACGGTGCGGGCCTGGGTCCGGCGATCGCAGCGCTCAAGGGCCGAACCGATGCGCATGCCCGTGGGGGCGAGCCTCTCTCGCAAATGCTGGCCGTCGACGTCAAGGGGCCGCCGCTCGCCGGTGCTCCCCTCATCGATGCCGCCGGCAGCGTCGTCGCGGTGCTCGTACGGGCTTGTCGGGGCCTCGAAACGACCCCACCGGCCGGAGATGTCGCGACGGCCGCGAGCGACTCGACGAACAAGGAAGCGGCGGGATGTCAGCCCGTGATCCTCGGCGCGCCGGTTGCGGCCATCCGATCGTTTTTGAGGCAGCCTCCCCCGGCGGCGGCCGGTGTCCCTGCCGACGCACAGCCGAGCGTCGCGCCGGCGTCCGCCCCCACTCCGTGGCTGGGCGTCCGCGTCGAGCCCGTGTCTTCCGGAGCCGTTCGAGGCGTGCGAATTGCGGCCGTGGCTCCGCAGAGCCCCGCCGAGCAAGCCGGGCTCAAAGCAGGCACCGACCAGATCGTCGCGATCGATGACCAGCCCATCACGAGCGCGGAGGCTCTCGCGGATCGCATCTCGCGCCACGCGGTCGGCGAATCGGCCAAACTGCTGGTGTTCGGCGGCGGGAATTTTCGCGAGATCGCGGTCGTCCTGCGCCGCGCGCCCCAGTGAAGCTCTGCGGGGCAGCGACAGCGACAAGCGCTCGGTGAGACAAAAAGGTGCGTGCGGTCGGGGTTCGACTCGCGAGCTCGACCGGCCTCGGAATCGCGACCTGGAAGCGGCATTGCTCTCGGGTGAGCCGGTTTCGGCCGGGGATGGCGTCAAGGGTGGGTTGCGACCGGCGATCCGGATCGGCGTCCACCGATCGTTCAACTAAGCACTGGACACCTTGTAGGCGTCCTTGCGACGATCGCCTGTGGTGGCAGGCTCCCTGCGTATCGAAGTGGCCGGCGAAACGAACGTCGGCATGAAGCGCACGCACAACGAAGACAACTTCTCGATCATCGAGGAGAGCGGTCTCTACATCGTTGCGGACGGGATGGGGGGTCATGCGTCCGGCGAGATCGCGAGCAAGATGGCGGTCGACGCCATGCGCGAGTTCTTCGCGCTGACGGCGAACGACCCCGAGCGAACGTGGCCCTACAAGATGGACCGTTCGAAGGGGTACGAAGAAAACCGGCTGATTACGGCTATCAAGCTGGCCAACCTTCGCATCTTCGAGAGCGCGCAGCGCGATCCGAGGCAGCGCGGGATGGGCACGACGATCGTCGCGCTCTTTGCGGTGGAGAACGGCGTCTACCTGGCGCACGTGGGCGATTCCAGGGTGTACCGCATGCGCGAGGGCAAGCTCGAGCAGCTGACGGAGGATCACTCGCTGCTCAACGACTACATCAAGATGAAGCGGCTCACCCCCGAGGAGATCGCGAACTTCCCGCACAAGAACGTGATCGTTCGGGCTCTCGGGATGAAGGACACGGTCAAGGTCGACACCCGGCTCGAGCAGCCGCGCGCCGGGGACATCTACCTCCTCTGCTCGGACGGGCTTTCGGGTCCGGTCGCCGATCCCGAAATGCTCGACATGCTTCGCGCGACCGCGGACCTGAAGATGGCGGCGTCGCGTCTCATCGCGAAAGCCAACGAGAACGGCGGACCGGACAACATCACCGTGGTCCTTGCGCGGTGGGTGTAACCGGCGCCGGCACCGAACAGGGCAAGCCTATCGCGCGCCGATTGACCCGAGCGCGCCCAGGGCGCAGTAGGCGAGAAGGACGATCACGATCGTGAGCAAGCCGACGATGACGTAGCTCGTCCGCGTCTGGGCGGTGCTCCATCCATCGGCGAAGAACTTGCCGCGTGACAACCTGCGAATCCGGCGCTGCACGCCGGGCAGCAGGTTCGGCGTCTCGTGGAGGGACGGGGCCGATAGCGAGCGCTTGAGGAGCTCGCGAACGATCTGGCCGTCGCGATCTTCGTCATCGAGTCCGCGCGGTTCGGTCATGAGAGCTTCTCACCGAGGTCGCGCTCCACGATTTCCTTCAGCTGGCCGCGCGCGCGGTGGATGCGGCTCTTCACCGTCCCCTCCGGGAGACCGGTGATCGCTCCGATCTCGTCGTAGCTCAAGTCCTCGATGTCACGTAGCACGAGGCACTCGCGAAAGCTGGGCTCGAGCTCGAAGATGGCGCGCCGGACGATGCGTTCGACCTCCCGGCCCTCGACCATGTCGTCGGGCCGCGCGATGTCCGCGACCGTGGGCCGATGCGGATGGGTCGGGTCGACACGCTCATCCATGGAGTCGAGCTGCTCCTCGTCGCCGGCGTGGCGCACTCGTAAGTATTTGCTGCGGTTTTTGCACAAGTTGATCGCGATCCGGTAGATCCACGTCGAAAGCTTCGACTCGCCCCGGAAGGACCCGATGGCCTTGAACACCTGCACGAACACCTCCTGGGCGAGGTCCTCGGCCTCCGCGCGGCTGCCGATCATCCGAAGCATCAGCCCGAAAATGCGTCCCTCGTAGGTTCGCACGAGAGCGTTGAACGCCTGCTCGTCCCGCTGGAGCAGCCGCTCGACGAATCGGAGCTCCAGTTCCTCAGGCAAGGGCACCCCGGTCCATCGTGCACGATTCTACTCGATGCACGCAAAGCCCTGCCCTCGCGTCT
>Ga0187782_10000885_pt1 | contig 21238 bp, 22 predicted proteins | sample 0715_SJ02_MP15_2_FD_132454 | JGI IMG/M metagenome (GOLD analysis project Ga0187782, IMG submission 132454) | Tropical peat soil microbial communities from peatlands in Department of Meta, Colombia - 0715_SJ02_MP15_20_MG | ecosystem: Environmental > Terrestrial > Soil > Wetlands > Peat | place... | reverse complement strand
GAGTCGAACCTGCGCATCAAAATGATGAAAATAGCGGCAGCCAAGACAAACAAGCAGACAACGGCTTGCATAATCAACCGTCTTAGCGGGCCACGCATTGCAACATCTGCATTGGGAAGCATGTTCGATGTTCCAAACAGCAAGCCCGCACTTCCAATGAAAATAACTAGGGGCAAGACATTCATGGTTTACGCTGCTCTTTCCGCCCTCCGCTGCTCGCAGGCTTCCCAGAGGGCAACCAAATCTTCTACGCTCCACAGCCGCGTTTCTATACCGGCAGCCATCGCCGGACTTATCCTCAGGGTGCGGTGAATCTTGATGAAGTTGTACGCGAAATAGTTTAGCGCAACCGCAACCGCAGCCGCGTGGTTCTCTAACTTGCGCGAGAACCCATTGGAGAGGCGCGTATAACGGCAAGTAGCCCACTACCGCAACGCGAATACCACGAAGAAGCCGACTGTTACCCACCAATGCACAAGTCAAAACTGGATGGGGAGCAGAATAAAGGATGTATCGAAGAAGGTGATGGGGAGCATCTAATTTTTGAAGGGGAGTACTGGTTGACGGGCACCGAGAGGGTCCGTAACCTCAGATGGATATGATGCACCTGAGCCAGAAGGCGCCGGTGAAGCAGGGCAATTGCTGCTGCTGTTGTTGTCGGCCGGACCACTCTGGCAAGGGGTGCTTCTGTATGTAAGGCGACTGTAAGCAGCGAGTTTCCGAAGCCCACGTGCCAGAGAGAAGGCAACGTGGGTTTTTTGTTTTTAGGGGCAAGGAGATGCGCAGCGATGCGGAACGGTTGGAGCCAAGACGCGGAGATTGAAGAGAGAAAGACGACGGAGAGACACAACGAGCGCCGAGGAGTGCGGGGAGCGAAGAGAGAGCCCCTCGAGCTCGGGGCATGCCTTCGCTGGCACTCAGGGTGAACAGAAGGCGCACCCTCAGGATGACGAGCCAAGTTGAAATGCCGCAGGGCAAGGGACAAAGGCAGGTAGCGTGATGTCGGGGACAAAAGAGACCAAAGCGCAGCGGGTGGAACGGCTGAAGCGCGAGAAGAACGCGTGGGAGCACCTGGACGAGATTCGCCGCTTCGCGCGCGAAGGGCATGCGTCGATTCCACCGGAATGGTTGGGCACCTACTTCCGCAGCTGGGGCATTTATACACAAGGCGACGGGCAGGGCGTGATCGGGGGAACCGGCGGGGAGGGGCGAGCGACGCCGTTTTTCATGGTGCGCATACGCATTCCCAACGGGCTGCTGACGAGCGAACAGGTGCGGACCATCGCGAGTCTTTCGCGGGAACACGGCAATGGCGTGGCCGATATTACCGTGCGGCAGAACATTCAGCTGCACTGGGTGCGGATTGAGTCGATACCCGAAGTGATTGACCGGCTGCGGGCGATTGGGTTGAGCACCACCGGGGCGTGCGGCGATGTGGCGCGCAATATTACGGGGTGCCCCTTAGCGGGAGTGCACGCGCACGAACTGGCGGACGTGCGGCCAGTGGTGGAGGCGATTAACCGGGAGCTGGCGGGAAATCCGGAGTTCTACAATTTGCCGCGGAAATTCAAAATTTCCGTGAGCGCGTGCCCGGATTGGTGCGCGTATCCCGAAATTAACGACATCAGCTTGATCGCGACGCGGCGGGCGCGGGGCGGGGGCGCTGCGTCAGAGAGGCCGGCTGCGCACAACGGGAACGGCAATGGTGTGCACGGCGGGCACGAGGAGATTGGATTTTCGGTGCGCGTGGCGGGCGGACTTTCGACCCAGCCGCACTTGGCAGTGCTGCTGAACGCGTTCGTGCGCTGGGAGCAGGCGGTTGCGGTGGTGCGAGCGATCACCGAAGTATTTCGCGAGTCGGAAGTGTTGCGGCAATCGCGCGAAAAGGCGCGCCTGAAGTTTTTGTTCCTGGAACATGGCTGGACCGCGGAATCGTTCCTGGCGGCGGTGGAGGCGCGGCTCGGCTACAAGCTGGATGCCGCGGAGCCGGTGGAAGTGCCCACGCAAGTGCATCGCGACCATTTGGGCGTGATTCAGCAGAAACAAACCGGCTTGTACTCGATTGGGGCAGCGGTGATTCGAGGGCGAATCACGCCGGAGCAGTTGACGCTGGCGGCGGACTTGGCGGAACGCTATGGCGATGGACAGGTGCGCAACACGCCGATGCAGAACTTGCTGCTGGTGAATATTCCGGAGACGCAGGTGGCGACGGTGGTGGAGCGGTTGAGCGCGGCGGGCATGCCGGTGGAGTCGTCGGCATTTGTGCGCGGAACCGTGGCGTGTACCGGTTCGGAATTCTGCAAACTGGCGCTGACCGAAACGAAGTCGTTCGCGCGGTGGTTGACCGAGCAGTTGGACGAACGCTTCCCGAATTATCAAGAGCAGTTGCGGCTGCACATCACCGGATGCCCCAATTCCTGCGGGCAACACTGGATCGCGGACATTGGGATCGAAGGGAAGAAGATCAAAGTGAATGGCAAGATGGTGGACGCTTACTACTTCTGCGTGGGCGGAAGCGTAGGGCAGATTGCGTCGATTGCGCGGCCGGTAGGGTATCGGTGCCCGGCAGACGAGGTACCGAACGCGATTGGGCGGCTGCTGGATTGTTTCCACGAAGAACGCCAGGGGCAGGAGACGTTGCAGAAATTTTTGGCGCGGCATTCGACGGAACTGTTGCGGGCGGTTCTGGCGGGCGGGCCAACGGAAGTTGCCGAACGCGATTTGGCGACTGCGGCGGCTCCGCATTCGCTGGAGGATCGATGACAGCGAGTTTGTTTCCGGCGTTTTTGAAGCTGGCGGACCGGCAAGTGTTGGTGGTCGGCGGAGGCGCGATCGCCACAGGCAAAATTCCGGGGCTGCTGGAAGCCGGAGCGAAGGTGACGGTGGTGGCGCCGAACGTGAATGCGCAAATCCGGGAGTGGGTGGACGCGCAACGGTTGAGATGGTTCCCGAAGCGATTCGAAGCGGAGGACCTGGATGGGAAATTCCTGGTGGTTGCGGCTACGGCTTTGCCGGAGGTGAACGCGGCGGTGTTTCAGGAAGCCGACCGGCGGCAGATCTTGTGTAACGCGGTGGACGATATCGAGCATTGCCATTTTTACTATGGCGCGATTGTGCAGCGCGGCGACCTGCAGATTGCGATTTCGACTAACGGGAAAAGTCCGGCGCTGGCGCAGCGTCTGCGCAAAGAATTGGAAGAACAGTTTGGGCCGGAGTACGAGGCGTGGGTGGAGGAATTAGGGCGGGAACGCGAACGGGTGCGCGACGATGCGGCCGGAGAAGCGGCGAACAAGGAATTGCACCGGTTGGCAAGCGACGAAGAGTTCCAGCGGTTTGTGTCGGAACGGTTGAGCAAGCGCAAAGTGGCAAACGGCTAGCAGGAGATGCGATTAGAGGCGAAGAGTTTTTCACCACAGAGAGCACAGAGGACACAGAGAACGAAGAGAGCAGAGAGAGCGGAGAGAATGAGCGGCGGAAAAGCGCAGAAAACAAAGACAGGGTCCGACGAGATGCGATTAGGAACGAAGAACATCTCACCACAGAGAGCACAGAGGACACAGAGAACCAAGAGAGCGGTGATGGACACGCAGCGAGGCAAAGTTCATCTGATTGGCGCCGGTCCGGGCGATCCGGAATTGTTGACGGTGAAGGCGGTGCGGCTGCTGCAAAGCGCCGGAATGGTGCTGCACGATTCGCTGGTCAGCCGCGAAGTGCTGGAACTGATTCCGGCGAGCACGCCGCGCATTGACGTGGGGAAGCGCGCAGGGCTGCGGCTGCTGACTCAGGAGGACATTAACGCGCTGCTGGTGGACGCGGCCGCGCATCACCAGGTCGTGGTTCGGCTGAAGGGCGGAGACCCGCTGCTGTTTGGACGCGCGGCGGAAGAGATGGAAGCGTTGCGCGGGGCGGAAATTGATTTTGAGATTGTGCCGGGAATCTCGGCGGCGTTTGGAGCCGCAGCGGCGGCGCAAGTGTCGTTGACGGACCGGAGGCTGGCGTCGCACGTGCTGTTCACGACGTACTCGCGCGCGCCGGAGGCGAATGTGCTGCCGATGCTGGGGATCACGCCGGAAACGACGGTGGTGGTGTACATGCCGGGGAACGACTATGCGGGGGTTTCTCATTGGTTGCAGGAATCGGGTATAGTGGCGGGAACACCCTGTTTGCTGGTATCGAAAGCTTCACAGCGAGAGCAAACGGTTCGCTACACCAGTCTGTCGCAACTCCCTTCGCTCCAAGCTTTAGCCGCGCCCGCATTGTTGTTGGTGGGGCGCGTGGCTTCCCATTCGTCCGCGGGAATTGCGGCGCTAGACTGGCTGCGGCAGGTTGCGCCGGAGGAATGGAACGGGCTGACGGTCGCACAATAAGGGAGCGCGAAGAAAGGAGTGAGACGGTGGCTCAGGGCACGCGGAAGTTGTCGTTGGATACGTGGGCGGTATTAGCGGCGCTGCTGGCAGCGGTGCTGATTCGCTTAGGGGTGATTCCGCGGGTGGGATGGTAGCAGGGGAGCAGTGACGAGTGATGAGTGATGAGTGGCGAGAAGGGCCCCGGAGAGATTCCTCGCTTCGCTCGGAATGACGTTTTTTGGGGAGACAAGACGCAGAGGTTAAGATGGCCGATCTAAAGATCGGCCACTACACGGCCGGAGCCGGATTCTGTGAGTTGCTTTTTGTTGGGAACCAAGAATAGAAGATGCATAAAAGGATGGGAACGTGGCTGATGCAATCGCAATTCCGCAAGCTCCATCACTCTCGCTGAGCTCGAAATTCTTTCGGTTATTGCCGGGAATCGCGCTGCTGGCGGTGATTGGCTTTGCCGGGAAACTGCTGGAACGAAATCTCAACGCCTACGCAAAAGCGCATCATTGGGCGTTTCCGAATATCGAATATGTGTTGTGGGCGATCCTGATTGGGTTGGTGGTGTCCAACGTGTTCGGGATCGCGGAAATTTTCAAGCCGGGGATCGCCACGTACGAGTTTTGGCTGAAGGCCGGAATCGTGCTGCTGGGTTCGCGATTCCTGCTGGGCGACGTGGCCAAACTGGGGGGAGTAAGCCTGCTGCTGGTGGCCATCGAAATTGCGGGGTCGCTGGCGTTCATGACCTTTCTGGGGAGGCTGTTTGGGCTGCGGCCGAAGCTGACCAGCTTGCTGGCAGTGGGCTCGGCGGTGTGCGGGGTGAGCGCGATTATTGCCACGCAAGGCGCGATCGACGCGGACGAGGAAGATTCGTCGTTCGCGATTGCGGCGATACTGGCGGTGGGGGCGATCGCGTTGTTCACATTTCCGCTGATCGGGCACACCTTGCACATGAGCGATCACGCTTATGGAATCTGGGCCGGGCTGGCGGTGGACAATACCGCGGAGGCAACCGCGGCGGGGGCGCTGTATTCGGATGCGGCGGCGAAGTTGGCGGTGCTGACCAAGACCACGCGTAACGCGCTGATTGGATTCGTGGTGCTGGCGTACGCGATCTATTGGGCCAGCAAGGGACAAGCGCAGAATGTGGCCAATAAGGCGGCGTTTCTGTGGCAGAAATTCCCCAAGTTCGTGCTGGGATTTTTGCTGATTTCGTTGTTGGCCACGGTGGGATTCTTCAGCAAGGAGCAGAATGCGTCGCTGGCGAACCTGTCGCGCTGGGCGTTTTTGCTCACGTTTGCGGGAGTGGGATTGCGCACCAATTTCCGGGAGATGCACAAGCAAGGGTTGCGGCCGTTCGCGGTGGGGTTCATCGGGGAAGTGGCCATAGCCGCGTTCACGTTGGCGCTGGTGGTGGCGGCGGCGCGGTTGTTTGCGCTGTAAGGCGGTTTGGCGGGAAGTAGTGGCGAGTGGCCCGCCTGCTTGCGGCCAGCACACAGCCAAGAATGGCTGTGCCACAAAACCGGTCTGAAGACTGGCCACTGCGCAAGCGCGACGGTGAGGTTTGGAATGCAAAATGCCGGTCTAAAGACCGGCGCTACACAGCCAAGAATGGCTGTGCCACAGTTGCCGCAGGCAGGCTTAGGAAGACAACACGCACGGAAGCGCACGCGAAGTGAAAAGCGAGAGCAGGGCTCCCGCACTCCAAAGCCGCCCTTCGATCGGAGCTAGAGGCCGAGGACGGTGACCAGTTCCTTGACGCTGGCGGCGGATTTTTGCAGGGCCGCGTTTTCGTCGGGGGTGAGCTTGATCTGGATGATCTGCTCGGCGCCGCCGACGCCCAGCTTTACGGGCACGCCGACGAACAGGCCGCGAATGCCGTACTCGCCATCGAGATAAACGGCGCAGGGCAGGATTTTCTTTTTGTCCTTGAGAATGGCTTCGACCATTTCGACCACGGCGGCGGAAGGCGCGTAGTAAGCCGATCCGGTTTTCAGCAGATTGACAATTTCTGCGCCGCCTTTGCGGGTGCGATCGACAATCGCGTCAATTTTTTCCTTGGGCAACAGATCGGGCAAGGGAATGCCCGCCACAGTGGAATAGCGCGGCAAGGGCACCATGTCGTCGCCGTGCCCGCCGAGGACGAAGGAGTGCACGTTTTCCACGCTGACGTTGCATTCCATGGCTACGAAGGCGCTCATGCGCGCGGAATCCAAAACTCCGGCCATGCCGATCACGCGATTCTTGGGGAAGCCGCTGATCTTCAGAGCTGCTTGGGCCATGGCGTCGAGAGGATTGGTGACCATAACCAGGATGCAGTTGGGTGAGTGGGCCACTACCTGCTCGACCACCCCTTTCACTACGTCGTAATTGGCCTTGAGCAAATCATCGCGGCTCATGCCGGGCTTGCGGGGGAAGCCCGCGGTGATCACCACGACATCGCTGCCGGAAGTGGCGCTGTAATCACCGGCGGCGGTGCAAATGCCGCGGGCGAAGGAATCGGTGCGGGTGATGGGGCCGCTCTCGACCATATCGAGGGCTTTGCCGGCAGGCGGGCCGTCGAGAATGTCGGTCAGAACCACATCGGCGAGTTCGCGATCCACAAGGCGTTGCGCGGTGGTCGAACCCACAAAGCCACCGCCGACTACGGTAACCTTTTTGCGACTCATCGTATTCTCCTCACATGTTGTCGATGATGGCGGAGGCGAAGGCGGAGGTGCCCACCTTGGTGGCTCCGGTCATCAAACGCTCGAGATCGTAAGTGACCCGTTTCTGCTGGATGGTTTTGGCGATGCCGCTTTCGATCAGCTTGCCGGCTTCATGCCAGCCCAGAAAGTCGAACATCATGGCGCCGCTGAGCATCATGGAACTGGGATTGATCACGTCTTTATCGGCATATTTGGGCGCGGTGCCGTGAGTGGCTTCGAAGACGCCATAGCCATCGCCAATATTGGAGCCGGGGGCAATGCCCAAGCCGCCGACCTGCGCGGCGCAAGCGTCGCTGAGATAATCGCCGTTGAGATTGGGAGTGGCCAGGACGCTGTACTCGTTGGGGCGAAGCAGCATCTGCTGAAATACGGAATCGGCGATGCGGTCGTTGATCATCAGCTTGCGCTTCCACTGGCCTTTGCCGTGGGAAGCGCCGATGGCGTCGAGAACGGATTGGACTTCGGCATAAACGGTATTCTTGAATTCTTCGGTGGCTTGTTCCAGCCCCGGCTCAATCATGGCGGCGTTTTGCTCGATGGTTAAGGCGGGATTCTTGTCGCGATTGTCGAGAATCCAGCTTTCGCGTTCGGTGACGGTTTGGCCGCGGAATTCTTCGCGAGCCAAGTCGTAGCCCCAATCGCGGAAGGCGCCTTCGGTAAATTTCTGGATGTTGCCCTTGTGCACCAGGGTGACGCTGGGGCGTCCGTTGTCCAGGGCATATTTGATGGCACGGCGCACCAGGCGCTTGGTGCCGGAGGGCGAGATGGGCTTGATCCCCACGCCGGAATCGTTGCGGATCTGCTTTTTGCCGTTCTTGAGCATTTCGTTGTTCAGGAACTCGATCAGTTTTTTGGCTTCGGGAGTGCCGCTGCGCCACTCGATGCCGATGTACACGTCTTCGGTGTTTTCGCGAAAGATGACCACGTCCATTTTTTCAGGTTCGCGCACCGGAGAAGGGACTCCCGGGAAATAGCGGACCGGCCGGACGCAAGCGTACAGATCGAGAATTTGGCGAAGCGCGACGTTCAGCGAGCGAATGCCGCCACCCACGGGGGTGGTGAGCGGGCCCTTGATGGAAACGCGAAAATCACGCGCGGCTTCCACGGTGTCGTCCGGGAGCCACTGCTTGAACATGTTGAACGCTTTTTCACCGGCGAAGACTTCGAACCACACGACGCGGCGGCTGCCGCTATAGGCTTTGTGGACCGCAGCGTCAAAGACGCGGCGAGAGGCTTTCCAAATGTCGCGGCCGGTGCCGTCGCCTTCAATGAAAGGGATGATGGGATTATTGGGAACCTGCAACGCGCCGTTGGCGTAGTCGATGGCGCTGCCGTCGGCCGGTACCGCCATTCCGTTGTAGGTTGTCTTCGTGCCCGTGTTCATGTTGTGGCCCCCCTGGGAACGTGAAGCGCCAAGAGCATCGGTTCCGTTTCCGCGCGACGGCGAAGGCGCATGCTGGAAAAAACCGAGACCGCAGGCAGGTCTGCCTACCGCAGACAGGCTACCGCTTGCGTGCAGCCTTGGCGCATTCTGCGCAGCACCATGGAAATGCTAAGGCAGAGCTACATATAGAGCTTCGCGAATCGAAAGCGAAACCAAGACTGTACCACATTGGGTGGGCATGGTCGAAGTGGATTGGGGGACTCGGCAAGGAACGAGAATTTGTAAGGAAGGGAAGACAGTTGGTTCTCTTTGCCTACAGAAAATCGTGTAGCCGGGTGGGTAAGTTGTTCAAAGGACGAGCAGTAAGAGTGGAACGGTGCTTGCAAGCTAGTGACAGCGTTTGGAGGGTCCCGTGATTGTGATGTTGCTGACTGTCGCCGTACTGGCGCTTTTTGCAGTGTCGTTGACCAGCGCGTTTTTTGAGAACCGTCGACCTGGAATGTGAGCAGGAGAAAATCCTTTCCCGCAGAAAAGAAATTCCTAGAGCAACGAACGCAGAGAAGTGCGGGCTGTAAACCTTGCGCCCCAGAGGACGCAGTGATGGCAATGCAATTCGACTCGCACAAGAGAGAAGAGAGAAGACATTCACCACAGAGAACACAGAGGAAAAGAGAAAACCAGCGGAACGCCCGCGCTACCAAGGGCAGCGCTTAGGTTTTGCTGAGGTGGATGGAGCCGTCGCCGGTGTGGATGGCCAGGGTATTGCCGCCGCCGTTGAGCTTGCCATGAATGCTGGAGGAGTTGATGGTGCCCTCGACGGTGATGGGCAGGCCGACACTGAGATGGCCGTCCTGGGTGCTGGCGTCCAGAGTGGCTTGCAAATCTCCGGGAATCTCCAAATCGACGCTGCCGTCGCCGGTGTGAATGTTCCAACTGCTGGCGATCTTAGAACCCGCCGAGGCGCGAGCCGAGACGCTGCCGTCGCCGGTGCGGATGCTTAGTCCGTCAAAACGCCCTTCCAGGCGGATGGAGCCATCGCCGGCGGTGGCGTCGACGGTGCCGTCCAAACCGCGTGCTTCGATGTGGCCATCGCCGGAGTGAAAGCGCAAGTTTCCTTGAAGCTGATCAACGGTGATGCTGCCGTCACCGGTAGTTATGTCCACGGCGCCGTTAAGGGCTTCGGCTTCGACCGAACCATCACCGCTGCGGACGCTGAGGTCGGCGTTGGCGGGCATGTGCACTTCCACGTTCACACTGGTGTGGCGAGGGCCCCAACTAAAAAACGTGCCGCTGGTCTTGACGGTAATGCGTACGGAATCGCCGGTCTGGTCGGTGCTGACGCGCAGATCGCGGTCGAGCTTGTAGCCCGAGTAGACGATGCGAACTTCGACCTGCTTGATGTCGCCGGTGGAGACGCGCACGCCGGCATCGTCGGTTTCGACGCGAACCTTGGCGCGGCCGGAGATGGGGAAGGTTTTGGTGACCTCGTCGGCGTGGAGCGGAATAGCGTTGGCGAGCGCCAGAGCGGCGGCGAAGATGCCGATGGTGAAGAGGTTCCGCGGGAAAGTGCCTTGGAGCGGGGAACGCTGGATTGTGGGTGCGAACATGGGTGTCCTCGAGCCTCCGTCTCTCGTTCTATTACCAAGAACGCAAGCGAAGTGCAAAATGTTCCGTGGGAAAGGGAGCGTGCGCATCACCTAACCTGCTTGGTAACACCAAAGAGAGGCGGAGAGCAAGGGGTTTCTAATCAGGGGGATTCGGTTTTGAGCAGGAGTTCGAGGCGCTGGTGCAGGCGGTCGCTGTAGCCGATGGGCAATTCGTAAGTGTGCTGGTCGGCGGTGAGGATCAGGATGTTGCGGGTGGAATCGATGATGGCGGTACACACCTTGCAGGTTTGCAGATGGAGTTCGACGGCGGCGAGCAACTGGGGATCGAGTTGGTGGTCCAGATAGGCGGAAATGTGCTGCCAAACGTGTTTGCATTCCAGGGTCATCGGAACCACCTTCGGAAGAATCCGCCGCGCCGGGGAGCTTGGGTTTTCAGATAGGGCGCCAACTGTTTCTGCAGCATGATGCGGGCGCGATGCAACCTGACCTTGACCACGGGGACGTTGAGGCCGAGGGCGGCGGCAGTTTCCTCCTGATTCAACTCTTCGATGTCCCGCAGGACAAAGACTTCGCGATATTTTTCAGGAAGCGCGGCTACGGCTTGACGCAGTTTTTCGCCCAACTCTTTGCGCTCCAGGGCTTGCAAAGGGACTTCGCGCCAGTCGGTGAGCACGGCGGGGGTCAAGTCGCCGGCGGGATCTTCGGAGTCGTCGAGAGAATCTTCGGCGGCGGACTTGCTTTTGCGCAGACGCTTGCGGGCCTCGTTCATGGCGATGGTGACCAGCCAGGTGCTGAATTTGGCGTCGCCGCGAAACGTTTTCAGATTGCGGAAGGCGTTGATCATCGATTCCTGCGCGGCGTCTTCGGCTTCGGTCTGGTTTCTGAGAATGGCGAAAATGGTGACGTAGACGAGGCGCTCGTAGGGGCGAATCAGCTGGTGGAAGAGTTCGTGATCGCCGGAAAGCACTCCGGAGATGAGAGCCGATTCATTTGGGGCCGCGGCCGTGTTCATGGCAAGCGAGAAATGTCGCGCGGAAGTGGCGCGTTGGAAGCCTTCGTTATGGGAGTGCGAAACGGGATAAAGGTAACAGAAAATTTGCCGGGGCGATATGGGACAAGCGAGTAAAGAGCGCCGTGCGAATGACAGTGCGCAGTGGCGGCGGAAGCTGGGCCGCGAGGAAAATTTACTCCTATTTTGCAAAATTCAGGTGTAACCTTGCCGAACCCCCGGACTCAAACGGGGGTAATCGCTCTTCGACCTTAGGGGTGCGCGAGCCTTGACGGGTCCGGTACCTTCCGGAATTCGCTAACCTCCCGGCCGAGAATATGGAAACTTTTGAGGCCGGAGCGCGTCCGAAGAGCGATGTAGTTGCGAAACTTCACTGGAGGGAAGCATCACCATGAAAATGACCACCAAGGCTCTGATCACCAGCGCGGCGGTAGCCGGCCTGCTAGCAGGAAGCGGCGCTGCAGTGCAGGCGTCCACCCTGCTGACCAATGCGAAGGCGTCGTTCGCGGCGCCGGCGCAGGACCAGCAGACGTCCAAGAAGAAGATCGAGAAGCATGCCTGTAAGGGACAAAACTCCTGTAAGGGCAACGGCGGCTGCAAGAGCGGGGACAACGGCTGCAAGGGCAAGAACAGCTGCAAAGGCAAGGGCGGGTGCGCGACCGACGGGTCGAAGATGCCCGACGAGAAGCACTAATTGGAAAAGTTCCTCAGCGAGGGCGGGCGGCGGGTCGCTCGCTCTCCGCTGGGGGGCACGGTGGCGAGCGGCGAAAATTGGGAGTCGAGAGTCGAAACAGCCGGTCTAAAGACCGGCCACTACACAACCGCAGCGCGATTTGGTGTTGCGAGGCAAGACGCAGCGGTTGAGATCCTTCGCGCAAAAAACGCGCTCAGGATGACAGGGTTTGTGGCGAGTGAGGAGTGGCCTGTCGTGTACGCGGCAGGGCAAGCGAGTAGAGGGAAGAGAAAAACGCCGGTCTAAAGACCGGCCACTACACAACCGCAGCGGGATTTTGTGTTGCGAGGCAAGACGCAGCGATCGCGACAGGAATGATCGGTCTAGTTTGAACGTGGGTAGAGAGAGTAGGGAATGCCGGCGAACCGGTTTAATAATTACACGACATATGGAGTAGGGATTGGGCTGCGCATTCCGCACTACGACCACATCCTGACGCGGAAACCGGCGTGCGACTGGTTCGAGATTATCTCCGAGAATTTCATGGTGGATGGCGGAAGGCCGCTGCAAATCCTGGATCAGATCCTGGAACGGTACAAAGTGGTGCAGCATGGCGTGTCCATGTACTTCGGCTCGGCGGAGAAAGCGAATCGCGAACATCTGCGGCGGCTGAAGAACCTGGTGCGGCGCACCAAGACGCCGTGGCTGTCCGATCATTTGTGCTGGGGCAGCGTGGACGGGCGGTACACGCATGACTTGCTGCCGATGCCGTACACGTTTGAGGCGGCGCGGCTGACGGCGCAGAAAATCCGCGAGGTGCGGGATTACCTGGAAGTGCCGGTAGTGGTGGAAAACGTCAGCAGCTATGCGGAATTCCACGTTTCGGAAATGACCGAGTGGGAATTTTTGAACGAAGTGGTGGAGCAGGCGGACTGCGGGATCCTGCTGGACGTCAACAACATTTACGTTTCTTCGCAGAACCACAACTTCGATCCGGCAGTGTACGTGAACAACGTGCCGGTGGAGCGGGTGGCGCAGATTCATATTGCCGGGCACTCGAAATACCGCAAGTACATTTTGGATACGCACGATCATCCGGTGATCGATCCGGTGTGGAGGTTGTACGACCGGGCCATTCAGAGGGCCGGCCACACCGCCACGCTGCTGGAGTGGGATGACCGGATTCCATCGTTCGACGAAGTTCACGGGGAAGCGCTGAAGGCCAACAAGTATTTGGCCAGCGCGTCGTTGGCGGCCGCGGTATGAACCTGGAGACCTTGCAGCGGCAGGTGGCGCGCGCGGTGATGACGCCGCTGACGCGCACGGAGCGGATGCGCCGAGTGGCGCCGGACGGGCGCTCGCTGGCGGCGGTAGCGAAGAAAATTATCAAGCCGAATGACCGGCTGACGTCGTTCGAACGGTTGGAAATTTACAACCGGCAATACTGGTTCCGGTTGCTGGACGCGTTTTCCGACGATTTCCCGGGGCTGCGCGCGGTGCTGGGCGACCGGCGCTTCGATAAAGTGGCTAGAGATTACCTGACGGACTGTCCATCGCGGTCGTTCACGATGCGAGACTTGGGATCGCGGCTGGAATGGTGGCTGCGCAAACATTCCGAGCACGCGCGGGGGCGAGAGCGGCTGGCGTTGGACATGGTGCGGCTGGAGTGGGCGGAGATTGAAACGTTCGACGGCGCCGCGGAAGAACCGGTCACCGCGGCGCAGTTGCAAGGAGTAGACGCGGCAAAGCTGCGCTTGCGGTTGCAACCCTACATACGGCTGCTGGACTTGCACTATCCAGTGGACAATTTGCTGCTGGAAGTGAGACAGGACGCACCCGCGGACGTGGCCAGCAACGCGATGGCGGAGCGGCTGAAGCGCAAGAAAGTGTCGGCAGTGGCGCGGCTGAAGCCCGCTCCGGTGTATCTGGCGATTCATCGGATCGAGAACAGCGTGTATCTCCGGCGGCTGGAACGGGAAGAGTTCACGATGCTGAGCCAACTGCGGCAGGGGCGCACACTGGAGCGCGCGGTGTTGGCAGGTTTCCGGGGCAGCGAGATTCCGGTGGAAGAGCGCCCAGCGCACGTGGCAGCGTGGTTTCAGAATTGGGCTTCGTTAGGGTGGTTCGTTTCGCACGATAAGCCGTCGCAGTAGGGTCCCGGCAAGTTCCGAATGAGCAAAGCAAGGGAGTGAGAAAAGCGATGAGTACCTTTGTGTCTCAAATCCGGCAGATGTACGCGTGGGCGGTGCGGGCGTCCAGCACGCTGCAGTCGCCGCTGCTGTTGTTTGTGCGGGTGTATTGGGGAGTGCAAATGGCGCAGACCGGCTGGGGGAAGCTGCACAATTTGTCGCACGTGACGGAGTTTTTCACGAGCTTGGGGTTGCCCGCACCAGGTTTTACGGCGGTATTTATTTCGACGATCGAGTTTACATTCGGGATTTTGCTGGCGGTGGGGCTGCTGTCGCGCTTCGTGGGACTGGTGCTGACGGTGGATATGCTGATGGCATACATCATCGGGGATCGCGAGGAGCTGTTTTCGATTTTTTCGGATACCAGCAAATTTTACGCGGCGGCGCCGTACACGTTTTTGTGCGCAGCGTTGCTGATCTGGATTATTGGGCCGGGGAAGATTTCGTTGGACACGTTGTTGCTGAGGTGGTGGCCGTACCGCGAGAGGAGCAGTGGCGAGTGAGGAGAGAGGCGTTCGTGTACGAGGCAGGGCAAGCCCTTCGCGGGGCTGGCGCCCCGTTCAGGGCAAGCGAAAAAAGGCGTTCACCACAGAGAACACAGAGAGCACAGAGAGGCAACAACGAGAATGGTTATTTGAGGTGGAATTCGGAGTAGCCGGGGCCGACGCGCATAGAATGATGCCAGGCCAGGGGGAAGGCCCACCAGACCAGCGCGCCGAGAATGGCTTGGCCCAGAGTGAGCGGGAGGATGTTGCGTTCAGTGGCGAAGAGCCAGGACATGGCGACGCCGCCGACGAAGGTGAGCGGGACCAGGACGGGGTTGGGCCAGTGCAATGCGGCAAAGGCGGTGCCGGCCAACAAGGCCGAAGGAACCGGCTTTTCGAATGCGGCCATCAGGCGATTGGTGAGGAAAGAATTCAGGCCCACCTGCTGCAGCAGGCAGAACGCGAGATAGCCGCCGAAACGCTTGGGCTCGATAAAGTGCGTCGGCAGACGATGAAGCATGCCGAGGAACAGTCCGCCGATCATAATGAGCAGGGAAGCGACGCCGAAAAAGGGAGCAGCGCGTTTGGCGGCAGGCCAAAAATTGTCGGCGCGCCAGCCCAGGGTTTTGGGGGAGTCGCGACGGAGGAGGAAGCTGGCGACCAGCCAGAGGAGCAAAAGCCACCAAGTCCAGGGCGCGGACAATTGCCATTTCCAGATGAACGCGGCGACGAAGGCGACGAACGCAAGACCCTCAATCAGGCAGGACCACCGGTAGGGGCTCCACGTCACGCCGATTGTCCCATGGCCTTTCTGTTTTCCTCGGGGTAGCAGTCGGTGAGCTCCAGCAGGCGGTCGAAAAGTTTGTCGATGTCGTCGGCTTCGCCATTGTGGCCGAGATAGTCCTTTAACTCAAAATCGGGGAAGCCGAGATTGGTGACGCGGCCGGGCAGGAGCTCACGAAGGCGATGGGCGGAAACCGCGCCAATGCTGAGAATGGATTCGTACACAGCGTGATTCAAGTCGTCGACGAAAGCGTAATTTCGGAGGAGTTCGGCGAGACTGGAGCGAGTGCCGGGCTGGAGGAGTTCCGAGCAGAGTAGACGGATGGCGTCGCGCTCGAATTGCTCGCGGGTGGCCCTGTGACTCTTTATAATGGCCATCATCTTAAATAATGGAGCAGCACTGGCTCTGGCTACAATACCGCCCTCACTCTGGTTCACGGAAGGAACAACATGGCCACCCGACATCAGGTAGTAATCCTGGGAGGCGGTTTTGGCGGGTTGGTAGCAGCACAAACGCTGAAACGCGCGGACGCCGAAGTGACGCTGATTGACCAGCGCAATTTTCACCTGTTTCAACCATTGCTGTATCAAGTGGCGACCGGATCGCTGTCGCCTGGGGAAATTGCCGCGCCGATCCGCGCGGTGTTGCGGCGGCAAAAGAATACCGAGGTGCTGCTGGGCCGGGCGGCGGATCTGGATCCAGTGGGGAAGAAGGTGACGCTGCAGGATGGGGGAGTGTTTCCGTACGATTCGCTGATCATCGCGACCGGGTCGGAAACGTCGTACTACGGCAAGAACCAGTGGCGGGAAGACGCCCCGAGTTTAAAGACGGTGGAAGAAGCGACGGCGATCCGGCACAAGTTGCTGTATGCGTTTGAACGGGCGGAACGCGCGGAGACCACGGAAGAGATGCACGCGTGGCTGACGTTCGTGATTGTGGGCGCAGGGGCGACGGGCCTGGAACTGGCCGGGGCTTTGGCGGAGATTGCGTGCGAGACGTTGCGGCATGATTTCCGGCGGATTCGGCCGGAGAAGGCGAAGATTCTATTGCTGGAAGGCGGGCCACGGATTCTGCCGGGCTATCCCCAGGATTTATCGGCGAAGGCGGAGCAGTTGGTGACGCGGCTGGGAGTGGAAGTGCGCAAGGACGCGATGGTGACGGAGATTGACGCGCAGGGATTGAGTTACAAACACGGGGGCGAGCTGATGCGCTTGGAGGCGCGGACCATTCTGTGGTCGGGAGGCGTGACCACCACACCGTTTGGGCGGCAGGTGGCGCAACGCACCGGGGCGGAGACCGACAAGTCGGGGAAAATTAAAGTGCTGCCGGACCTGACGGTGCCGAATTTTCCGGATATTTTCGTGGTGGGCGATTTGGCGTACGTGTTGAACCCGGACGGCACCCAGGTTCCTGGTGTGGCACAACCGGCGATTCAAGAAGGGCGGTATGCAGCGAAGGTGATCCTGGCGCGATTGAAGGGCAAGGAGAAACCAGCAGCGTTTCGCTACTTCAACAAGGGCGACCTGGCGGTAATTGGAAGGGCCGCGGCAGTAGCCAATATTTTTGGAGTGCACGTGACCGGAGCGCTGGCCTGGCTGGTCTGGTTGTTCGTCCATTTGATGTACATCGTGCAATTCCAGAGCCGCATGATGGTGTTTGTGCAGTGGGGTTTCGAGTATTTGACGTTTAGCCGGGGAGCGCGGTTGATCACCGGGCCGGTGGCGGAGGATTCGGGGGCGAAGCCGGAGCCGGAGGAGAAGGCACGGAGGCAAGGGGCGAATTGATAGAATAGCAGTGCGAAGAGGTGAGACGGAGGGGATATGAGCGAAGCGGCAAGAGCAACAGAATCAGCGAAACCGCAAACCTATGCGGCTAAAGCGTACGCGGCGCACAGCGCCACAACACCACTGGCAGCGTTCACGGTTCGGCGCCGGGAGCCGCGCCCGGAAGATGTGCAGATCGAGATTCTGTATTGCGGCGTGTGCCATTCCGATTTGCACCTGGTACGCAACGAATGGGAGTCGGCCATGCCCGCGGTGTATCCGGTGGTGCCGGGACACGAAATTGTCGGCCGCGTAGTGAAAGCGGGCCGAGCCGTGAAGAAGTTCAAGGAAGGCGACTTGGCGGCGGTGGGTTGCATGGTGAATTCCTGCCGCAGGTGCGCGAGTTGCCGGGATGGCGAAGAACAGTACTGCGAAGTAGGCATGGTGCTGACGTACAACAGCCCCGACGAATTTTTGGGCGGTGTGACGTATGGGGGCTATGCGGAAAGCATTGTGGTGGACGAGGCATTTGTGTTGCGAGTACCGAACGGGTTGGATCTGGCCGGGGCGGCGCCACTGCTGTGCGCGGGAATCACCACGTATTCGCCGTTGCGGCATTGGAAGGCCGGAAACGGGAAGAAGGTGGGGATTGTGGGACTGGGCGGCTTGGGGCACATGGGCGTGAAGTTTGCGCACGCGTTTGGCGCGCATGTGGTGCTGTTCACCACGTCGCCAAATAAGGCGGCGGACGCGCGGCGGCTGGGAGCGGACGAGGTGGTGGTGTCGAGGAACGCCGAGGAGATGCAAAAGCATGCGGGGAGCTTCGACTTCCTTCTGGATGCGGTGTCCGCGCAGCATGACGTGAATGCGTATTTGGGGTTGCTGAAGCGCAACGGCACGTTGACGCTGGTGGGTCTGCCGCCGGAACCTATGGGGGTGGCCGCCTTTAATCTGCTGATGGGCCGGCACTCACTGGCGGGGTCGGCGATCGGAGGGATTCGCGAGACGCAAGAGATGCTGGATTTTTGCGGGGAGCACGGGATCACCTCGGACGTGGAACGAATTCTGATGCAGGATATCAATCAAGCGTACGACCGGCTGGCGAAGGGCGATGTGAAGTACCGTTTTGTGATTGACATGGCATCGTTGCGAGCGGAGTGAGCAGACCCTTCCTGCGTCAGGGTGAGATGTGGAAGAGAAGAGGCTCACCACAGAGGGCACAGAGAACACAGAGGAACGACGAGAGAAGAGAGATCCTTACGCCGCCAAAGTCGCGGCTCAGGATGACGGCGCACCTTTTTTGGGTAAAAGGTGGCGACCGTGGCGAGTTGTGAGAACAAGCAACCCACGCTTCGCCACCGGCGCGAGGATGGCGGGAGTGCCGGGGAAAAGGGGAGTGGCCCACCTTAGAAGGTGGGCCCTACAGATTTCATAACGAACCCGGGCACCCAGCGAGACGCGAAGAGAAGAGAGATCCTTCGCGCAAAAAACGCGCTCAGGATGACAACGCATTGTTTTGAGGGGGAAGGCAGCAGGCTCGCTTGTCAGGGAGAGTGGGACGCGGCTCTCGGGCGTGCCGTTATTGGGCAGGGGAAGCGGAAGGCGCGGGCGGAGACGCGGATGGGGGAGCGGAGCGAGAAAGTTTGGAGTAGTCCTTGGCGTAGGCGCGCAGGCCAAAATTGGGCGTGATTTTCGAATAGCCCGCTTCCAGTTGCTGGCGGTAGCGATCCTGATCCCACTCCAAAGTGCCGCCGGCGTCCATGTCTACGACGGTGAGGTCGGCGGGATCCATGACCAGTTTGCCGAACTTGACCGGATTGCCTTCAAAGGCCATGTAGCTGCCCGGCTCTTTGGGAGCCAGGGATTTGCCGCCGTCGCCAAAGACGGTGACGATGGTGGTCTTTTCGATGCGCACGGCAGCAACTTTGCCACGAATGTGCGGAGGTGGCAGGAGCGTGCCAAGATCCATAAGCAAATCGTCCTTGTCGGTGTCGATGCCGGGAGTTTTGCTGGTGTTGAGGACGTGGGCGAGTTCGATGCCAAAGGCACCCATTACGCCTTTTACGGGAACGTGCAGGGCGCTGATTTTGGTGGTGTGAACGCGGAGGCGGCCGTCGGGATTGACGGAGAGAGTGCCAGCGGTGGCGAAGGGAATGTCTTTTTTGTCGTGCAGCTTGCCCTTGATGATGAGCTGGGCGTTGTCGATCGAGACGTAAATGTTCTTGAGTGGGGCGTTTTTGCGGGCAAAGACGTAGTTGTTCATGACGTCGGAAAGCGCGGCGGGAGAGATGGCGACGGTGCCGTTGGTGACGCGGACTTCGAAGGAGGTTTTGTCGTCGAAGGAGACCATGTCGTTTTTGCCGGTGGGCCAGAGTTCGCCGGAGAGGATGATGAGGTGGGCCGCGGCGGTGGGAGTGAGATGGAAGAGCACGTCGCGCATTTCGGTGCTGACGCCATGAGCGGCGGGACTTGGTTCGGCGGCGGGTGGCGCGGCGGGCGGGGCGTTGGTGGAGGCGGCGGGGGCGGCGGGCTGTGGAGTGGGCGCGGGACTGGCGGGCTGCGATTTCCTGGAGCAGGAGATGCAGACAAAGGCGAATGCGCCGGCGATGAGAAGCAGACGTTGTGGTGTTGGTGTTCGCGAATTGGACATGATCGCACCCACGCGCTGGGATTGAGGAAGCGCAGGGGTCAGGATACGCGAGGAAGAATGCCGGTGCAAAGTGTCGGGACAGTGGCCCTTCGCGTACGTCGCTCAGGGCAGGCGAGTGGCGAGTCGGGAAGAGAAGAGACTCACCACAGAGGACACAGAGAACACAGAGGAGAGAAGAAAGACGAAAGAGACGAAGAAAGAGGAGCGAAGAAAGATGAAGAAAGATGAGACACCCACCCTTTGCAACGACGAGGATGGCGCAACCTCAAGGTCAATTGGAAAGCGCTATTGGGCGGGTTTGGCTTTGAGGTTGTTGAAGGCCACCGCCAGACGAGACTTGTAGCGATTGGCGGTGTTCTCGTGGAGCACGCCTTTGGAGATGGCGGCGTCGATGGCTGACAGAGTGGGCCGGAGAAGATTGCCGGCGGCGGTGGCATCGCCCGCGGCAATGGCGGTACGCAGACGCTTGATGGCGCTCCGAACGCGGGTGCGGTTGGCGCGATTGACTTCGGCGCGTTGCAGGGACTGGGCGGCGCGCTTCAACACGGACTTTTTCTTTTTCTTGACCTTAGTAGGCTGACCTTGAGCCATCTAATGCTCCTTATGGGCTTTTTGGAAACTATTAGTGTGAGGTGAGCTGGTGGGGTTTGTCAAATTTGCTGATAGAGCCAGAGCAAAAAGCATTCACCACAGAGAACCCAGAGCGCACGGAGATGCAGAGGAAAAAGCCTATAGTCCTTTGTCTTTTGCAGCTTGGCTTGGCAATACGCTCCCAATCGACCATCCGCCCCTCATAGTATGTTTTTACACGGTGTGGTCGAACGACGTGGCCCTCACGCGCGCCTTTTTTCGCTTTGCTTCAAATTTTTCCATGACCTGCAGGCATTGGGCTTCGTATTTGTCCGCGGTGAACGGATCGCCGGATTCCAGCGCGCGCACCCAGGCTTGCGACATGCGGATCACTTCTCCCAGCAACTCGATCAATCGCTCTTCTTCGGGTTCCGTGCCGGTGGCAGGCTTTTGGGTAAGCTGTGAATCGCTGTCTGGGGGCTGCATGGCGCCTTACCTCTGAGGAAGGTTACACGACAGCACCGGGGCACGCAACGGTGCTCTTCGATGAACAGTAAAGCTGTTTCCACGTGTTTGTAAGTAAATCCGCAGAGCGCACAAGCTGCACGGCCCGCCTGGTTTCCTGCGACAGGGTGAACTGAAGGCGGACGCTCAGGGCCGGCGAAAGGGGAAGCGGAGAGGCTCACCACAGAGGGCACAGAGAACACAGAGGAGACGAGAGAAGAGAGATCCGTCGCGCAAAAAACGCGCTCAGGATGACAGCGCACCGTTTTGAGGGGATAAGGTAGCACGCTTGCTGCGGCGTCACGATGAGTTGGAAGCCAGCCGCAGCAAGTGCAAATCCTAAAGTGCCGGTTTGAAGACCGGCCCTACAGGAAGAGGCGACCAGAACAGGTGGGAAGAGCAGCACAAAGAGGCTACCAAGATGGGTGAAAGGAGCAATCGGCATAGGGGGGAAGGTCACCCGTCCTCCCCTGCCACACCACCGTACATGCGGGTCCGCATACGGCGGTTCGGCGGATATAGCTAAGAGCGTACGACCATCGGCGGAAGCCCAAGCT
>Ga0187782_10000884_pt1 | contig 21262 bp, 19 predicted proteins | sample 0715_SJ02_MP15_2_FD_132454 | JGI IMG/M metagenome (GOLD analysis project Ga0187782, IMG submission 132454) | Tropical peat soil microbial communities from peatlands in Department of Meta, Colombia - 0715_SJ02_MP15_20_MG | ecosystem: Environmental > Terrestrial > Soil > Wetlands > Peat | place... | reverse complement strand
CACATGGCGAGGGACCATGCCAAGACGAAAAACGAAGAACTGCGCATGCTCTCGTATTACCGCGGCAGGTGGCTTCCATTTCTACGACGGAGCACGGGGGGAGCCAATCTCGAGACGCCGATTCGCGCGCCCGCGAGCCGAGCTGCGCCGCTGCCACGACAGGCTACATTGGATGCATGGGAGATCCGGCGAAGCGACGCGCGACCTATGACGATCTCCGGGCTGTTCCCAGCCACCTGGTGGCCGAGATCATCGACGGCCAGCTGGTGACTCAACCGCGTCCCGCCTCGCGTCATGCGCGGGTCGCGTCGTCGCTCGGCGGCGAGCTGTATGGGCCGTTCGACCGGGGCAAAGGCGGTCCGGGCGGCTGGGTACTGCTCGACGAACCGGAGGTGCACCTGCATGGCGACGTCCTGGTGCCGGATCTGGCCGGATGGCGGCGCGAACGGATGCCGGAGCTGCCCGACGCTGCGGCCTTCGAGCTCGCGCCCGACTGGATCTGCGAAGTGCTCTCGCCGTCGACGGAGGCCCGGGACCGAGCCGACAAGCTGCCGATCTACGCTCGCGAGCGCGTGGCTCACGTGTGGCTCGTCGACCCGGTGACCCAGACGCTCGAGGCGCTGCGTCTCGAGGATGGTCGCTGGGTGCTCTTGGGCACCTGGCGAGACGACGCGAAGGTGCACGTGGAACCGTTCGCGGCCGTCGAGCTCGAGCTCGGGGTACTTTGGGCGAAGTAGCCGCGCGCGTCCGCATCTGCGCGCGCGCCACTTGAAGCCGCTCGAGCGACGGGCTCACCGATACCGGGCCGTTCACGCGTGCATCTCGTGCGGGATCTCTCTTCGTGCCACACGCGAGGTCATGTCAGCGGGCCCGGTCCCCCAAGGGCCCACGGTTTCCGAAAAACGGAGGCTTCCCTCCGAGAATCGAAAGACCGTGCGCCGGAAATGAGGGGCGGGAACGCCCGCGTGAATCACATACCGCGACGCTGCTCTCGCACGGCCAGGTGCTGGTCGCAGGCGGATCATCCAGCTTGTCCGTCGTTCCGCTCAGCAGGCGCGGAGCTCTACGACCCGCCTACCCCCACGTGGTCCGCAACGGGCTCTCTCGTCAATGCGCGCTATTGCCACACCGCGACGCTGCTCTCGAAGGATCAGGTGCTGGTTTGCGGGCGGGTTCGGACTCAGCACCGCCACTGGTTTCCTTAGCAGCGCCGAACTTTACACCGCGGCCGTGACTCCGACGGTGCCGGCGATCCCGACTTGGGCCTGCCTTGACCGGGGCAGCGACAATCGATGAGATAGCCGGACCGGGGCGGCGGTGGGCGCCCGTCCGTCTCCGGTCGAGGGAAACGGGGGGCCCATGAACATGCGTGCCGGAATCACCGTGGGGAATGGACGGTCAGCGCGGCACCCGGGCGTTATTTTTACTGACCGGTAGTAGTAGTCGCGCTTCTTCTGCGCCCGGGCGAGGAGGGCAATCTCCGCCGTCGTGAGGCCCACCTTCTCGTACGCCTCGCTCATCGCCGGCGTCTGCGCCTCGTCGTCGGGGAGGAAGATCGTCGTGGGGCAGGCCGAGAGGATCGTGGAGAGAAGCTCCGGGCGGCGGGTGGCGTCGGCGACTTCCTGGGTGGCGAAGACGACGTAGACGTTCTTCTTGCGAAGGGTCTTGAGCCAGGCCTGAAGGCGCGGGGCGAAGACGGGTGGCCGAGAAAGAGCCAGGCTTCGTCGAGGATGAGCAGGGTGGACCGGCCGTCGAACTGTCCCTCGACGCGGTGAAAGAGGACTTCGAGGGCGGGGACGACGGCGGCCTCTGGGATGCCGTGCTCTTCGGCGCCCCGGACCCCGAGAAGCTGAATCGTTCAAAACATACCCATAGAGGTTCATCCCCCCCGAGAACCGGATCGGATCCTTATTCGTCCACCTCCCCACGCTCGCATCGTAATCGCGCGCCCCGAACCGCACGAGGTCGGTGTCCTTGTCGTACAGCCCACCGCCGAAACCGAATGGGATCGTCCCCGGCACCGCGTCGTTCGTGACGTTCCCGAACTCGTCGTAGTCGATCTCCTCGACAACGGCTGCTGCCCCCGCCGTGTCCCTGCGTGACGATCCGAGGCTTGGCCACCCCCACGTCGCGCGCGGCATCGACGGGCTGGCCCGGTGGCGGCTGCCACTCGAGGACCTGGACGACTTCCGGCAGACTGTGCAGCTCCGCAGCTGCCTCGCCAAGAGCCGCCCGACGATCCGAAGAAGTTCATCGTCTGGGTGTTCACCCTCACGTTTGCGGCGCTCCAGATCGACTTCCGGCGTCGAGCGGTGCGCTCCCGCGTCATCGACGGATCGGCGGATCCCAACCAGGCGGTGGGCGATGACCCGACCGCGCCGGGCCGCCCCGATCCCGTCGAAGTGAAACGGCGCCTCGCGTGCTACGCGGCCGAGGTCGCGTCAGGCAACATCTCGGCCCGCCAGGCGCAGATCTTCGAGCACGTCGCCCTCGACGTGCCGCAGGAGGAGATCGCCGAGCTGCTGCACGTCTCCTACAAGAGCCGAGCTGCGTCGCTCCCACGACAGGCTAGATTGAATGCATGGGCGATCCGGCGAAGCGACGCGCGACCTATGACGATCTCCTCGCCGTTCCCGGCCACCTGGTGGCCGAGATCATCCACGGTCAGCTGGTGACTCAGCCGCGGCCGGCCTCGCGTCATGCCTTGGCCGCGTCGTCGCTCGGCGGCGAGCTGCATGGGCCGTTCCACCGTGGCAAAGGCGGTCCAGGCGGCTGGGTGCTGCTCGACGAACCCGAGCTGCACCTGCATGGGGACGTCCTGGTGCCGGATCTGGCCGGATGGCGGCGCGAACGGATGCCAGAGTTGCCCGACGCAGCGGCCTTCGAGCTCGCGCCCGACTGGATCTGCGAAGTGCTCTCGCCGTCGACGGAGGCAAGCGATCGAGCAGACAAGCTGCCGATCTACGCTCGCGAGCGTGTCGCTCACGTGTGGCTCGTCGATCCGTTGACCCAGACGCTCGAGGCGTTCCGTCTCGAGGATGGTCGCTGGATGCTTTTGGGCACTTGGCGAGACGACGCGAAGGTGCACGTGGAACCGTTTGCAGCCGTCGAGCTTGAGCTCGGAATCCTCTGGGCGAAGTAGCCGCGCGCCCGCATCCGCGGGCGATTCGAAGCCGCCTGAATGACAGGACTGACCGGCCTGCCTTCGTGCCCGGGTCGACGAACACGTGATCGTCCTGGATGATCGATGTCGAACCTCTGCCCCAGTAGCTCTGCATTTCGTTGCAGGTGCGGTCTCGTGTCCTCGAATCCCGCCGCGCGCATCGGTTCGAAGAACCATTCCCCATACTCGGGGCCAGTGCAGCGAGGCGTTGAAAGCCTCGGTTTCCCCGGGCTGACGCTACCGCGCCGGTTCTCGCCGGGCCGGGGTCGACAGCGCGTCCCTGCTGACGCATCATTCTTCTATGGCCGCTTCGTCCGCCCGCGTTCAGCACATCGTGTCTCTTGTGGAGGAGCTGACCACGGATGAGCGCGTGGAACTCGCCGATCGCCTCGACACGCTCAAGTCCTCGGCGGGCGACCCCCGCACGCGCGTCGCGGTCGCGATTCGGCGCGTCGTCAAGGACCACCCCGAGGTGCTTGCGGCCTTGTCCAAGTAAGCGTCATGGTTCGACCGCTACCGGATCTTGGTTCGGCATCTCCTTGGTCAGCAGCGCCACGACCTCTGCGCGGCTGATTTCCCCGGCAGCAACTCGCTCGATATTCTCGATCCACGCCTTTCCAAGGGTCAAGCAGACGCCGTTGACCTCGAGGAATGCGACAGCGACGATGAAGGCGGTGCGCTTGTTGCCGTCGACGAAGGGATGGTTTTGGGCCACGCCGTAGACGTACGCGGCGGCCATCTCGACGAGCGACGCGGTAGGGGTCCACCAAGGTCGAGAGGACCTCGAACTTCTCGCCTTCGGGCGTACCGGGCTCCGCCTTGTCCCAGAGGCGTTCGATCTCCTTCAGCGCTGCGGCGTGATCGGCGGGGGTGCGAATCGGCTTGATATCCATGACGTGCTCTCGAGATGGTGGTGGCGTCGTAGCCGCAAAAGAAGCTCGCCGCCGTGCTTCCCGATGAGTGGAATGGCCACCGCCTCGAAATCGTCGAAGACGCTCTCCTTACCGGGATGGACGCAGACGAGTTGCGTGATGACGACCATTGCCCTCCGAGACTACCGAGCGACGCGCCGACGAGCAGGCTCTTCATCCTCGGGATCCAGATTTTGGCGTGCGTCGCCAGTGGTTCTAGGGTTGCCGGGTGAGCGAGCCGATCCCCGAATGGACTGGGCGAGCTGCCGGCGTTAGTGTGCCGAGACCGGCGTCATGCCGCTGTCGACGGGGCGAGGGCGGCAAGCCGTTCGATCTTGCGCATGCCTCGAGGCTATGCCGATGCCCCGGAGCGCGGGCGAAAGCTTCCTTTGGTCGTCCGCCCACGAACGGCGGTTGCTCGAACTCAATAACCGAGATCGCGCTTGGGCTTCCGCGGAGGTGTGCTCGCAGGCTGCTGGCCCGGCCGCGGCGCGCTCTTGTGGGGCGCCACCTGAACCGGTGCGGTCGGGGTCGAACTGGCCGCGACTGACGCCACGGACGCCGCCGACGGCGGAGGCGCAGATGCGGGGGGGGCGGGAGTCGCCTCCGGCAAAGAGGTCTGGGCGGTCGCCGTCGGTGCCAGAACGGCCGATGCGACGCGGGACGGCGACCTCGGGCGACCCAGCAGGAAGGCGACACCGATCAGCGCAACGACGCTCCCGAGCGCAGCGCTCCAGACGAGCCTTCCGGGTCGTAACCGCGGGGAAGGAGTCGACGGTAGGGAGCCGGCCGGGTCGACGGACCGATCGGGCTCCTCGAAGTCGACCTGGAGATCCGGCGCCCCGTCCTCGGCGGGGGTCGGACGCGCGAGCGAGGGCGTGCGCGGCGACAGCGCCGCGAGCGCGCGAGCCATCTCCCCCGCCGACTGGAAGCGCTTCGCGGGGTCGCGCTGCAAGGCGCGGTCGAGAAACGCATCGACCTCGGCGGGCAAGTCCGGTGCGATCTTCGAGGCACGAGGCGGCTCCGCGGTGCAAATCTGTACGACGACCTGGAGGGCCGAGTCGCTTGGAAAAGGCTTTACGCCTGTCAGCGCTCGAAACGCGATGATTCCGAGGGACCACAGGTCGCTGCGGTGGTCCACGTCGGAGGGCGCCATGGCTTGCTCCGGGCTCATGTAGGAAGGCGTGCCCAGGAACGCGCCTTCATGCGTGGCGTCGTCGAGCGGTCGCTCGCCTCGCACGGCCTTGGCCACACCGAAGTCGAGGACCTTCGGCACTTCGTCGTCGCCGTCTTGCGCGAGAAAGATATTGGCCGGCTTCAGATCGCGGTGCACGACCCCCGCATCGTGAGCTCGCTGGAGCGCGCGCGCGACGCCGGAAACCAGCCGCGAGACTTCCGCGAGCGGCATCCGCCCCACGCGCTTCAGGCGTGCGCCCAGGTCCTCTCCTTGGAGGAGCTCCATGACGATGTACGGCGTCGACCGATCCACGCCATAGTCGAGAATCTGCACCACGTTCGCGGAACGCAGTTTCGCAGCCGCCTTGGCTTCTCGCTCGAACCGAGCGTGGCTCTCGACGATCTGCGAAACGGACCCCGTGTCGCCAGGCCCGCGCGGGGATTGGACCGACATGAACTTGATGGCGACCAGCGTGTCGAGCGCCAGATGCGTCGCAACCCACACGGAGCCCATCGCGCCGCGGCTGAGGGCGCGTTCGATGCGGTACTTTCCGCCAATGACCGCGCCATCGCCGATCGCCAGGGCCGGGGGACTCGACGCCGGGCCGGCCAGCGGCTTGGGCGCCGGTCTCGCCGCCCCTCGAGCCTTGAGTGGCGGAGGCGGCGGCACACCCTGCGGGTACTTCGGTGAGCCCATAGCCCTAGAACCGCCCCGTGACACCGGCGCTGCCCGGCCCGATCCAGGGTGCGATCGAACCCCGCGTCGACTCCGCGGCCTGTCCACCGAAAGGATGGACGAAGAGCAGCAAGGTGCCTGCGGCGACTCCGACGCCGCCGACCGCGAAGCCGATCGTGGAGGTCGTGCCGAACAACTGCGCCGAGTGGATCTCACCCTGCTCCGACGGCGGGCAACGGTTTGCGGGGCAGGCTTCCCTCAGATCGTGCACCTTGGAGAGCGACAGAATCCCGGTGATTGCGCCCGCGATCACCCCCGCGCCTCCCGTCGCGAAGGCCACGTACGCGGGGGCGCGCGATCCGGGCTGCGAACGAGGCGCGTCCAGAGGCGGCGAAGCGACTGCGGTCGGCTGCGCAGCCGCCGCCGTCGGCCCCGCGGCCGCGCCCGTCAGGGGCGAAAGCACGCTCGCGACGACCACAACGCCGCCGCGCGACGGAAGGGTGACGGTCTGCTCGAAGGGGATGAAGCCGGGCGCAGAGACCTCCACCTTGTGCGGTCCAGGATCGAATCTCTCTGCGACTGCGCCGCGCGACGCGACCGGTCGGCCGTCGACGCTGACCGCGACGTCCTCGGTGGCGGGACCTCCGTTCACGGTCACCAGCATCGACGGCACTCGCGCGAGGAGCGCGCTGAGACGCTGCTTGCCGTCTTCTTGCGCCTTGAGGAAGGCGTGGGGCGCGCTGGGGGGAAGAGGCTCCGCGACGAGCTTCTCGTAAGTCTCCGCGGCGGCCGCAAGTTGCCCGAGCGCTTCTTGCGCCTGGGCGATCAGGAGCACGTTGGAGGGGGCGTGATAGAGCTCCTCGGCCCGCGTCGCGCGATCGAGCGCAGCAGCGTATTGGCCTGCGTCGTAAAGGTCAGCCCCTTCCTCCGCCAGCCCGCGCGCGGAAGCACGCGCGTCCCCGTCATTGGCTTGAGCATGCGCAAGCCCCGGGCCTGCGCATGCAAGCAGAACAAGCGACAAACAAAACAGTTTCACTATTTTACTCTGGGCGCACCCTTGGTTAAAGGCAAAGAGCGCCAGCAGGTAGGCATACGAGATGTCTGCGTGCATAGGGGTTCGCGGCGCACCGTTCACCCGCCGCCGGGGGAGCCGCTCAGGATCTCGATCGCATTGATCATGGGGTTCTGGGCAGCGCCCGGTGAGAACTGAACCGTGAGCGGGGAACCCGACGTGACGGTGGTGGAGAAGGTCTCCACGCAAGCGTGTCCCCACCCGACCGTGGCGACGATGTCGAAGTTGGTCAGCACGCGGACGCTGTCGATGGCGACGTCGAACTCGCGAAAGCCGACCCCAGCTTGCGGGTCGTCATACACTTCCGCAAAGTGGAGATTCACGACATACGGGCCCGCCGGCACGTCGAAGGTGTAGGTAAAGCCGGATGGGAGCGTGCTCGCGGTCGCGTAGCGTTGATTCTGATAAAGGGCCGGATCGTTCGTGCCAGTCACCACGACGCTGGAGGTGGTCGTAAGGGTACCGTCGACAGGACTGTAATCTTGGTCGTGAATCCAGGTATTGCCCAGCGAGTCGACGTAGTCACCCGAGGCGACGCCGCACCGGATGCGGATCGCGGTCGATGTGCCCGTATCGGTTGCGTCGAGTGCCTCGCTGTCTGTCGCACCACCGCCCGCATCGGCCTCCGCAGGAGCGTCCCTCGAACCGCTCGCGTCTCCCGCGGTAGTGGTGTCGGTCACCGCAGCTGCATCTGCGACGGCGGCAGAGTCCTCGTTGCTCGAAGCGTCGACGCCGACGTCGTTGCTTGGGGGCTGGACCGTCTCGCCGATGACGCTGAAGTCCTGGACACCAGAGAGCGCGTTGCAGCCAAGAGCGAAGCCAAGCAGCACGAGCCCCCCCGCCGCAGCGTAGCCTCGAGTCTTGTGCTTACGCGAAAGGGAAGCATTCTTCATCGAAGCTGGGCGTATCCTCGTGACGACTATGCCCACTATCTCAGATTAGCCTCGATTCCCCATAAGGGCTTGGCATTTCGCTTGGAGCTCGAGCACCCATCTGTGGCGCTAACTCGTCAAATGAACCTGTCGTAGGGCACTCACGCACCCGGCCGCATGTGCAATGACATGGGCTACTCCGCCCACTTCGAACCATCATTCGCACGTCGTCGAGTAATATACCCGCTCGCGCTGACGTCAGCGGCCGTCCAGGACACGCCCCACGTATCGGTAGCTCCGCCGTAGGTGATTTCCGTGTAGCTCATGGGCCACGTGGCGCTACTGGCGTGATCGGCACCCGTAGGAGCTCCTCCCTTGAGCGCGAGCACCGACTCGTCGCTCGCCAGATTGTCGTCGGCCTCGCGATCCACTGTGAATGCGATTCCGGCGATCGTGGCCGTGCCGGGCAGGGACAGACCGAAATCGGTCAGCTCGAGGGTGTCGTTGTATCCATTGTCGAATGCCTGGTTCAGCGGGTTGGCCGTTGGCACCCGATCCGGGGTTCCGAGCGCGCCGCTCACGTCGCGCCAGTACGTGGGCGGCAGACACTCCAGGCAGGTGGGCCCACCGTCCGGACGAGCTCCGGCAGCCCGGCCCACGGAAATGGATCGAATGGGGCGACCGGCAGTGGCATCTATAATTATCAGTTCATGTCGAAGCCTATCGCCCGTCGCCGCGACCGGGTGTGTCGGGAGACCATTTGGAAGGCGCGGGGCCGGCGGGTCCGCCGCAGTCAGGCGTGCGCCTTCTTCGCCCCTTCGTCGAAGCCCGGCCCATCGATCGGTGGCAAGGCGAGGACGTCGGCTTTGATCTCGGGCAACAGGCGATAAATCGTCCTGCGGACTTGCGCCACGTCGAACTCCCCCGCGCCACGAGTACGAGAGCCGTTTATGGAGTCCGCGCACACCGGAACCCGAGGCCGTATCCCCGGGTCGCCGGAGGGCCGTAAGCGCGGTTCGAAGGCGGAGGGATCTCTTCTTCGAAATAGCCACCCCGGTCCACGCGGTCGCCATCGGCTGTCAGCTCGGCACAATCTATACACGGGTTCACGTAGGGGTACGCGTACGAGTCAATGACCCACTCGAAAACCTCGCCCTCCATATCTAACTGGCCCCACAGACCGGCTCCCAGGGTTGCGGTGCCGACAGGCGCGATGCTTGCGACCCCCATACAGAGTCCCGATCCCGACGGATAGTCGCAATTGTAGATGGCGTACTCGCAACCGGTTCCAGGGCACTGCGTGCCCGGACTTGTCGATCCCCACGGATACTCGAGCTGTGCGCTTCCTCCGAACGCAGCGTATTCCCACTCGGCCTCGCTCGGCAGAAAACCTCCGTCCCAGATACAGAATGCGTAGGCTTCCCACCAGTTCACGCAGCTGATCGGCAGATTCTCCTGGGGGCCGGGTGTTGCGGTCCAAGTCGCCAAAGTGGGACTGATACATGCTGTCGTGAGATTGGCCGTCGTTGGGTCGACGTCCGTTGTGTTGTTCCAATCGACCGCATCCCACCCCGCCTCGTAGGTCCCGGGATTGGCACTATTGGCAAGCCCTTGACCGCCATTCAAGTGCACGTGCTTGCCTGAACCCGCGACAGGCAAGAACCCGTCGCTCCATGCAGCAACGAATTGCCGAAATCGGCCGACGGTCACGAGGTATTTGTCGAGGCGAAAGCCACTCACCGTCGCCGGGTCGGCCTCATTGCTCGGGGTCGTTCCATCGGTCGTATACGTCCGATAATAGGTCCCGCCGGGAACCTCGAGGCTCGTGCAGCAGCTCTCCAGGGCCGCGCCACAATTGGTTAGACCGGCCCCACCCATCGCCGCACAACTCGCGGCCGACACCGTCGAACCGGTACAGGCGCCGTCAGTGCATTCGCCGCTCGCGCATGGCGACAAGTTCCCCCACTGGCCGCCCGAGCCACAAATCGCGACCGCGGCATCTGAACACTGTTGGGCGCCCGGTGTGCACACGCTCGAGGCGCTCGAGCTGGATGCGGCGCCGCTGCTTGCGGCGGTGCTGCCGTAGGCGCCGCTGGAGGACGCGGCGGAAGTGACGGAGCTCGACAGACCCGAGCTCGTCGAGCTGGATGGGGCGTTGCTTCCAAACGAGCTCGACGGGATCGAGCTCGCGCTGGTCGACCCGCCGGCGTCGATCCCTGCGGCCACGAGGCCGCCGCATGCCGTCGCCAAGAGCATCCCCAGGCTGCCCACGACGACGGCCTCGGGCCCCGACCTTCTGCGCCCCATGCTTGCCATCAGACCTTTCGACAATGAACGGGCGTCCGGGGCGCGTCAATTGCTTACGTCGACCCAAACTGACCCGCTATTGCTCGGAGACTGGGCATGTCGGGATGCCATTCGAACCCGCGGTGGGCGATCTGGGCCACACCGCGTGCGATCAGGTGAGCCATGCGAGCGAAAATTCGAGGCGGCCGAGATCTCATCGTAAGGTCACATCGTCGAGGTCCCGTTCAGGTCGTCTTCTCTTCGGGGTCGAGCTTGGCCATCCAGCCGCGGTTCTCCGCGGAGATGACGTCCTCGCAGCGCCCCACGAGATCTGCCCAGGCCTCGCCGCCCGGTGCATGGCCCGCCGCCCTTTGACCCTCCCAGAGGGAGCGCAAGTCCTCCAGCTCGCGAGCCGTCGCGAAGAAGGTTCGCGCCTGCAGATCGAAGCGGCTGGCAGCCGCGTGGGCCGCGATGCTCGCGCCGATCGTGGTGAGAACGGCGACCCAGGCGCCAGTCGCCTTGGCGCCGGATTCCCCGAACTGCAGCGCCGAGGACACCGTGCCCAGCACCGCAGCAAGCGCCGCCGTCGCCAACTCGAGGCGCGCGAAGCGTCGCGCTTGCCGGGCGTTGAGCCTCGCCTTGGGGCGATAATAGCTCTCGATTTGCTCGGTGACGCGGAGCCTCACGTAAGAGTCGGGGTCGCTGACCGCGGGGACTGGGGAATCGCTCACGGTTACGCTGGCGAGGTCGGTCGCTAGCTCGTCGACCCACTTTTCGGTGTCGTGGCAGGTCTTCTCGAAAACGGCGTCGCGATCCGCACCCGTGTAGGGAGGGCCGCCGGCGAGAAAGCGAAACACCTGCGACTTGAGTCCCTCGGAGACCGAGCGAGCCCGCAGCCACTTGCGTATATTATCGGCCGATAGAACGCGCGGCGCAATGAATGGGACAGCCGCCAGTGCCAGCGCTCCGCCGAGCGACGCTGCCTTCGCCGCCAGCGGCCACCGCAAGAACCCCGTGAGCGTGTGCAGCACGGCGCCGCCTAGGCTCAGCCAGAGCGATAGCGTACGCGCCTTCGTGATCCGCCCCTTCAGGGTGTCGGCCAGAACCGACCAATGCTCGTGTCGCTGCCAGTACCTTTTGATGTCAGCCGCCATAGGAACTTCCTCTCAAGTGTCGGAGACCAACGTCCGCGCGCCGCCGGTCTCCCGCGGCATCGACGAGGCCATACACCAGGCGCGCCTGGGTCTGCGTAGCAGTGCCCTTCGCTGCGGTGTCGGGCGCCTTCTGCCACGGACTAAAGCGGCGATGCCTCAGGTAAAGCACCCGGGGAAGTGCTCCGGCCGGACCGATTCGGCAGCTGCCTTGCCGATCTGCATCAGAAGATCGAGCGACTTGGGGTTGTCCATCCGGCGAAGCGCTGTCAGGCTCGCCTCATCGAAGTGCTCTTCCGGAAGGCGCGACTTGAGCCAGTCGAGCTCCAACGGGGCGTTATATCGCAGATACGTCAGCCACGGGTCCTTGCCGCCCAGCAGGTCCCCGTAAAGGTCCCCGACCTCCGAATCGATCGGGTGCGCCGTCGCGCTTTCCGAGAGCCACTGCATCAAAAGCTCGTTGAGCGACGAGCAGTCATCCATGAGAGAGAGGAGCGACGTGATTGCGTTCTCAGCCGCGCTCTTGCGCAGAATGTCGTCGACTGGGTGCTTGACCCGCCAGCCGCCGGTGCCTACAGAGACCACTTGGAGCCGGTCGACCCCGAGCGGCCAACTGAAGCCGTATCCCTTCAGTGTCGCGATGAGTACGAGGGCGAGCGCCGGGTTGTTGTAAGGGCTGACGCCGCCGTCAACGAACGCGCCCTCCTCGCCCGTGGTGACGGCAATGCGCTCGGCGTCGAAGAAATGGGGAGCGGCCGAACTGGCGCGCACGAGCTGACGCAAAAGGTATTTCCTGTTGGGGATGTGGGTCCCGCCGGGCGGCGGGTCGCCGTAGTATTTGCCACGGGGGTTGTTGTGGAGTGGCCAGGGGCTGTTCGTGTCCAGGCGCTTGGTGACAATGACCAAGCCGGTCTTCAAGGCATCGTCACCAAGGCGATAGTCTCCGAAATGCTGCTTCAGGGCACTCTCGAGGGGACCGACCGGAAACTTGGCGCGCCAGAGGCCGAGCCGAAACATGTTCGTCTTGAACACCTCGGTTCCCAGCGCGTCGTAAAGCCCAATGAGCTTCTGCACGCTCCAACCCATGGCGAGGCCCGTCGCAATGATCGACCCAGTCGACGTCCCGCCAATCAAGTCGAAGTACGATGACAGGGGGGCGCCCACGATGGATTCGATCTTCTCGAGGATACCCAGCGAGATTCGCCCGCGGATCCCGCCGCCGTCGAGCGCCAAGATGCGCTTCGGGCCGGGACCAAAGAGGTGGTCTTCGAGCGTCGGAGCGGCACCGCCCCTGTTCTGCTTCAGAGGCGCCGGCGCTGGATCGGGCTCGTAGCGCTTCGTGAATTCTTCTGCAGTGTTATAATACAGCTCACCCGTCGGATTCTGGATGATCCAGCCGCCTGGTTTCGCGATCGCCGTCGCCTCGGTGCGCGCACCGACCTTCGTGTGTATCTCTGTATCCTCGTCCACCTGCACCGCACGGACGGTGACGCTCTTCATGTAGTGATCGGGCCTGGCGCCGATCGGCTGATGGGTGGTGAAGAACACCCCAAGATCGACCCCGTAGTCTCCGCCCGCGTCCTTCACCCGAATGTGGGGCCCGTCGAACGTCTGATTGCCCCACTCCAGACGATAGGTCGCGGGCTCCCACTGCAGTACCGCCTGCTTCTCCAGCGGTCGCGCGTGGTACGCGCGGCTGTTGCCGGCATGCAATCGGGTTACGATTTTCACGGTGCCCCCGACTTTGTCGCCTGCACGGGCGAGAACGCAACCGCGCTCGGCGGACGCCTTTCGAGCAGCTTCTTGAGCAGCCCTTCCTGATTGTCCGTCGTCTCCATCATCCACTCCTCTCGACCAAGGAGGTCATACAAAGCAGACAGGCGTTTGCGCGCTGCGGCATACCGGCCGTCGTCGAGCGCAAACAGCGCCTGAGCGAGGCTGGCCATCTGCCAAAAATGCTCTTCGAGCGTCTCCCGATTCTCCCGTTGAAGCGGCTGGCCACCGGGCACGGGCTTGTCGAGCAGCGCCGAGCAAAGCTCCACCACATGCGTCCAGGCATCGGTTGCTTCGACGAAGTCACGCACGTTGCGCCGGGGGTCACCGCTCGACTCGACGGCGCGGCGTAGGAGCAAGAATGCGTAATTTACGCCGTTGTAGTGATCGTCTCGCAGGAGGTACCCTTTTCGGTAGGACGCGATCGCGGTCGCGAGGTCCCTCTCGCGCGAAGCGGAGTCGCGATCGGGATGCTCAGAGAGTCGCTTGTGGATCGCAGCCCAGAGTCCGAGCGTCTCGGCGTCCGTCGTGCTGTGAGGATTCAGCCGCTGGAGAATCTCGCGTGCCTCGAGCAAGTGGTCGACGTCGCTCTTGCCGTCACGCTCCCTCTGCTTGTACGTGCAGAGCGCCCATTGCTGAGTGAACCACTCGTCCATCGGACGCCCGCGGGCCCCCGCCTCGTCGTGCAACTCGCGGAGCTTGTCGATCGCGTCCGTCCATCGCTTCGCGCCCTTTAGCGTGACGATCGCTTCACGAATGTTGAACGCCGCGTCGGGGGCGGCCGTCGGCGACTCGATCGCGCGCCCTGGTTCGCTGCTCTTCTCCACCCAGCTGGGCGGCCTGAGCTCATTGCGAAAAATCGAATAGATCAGGCTGTCCGGCTGGAGGCTGTCCTTAGCCGCGAGGCATGCGGCGGTCAGCTTCTTTTGCGCTTCCGTGGCCTCTTCGTAGTCGATCGTCTCGCCACGATGTACGTACCAAAAGAACCGATTCTGGTTGAGATTGAAGGGAATCTTCGTGCCCTCAGCGGCGATCACGACCGTGGCCTTTGGGCGCAAGGCCATGCGAACGCCGAGCTCGAAGAGCGCGTTCGGATTGAGCGTGGTCAAATCGCAAACTACCAATTCGGCGTCCATGAGCAATTGATACATTTGCCGGGATATCATCCCGGGCTCCGTCACCTCGTCCGAGCGAACCGGTTGGTATCCCGCCGCTTCCACCGCCTCTTTGATGATCGAACGATAGCTTTTGTCCAAATCGTACAGTTTGGACGAGTCAGGATCCGTGCGTTTCTTGTATCCCATGACTACGAAACACGACGGCCTCGCATCAGGCATTCTTCATCTCCCCTCGTCAGACGCCGCCTTGGCGGCGATCATAGTGCCCACGCGTACGGCCGAGGTCAATACGCGCTAGGCGCGGGCTTTCCGCTCAACAAATCGTTGCAGGCGCCCCGATAGCCGCCGCTGCCGTAGTACGGGATCAAGAAACTCATTCGTTCCTCGTCCGTGAAACCGCGATTCGCAAGGCGACACGCTCGCCTTTGCAACGACGCCCAGTTCAGATCCCAGAGGAGCGTTCTTCCATCGTTCCACTCTGAAACGAGAACGTTGCCCGCTCGAATATAGGCCAGGGCACTCGCGTACTCGTATCCGAGGCCGTGGAAGGAGTCACCCACCCTCTTGGCGGAGCGCGGGTCGGATACGTCCCAGTATACGACCGATCCGTCATCGCTGCCGGAGGCCAAGAGTTCCCCGTCCTCGACGTAAGCCAGGCTCCTCACCTCGGTATTGTTCTCGGAATGAAGCCATCTCAACAGTCTCGGAGCGCGAGGAGTCGCGACGTCCCACAGAACGATGTCTCCCATCGTGCTGCCCGATACGAGAACCCGTTTGTCGGGAATGAAAGCCAGACTTCCACCCTGACAATACCGCTTCTTGGCCGGATCCGGAGAAAACGAAAGGATCCTGGGCCCATCGATCGAGCGAAGATCGGATACGCCCCAGAGGTCAATTTCGCAATCGCGTCCGCCGGACGCCAAGAGCTTGTGGATCGGATCGTAGGTGAGGGTGTCGACGAAATGATACGTGCGGCCGGCGAGCAGATCGCGAGGCTCTCCTCCCGCAATCGCATCCGAAATGCCCCAAGAGACGATCCGGCCGTGCGCGCTGTCGGAAGCCAGCAGCATCCTGCGGTCCGGCATGTAAGCCAGACCCTTCACGTAACAGGAGCCGCCCCTCCTGGCCACCGGGCTCCGAGCGCCTGGGCTCCCAGCCTCCGGACAAGCGGAGAGTGCGCTGCCCGTCGTTCTTGGCGAGCTCGGATCCGCAACGTCCCAGAACCGGATTTTTCCGTCCCTCGACCCGTAGGCCAGCATCTTTCGTTCCGGGATGTCCGCGAAGCTGTCCACGACCTCGTGAGTGCCCGGGAGCACCCGAGCCGCGGTCTTCCTGGAGCGTGGATCCTCCAAGTCCCAGAGCAGAAACTGGCCCGTCGGGCCGGCGGAAGCCAGGAGCTCGACATCCGGGACGTAGACGAGCGTGTCTGCGAAGAACGAACGTTCGGGAAGGGAATCTCCGACCTTCCGGGGCGAATGGGGATTGGACAGGTCCCAAAACACGATTCCGCCACGGCCGCTCGTGACCAGCAGCTTGTCGCCCGAAACGTAGGTCATCGCGCTCCCTATTGTTTCTCCTGCCAGCGGCGTCGACTCGCCCAGGAGCGAATCGGCAAGGTCCCAGAGGATGATCCGTCCGTCTCCGCTCGCGGCCGCCAGCATCGGACCGTCCCCGATGTACGCCAAGGCGCTCACCAGGAGCGCCGGCGAGGACGGCTCCGCTCCCCCGTCGGCAGCGTCGGGAAGATAGCTGGCGTGCAGAGATCCGAAGAGCGTCGGCGAGCTGGGGTTGGATAGGTCGAGGAGTTCCACCTCGCCGCCAGGGTCGCCGAAGGCGAGGAAATGACGATCGGGAATGTACGCCAGAGCTCGGATATCGAATGGCCGATCGAAGCTCCACTCGCCCAGTGCCGCTGGCTGCTCTTGCCGGCCTTCGCCCGGTAGAGTCCACAGGACCACGGCGCCGTTCCCGCCTCCCGAGGCGAGAATCTGGTGTTCCGGGATGTAGGTGAGTGACTTGACGCCATATTGATGGGCGAACAACGTCGTCGTTTGTCGTCGAGCCGACCGCGGATCAGAGATGTTCCAGACGATGATATTTCCATCCATGCCTCCCGACACGAGAAGGCCTCTGCCGGGAACGTAGGCCAGGCTCTCGACCCCGCAGGAGTTCGGACCGGGGTCTTTCTCGCAGACCGAGAGCGTGCCCAGCGGCCGTGGCGAGCCCGAAGAAGTGGACATGTCCCACAGCAGGATCAGGCCATCGCTTCCTCCGGAGGCGAGCAACTTTCTGTCCGCGTCGTAAGCCATCGCCGTGACGATCCCCTGATGGCCCGACACGAAGGCGCGGAGCCGGGGGCTATGGTTGACGGCCGAAAGCAAGCTGGCATGGGCCTCGGCGACCTCGCTCGCGCGGGAGGACTCGACGCCCAGCAGGAGAGAAAGATCCAATTGACGATCGACGAGCGAGACCGACTGGACGGCGAGTTGGCGGGAGAACGCGAGCCGGCCCCGTTCGGTCGCTATCGTCGATTGCCAAATCGCCGCGACGGCGAGACCGAGGAAGACGAGGGCGATCGTCCACAGGATTCGCAGGACGCGGCGGCGCTGCGCGTGTTCTTCGCCCACCAGCTCTTCCCATGTCTGCGGTGCGTGCAGACAAAGCAGCACCTGGCGCAACCCTTCGATCAACTGTCGCCGGTGCCTCGGATCGTCGGGGGCGGCGAGGATGTCCGGAAGCTGATTTTGCAGAGGAATCCAGACAGGCGCGTTCGGAAGGTGGTCGCGAACTGCCGCTGGGATGAGCCGGTCGCGTATCTCTTCCCAGGTCTCGCACCGCCCCGCGGTGACAACGACGATGAGGTCGCCGCTGCGCGCCCGGCTGAACCAGTAACGCGCCTCCATGTCCATTCCCTTGCTGTTCGCAGCCTCGGGACAGGCGAGCACGACGAAGTGCGTCGAACGGTCGATCCGTTCGAACAGCTCCTTCTGGAGGCTAGACCCCGCGGGCAGCGACGAAAGGTCGCGGAATACGTTCTTTGCCCTCCGCTTGTACCAAGGGCAAAGAAACTGCTGAAGGGCCGATTGGATCAAGGGCGCGATGCTGCCGTCGGCTTTCCAGCTGTACGAAAGAAACGCGTCGTAGTGGGCCGCGGCATCGAGCCAGATCAGCGAGCGCAACCACCTCGGAAGGCACCTGCGCCATGGCTTCTGCGGAGCCTTGTCGAGCAGCGCAGTTTCGGCTTCCGCCTGGGGCGGCGGCCCGCCGGTGCCGAATGCCTGGGACGCGGTCATGGGATGCGGCCGCTAGCAATAGGTGGGCCGCCCGCGGAAGTTAGGACGCCGTGCGCAGGACGATGAACACTGCGCGCGCAGGTCTTCGTCGGCGACCGAAATCTTTGCGCGGGCGCGTTCGCCATCTCACGCGGCCGCTCGTGATCGCTTTATCTCCGCATCGCCAGCCGCCGAGCGCGCCCACAGCCGAACGGGAACTCGCTGGCCCTGCTCGGGCTGGAAGATCACTCGGTACACGGCGACGCCCCTTGGTCTCCGGCCGGTACAAGTCCGTCGAAGACGAATCGCAGGTCGGGCACGCGCTTCATCTCGACGGCCTCCGCAAGCCGAGCCCGGAAAAACGGCGTCGAGCGTTCGAGTGCCCGTTGAGCAGTCCGCGGCTGGGCAGCCGAAACATCGCTCAGGACGAAGTGGACCTTCGCGTGCCGGTAGTCGACGGACAACACGACGGCGACCACTCGGACGTCCACGAGCGCGGGGTCAGAAACATCATCGCGCAGCAGTGCGCGAAGCTCCTCCAGAACTAGACTCTGCACACGCAGGTGCCGATGGCCGGCACCCTCGTCATCTCGTCTCATGACACACAGCTCCGCGGCGGCAGCGATGCCGCAAAGGGAAACCTCACGCTCCGCTCGCGTGCGGCAGCGTGCCCGGCCGTGGGAGGACGAGGCGCTAGGCGCTTCGAGCGGAGGAGACCAGGGAACCGTGCTTCGCCATGAGGTTCATGGCGTGCCTCCTCGCTGCGCGAACTGCAGCGCATACAAGCTGAGGCCCAAGGGGAGCCCTGTCAAGCGAGGCAAAACCGTCGGTCGCGCGTCCGTTCGAGGCCGACGGTCGATCCCGTCGGCGAATTCCTTCACCTTCCCCTGGATCGATGCTGTCATGGGTAGCCATGAGCAGGGAAAGCCTCCATCTGGCGATCGGAATCATCCTCTCGACGGCGGCGTGCTCGGGATCTTCGTCGCCTCCACCGGTCGACTTGAACGACTTCACCGGTGCTGCCTGGACCTTCACTGACACCGTTACCGAGTCCTGCGATGCAGGAACCGGCCTGCAAAACGGGTCTTCCACGGTCACCTTGGTGGCTTCTGGGTCGTCCGGGCTGACGTATACATCTGCGAACGGTTGCGCCTTCGACTTCACTGTCTCCGGCGATACGGCGACGCTCTCGAACGGACCGGTGACGTGCAGCGGCACGTCGGGGAGCCTTACAGCCGTGACCTCGTTCACGAGCTTTACGCTCTCTACCTCCGATGGAGCGCACATGACGGGAATGGCCGGCGGCACCGTGACCGTCGGCGGAATCGAATGCCCATTCAGCGCGACGGTTTCGGGGACGCGCTAGCAGACTTTCCGCGCACCCCCGCCCGATGCCCATAAAAGATGGCTTGCGGAGGAGCCGCCCGGGAGCGCGTTCTTGAGACCCGCCGGTGTGGTGGTCGGACTCGTGCTCTTCGCGGTTGCGTGTCCTCCTCACGCGCCGGCCGAACGGGCGACCCGGCTGGGCGAGTGGTCGCCGCCGCCGCTCGTCGTCAGCGATGCAATCCATGCGAGCGGCGGGAGCGCCGTGCAAGACGGGTCGGATGCAGGCGCCCCCGCGGACGCCGGCGAGCGCTTGCCGCTCGGCGGGTTTCCCGAGCAACTCGAGCTGCTCGATGGCAAGGACAAGGTCGGCGTCGTCTCCGTGCCCCTCGGCGCGCGCGAACCGCGGCCGATCATGATCGCGCTCCACGGCGGAAGCGAGAAACCCGAGCGCACGTGTCCCGCGTGGCGCGCCATCACCGAGGCGTACCCCTTCGTGATCTGCCCGCGCGGCTGGGGCGGCAACGAGTCGCGGCTGGGATGGCAAAACGCTTCCGATACGGACCAACGCATCGCTCGCGCCGTCGCTGCAACGAAGAAGACCTTCGGCTCGTGGGTCGAGGACACGCGATCCTTGGTGCTCGCCGGCTTCTCGATGGGTGCCAACCAGGTCGCGCTCGTCGCGCGGCGCGATCCACAGACCTACCGCCGGATCGTGGTCGGCGATTCAGCCCACAATCCACGAGCCGCGCTCGAGTTCGCGGGCGAATGGGTCGCCGGCGGCGGCGAGCGTGCTCTTTTCCTCTGCACGACGAGCGGCTGCGAGCCCTCGATGCGAGCTGCCGCCCGAAAGGTGGCGCGGGAGAGAGCAGACGCGCGACTCAACATCGCGCCGACGCAGGTGCACGCCCTCTCGGAGCGCGCGGTGCAGTCGATGCGACGCGACTGGGCATGGCTGGTCGAGGGCGCAGAGGGATGGGAGAGGTACGCGCCACCGAGCGAGACGCTCCCCGGCAAGACCGAGGAGTTCGACCCGTAGGTGGACGACCAGCCGCCCGCGCTCGAGTAGCCCGCACGCGCACACGGACTGGCGACGTCGTGCGTCAGCTTCAGTGAAGCACGCTCCCGATCGACTGACGTCGCAGAATGACTCAATCCCAGAGAACCGGGACCTTGTAGGCGGCGAGTGCGCCGTCGCGCGAAAGGATCACGAGATCCTCTACGCTCGCCTGAGCCACGAGCATCCGGTCGAATGGATCGCGATGCAGCGGGGGGAGATGTCGCAGCGCCTCGGCGTGATCCAAACGCACGGGAAGCTCACGGAAGTCGTAGTCGGTGATTGCGTCGGCCACCGACGTGCGCGCGACCATTTTTCCGAGGCTCGCTTTGATTGCAATCTCCCATGCGCTCACGGCGCTCACCAGCACCTCGTCGGCTCGCTGGATGCGTCGCACGACGGCCGGCGGCAGTCTACCGTCGTCCCACCACACGAAGGTGTGGGTATCGAGCAGGAGTTTCATCGCGAGCCCTCGAAGAGGGCGATGAGATCATCGGGCAATGGATCGTCGAAGCCTTTCTTGATGCGCAGCCGGCCCTTGCCCTTGCCCGGAATGCGCTTGCCCGAAGCTGTGGACTTCAGCCCGACGATCTTCGCGCGCGGCTTGCCCGCACGCGCGAGAATGACCTCTTCGCCGTTGGCAGCGCGCTCAATGAGCTCGGGGAGCCGCGCCTTGGCTTCGGCGACGTTCACGACCTTCGGTTTCATTGAATATCCTTAATGCGGATGACCAAGTTGGTCAACACCGGCACGGACGAATGCGCCACGGTGCCTTCTGGCGTGGGCCACGAAAGTCTCGTACGAAGGAACCCACTCGCCAGCGCGAAGCAAAGGGGACCACGCATGAAGCTCGAAGGAAACACGGTTCTCATCACGGGCGGGACCAGTGGAATCGGTCTCGAGCTCGCAAAACAGTTCTTGAAGCGCAGGAACACCGTCGTGATCACGGGGCGCGACGGCGAAAGGCTCGAGCGGGCCAAACAGCAGCTCCCCGGCGTCCACACCGTTCGCTGCGACGTGAGCGTGATCGCGGACATCGACTCGCTCTTCGCACGCATGAAGGACGAGTTTTCCGAACTGAACGTCCTCGTCAACAACGCGGGCGTGATGCGCACGCTCGATCTTCAGGACGAATCGCGGAACCTGGAAGACTTGACTCGCGAGATCGACGTCAACTTCAAGGGTCCCGTCTGGATGGTGCAGCGGTTTTTGCCACAGCTCAAAAGGATGTCGAGCGCGGCGATCGTCAACGTTTCTTCGGGGCTGGCCTTCGTGCCCCTGCCGAGCGCGCCCGTCTACTGCGCGACCAAGGCGGCAATGCACTCGTTCTCGCGCTCCCTCCGGGTCCAGCTGCGAAAAACCGCTGTGAGAGTCTTCGAACTTGCACCGCCTGCCACCGAGACCGAGCTATT
>Ga0187782_10000883_pt1 | contig 21271 bp, 23 predicted proteins | sample 0715_SJ02_MP15_2_FD_132454 | JGI IMG/M metagenome (GOLD analysis project Ga0187782, IMG submission 132454) | Tropical peat soil microbial communities from peatlands in Department of Meta, Colombia - 0715_SJ02_MP15_20_MG | ecosystem: Environmental > Terrestrial > Soil > Wetlands > Peat | place... | reverse complement strand
GGACGGCATCCCGCGTTCGTCGCGGACCGCTGCGCGCTGTGGGTGACCGTGCACTTCTACCCCGGCGAGACCGCCGCCGGCGTCACCGCGGAGATCGAGCGAACCATTCGCGCGGCCGCCGGCGCAGATCCGTGGCTGCGGGAGCATCCCCCGAGTTTTCAGTGGGGCGGGAGGTCCATGATCGAGGACCGCGGTGAAGTGTTTCCGGCGTTCGAGACGCCGGTTGGACACCCTGGCGTGGCGGCGTTGGCCACCGCCCACGCTGCGGTTCTCGGAGCACCACCTCGGCATCGGATGTCACCGTCCGTATGTGACGCCGGATGGATCTCCGCTCGGGGGATCCCGGCGGTCGTCTATGGCCCCGGTCACTGGGACCAAGCCCATTCGGTGGACGAATACGTGGCAACGTCGGAACTCCTAGCGTGTGCACGGGTCTATGCGCGCACGATCGCGACCTGGTGCGGAGCGGGCGAGGGAACACCGGCCGTATAAAGCAGATCGCGCCGCCGGCCAATCCCACGATCACCGTGCGCTACGGTCACGACCCGGGGCCGGAGATGTGGCGCGGCGGGTTGCGGGCCGGAGGGCGGCACCGCACACCCCGTGATTTCGGTGCGAGATTCTTGCGGCGGCGACAAACCGCGTGCAACCGCCCGATCCCTATTCTTCGATCGCGCCACCAATCCGGCGCAGGTGCTCGCGAAAGGTTGTTGCCGGATTGGAAGAGCGCCGGGAAAGGAAATCGGAGAACTGCAGTTGCGCGCGCAATGAAGTACCGTGGCGCATTTTCCCCGCCTGGGCATACTCGGCATCTCGAATTGAGCGAGCGACCGTCGCCACCTCTTCCGCACGAGCCGTCGGCACGAAGAGCACACCGTTTGAGTCGCCCATCGCGACATCGTCGGTTTCGACGGTCCAGGAGCCAACGCGAGCCGAGACCAATGCGGCGGCGTCCCGTGGATCGAGGCGGAGTGGCCCGGTTGGGCACCCGCCGAGGCTGAACAGCGGCATCCCTATCTCGACGAGTTCTGGCGTGTCCCGGTGCAGCCCCCAGACGACCATTCCCGCCAAGCCAGCGAGCTTCGTCTCCAGGACGATCAGATCTCCCACGCATGCTTCGTCTCGGCGGCCGGAGTTGTCGATGACCAGAACCTCGCCCGGTGCCGCGTGCTCCAAGGCTTCGAGGAAAATGTCCACGCTGCCGTAGTGTCGGGCGGGCCGAACTCTGCCGACAACCCGGTGGGACGGGCACAAGGGGCGAAGATCACACGGCGCACAGCGGACTTCCACTCCGCGTCGCAGGCAAGCGTCGGCGACGTGAGGCGTTGTCAGCCCTTGAAAGAGCGCGATTATTCCCGTCGCGTCCATCTTCTCCTCCTTCGCTCTGTCATGACGTTGGCATCGATCACCGGCAGGGAAGAGGACTCACGGATGAAGCCGCAAGCCTCTGCTTACCTTATCGACGTCCTGGCAACCCGCATAGAGCCCGAGGCCCACGAGGTCGAGCGCGTCCGTGGGAACGGTGGCCACGGCGCGACGATTGTCCGCGTCGTTCTTGGTGGCGAACAATGCTTGGGTATAGATTGACGGCGTCAGGCCGCAGTCGAGTGCGCGCCGGAGCGTGTCCGCGAGTTCCTCCCCGGACGCGACGAAAACTAGCGCCGGTTGACGAATGAGGGGGCCGTAGGTCCGGCCGGAGCCGTCGACGTACCGCTCTCCCGCCAGTTCGGGATGAGACCCGACGAGCCCCCCTGAGAGAAAGCACGCGACGTTGAGCTTCTGCCACGCCGGAAGATCCTCGCGCACGACGATGGCGATCTTCGTGTCATAACCCATGGTTGCAATTATGAGGAACGCGCCCGCGGTCGTCTTGAATGATCGTGCGGCTCATCCCCCAGGGACCGGATGCATTTCGCTCCGCCCCGGCACGACACGCCTACCCACCGGTACCCATCATGGGGGGTACCCCAGCACGTCACCTCCGGCGGGGCGGCGGTCACTGCCGGCGGCAGGCTTCAGCCGCACCGGAACGCCTGCGGTTCGCAAGCCCGCCGTCCCCCGGCGGGAGCATCATCCCGCACCGGCGAGCGCCGAGGACCCGCGAACGACGACGTGACGCCGCGCTACAGGGAACGCCCCTGCACGAAACCGAAGAAGAACGTCGCGAGCTGCCGGGGCGGCGACGGGGAGCCGTCCGCCCGCGCGGCTCGAACGCGACGGCGTCCGCGGACGCGGGAGGCGGCGATGAGAATGCAACGGACCGGCTGGATGTGGTTGGGAGCATTGTGCGTGGCGCTCGCGGTGCTCGGGGTCAGCGGAGGCCTTCCAAGCGGGAGCCTGCAGGCTCAGAATGCGCGTGGGACGCTTGTGTACGGGCTGGGCGGCGAGCCGAAGCTGTTGGACACGGGCGACAGCTCGGACAACAATGCGTCGATCGTCCAGGCACAGATCTACAACAGTCTCGTCGGGTACAAGCCCGGTACCCTCGATCTCGTGCCCGACCTGGCCGTGTCATGGGTGCCGTCCGAGAATTACACGGTGTGGACGTTTCAGTTGCGCCGCGGCTTGAGGTTCCAGGACGGCACCCCGTTCAACGCCGACGCGGTCAAGTTCAACGTGGAGCGGTGGTGGGATCTCCAGTCTCCGTACAGCTTCGCAAACGCCGGGCGCACACACGTTACGTGGCGCGTCAACATGGGAGGGTTCAAGGGGCAGCCGTCGTCGGTGCTCAAGGACGTGGTGGTCACCGGGCCGTACACGATACGATTCATCACGCAGAGCCCGTTTCCCAATCTGCCCGGCGTGCTTGCAGGGGACGGACATTTCGGTATCGCCAGCCCGACGGCCGTCCAAGCCGACGGTCCAAAGTACGGCAGTCCGTCGGCGCTCCCGGTCGGCACCGGGCCGTTCATTGCGAAATCGTGGACCCCCGGCGATCGCATCGTTCTGGTCAAGAATCCCGGCTATTGGAAGCGCGGCCTGCCCAAGTCGGATGGGCTCGTGATCAAGTTCATCAGCGATCCGGCGGCTCAGCTCGCGGACGTGCAGGCCGGCACCGTCGACTTCACGGCAGACCTGTTGCCGGAGCAGCTAAAGATCATTCAGGCTGACCCGCAGCTGCGCCCGGTGTTCGCGCCCACGACGAACGTCGGGTTCCTGAATCTGAACCCAGCCTACGCTCCGCTGTCGAAGCCGGAGGTGCGCCGGGCGGTCGCGACGGCGATCGACCAACAGGGGATCGTGGACGCGTTCTTCGGCCGGCAACTTGCAGTCACCAACGGGCATTTCACGCCACCGGTCATGAGCTGGGCCTGGTCCCCTAAAGTGACGAGCTACCCGTATGACCCTGCGAAGGCAAAGCAGATGCTGGCCGAAGCGGGGTATCCGAACGGGTTCGATCTCGACCTCTGGTACATGCCGGTGCCACGTCCATACTTCCCGACGCCGAGGCAGGTCGCCGAGGCCATCGGGGCCAACCTCTCTGCGATCGGCCTTCGCGTACATCTGAAGACCGAGGACTGGGCCGCCTACCTCGCCGACGGAGAGAAGGGGCAGTTTCAGGCCGCGCTGTACGGCACGGTCGAGTCCCTCGATCCCGGATACGCGTACTTCGTACGGTTCACGCCAGGCTCAACCCACGATCTCGGCGGCTGGACGGACCCCAAGGTGCTCCAACTGCTCAACGAGGCCCAGCAGACGGGTGATCGAGCGGTCTTGACACGCGACTATTCGCAGATCGACGAGATCGTGTTCGGCGACGCGGTTCGCATCCCGTTGGTGCACACGAAGCTCCTCGCGGCGGCGCATCGAGGCCTTGTGGGTTGGGTGCCGAGCCCATTCGGCAGCGAGTCCTTCGAGGACATCAGCAAGGCGACGCCCTGACCGCCGCACACGTGGAGGCCGGGCGCCCGCGGTGACGGGCTACCTCGTCAAGCGCATCCTGGGCGTGGTGCCGGTGCTCTGCGGCGTCACGCTCCTCGTTTTCACCGCGCTGCACCTCATCCCCGGCGGTCCGGAGGTCGTCCTGCTCGGGGAGCAGGGGACGCCCGAGGAGGCCCAGGCGTTGCGCGCGCGGCTCGCGCTCGACCGCCCGCTCCCGGTGCAGTATCTGGCGTTTCTCGGACAGGTCGCTCGCGGTGACCTCGGTACCAGCATCATGAGCCGGCTGCCAGTCGCCGCGCAGATCGCGGCGCGGTGGCCGGCCAGCCTCGAACTGGTGGCGGCGGCGATCGCGCTTGCCGTTGGGGTCGGCGTGCCTGCCGGTATCGTGGCCGGTGTTCGCCGGAACAGCATCTGGGATTCGGCTGCGATGGCGGGCAGCCTGCTCGGGATCTCGATCCCGGTATTCTGGCTGGGGCTGCTCCTCGTCTACCTCTTCGCGGTGGATCTGCGCTGGTTGCCCCCGGGAGATCAAATCAGCACGGCGCTCGCGTCGACGCTTCGGCCGGTCACGGGCGTTTACTTGGTGGACGCCGCGGTTCGAGGAAACTGGCCGGCGGCCGCGGACGTCGCCGCCCACCTCGCGCTCCCGGCCGTAACGCTGGGCACGATCCCGCTCGCTGTCGTCGCCAGGATGACGCGGGGTGCCATGCTCGAAGCGCTCTCCCAGGACTACGTTCAAACGGCGCGGGCCAAAGGGCTGCGCGAGCGCACGGTCATCCTCCGCCATACGCTGAAGAACGCGCTCTTACCGGTGGTGACGGTGGTGGGCCTCCAGTTCGGGACGCTGCTGGGCGGAGCGATCCTCACGGAAACGGTGTTCTCCTGGCCGGGGCTCGGGTTATGGCTGTACCAGGGCATCCTCAACCGCGACTATCCGGTCGTCGAGGGCGGGGCCGTGGTCATCGCGCTGACGTTCGTGGCCATCAACCTCTTGGTGGACGTGTCGTATGCACTCCTGGATCCGCGGATTCAGTACGGGTGAGGATGTCGCGCAACTCGCTGCTGACCCGGTTTTTCCTCTCACTCTCCTCGAGGCTCGGGGTGGTGCTGGCGGGCGCGGTGGTGGTCGTCTCGCTCGTGGCCCCGCTCGTCCGACCGTACAATCCGAGCGTCGACGTGCACTTCGCGATCCGGCTGAGACCGCCGTCCGCGGCGCACCCGTTCGGGACGGACTCGCTGGGCCGGGATGTGCTCGTCCGCGTGCTGTACGGGCTTCGGGCCTCGCTCTCCATGGGTGTGGTGGCGGTGGCGATCGGGCTGACGCTTGGCGCGCTGCTCGGGCTGTCGGCGGGGTTCTTTCGAGCGTGGGTCGAGACGACCGTCGGGTGGTTCAGCGACACCTTGTTGTCGTTTCCGACGATCCTGCTCGCGATCGTCATCGTGTCGATCTCCGGTCCCGGCCTGGTGCACGCGATGATCGCAGTGGGGATCGTCCAGATTCCCGTCTACGCGCGTTTGGGGCGGAGCACCGTCCTGAGCCTGCGTGAACGCGAATTCGTGCAGGCCGCCCGCAGTCTGGGCGCCCGGTCCGGCCGGGTGCTATTCCGCCATATCTTGCCGAGCAGCCTGCCTCCGCTGATCGTGCAGGCCACGCTCTCCATCGGGATCGCGACGCTCGAGGCAGCGGGGCTCGGCTTCCTGGGTTTGGGGGCGCAGCCGCCCGCCCCCGAGCTCGGGGCGATGATCTCGGGTGCGTTCAAGGAGGGATACGCGCTCACCGCCCCATGGACGATGATCTTCCCCGGGGCATTCATCGTCGTCGTCGTGCTCGCCGCCAACCTGATCGGCGACGGGCTGCGCGACGCGCTCGATCCTCGAAGTCTCGCACGGCACTGACGACATGCGCGCAGGCGAGGGTCTCGGGAGCGTTCGTCTTCGGGTGCTACGGCGACAGACCGGACCGCGAGTACTCGTTTGTGGTCGACATCCTCGTTGCCGGCGACGTGGCGGGCCTGGTGCTCAGCACACCCGCCGCGACCGGTGCACGCGAGAGGGAACCACGGTGCCCAGAGGGTCGTGGGCGTTGCCGGTGGAAGCTCCGGGACGGGTACACGAGCGGAGACAGCTCAACAACAGAGGTCAAGCGGTGCCCCGATGAACGGGGACGTGGGACCGGCAACGGCGCTCCTCAGCGGACCGCTGCCGTCTGGCGCACCATGCGTACCGGACGCGTGGAGCCGCTCGCGCCGTCTTTGTGCCTCAGGCAGTAGACGGATACGATCTCTTCCCCATACAGAGGGGCCAGATCGGCTTCTGTGCCGCACTCGGGGCAGCGAAAGCCCACGGCAGTCGCGTCGTGGAGTTCGCGAGCCCGCTCGGCCTGCCGGCGAGTTCGGACGGCAGGGAGGGTCGTGGCGGCGCTGTCCATCTTGTTCATCCCAGGCTCCATCGTGCGCGAGGTTACGTTGCTATCATGGCCCCGGCGGGATTCTCGGTGCATCGGTTCAGGGCCCGATTCCCGCGGGACCGCCGCCCGATCATGATTGATGCATGGATGTTACCTGAGTCGCAGAACCAGCCTCTGGGCACCCGCTTGCGCGGGTGGTCGAATGCCCCCGTCGAAGATGTGGATAGGTCCCTCTTGGGGAGGAGTCCCGCATGACCGAGTTCACAATCCGGACGCGCCGTAAGACGGAACTCATCGACATCACTGCTCGGGTCCAGGAAGCGGTCCACCTCTCGGGACGGCCGGAAGCGATCTGCTGCGTTTACGTCCCCCACGTGTCCGCGGCCGTCGTCATCAATGAAAACGCCGATCCACAGGTCTGTGACGATCTGCTGGATGCTCTGGCGAAACTCTTCCCGGATGGTGTCTGGCGCCACGACCGAGTCGACGGGAACGCGGCCGCGCACTTGAAATCAGCGGCGATCGGGGCCGGTCAAGTCATTCCCGTGGCCGAAGGGCGGTTGGCGCTGGGGCGGTGGCAGGCCATCATGCTCGCGGAGTTCGACGGTCCGCGAGAGCGCCGCGTGATCGTGTCCGTCCGGTGATCCTCGGCGAACCGCCGGAGACCAGGTCCGGCCAGGCGGCCGCGCCGCTCTGCGAGCCGGCGTTGCCGGCAACGTGCTGTCACGGCCGGATGGCCACCCCGGATTCGCGGCGGCTCAATACGGCGATCGCGTGCGTGGAGTCGGGTGCGCCGTGGGCCCAGGAGAGGCTGGCGATGAGTGCCGGGCGAGGACCGGCCTGCCGGTCCCGCGATCGTCCACGCCCCGGGCTCTTCAATCCGCAATCGGTGTTGTTCCGCCACACTACTTGCTGGAGGTGTCTGGCATGCACAGCTTTCTCGTGCACCGCAAAGGAGACCACGTCGGCGTTGCGGTGGAGGACGTGAGCCGCGGAGGAAAGATCTCCGGCGTCAACATGGACGACGATACGGTGACCCCCACCCTCGTGGCGCGCGACGACGTCCCGCTCGGCCACAAGGTCGCGCTGCGCGACATCGACGAGGGAGCCGACGTCATCGAGTACGGGGTGCGGATCGGTCTGGCGCGCACTCGTATCTTGACCGGAGCGCACGTGCACACCCACAACTTGAAGAGCGCGAGGTGGTGAGACGATGGAGTTGTATGGGTACCGTCGGCCGAACGGGCGCGTCGGGGTTCGCAACCATGTTGTGGTCTTGCCGGTGGACGATCTGTCAAACGCGGCGGCGGAGGGCGTGGCCCGTCTCGTCCCAGCGCTGCTCCCGCTGCCCCATCCGTACGGCCGCCTTCAGTTCGGCGCGGACCTCGAGCTGCACTTCCGAACGCTGATCGGCACGGGTGCGAACCCGAACGTCGCGGCGGCGGTGGTGATCGGGATCGAGCCGAACTGGACGCGGCGCGTCGCCGATGGGATTGCGGCGAGCGGGAAGCCGGTCGCCCAGTTCTCGATCGAGGGGCACGGGGACCTGGCCACGATTCAGCAGGCGGCGCGCGCCGCCCAGCGCTTCGTTCAGGACGCCTCCGAACTGCGGCGCGAGCCGGTGGAGCTCAAAGACGTGGTCGTCAGCATCAAGTGCGGTGAGTCAGACACGACGACCGGGCTCGCCTCGTGTCCCACGGTGGCGCAGGTCGTCGACCGCGTGATCGACGCCGGAGGGACCGTCCTCTTCGGCGAGACGACCGAGCTGACGGGGGGAGAGGACCTGATTGCCCGGCGCTGCGCGACCCCCGAAGTGCGCCGCAAGTTCCAGGCCGCGTTCGACGCCTATGCCGCGGTGGTCGCCGCGCACGGCGCCGATCTTTTCGGTTCCCAGCCGACGCAGGGCAACATCGCCGGGGGGCTCTCCACGATCGAGGAGAAGGCGCTCGGCAACATCGAGAAGACCGGCACGAAGTCGGTGGTCGACGCGCTGGCGCCCGCCGAGGCGCCGACGCAGCGCGGGCTGAATTTCATGGACAGTTCCTCGGCGGCGGCCGAGTTCATTACGTTGATGTGCGCGGCCGGAGCGGTGGTGCACCTCTTCCCAACCGGCCAGGGCAACATCGTTGGCCACCCCGTGGAGCCGGTGATCAAGCTGACCGGCAATCCGAAGACGGCGGCGTCGATGGCGGAGCACATCGATTTGGACGTGAGCCGGCTGCTGAAGCGTGAGATGAACCTGCGCGAGGCGGGTGACCGCCTGATGGAGGTGCTGTCGCGCACGATCAACGGTCGCTTCACCTGCGCCGAGAGCTTGGGCCATCGGGAGTTCGTGCTCACGCGACTGTACCAGAGCGCCTGACGATGAGTGTGATGCCTGGCCGCCGGGGGTGACGACGCGAGCGGAATGTACGGAGGTTGAGGCACCGGCCTCGCGGACGCTCCGAGGCGATGACATCGGGCGTGATGGCGCAAACGGGAGGGGAGCCGGAAGGATCCGGCACACCGTGCGGTTGTGGCATGCGACGTGCCGGCACACGGCTCCCACTTTCGTTGGGGTTGATGGTCGACGCGAGGATCGCCGTCGATATCGCGTCGTGGGACGCGAAAGGGCAGGCGCTCGATGCACCGATGTCGTACGGCTCCGAAGGGAGGGTGGCACCGGTCCCCCAGATGCGAGGCGAGTTCGTACGTTGCATCATGGAGAGCCTCGCCTTGCGATACTGCTGGGTGCTCGACCGGCTGGACAGAATCCTCGGCCGGCCGACCTCGGTCGTCCACATGGTCGGCGGCGGGGCCCGCAACGAGCCGCTTTGTCAACTGACCTCCGACGCGCGCGACGTTCGAGTGGCGGCCCGACGGTCCGCCTCGCCGGTCATCGACGAACCGCGTGACCAGGCGCGATGGACCGACGCGGTTGAACGGTTCGGGCGCCTCGTCGCCCGGCAGAAGGGACAGCCACGATACCCGGCGGCCCCAGGCTCCCGAGGCACCTCGTATCGCGGAGAAGGCACGGGCGCAACTGGGCACGGCCGATCTGAGGTCCTCGCACCAGCCCTCGCGGCGCGCGTCCGCAGGCAAACTGCAATTTCGGACGCTTTGAAACCGGCAGAAACCCCTCTGGCCGTGTTTATGCCTGCGGCCTGAGCCGGCACGCGTGGACCAAGATCGCCCTGGACGAAACCGCCGGGAGTTACCGCGATCCGGGATGGCACAGGAGAGCACCGGAGCCGGATCGAACCGGTTGAAATCATGCAGTCTGAGACATACATCCGGGCAGCGCGCGGGACGAGGGCCGTGGCCGACGGCATGTTGTTGCAATGACGATCGATGAGTTCTGGCGGATCGTCGTTCGCAACGGGCGGCTCGGTGCCGCCGTTCTGGGCGTCTGCACGCTGGCCGGGATCATCGCCGGGATCGTGGCCCGTCCTGCCTACGAGTCGACCGCCGTCTTCCAGGTGGAGCAGCTCGCCGACATCGGTGGTTCGGTGTCGTGGGACACGCCCCATTCCGTACGACCGCGCCTCAATGTCGATGTGTTGGAGAAGTGGCTGGGGCAGGCCGACGTGCTCGATCGCGTCATCGCGCTTGCGGGCGCGTCGGGACGCGCAACCCCCGCGGGACTTCACGGCAGTCTGCTCGTCGTACCGGCGGGCGACGTCGGGCTGTACGAAGTGAACGCGCGGAACGAGTCTCCCGAACTCGCCCGGCGTATCGCCGACGCCGCCGCGACGGTAATCGCCGAGCGGGCCGCGCACTTTGTCGCGCTGGAGCAGGACACGACCCTGAACCGACTCCGCCAGGTTCTCGCCGAGACGCGGGCCCTGCTCGTCGGCCCCGCCGCGACCGGGGCGTCGCCGGCCGACGGTGCCGCTCCTCCGCAGATACGCCGCCAGGCGGCGCTCGACGCCGCCCGGACGCTGGAGCAGCAGATCATCCTGCTCGAGGTCAATCAACGGGGATCTCCCCCGAAGGCCACGATCGTTCAGCACGCCGGGCTCCCGGTGACTCCCGTGACTCCGAGCCGCCTTCTGTATGTATGGTTCGGCCTGACCTCCGGGGTCGTGCTGGCGATCACGGCGGTGCTGATCCGCGACGCGCTCGGTCGCGTCGAGGTGCGGTGACAGCAATCGAGCGATCCCGGTCGTGGAGCGCGGCGCTTGCGTCGGGAGCCGGGGCGTGCGTCGTCATCGCCATTCTCCTCTGGGGCTGTATCACGCCTGCGCGGGGCTTCCTTGCCCTTGGGATCGCTGTCGTCGTGGCGCTGCTCTGGATCCCGCTCCTGGTCGCGTCGGCACGCGGGTGGATCGATCCGTTCGAGCCCGCGGTGCTGGTCAGCTTCTTCTATGCCGTGGGATTTCCGGTCGGGACGGTGATGGCGCTGCGTGTGGGGATCGAGTTCGATCCGGCGGCGTCGCTTGCATGGTTTCCAGCGGCCCTCGGTGTGGCCGCCGTGGGCCTCGGGGCGTGGTTCCTTGGCTACTACGCCGGCCCGGGCGCGGGTCTCGCGCGCGTTCTTCCACCGGTCCCGTCCGAGTGGAACGGATCGCGGGTGACGGCCGCTGTGGCCGGCCTCGCCCTCGTGGGGTGGGCCGCTCAGATCCTCTTTCTGGTCAAGGGGGGGTACCTCCACACATTTCGCACGCAGATCACGACTCAGTGGTCGACCACGGCGGAGTGGATCGCTGGATTCGCCCTCGTCGCTCTGGTACTCGCCGCGGCGAGGCACTACGAACTCGTTCGCGCCGGCCGTCGGTCACGAATCTGGCAGACCGTGTTTCTGGCCCTGCTGGCCGCCCAGCTCGCGTATGCACTGCCCAGCGGCTGGCGCCAGCCGGCGCTCGCCGCTCTGCTGGTGCCGCTCGTAGTGGCGCACTACGTGCTCGGCCACATCCGGTGGAAGCTTGTCGTGGCAGCCGGTCTCGTCGTGGTGTTCTTCATCTTCCCCGTCCTGAACGTGTATCGGACCGCGTTGTCCCGCGAGGCCGATACGAATCTACTGCATCCGTCAAGGGCGTCCATCGGGGCGTTGTGGCACGCAGCGGCGGAGGCCCGGACCACTGTAGCCGGCCTCGGCGCCGCCCACTTCGTGTCGCTCTCGGTTCGGACGTTTGTGGAGCGGTTGAACATGGTGCAGATCATCGCCGCGATCGTTCGGCGGACGCCGTCGGAATGGCCGTTTGAATGGGGCCGGACGTTCGAGCCCCTGTGGACGTCACTCGCGCCCCCCCGGTTCCTCATCCGGAAGCCGGCCGCGAGCGTCGGCGGGGTGGCGTTTGCACACCAATACCACTTGATTCATCCGGGGGATACTCTGACGTCGGTGGCTCCGACCCGTCTCGGCGAGTTGTATCTCGATTTCTGGCTGCCTGGAGTCGTCATCGGAATGTGGCTCGAGGGCGTCCTCGCGCGATTCGTATACGCCTACCTGGTTGCGGCGCAGCCGAGATCACCGGTCGGGGTGGTCCTGTACACCATGTTCGCTCTGACCTTCGTGGAGTTCACCGCGTTCGCGGACTATGCCCTTATGCTGAAGCAATGCGCGGTGGTCCTGCTGCTCCTGATCTGGATGGCGTCCCCCGGTCGAGAACGGGGGGTGGACGGCGTCCCCGGCGCCACGGCATTGCGTGCTGGTGAGTAGCCCTCAAGGCTCGGTCGGGTCGCTGTGGTCGGTGCCGATGCTGCGCCACGCCGTTCGCTGCCAGTTGTCCCGGACGCCGTCCTCGGCCAGCCACGCGGGGAGACGAACGAGGAGGTTGGCTGCCAGCGCGTTCACATAAGGTTCGTACATTCCGCGCAGCTCCCGCATTCGTGCGCCTGACTCCTCATGCTCCCGGATCACCCACCCGGCCGCGCGCAACTGCGCCCATAGGCGCTCCCGGTCCGACGGCGTGAGCCGGTCGCGGCGAGGATATCGGGGCGGCGTGCTGAGGACCTGGCACAGGTCAACGACGGCGTGGCGTGCCATCGCGAAGGTCAGGGAAGCTGTCCTGACCGGCGCACGATCCACACTGGAGATGATCACAGCGCAGGAGTCGAGCACGGTCGTGAGCGCCGCGAGCCACGACTGGTTGTCGTGCTGGGACCGGAAGTAGCCGAGGATCGGATACGAGATCATCGTCTCGAGCAGCTCCGCCGACCAGATCTCCCATTCCTGGAGGAACGGGGAAAGCAGTGTCTCCTGACCGTCCCGGCCGAGCCGGCGCAGCAGTTCGCCCGCAGTCGGCGGGGATCCCGCCCACGCGTCCAGCAGCGAAATCCGCACCTCCCGCCGCGAGAACGCCTGGTACAGAACCGGCAGATACGAGATGACCATCGCCAGAAACCCAAAGCCTAGCCCGGATTCGAGGACGGTGATGAAGCGGGCGGCACCCGAGCGCGGCGTAACGTCGCCGAGACCCAACGTGAAGAATGTCGTGCCGCTCATGTACAGATCTGTGCCGAACCGCACGGTGCCCTCGGGCGCAACCAGCCGGGATCCCAACGCCATTTGCAGCAGCGCGAACCCTGCAATCAGACTGACCGCCCACGTGCCCAGCAGTACGATGACGGAGAGTGGGCCGAAGTAACTGAGGAAGGCTTCGCGGCGGGGACCGCGGCGGATCACACGGGCGATGGCGCGCCAGAGCTTCCACCCGGTGAACATAATGATGCGGGTGAGGCGGACCCGCCGCGTCACCCGGCGCGGCAGAACGATCGTTTCGAACGCGTCCCACAAGACGATCAGAATGACCAGGACGCTGACGAGGCAGGCCACGGGCGCCATCCAGTTGCCTCCCTGAGTTGCTTCTCCCGCGCGGATCAGTTCACGGACGTCGTCGAGCCGCGCCCGGCAACGAGACGCTGCCGTGCCGGCGGCGGTTAAGCGCGCGGTGCGCGGTGCGCGCCCCTGTCTCGGGAGGATGGCGTGCCGCGGATATCGACCGGACGGTCTGCCGCCAGATGCCGGCGCGCCCAGCGGTCGATCGCCTGGACGACGGCGTCGAGTTCGACACCCCTCGACGTCAGCTCGTAGCTCGTCTTCGGAGGCATGATGGAATGCACGGTTTTGCGCACGATGCCAAGCGACTCCAGTTCCTCGAGGCGGTGGGCGAGCGTCGTCGTGTTGCATCCTCCGATCGCCCGGCTCAAGTCGTTGAACCCCCGCGGCCCCTCCAGCAGGGCGCGCACGATGTGGAGCACCCATTTCTCCTGAAGGAGATTGATCGCCCGAGACGCCGGGCAGAAGACCTCACCGCCGCGTTCCATCTCTGTGAAGAATAGCACAGCCAGTCACGACAATCAAGTACTTGACTATATGTGGTACTCTAGTATACGATGTGATGAGCCAAATGACTTCCGGCCATCGCGCCGGACCCATCAGGAGGGACACGATGCCGTGGACCATTGACCCAAGCCATTCCCATCTCGACTTTGCCATCAAGCACATGGGGATTTCCACCGTTCGAGGCCGGTTCAAGAAGTTCAACGCCGAGATCGACGAGGCGAACCAGACGCTGCGGACTCTCAGCATCACCATGGAGACGGCGAGCATCGACACCGGTGAGCCGCAGCGGGATCAACATCTGCGTTCGGCCGACTTTCTGGAGACCGAGAAGTACCCCGAGATTCGGTTTCAGAGCACGGCCATCACGGCGCGCGGCAAGGGACAATACGTGGTGACCGGCGACCTGACGATCCGCGACCAGACGCATCCGGCCAGGTTCGAGGTGGAAGTGAGCGATCCCGTGAAGGATCCCTGGGGCAACACGCGCGCCGCCGCGACCGGCAAGGGAAAGCTCAACCGCAAGGAGTGGGGATTGACCTGGAACAAGGCTCTGGAATTCGGCGGATGGCTTGTCGGCGAGGACGTGCAGTTCTCGTTCGATGTCGAGGCGGTGGTCGCTTCTCCCGCGGTGCGGTAACGACAGGCACTGCGGCGTCACCCGCGGCCCGGTGCGGGCGGCGGAATGGGATCCGGGGGCCACTCCTCGCCGCCTCACGCGCCCAATCACCGAGGATGCTGCGCGCGGTATTCTTTGGAGGGAACATCGGTCGTCGCCGGTGAACGTGGACCGAAGACCGCGAGAGGAGGAATCCACCCGTGAAAGCCATCGTGTTGCGTACCATTGGTGAGCCCGAAACGCTCCGATTGGAGGACGTCCCCGACCCGGTCCCGACGGCGGGACAGGTCGTGGTGCGGCTTCGAGCCGCCGCGTTGAACCACCGCGATCTCTTCATCTGTCGGGGACAGTACGCCGGGATCCGTTTTCCGACGATCCTTGGATCCGACGGCGTGGGTGAGATCGCCGGGGTGGGGCCGGGCGTCACCGGAGTGCGGCCCGGTGATGCGGTCATCATCAATCCCAGCCTGGACTGGGGCGACGACCTGCGCATCGAGGGGAGCGAGTTCCGCATCCTCGGTCTGCCCGACAACGGCACGTTCGCCGAGATGGTCGCGGTGCCCGCGGAGAACGTGTCGCCATGCCCGCAGGGCCTCTCCGCGGAGGAGGCTGCCGCGCTTCCCCTCGCGGGCATGACCGCGTATAGGGCGGTGGCGACGCGGGGCCGCGTGCAAAGGGGCGAGACCGTGCTCGTCACGGGGATTGGCGGCGGGGTCGCCACGTTCGCGCTCTTGATCGCCCGGCACGCCGGTGCCAGGGTCCTCGTCACCTCTGGCAGCGATGCCAAGCTCGAGCGTGCGCGGGCATTGGGCGCGGAGGGCGGCTTCAACTATCAAACATCCGACTGGGTCAAGGCGGCGAAAGCCGCCACCGGAGGCGCCGGGCCGGATCTGATTATTGACGGAGCCGGCGGCGCGGTGTTCGATCAGGCGATGGACGCCCTGCGCCCGGGAGGGCGTGTGGTGACGTATGGGGGGACGCTCGGTCCAGTGCCCGAGCTGGTGGTCAGGCGGGTGTTCTGGAAGCAGCTCGACATCCATGGGACGAAGATGGGTTCTCCCGAAGACTTCCGGGGCATGCTGGCGCTCTTCGGCGAAAAGGGGCTCCGTCCCGTCGTGGACCGCGTATTCCCGCTCGCCGAAGCGGGGCAGGCGCTCGCCCACATGGCGCAGAGGTCTCAGTTCGGAAAGATCGCCCTGCGGATCGCGTAGCGCTGGTGGTCTCAGTAGAAGCTGTGCCTGGCGATGCGCCGGTCCTCGAGAATCTCGCGCGACTTCATTGCCGAGTACACCATGACGAACGGAAGCAGCACGCCGCCTGAGAGTGCGGTCAGCAGGAGCAGGACGATCGCGTGGAACCAGATGCCCTCGGCGATGAACCACACCGGACCGAGGAAGAACGCCCACCAGTTCCAACCGAGCTTCGGCGGGGTGGCGTGTCCCGTCACGTCCCGCGTCACGAACTCCGCCGGAGACACCCCGACCCGCAGCGGCTGGTAGTGGGACAACGCCTGTGTGAGCCAGATGAAAAAGACGAGCAGGCCGAATAAGATGAGAACAAAGACCGCGACCGCAGAAGCTTCCACGTATCCACCTCGCCGATGCGCGCGCCCCGCGGCCGTAGCCGCTCCAAGTAGTATTTCGCCGGGCTGCGGCGAATCCCCCTGTCGAGGGGTCGCCAAGGGCGCGGCCCGTGGCGACCCGGGCACCGGGGAGAGGTGAACCGATGGTTGGAGGAGCGTTTGCGGGGCGTGGGGTGCTCGTGACGGGGGCCGGTTCGGGCATCGGCCGCGGTATCGCAACAGCCTTTGTCCGCGAGGGCGCCACGGTCGCCGTCGTGGATGTCAACGGCCAGACGGCGGTCGAGACGGTCACGGCTCTCGCGGAGGAAGCGGGCAAGGCCGTTGCCATCGTCGGCGACGTCGGCGTGGCCCACGACGTGGATCGAATCGTGGCGGAAGCGATCCGTCAACTGGACCGGATTGAGATCCTGGTGAACGATGCCGGCGTGTACCCCAACTGCCCGCTGATCGAGATGCCCGAAGAGCAATGGGACCGCGTGGTCGACACGAACCTCAAGGGCACGTTTCTGATGTGTCGCGCGGTCGCGCGCCACATGGTCGAGCGGCACACCGCAGGGTACATCGTGAACATCGCCTCAAGTGCCTACAAGTCCGCGCGCCGGGGCGCGTCCCACTACTGCGCCAGCAAGGCCGGGATTGTGATGCTCAGCAAGGTGCTGGCGCAGGAACTGGCGGAGCACCAGATTCACGTGAACGTGGTCTCCCCGGGGCTCATCGATGTCGGGCGGCGGGGTGACGTGAACCCGACCTACAAACAGACGCTCCTAGGGAACATTCCGTGGGGGCGGATGGGCGAGCCGCTGGAGGTCGCCCAGGCGGTGCTCTTCTTGTCGTCTCCGGGAGCCTCATACGTCACCGGGACCGTAATCGACGTCGACGGCGGATCGAACGCGGGAAGGTTCTTTCTCCCCTACAGCCGCGGATGACCACCGACCGCGCGAGCCGCGAGGCTTCGGGGAGGGATCACTCCACTTCGGAGGCCCGCGCACCCGGCCGCGCGGTGTTCGATCCGGCTGCGTTCCTTCCGCGGGACTGGTACGAAGCGATGCTCGACCTCAGGCTCCGCGAGCCGGAGGCGGCGCAGGCGGAGGCAGAGGAGCGGGGTCGACGCGCCGTCATCGCGCCCGACGGGCGCCTCCTGGTGCTTGCCGCCGATCACCCGGCACGTATGGTGACCCGGGCCGGCGTCAACCCGGTCGCCATGGGAGATCGGTGGATGCTGCTCAGCCGCGTGCTGCGTGTTCTGACGGCGCCTGGTGTGGACGGGCTGATGGCGACGCCCGACGTGGTCGAGGAAGTGCTGTTGCTGAGCCACCTTGCGCGGCGCCGGTCCGGACGCGGCTGGCTCGACGACAAGCTGATTCTCGGGTGCATGAACCGCGGCGGGCTCTCCGGGACCGTGTTCGAGATCGACGACCGCATGACCGCGTTCACGGTGGACGGAATGGTGCGCCTCCGCTGCGACGGCGCCAAGCTCATGGTGCGGATCGATCCCTTGGATCCCGTTACGCCTGCGATCCTCGAGACATGCGCCCGGGCGATCGACGCGTGTCACACGGCGGGACTCACCGTCTTTCTGGAGGCCTTTCTCGTGGATCGCTCGCCCGCCGGACCGCGCCCGCGCACCGACGCGGAGAGCCTGATCCGTGCGACCGGCGTAGCGGCGGGGCTCGGCACGTCCGCTGCCCGCACGTGGCTCAAGCTCCCGTACGGGCATGGCTACGATCGCGTGGCAGCGGCGACAACGCTCCCGATCCTGATGTTGGGCGGCGAGGTGCGGGAGGATCCCGCGGTGATCCTGGGTGAATTCGCCGCCGGCATGGCCGCGGGTCCGACAGTTCGGGGTGCGCTCGTTGGCCGGAACATCTCGTTCGCGCCGAACGAAGATCCTCGCGCGCTGGCCGTGGCGATCGCCGCGGTCGTGCACCGCGGCGCCTCGGGAGAAGCGGCCCGGGAGATGATCGCAGGCGGGCGTGGGCTCGATCTGGACACCGTTTCACGGCTCGGTGGAGCCCCTGCATGATTCGGATCGGCGTCACGATCGAAGGCCAGGAGAGGGTCACGGGGGATCGGTGGCCGCGGATCGCCGAGACCGCTGCGGCGCCCGTGAGCGATCATGCCGGCGGTAGGAACGCGACCCGACGGGAGCGCTGTGGTCAGTTGACAGGTGCTTTGATGCCCCACTACAATCACCCAGGAGAAACGGTGCGGGGAGGTACCCAAGCGGCCAAAGGGGGCTGACTGTAGATCAGCTGGCGGAATGCCTTCGGAGGTTCGAATCCTTCCCTCCCCACCACGCTCTGTTTTGCACCACTCTGCACGGCCGGCAGTCGTCGGCTATTCAGGATGTTACCGAGAGTCTCCTGAGGTGGCGCCGATGCTTGTCTCCGAAGACGAGGTCCTGGAATTGGTCGCATTCTTGGTTACCGCTGCCCGGTGCCTGATGGATGAACCAGTGGATTATGGGCCGATGCGCCTACTCAGCGGTGCGGAGCGCCTATGCATGCAAGCGGCACCGCGGGTCGAAGACGCTCAAACGCGCGCCCTTCTCGAGCAGCTAGCCAGGAACATCCCCCCACATCTAGGGCGGCGCAACGGCGATCCCGACGGTTATCTCCGGTTCGTGGATGAAAGCTGCCGCATGATCGCGAGCGAACTGCTGCGGCGTGCCGAGCGGAGGAGATGATCACATTGCCGGACTGCTTGGAGTGCATCAAGACTCGGCGCGTCACCCGGTATTTCTCTGACGCGGCCGTGCCGCAAGAGGTGTTCGTCAAGATCCTCGAAGCAGGCCGCTGGGCTCCGATTGCCGGTAACCGGAGGATACAGCACTTTCTTGCGGTACAGAACCGCGAGACGATCACTTTGATACGCGCGGTTTCTCCCGGAATGTTCGGCCATCCCGCTGCGCTCGCCATTATCTGCATTGACTGGGCGAAGCTCGAATCACTCGGGTGCAAACGGCACAACCATGGTGTTTACATCGACGTCGGAACGGCCGCAGAAAACATGATGCTCGCCGGACATGCCCTCGGTCTTGGGACTGGACCTGTGACTTCCTTTAGCACCGCGGCCGTGAGCACTATTCTGGGACTCCCTGAGTGGCTGACCCCTGCAATGATCGTGTGCATCGGCTATCCGGCAAAAGCGCAGCCTATGGGGCGAAACGTGCCGGCAAAGCCCACACTGCTGAAAGATCTCGTGTCCTGGGAGCAATTCGTTGGAACTGTCTCGAAAGAGACCGCTTGAGGAAGATGGTTCTGTCGGCAGGCCGGGGACGAGCCCCGCGGCGGCTGGATTTGTGTCTTTTCATCTCCTGCCACGCCCGTCGAGCGGCGCCTGCGCAATGAAAGATTCCTAGTCCTACGGCTTCACGCTCCATTTCTTGATGCATGTGTTCGATCCCGGATGGCAATCGTGTCAATCGTCTAGCGAACATTCTGCCAGGACGTGGCGAGACCCGAGAGGGGTTGCCAAGCGGTGAGCGGCCCGATCGAATCGACTTTCGTCGCCCTCGGACTTGAGGTTCAGGGGTACCCTGACGTCGTCACGCTTGCTGGCATCGTTGTCAGCGTCCTGATGATCTTCGCCGGGATTGTGCCCTGGATCCCTTGGCTCAACGGGTGTTCGCTCGCCGCGAAGCTGGCCACCGCATGGGCGGCGCGTCTCGCGTGCGCCCTGGCGTTGTGGAGAGAGCGGACCATCGCGGGAATCGGACTGGGAGTCCGCGCACTTCTTTTGGCGAGCGCTGTCTCAACCGCCGAGCCTGGTCTAGGACGGGCGGCCGGCGCTCGGGCTGCGTAGCATGCCGCCGCAAGATTGGCGTGGGCACCGTGCACGATCAGCGCCGATCAGGATCGTAAACTACGCTATCGATGGCGAGGGGCTGGGTCACGTCACTCGTCTCATAGCGATTGGCCGGTGGATCAGGCGCCTCGCAGCCGAGTCCGGCGTACGCGCTGAGATTTACTTCCTGACATCGAGCGAAGCCACTCACGTGCTCTACCAGGAGCGGTTCGTTTCGCTCAAGGTCGCGATGGCCGAGGTGGCGGAGGAGGGAGGTCTTGACCCGGGACTGTATCGACGGTTCGCAGGAACATGGCTCCGACGCGGGCTGGACCTCCTCAAGCCGGACCTGCTGATTGTCGACACCTTTCCGCGAGGAGTCTTTCACGAGTTTCCGAACGCGTGGCGAGCGTGCCGAACGAAGGCGTTCATCTATCGACCCACGAAACCGGCGTTCACGAGTCGGCTCGACTACCAGGCCGCCTTGCTAGGCTACGATGCGATTCTGGTGCCGGAGTTCGCTGGCCAGGCCACTGCGGAGGTCCCCCCGCCCGCCGCGGATCGGCTCCAATACATTGGTCCGGTGGTTGTACGGGAGCGACATGAGATTCTGACACGGCAAGAGGCCAGGCAGCAACTCGGAATCAGCGACGGACAGCTTGGGATCTACCTCTCCATGGGCGGTAGCGGCGACTCCACTCTCGAAGCGGTGATCCGCCCCATTGTCACGAGACTTGGCGACCTGGACGCTGTGCACATTGTCGTTGGAGCCGGTCCTCTGTACCGGGGAGCCCCTCTCGGCGGGGCGCATCTCACATGGCTGACCCGGAGCGGAATCTGCGAGTTGATGAATGCGTTCGACGTGGCCATTTCCGCGAGCGGATACAATTCGTTCGTCGAGCTCATGCACTTTGGCGTCCCGACGATCTTCTTGCCACGATGGTGCGAGGAAGACGATCAACACGCACGCGCGCAGCGGGCCGTCGCTGCTGGAGCCGCCGTGCGCCTGGATCCGGAGGATCTCGGGGGGATCGTGGATGCGGTCGAGAGGTGGCGTGATGTCGGCCGTCGGCAGGCCGCGAGTGACGCGGCGCGGGGTGTGGTGCCGGTGAACTGTGCCCGAGAGTTTGCCGTGCACCTCCTGAATCTCGCTACTCGACGGCGCGAGAAGAACAGTCCCCTTCGGACGACGCGGATGGTCATGTGGCGCCTGGAGCACGGCGTTCGGTCCTTCCCGGCGCGGCTGAGGGCGGCGGTCCCTCGTCCCCTGGCCAGGGTGGTGAGGGCTATTCGATCTCGAAAGTAACCTCAACACCTTCGACGATTCCTCGGACATCGCGAGGTGCGCCGCTGTTTGGCACCCGGCCCGGTCAGGAGGGGGAAGCGGGGCGTCGCTTCGGTTCAGCGGTATTTGAGTGTCTTGAATCTCTAGGTGTAGGGCGCAGACGAACTGGATGTCGTGACCCAGGTACCTGCGGTATCTTGTGGACCAACAGTAGGGCGGGTGGCTAACGTCCGGCGAAGCCACGCGCATCGTCCAGAAACACAACAGGCCTGTGCGAGCGGCAGCGGATGCCATGGTGCGTTTCGCACCAAACTAGCGTGGAGGAGGAGGATAGATGAGATCAGGTCGATTGCTGCAAGGGGTAGCGGCCGCGGCGATCATCGCAGGAGGACTGTGGCTCAACCCCGGGACGGCGTCGGCGCAGGCAGGTCCCATGCCCCTGGTGG
>Ga0187782_10000882_pt1 | contig 21274 bp, 15 predicted proteins | sample 0715_SJ02_MP15_2_FD_132454 | JGI IMG/M metagenome (GOLD analysis project Ga0187782, IMG submission 132454) | Tropical peat soil microbial communities from peatlands in Department of Meta, Colombia - 0715_SJ02_MP15_20_MG | ecosystem: Environmental > Terrestrial > Soil > Wetlands > Peat | place... | reverse complement strand
GACCTTGAAACCCAGACCATCACAGACGACTTGGGCCTCAGCTTCTCTTTCCAAATCGACCCCTTTCGCCGCGAGTGCCTGCTGAAGGGCCTGGACGACATCGGCCTGACTCTCCGGCAAGCCGACCGCATCGCCGCCTACGAACAGTCCCACCACCCCTCCGCCGTCATGTACGAAGCTCTGGACGCGAGTCTCAGCAAATAGGCTATTTTTGCGCCTTGGCGTGAAACAGAAAGCTCTTGATCTACGGTCAATGTGCGATTTCGCAATCATATCTGCGGCCGCCGGCGAGGGGCTTGAATTCAAACCAGCCATTCTTTGTCTTGATAAGATTGACTTTCCCCAGGCTCTTTCCGCCGGCATCGTAAGCAATCATCAGGGAGGGTTGGGAGGCCTTGAAGGCGATCTTCTGATTGCCGTAAATATCCATCAACTCGAGTAAGCCATGAGCGCCATGGCGCAACGCCACGCTGCCGCTGGCGCCCAGGTTGCCGAATTCCGTCCACTTGCCGCGCCCATCGAGAAACTCGAATTCACGCCCTGAGGCATAGTCGAACCGGTGGCCGGCGGTCATCGCCGATGCTTCAAAGAAGTCGTGGCCATTGTACGCGAGCCAACTGGAGGTCGGCAATTCATAGAGCCTGTCGTTCGCATCTTTCACCTTCCACGTTCCCGACGCCGCGCGGTTCACATAGACTTCCGTCCCGTTCTCGTAAGCCACGTGCAGGCGCCCCTCGGCGTTGGCGCCTGTGGCCAGGGCCAGGCTGGGCGCCAAGAAGGCTCCGGCGCGGTCGGCGTATTCAATGGTCTTGGGTTCAGAAAATGCATATTGCTGTTGCAGTTGTTGCATCATGTAGTACGAGCGCGCCATCGCCTCGACGTTGAAAGGCCCCGCGGGTTCAAAATCGCTGGCCAGCCATCCCATATTCCCGTAAGCAATGGCGGTGGAGAGCAGAAGGTCGAGATACTCGCGCTTCTTGGGCGACGTGGCCCAGCCCTTGTCGATCTGGCTGAGGTAATAACCCGTGTCGCCCATGCCGTAGTCGCATTCCAGGGGATGGATCTTCCGCAGCATGAACGAAACATCCAGCGGCTCGGTGAAAAGGTTCACTTTGGTGTAAACCCACCCGTAGCTTCCCGAGGTCAGTCCCGCGTAGAGCCATTGGTAAGTTCCCTCGGACTGGGTGGGCCCGTAAACCTGTTGATCGTTGCGCAGCAGTTGCCCGTAGGCATAGAAGGTGGCGGCAAAGGTTCCCGCGCCGGGCACGCGCGCGTCGTAATCACAGTAGCCCCAGGGCGCCACCGCCGTGTGCACATCGGTGTAAGACATCTTCACGCCGAACTTTTCCTTGATGCGTTGCGCGTAGTAGGCGTCGAATTCCACGGCCGCGGCGGGCTTCAAGGCATAAGTGCGAGGCCAGGCGCGCCGCCATTCGCCGTCCGGCGAGCGCTGCACGTCGTCGGGATTCCAGTTCTCATTGACGGGCGCGAAGTCGCAATAGTTGGTGTAAACACCCTCGAGCCATCCGAGGTCGTTTTGAGCCCGGATGTACCACTTCAACATGGCGTCCCCGCCCTTTTGGGGCGCGGCGCTCAGCCGCAGCGTGTAGCTGTCGCCCTCATCGCGCCAGGTGACCTCGTGGCTGTGCTGCATGATCCGGTTGAGACCATAAGCGCGGATGCGCTCGCAACGCTCGTGATCTTTCTCCCAGGATTCCGGCGCGGTCACGGTCCACAAAACTTGCTTGCCCTCTTCCTGCCGCAACGAGGGAGGATTGGCAATGGTCGGCAGCGTCTCTTCGTAGTAGCGGGAATTGGTGATGAAGATTCGCTCGTAGAGATTGTTGCGGGAGCCATCCGTCTTGGGCAAGTAGCGCATACCGCCGTTGATCGCTGCGCCGTCCTCGGACACCTGGGGTTTATCCGTGAAAAAAGGTTCGGAAGCGTTCGAACGGTACCAGTCGAACCAGATCGAGCTAAAGACCGGGTTGTCGGCATCGCCGGAAATGAGCACGCGCGGATTGGTTTCTCCGTACGTGAGGTAGGGAACCGTCACCAGGCGAGGATGGCTCACGCCGGAGACCTGGCCGAAGCTCAACTCGGCGGCCTCGCCGCCCTCGCAGCGCGCGTCGAGGACCAGCGACTTCTGCCACAAACGCAGCTCATATTCGACCTTCCGCTCCACCGCGTTCGCCTGGCGCGATCCCGTGCGAAAGATGGCGTGGACGACGTCCTTCGTCAGCTCCGCGGACACCAGTTCGCCCTCCGCCACGGTGTTGCCCGGCGTGTCGGCGAATCGAATCCCACCGCCCGCCATGGGTCTGAAAGGCGCGCCATCATTCACGCTCACCGTCAGCTCCCCAAGCCCGCCCTTCTCGGGGCGATAGCCATAGACAACCGTCGCATCTCTTCCCTCATAGCGCCATTCGTAGCGATGCGGAGCGACTTCCCGAGCCGTCACCTTGAATTCCTTCTCGAAATTCGTGGGCAGGATGGTTTCCTCGCGGGTCGGGAACGGCAAAGTGCCGGGGCCCGTGTTCGTCCCCACGATCTGGCCGCGATAGGGCTCGAGGTTTCGCTTCGGCTGCGGCTGAAAGGTGAGGGGTTTCAGTTCCTCCTTGTAGAAAGCCAGGCTATCGCAGTAGAAACTGCGCGCTTGCGAGTTCGTGACTTTGCCGATTTCGATTCCCGTGAAGCGGGCAGGGAATGCCATCTGGTTTAACATCTCGCGCGACACGCGGCGATGCATCAGCCACCACTGCTTCCATTGCACGTCGGCCAGTTGGATGCGGAATTCCTTTCCCTTCGCGTCTTGCACCAGGACCGCAATCTGGACAGGCGGCGTGGTGGGGTCGGGCGCCCAGCTCCAACGATTTCCGAAACCCCATAAATCCACCGAGTCGAAGTCCCCCGGGATAGGAATGGCTTGCGGCGGACGCGCGATCAGGCGGCTCCGCTCGCCCGTTCCGGAATACTCGAATTTGGCGACGTACTCCCCCCACAACTGCTGTTCGCGACTGCGGCGCAACTCCCCTTGCACGCCGCCGTAAAGTTCCAGATTCCAGCCTTGCAAATCCTCGAAATCCACCAGTGTGTGCGGATCCTGCCGGCGCCCGGTCCAGGTGAATTCGTACGGCTGCTGCCCGACCTCGCGCCACGAGTCGACCGTGTTGATGGCGGGAACCACTTTGTCGGGTTTAGCTGGCTCCTCAGCAGTCCCGGGAACCCAGCCGAACGCTAATAGAATTAGGGCGGCCACGAATTTGCGCATGTTGTTTTAGGACCTCTCCTGTCTTGGAGTGCGGCAGCGAGGCTGCCGCCTTTCGCCACCGATGAAACGAGGCAACCTCTTTCATTCCGAGCAAAAGGCGGCAGCGTCGCTGCCGCACTCCAAGGCGGCGTGACGAAGAATCAGGGCATTTGCGAGTACCTCTCAAAATCCTAATGGCGGGGTGGTCGAGTGTCAAGCCGTCGCACTCCAAGGTGCCTTCGGCGCAAGCCTTTTCAAGTCAGAATCTCTATGAAAATCGAGGGCTGCTGTGGAATACTCATAGCCAAGGTGGAGACATCTTATGAAAACGAGCGTAGTTTCCGATTCAGGCCGTCAATTTGCATCCCTGCGCGGCAGCGGGTGGCTGCGACTTGCCGCGCTTCTCTTGTTGGCCACTTCGGTCAGGGCGGCAGAAGCGAACCGCAGTTTGCCGAACCGCATTCCTCCCAAGCGTTCTTCCCAGATCGAGAACGGCCTGGGCGGCGTGAACACCAGCCTGCCGCGTGATCCCTACATTCCCTGGAACCGCTGGTGGTGGACGCGCATGTTCGACGCGGGCCTGAAGTGGGCCCGCATCGGTCAGTACGAGGACACCTCGGACATCACCGGCTGGGATTGGATCGAGCACCGGCGCGGCGAATTCAGCAGCCTGCCCGAACTCGACGACTACGTGGATTCGCTGGTCGAGAACGGTCTCAAAGTCCAACTGCAACTCCTTTACGGCAATCCCATGTACACTTCTCCCGCCGGACGCATGCCCGACTCGATCACTCCCACGCCCGCCAGCGTGCACAATCCCGATCGCAACCTCTACTCGATCTTCTGGCCGCCCAAAACCCCGGAGCAAATTGCCGCCTTCATCCGCTATACGAAGTGGATGGTCAGCCACTTTCGCGGCCGCATCCGCTATTACGCGCTCTGGAACGAACAGGACGGAAGCTACTGGAATCCCGATCCCGATCCGGAAGAATACGGCCGGCTGTTGGGCGCTTTCGTGAAAGCGGTGCGGGAAACCGACCCGGACGCCAAGTTGGTTTACGGCGGACAGGCCACGCTTTCGGCGGACTTTGCCCGCTCCGCTCTGGACGCCTGCCAGTGCGCCTCCGCGCTGGATGTCTTTGCCTATCATACCTACCCCGGCGGCTACTCTGAAAACACTCCTCCCGAAGCGATGGACTACGGCGCCTTCGGCCCCTTGACCACCCGGGCGCTGCGCGAGGCGGTGCGCAGCTATCCAGGGATTCGTCCCGACCTCAAGTTCTGGGATGACGAGTTCAACTCCATGCCCGACCTGCCGCGCGGCAACGACGACACCGTGCAGGCCAAATACGTTCCGCGCCTGATGCTTTACAACTGGGCGAACGGCATCGCCTCGTGGATTTGGGAGCTGATCAACGATACCAGCACCAGCGAGGGCGATAACTTCGGCGTCATCCACGGCATGATGTACAAGGCCACCGACTTCACTCCCCGGCCCGTCTTCGACGACATCAGGAATCTCGACGCGTTGTTTTCCGATACCGAGCGTGATTCTTCGATCGCTCTCTCGAGTCCGGATTTTAGCGCCATCGAGGACGACACCCGAGCGCGCGTGCTGGCCTACGGGTTTCGCTCTCCGAAAGGCAAAGCGGCCGTGGGTTTTTGGCTGGCCGCGCATAGCTGGCCCCACAACGCCTATGTTCCTAAATACGTGACCCTGATTCTGAAAAACACCGGCATCGAGCATCCCGTGCTGGCGGATGTTCACAGCGGTGAAATCAAGGCGCTGGAATGGAAGTCGGGGACGCGCGACACTCTGGAACGTGTGCCGCTGCTCGACAGCGTGCAGGCCATCGTGGATGCCGGCTATTTCGATTGGCCCGTTCTGCCGGAAGCTCCGAGTTCGCTCGAGGCCGCAGCGCAGGGCGATTCTGTTAAGCTCACTTGGAAAACGCACGATGGCAATGCCACCGGCATCGCTGTCGAGCGCCGCGCCGGCGGCCAGAGCCGCTGGGAACGAATTGCCGGCCTGCCCGGCGGCGCCGGGGAGTACGAAGACCGCCGGTTAGCCCAGGGCCGGGGCGCCTCCTATCGGGTTCGGGCTTTGAATGAGGCAGGCGAGTCCGCATATTCCAATATCGTGCGCGTCCGGATGTAATGCTCTGCATTTAGCGCGGCTGTCTCGCCCGCTGGCGCTTGGGAATCCGTTCCCCCACCCCAATCGCGACCGCTCGAGATTTTTCACTTGACAAACGCCTCGTTCTATGCTACCGTTCTAGCTTATGGTTCGGGGGCTACCCGGCAACCCGGCAAGGTGTGTGTCGGTTGATGAACCCTGAAGCTTCTACTTCTTTCGTTGTGCCCTCTCCCTCGGGGAGAGGGTGTCCCGCGTCGGCGTTTTCATCAGCCGTCGCGGGACGGGTGAGGGGTTGTGTCCTGGCCGCTGGCAATGGCGTCCCGACCTTTTCGCAGAAATTCTCGCGATTTCTCGCCCATGGCACAGAGCAATCCAAGGTCGCGAAGCGCCGCAAGCACCTCCGCTTCGCGCTCCTTTGCGACTTGGCGACTTGGCGTGAGTTGTTTTGATTTTTTGCCGCACTCTGAGCCCTGCCGTCCAGAATTCGGAGAAATGCAGAATCGTGGAAACGAAGCTAAGAAGTCATTGAAAACAAAGGAAGTCATGTGCTAACAACTTCGAAATCGAACCCAAGATATGCCCAATTGTGAGCGCGAAACGCGTGTTTTGAACACCGAAAGCGCACTATGTGCGACACCGGTCTGGAGACACGCCCGGGCCGGGCAGACCGTTGCAAGTTCGGATGCCGCCCACGTGGCCATGCGATCGGGGAAGTCGCGAGAATAAACACAGAATACTACGAACGAACCCAGTATGTTATTGATAACAAAGGAAGTCGTTTTGTAATATGAGTCTGGATCGCAAATGGCAGCCCATGAAGTGGCCCTGCGGGCCGCTCGAGGTGGCGCGCCGGACGAAGTCGGGCAGCATGAATTCCGATGCGAAGGAGGCGATCGAAGCTTGGGGCCACGCTTCCGCCCTGGAATTGCTCAAGGGCACACCTGTCAACTGCCTCGTCGTTCCGTGGGCTGAAGGAGGGCCTGAAGATTCGGCCCAGCGCCAGGCCCTGCAGCCGCTGCTCGAAGCCGGCCGACGGCTGGGAATGAGCTTCGTGGCAAAAATCGCGTCGGAGGCGGACGCGGCGTCCGCGGTGGCCGCCGCGCGCGCGGCAGGGTTCGCAGCCGTTATGGTGGAAAACCCATCCGGCCAGTCCTTTGCCCTGCCCGTCATTCCGCAGTTCCCTCGCGACAAGGTGGCCTGGGAAAAAACTTCCACGATCTTCAGTTCCAGCGAAAACGTCTGGCCGGGATTGAATCTCGAGACCATGCACGGTGATACGGCGGTGGCCGGGCCAACCGGAATTCCGTGGGTAAACTCGAACGCCTGGTTTGCGTTGCTGGCGGAGGAGTTGGCGCCCGGGAGAACTCTGTGGCTCGACTTCGATCCTCCTGCCGCTTCCACCGCAGCTCATCCCACCGGCTATGCGCTGGCTGTCGCCGACAGCCGGGCGTACGGGAGCCGGTGGATCATTTCGCTGGACGATAAGCTTCTGGCCGGGCTCGCCAAGGGCAACGCGCAAGCCAAGCAAGTCTGGCAGGACCTTTGCGCAACGCTCGCGTTCTTCGAAAGTCATCGGGAATGGGAGTCGTTGCGAGCGCTGGGCGCCCTGGCGGTGGTATCCGACTTTCGGGGGGAGAATGCGTACTTGAGCGGAGAGGTGTTGAACCTGCTCAATCGCCGGCAAGTGCAGTTCCGGGTCATCGAGAGAACGCGATCGCTGCCCACGCTCACCCCGAGCTTGAGGGCCATCCTATGGCTCGATAGAGAAGCTCCCAGCGCAGAGCAGCGATCCCGGTTGCTCGAGTTCGCGCAGCAAGGGGGCCTGGTGATCGCGGCAGATTACTGGGGACCTGCGGGCGTGGCGCCAACCAAAAAAGACCCCGCGCTGCCCTACACAATGTATAATGCCGGGAAGGGGCAAATTGCGGTAGCGGTGGAGGGGTTTCAGGATCCCTACCAGGTGGCAGTGGACACGCATTTGTTGCTGAGCCGCCGCAACGATCTGGTGCGGCTCTACAACCCGGAGACGACCAACTGCCATTGTAGCGGCGATTTTTCTTCGCCCCACGAGGGAAAGCGATTGGTTCAAGTGCTCAACTATTCCTCCGACCGCGCCGAATCCGTCACCGTTTGGCTGAACGCACGAGTGGTGTCAGCTCGCCTTTGGCGGCCTGAAGCGAAGGACGCTCGCACGCTTGAGGGCGTGGCCGCATCGCCGGGGACGGATTTCGACCTTCCTCCGCTCTCTGTCTATTGTGCGCTCGAATACGAGGGTACCCGCCTATGACGATGACTACGTGTTCGCGACGGAAGTTCGTGGCGGCCATGGGCGCCGCGGCCGGCGCCTGGCTGGCTCGGCCGGCGATGTTCTTGGCTCGCTCTGCGCCCGCATCCCGGGTGGCAGTTGGTAGTTGTCGCGAATACGGTCCGGAAGTGCTCGGGACGCTGCGAACCATGTTCGACCAGATTGGAGGGTTGCAGGATCTGGTGCGGGGAAAGACCGTGGCCGTGAAACTCAACCTGACCGGCGATGCCACGGACCGGCTTGGCTACTTGCCGGCGGGCCTCACGCATTGGGTGCATCCTCAGGTGGTGGGCGCAACCGTGCGGCTTCTGGGGGAGGCGGGAGCGCGGCGCATTCGCCTGCTTGAGAGTCCCATGGGGACCGCCGAACCGCTGGAGGAATTCATGCTCCAGGCCAACTGGGAGCCGCGAGACTTCCTGAGCGCGGCGCCGCATGTTGAGTTTGAGAATACTAACTACCTAGGTTATAGCAAGAAGTATGCGCGCTTCTGGGTCCCGGCCGGCGGCCTGAGATTCAAAGGCTACGACCTGAACCACTCGTATGAAGACTGCGACGTTTTCGTTTCACTGGCCAAGCTGAAAGAGCACGTCACCGCCGGCGTCACGCTGTCCATGAAGAACTGCTTCGGCATCACTCCCTGCACGATTTACGGCGACGGCTCTCCCGAGGATGAGCCGAGCCTGACGCCGCGCGGCGGCCGCGGACCTTTCCACGAAATGAATCGCCTGCCCTCGAAGAGCGCGCCGCCGGCGGTGGACCTGAATTCCTCGAAAGAGCCCGGTTATGGCGTGCCGCGCGTGGTCGCGGACCTGGTGGCGGCGCGGCCCGTCCATCTGGCCATCATCGATGGGATCCACTCCATGGCGGGCGGCGAGGGCCCCTGGTGCGATCACGTCCGCCACGTCCAGCCCGGCTTGCTGGTGGCTGGGACCAACTGCGTGGCCACGGACGCTGTTTGCATGGCGCTCATGGGATTCGACCCCATGGCGGATCGCGGCACGCCGCCCTTCGAAACCTGCGACAGCACGCTGCGCCTCGCCGAACAACTCGGGGTGGGTACGCGCGACTTGACTCAGATCGAGGTGGCTGGCACGCCCATCGCCAAAGCCCGCTTCAACTTCCGCCAGTCGTAACCGCGGGGTGCTAATCGAGTGGCACCTCGCGCCTCTCGCCGAGTGCCTCGTTCACGATGACCAGGTTGCCTTGGTCCTCGCTGCGCAGTTGTTGATTGGCGTTGAGCAGCTCGATGCCATAGACGGTGCCGTCCGGAGCGATGTCTACGTTGATTTCGTCGCTGAGATGCAGCGTCTCAACCTGCGTTGTCTTCTCCTGCAAGCGCAGATAGGCGATATTGTGACGCGGATCATAAACGAGCTTCATGCGGCGTTTTCCCTCAGAAGTATTTTACCAGAACAGTGATGACGAGCCAGAGTAACAGCAACGTGGCATCACGGTCGTGAGTAAAGATCGATGATCTCCCCGATGGCGTGTTGGCAGACGGCGCAGTACGCGTCGCCGGAGAGCATAATGCAGCGCTGCTGCGGCCGGTAGTATTTGTTCTCGTACATGGCGCCCTGAAATGCGCCGACCTTATCGGCGTTCGGGCCGTCGGCGAGGCAGTGCTCCGTGGTCTCGCGCGCCTGGCGGCGGTAAGCGGCGATCTGGTCGGCGGTGGCGCCCTCGGCGCGCATCTGCTGGAGGTGTGCGGGCGCGTCGCGGATGCTGTTCTCGTAGCACTCCTTTGGCCAGGGGGTGGGAATCGGCGTGCCGGGAAGCACCAGGGATTTCCACTTCAGATTCTGGGGGTCGAGGAGGGCGGTAATGTTCGGCTCCCACGGCTCGACGACCGTGGTGGTGGGCGCATACGCCACGCTGGCGTTGAAGTAGTACTCGTCGCCGAGGTCCGCGATGTGGTGGCCGAATTCGTGGACGAAGACGCGCACCGCCGCCGGGAAGTCGATGCTGACCGTTGCGTAGAGGCCGAAGATGCCTCCGTTGCCATACTCTTTCGAGTTCATCACAATCCCCATCACGTCATAAGGAGCAAACGACGCCACGCTGCGGATGGCGCGGTCGTCGAACGACAGCGCGTAGCGCTCGGTGCCGAACACGTCGAATTGCGAGCCGAAGAGGGTGTTCCGGTACTCGCCTCGCGAGGGATGAGACACGCCGGAATCGGGGGAGGGCGAGCAGATCGCCCAGAGGTTGAAATCCTTGCGGCGCTCTTTGAAGGGCGAGTAGGTGAAGAGGCCCTCCGCGAGGCGGCGCACGTCTTTCTCGCATTTATCGAGTTCGGCCGCGGTGTAGCCGTCGCCGAGAAACAACAGATCCACTTTATCCGCCGGATCGCCGTTTTGCTCGAGGGCCAACACGCGTCCGGGCGAGGGCGGTTTCGAGGCGTCGATGCGTTTGTCGTGCGGATCGATGCTGGTCGACCAAACCTTGCCGAAAGCGTTCTGCGCGTCGCGTTTCTTCACCACGATTTGCACCGCGGAATCCGGGGCAGGGAAGCGAAGCGACTCGTGAAAAGTGCGGTTCGCCTTTTTCGCCTCGTCCGTCGTTACCCATTCGCCGTAAATGGATGAGAACCCGCGTGAGTACAACACGCGCTGGCTGGCGAGGTCCCGCACTTCGAAGAAGTAGGTGCCGCGGTTGGTGGTGTCGACGGGTTTGGCGGGATTCCCGGGCCACGGCAGAGGTTCGATGACCACGCGGTCCACGCTGAATAATTCCTGTCTTGAGTTGCCGGTGTGGTAATAGTCCAGCCGCATGGTTCGCGGCGTTGCGGCAAGAGTGCCCAGCGCGGCGACAATGACAAAGGAGATGGTGAGGAGAAGCCTCTGCAGACGCATAGTTGCCTCCCACGGCCTTGCGTGAGCGAGAGTATACACCAAGGACAAGGAAAGAAATCGAGGATACAACCCAATCGAGCAGACCTGGGCGCACGGAACTAAACACTGTACAACTTGTACGAAGGAGATGGCTATAATGGCCCGACACCTGAACGCCAGCGAAGTTCCCGCCGGCTTCGCAGCGGCGATAAACCGGGCAAGCTTCGGCGGCGAGCGAACCGTCATCCGGCGTCACGGCAAGGCGGTCGCGGCCGTTGTCTCGGTGGAGGATCTGAAGACACTGGAGGAGCTCGAGGACCGGCTAGATTTGGAAGAGGCGCGGCTGATCATGAAAAAGCCCGGTCGGCTGATTCCCTGGGAAAAGGTAAAGAATTCAAGGCCGCGGATCTTGCATAAGCAGTAGCAGCAAAGCCTTTTGAACGTGCAGGCGGTTTTCCGCCTGGTCGAAAACGACGGAACGCGCTGAGTCGATCACCTCGTTGGTCACCTCGTGGCCGCGATGCGCCGGAAGGCAATGCATGAACACCGCGGAAGGATCGCACACTGCCATCAACTCTTCCGTGACGCGGTACGGCGCGAACACCTGGGCGCGCAGATGCACGGCGTGCTCCTGGCCCATGCTCGCCCAGACGTCGGTATAAATCGCCTGCGCATCCTTCACGGCCTCGAGGGGGTTATTGAAAAGCTCGATCGTCGCCCCCGTCGCCGCAGCCAGCGTCTTGGCTTCGGAGACAATCTCGGGTTTGGGCTCGTAGCCCGGAGGGGTGGCCACGCGCACTGAGACGCCCAGCTTCGCGCCTGTAACCATCAAGGAATGACACACATTGTAGCCGTCGCCCACAAAAGCCAGTTTCAGTCCCGCCAGCTTCCCGAACTTCTCCCGCAGCGTAAACAGGTCGGCCAAAGCCTGGCAGGGATGGAAGAGGTCAGTCAGCGCGTTCACGACGGGAATCGCAGCGTGGTGCGCCAATTCCAGAACCGACTCATGCGAGAAGGTGCGAGCCACAATTCCATCGACCCAGCGCTCGAGGTTACGGGCAATGTCCCTGACTGCCTCTCGTTCACCCAGCCGAGGCTTGGCGTGATCCAGGTAAACGCCAAAGCCGCCCATGCTGGTCATCCCCACCTCAAAAGTGACGCGGGTGCGCAGCGAGGGCTTCTCAAAAATCATCGCGAGTTGTTTACCGAGCAGCGCCTGCGCATAGTCTTGGGGAGAGGCTTTGACTCGTTCAGCCAACTCGAAGATCAGGCTCAGGTCGCGCGGCGACAGGTCAGTGTCCGCCAGCAAATCGCCCACGCTTAGCTTCTCTTGTTTTTTGACCATACTCGGGCTCGACGACATGAATTGGCTCCCTTGGCTGTCTGGCACCGGGGAAACAGTCGCACTCGAGGTGCGCAGCGACCCACTTACCCGTCCCGCCACGCCCCGCGAAAGCGCCGGCTGCGGGCCACCCTCTCCCCCCAACGGGCGAGAGCAGGGCGCCGATCTGGCAACTCTCTCCAGGAAAGGCGAGAGAATGTTCTATGCTCCGGCACTTCGCACTTCGTCGGGTTCGAGGGCGGCCAGAATCGGCTTGAGCACCGCAATCAGTTCATCCACGTGGCGGCGCTCGATGATCAGCGGGGGAAGGAAACGCAGCACCTTCTCCTGTGTGCAATTGCAGATCACTCCCGCCTCGAGCGCTTGCCTGACCACGGTCTTTCCGGGAACAGAGAGTTGAGCGGACAACATCAAACCGTCGCCGCGGACCTCCTGAATCACCGGGCACTCGCTCTCGAGGGCCTCGAGTTGGGCACGGAAATAGGCCCCGACCTCGCGAACCTGCGCGAGAGTTTCCGGCCGTTCGAGGATTTCGAGAACTTTCAGAGCCAGGCGGCATTGCAGCGGCCCGCCTCCGAATGTCGTTCCGTGCATGCCGGGCGAAAAAGCCTTCGCTACTTCTTCGCGAGCCAGGATGGCCGCCAGAGGTAATCCCGCCGCCAGGGGTTTGGCCACCACCACGATATCGGGCCGAAGGCCAAACTTGGAAAACGCGAAAAAGCGCCCGGTGCGTCCCAGGCCGCACTGAATTTCATCACAAATCAACAGGGCGCCATGGGTCCGGCAGAGTTCCGCCGCAGTTTCGAGGAATTCCCGGCTGAGTTCCACCACCCCGCCTTCGCCTTGGATTACTTCCAGCAGCACCGCTCCCACGCGCGGCGTGAAGCTCTCGCGCAAGTGGCCGGCGTCATTCAGCCGAACGAATCGGACGCCCGGAAGCAGGGGCTCGAACGGTTTGCGATACTTTTCCGGCCATGTGGCGGCGAGCGCGCCAAAGGTTCTGCCATGAAAAGAGTTTTCGACCGCCAGGATTTCGTCTTTCGGGGAAGTCTCCTGAGGCCGGCGGCCGTAGGCGCGAACCAGTTTCAGCGTCCCCTCGATGGCTTCGGTGCCGGAGTTGGCAAAGAACGCCCGATCCATTCCTGCCAGGGCGGTGAGTTTCTGTGCCAGCGGCGCCTGGTAGGGGTGGTAAAGCAGGTTGGAGACGTGCAGCAGTGTTTCGGTCCGATCGCGCAGGACTGCGAGGATTTCCGGATGCGCGTAGCCGAGAGAATTCACCGCCAGGCCGCCCAGGAAATCCAGATATTTCCTGCCCTGATCGTCGTAGAGATAGCAGCCTTCGCCCCGCACCGCCAGGATCGGCAGACGGTCGTAGGTGGGAATGAGAACCTGTTTTTCGAGCTGTACAATCTCGTTGAAGTTCATGCGTTTTTCACAATCCTGGTCCCGCCGTGTTGCCCGGTCTGGAGGGCTCGAAGCAGGTCCGTTGATCCGTCGGCCGGGAGGATGTCAATTTCCCCAACCCGCTTGCGCAGCACGCGGGCGCAGGAGAGGAGTTTTGGAATCATGCCATCACGCACCACGCCCTTTTTGATCAGCGCGGGAATCTCGCTCAATTTCACGAGGGGCAACACGCGGTGCTCGGCGTCCCAGACCCCGCCCGACTCCGTAAGGTAAAGGAGGAGGTCAGCTTCGAGAGCCACGGCCAGGGCCGCCGCCAAATCATCGGCGTTGATATTCAGGAATTCTCCCCGCGCCCCCAGACCCAGGCTTGCGACCACCGGAACAAGCCCCTGCTGCAACGCCGTATCGAGGACCTGGGTCCGGATTTTGGTGGGCAGCCCAACGTAACCCAAATCCTTTTTCTGACCGTTCGACCGCAGGGAGAGCTTTTTGGCCTGGACCATGCCGGCATCGCCGCCCGAAATGCCCAAGGCCGGTTGGCGGAGTGCGGCGAATTCGGCCACCCACTGCTTGTTGACCAAGCCGGCCAAAACCATCTCGGCGACGTCACGCGTCGCCGCGTCGGTCACGCGCAGTCCCTGGTAGAATTCCGTGGCGATGCCCAGGCGATCGAGCGTCCGCGTAAGCTCCCGGCCGCCGCCGTGGACCACTACCACCGAGTGGCCGGCCCGCCGCAGTTTCACGATTTGCCGGGCCAAGCTCCTGCGTCCCTTGGCGTCTTCCGCCGCTTGTCCGCCGATCTTGATCACCAGCCTCATACCAACCCCAATTCCTGCGCTAGTCCGAACATGATGTTCATATTCTGAACCGCTTGGCCCGCCGCGCCTTTGCCGAGGTTGTCCAAAGCGGAGACCACGATGAGGCGCCGCGTGTGCTCATCGAGCGCGAACCCCAGATCGGCGTATTGGGTGTTAGCCACCGCTTGGATCTCGGGCAGAGTTGCATCTTCGTAAACCCGCACCAGGGGCGACGGCCCGTAAAACTGCTTGAAAAGGGCGACCACGTCGTCGCGGGTGCGCTGCCCGTTGAGGCGTGTGTAAACCGTGCTGAGGATGCCGCGCGTGACAGGCAATAGGTGGGGAGTGAAGATGAAATCCTTTTCCTCGATCTGCAGAGCTTGAAGCATCTCCGGAACGTGCCGATGAGTGAAAATGCCGTAGGCCCGGCAGTTTTCGTTGACCTCGGGAAAGTGAAGTTTCGCGCTCGGCGTGCGGCCCGCGCCGCTGGCGCCGGATTTGGAGTCAGAAATGATGCCGGCCGATACATCGACCCAGCCGGCCTGGAGCAGAGGCGCGAGAGCCAGAATCACAGACGTGGCATAGCAGCCTGGATTGGAGAGCAATCTGGTTTGGGCGATGGCCGCGTGGCCGAGTTCGGGCAATCCGTAGACGGCTTGAGCAAGCGCCAACGAAGCGCGGTGCTCGAAACCATACCAGCGCGGGTAGGCGGCAGAATCTCGGAGACGGAAAGCCCCGCTCAAGTCGATGATGCGCAAACCTGCGTCCAGCAGGATGGGCACGATATCGCGCGAGGTTTCGTGCGGCGTGGCGAGGAACACCACGTCCACCGCGGGCGCGGCCACGGCGGCGGGGACCTCCGAAGGAGTAAGCCGCTCGAGGTCCAGGGGGAGGCAGGGAACCGAAAAGCGTCCACGCAGCGCGGGATGGACGCGTTCGATGGGGAAAGGTTGTTTACCGTCGAGCGGCGATGAGCTCAGGCGGGCGACGGCGGCGCGGGGATGGCGCGCCAGGATGGTCAAAAGCTCGCGACCCACGTACCCGCTGGCGCCCAGCACGGCGGCGCGCACGGGCCACGCAGGCCCACCCGCCCGGTCCCCAGCGTCTGCTTTTTCCAGGCCCGCCGGCTGGAAGTCCATTTCAGTTTTTATTGTGCCATCCAACGTGCGCCGAGCCCCGCAGTCCCCCAATATAATATTTATGCATTGAGTGCATAAATATACTTTCTTATACCGCAAAGGGTTACGGCGTGTCAAGAAAAAACGCGCGCAGAAACGCTGGCTGGCATTTCACGGCCTGACAAGCTAGAATCTCGGCAGGGAGCGCTTTCATGCCGGATTCCAGAACCGAGATCGCGCGCGAGAGTTCCGGGGCCACGCTCAGCGCCAGGATTATCGCCCTCGCGGTGCTCGGCGGATGCATCTATTATGCCAGTTCGGTGGTCATCACTCTGATTTTCTCCATCCTCATCGCCGCAGTGCTGGAGCCCGGCGCGGGCCTTTTGGAACGTCTGCGGATGCCGCGATGGTTGAGTTCGCTGGTGATGGTGTTGCTGATGCTCACGGCCAGTTATCTGGCAGTCTACGGCGTTTACGGACGAGCGGTGGACTTTGTTGACAACGCGCCCAAGCTGGCCGCCCGGCTCCGGCTGCTGACCGCTCATCTGGATGTTGCCGCCCAGAGCTTCCAGCAGAGCACTCGCGGCATCATGCCGGCCGGCCAGGACAGCAACGTCCCGGCGGTGCGGCTTCAGCAAGAATCCCCCTGGGAGCAGTTTTTGCTGCGCGGAGTGGGGTCGGTTTACGCCTTCGCGGTCACCGTGATGTTCATTCCCTTCCTGGTCTTCTTCATGCTGAACTCCAAGGACCACTTATGGGCCGCCACGCTGAACCTGTTTCCTCGGCACAAGCGGCAGCAGGCGGAGGATGTGATCCACTCGATTGGCGTTATGCTTCGCCAGTTTGCGCTCGGTAACCTGCTGGTGGCTCTGATTACGGCGGTTCCGATTTGCCTGGTCTTTGCTGCTTTGCGTCTTCAATATGCCTTCATCCTGGGGCTCCTGGCGGCGTTCGTAGGGCTCATTCCCTATATTGGAGTGGCGCTGGCGCTTGTCCCGCCTTTGATGGTGGCCCTGCTGCAATACGATTCGGTTAACCCTTTTCTCATTTTGGCGGCCACGGTGGCCGGCGCACACTTCGTTGCCGTGAATTTGCTGACCCCGAAACTGGTGGGGCACCGCCTGAACCTGAATGCATTCTCGGTCACCATTGCCATGATGTTCTGGGCCTGGTTATGGGGCGGGTTTGGGCTCATCCTGGCCGTGCCCATCACGGCTGGTATCAAAGCTGTTTTCGACAACGTCGATAAGCTGAAACCGTTTGGGGCCTGGATGGGGGAGGGGTAAGTCTGGTTGGGAGTCGAGAGTCAAGAGTCGAGAGTCGAAAGCAGAAGTGAGGGTTCTTATTCGGTAGACGTCGGAAGGGCGGGGCTTCAGCCCCGCCGCCGAGAGCAGGCCACTCCTCGGGGCTTTAGCCCCTGAAGCCGCATTGCTTCAGGGCCTAAAGGGCCCTGCAACTGCGCTCTGCCCACCGGCGGGGCTAAAGCCCCGCCCTTCCGGGACGCAGAATAGTTACGCTTATCAACACAACTAAGCACTAGCGGACTTGCGCTCGCAACTCTCGCAACCGTTCTTGGACGGACAGGCAGTCCTGGAAGATTCGAATGCCGGCAATGCCGGCGGCTCCCGCCTCGAGGCAGGGCCGGACGCGCTCCAGGGTGATTCCGCCTAGCGCCAGGACGGGTATTCTTACTCGCGAGGTGACGTCGCGCAGCTTCTCCAAACCCAGCGGCGGGCCGTAGGCCAGCTTGGAAGGCGTTTCGAAGATCGGTCCCAAGACCAGGTAATCCGCTCCGCCCGATTCGGCGGCCAGGGCTTCGTCCAGCGAGTGGCTGGAGGCCCCGACAACCAAAGGGTGAGGCGCCGATTGACGTACCACGGCTACGGGCATTGAGTGTGATCCCAGATGCACTCCTGCCGCTCCCGTCGCTAGGGCCACGTCCAAACGGTCGTTGACCAGCACGTAGGGGTGGGCTTGCAGCGGAGACCCCTGGTCGGTGGGGCCGCCGTTCGTCGCGACCGCGCTCGAGGGATGCCCGCCGGGCAGGTGCGGGGGGAAAGATGGCGGCGCCGCAAGTCCGCTCGCAATTTCACTGGCTGTGCTCACTGCCTCTTCCACCACGCGGATTAATTCCCGGCTGGTGAGGTCTTTCTCGCGAATCTGCACCATATCCACTCCGGCGCGCAGCGTCTCGCGGATCACTTCGGTGAGAGTAACTGACTTCAACTGATACCGGTCGGTGATGTAACAGAGAACAAAACTCTTCATTGGGTTGTGCGCGAATCGGCAGTCCGCTGAGGACGGAGGAGTTGCCAGACCTCATCAAGGGCCATCCAGATATCGGCTAATCCCACTCCGGAAATCGCCCCGCGGAGGAAATAATTGCGCGCCAGGCCCGCAGCCAGCGAGTAGTGGTCAACGAAATAGTTCTTAGTCCAGAAGGTGGCCCAGGGGAGGAGGAAGAGGAAAATCCCGAGCTCCAGGCAAAATGCGATGTAGATGATGGTCAACAGTTTGCGCATGTCGTTTCGCGAATTGCAAATCTTGTTTGGGCGCGGTCATTGGCCCGGCGAAGGCCCTCGAACGCCCGGAATGCTCTGTAGCGTAAGCCTCATGAGCCTTTCTGCTCAAGCGTGCGGATTTTCTCGGCGATGTCGCGAAAACCGATGTTGCGGCCGTAAACTTCGGCGAACATCTCCCAGGCGTGGGGCAGATCCCCAGCTCGCTCGTAGGCGACTCCCAGATCATAGTGGAGAGCTAACCAAGCCGCGTCGTCCAGATTCGGCGTCTCCAACGCTCGACCGTACCACTTGACCGCCAGCCCGGCCAGGCCCTTCTCCAGGAAACAAGCGGCCAGAGATTCGCAGGCTTGATAGTAGTTGGGAACTCTGTTTTCAGCGCCACTTACGGCTTTTTGAAATTCTCCGATGGCCTCGTCCAAGCGGTTCATCTCCCGATACGCCACTCCAAGATTGTAATGCCTTTCGGCATCCTCAAGGGGTTCAGGTTGCTGAACGACGGCAGCAGGGGTGGGCACGACTGCGGGCCCTTCCAGCCTTTCCATGGCCGAGTCAAACACCTCTGTGAAGTCGCCGAGCAGGTCGGCTGATGTCACCGCGCCAGCTAGGGGGGCCGGCTCTGCAGGCGCTTCCACCTCGGCAGCGGGCCGAGGCCCGGGCGCTGGTGCGGCAAGGGGCGCGGCTGAATCCGCCAGTACGGACGCGGTTTCCACCCCACTCGGCTGCTTCACCGGCGCTCCTGCCGCCGGCGCACGGAGAGGCAATTTCACCATAGCCCGCAGATCCGCGATTCTAGGGTCGTCAGGAAACCTACGTTCCAATTCCTTGACGGCCTCTCGGGCTTCCTCCGCAAACCCATTCTCGAGATAGAACTTGATCTCGATGCGGCTGTCTTCATAGTTGAACGTCGCTGCCGGGGGACGCGGCGCCTGCGTACCTTTGGCCATCTGAGCCAGAAAAGCTTCCAAGTCTTCCGAAAGGTCGATTTCTTGCCCGTCAGATAGAGATTCAGACGGAAAAAGAGCTAGGTCGAGCCCGCCGGGTTCGAGAGGCGCTTCGAAAGGCGAGGGCTCCGGCCCTTGGGTGGGAGGCGGAATGTACGGGTCCAATGGTACTTCGGAGTCAGCCTGGACCGGTTTCAGCCAGGAATCGATGGCGAGGTCGAGTTCCTGCGCAGCGGTGGCTGGGGGCGGCGCCTCGAGGGATGGCGGCGGCTCTGGTTCCACCGCCTCGCCATGGGGCACGGGCGGAACTCCCTCCACCGGTTCGGGAACATTCGGTTCGCCGACCAAGTGCGCGGCTCGCATGGCTCCCTCGGTATCACCCTGCTGCGCATAGATCTGGGCGAGTGCCTGGGCGGCCCGTTCAGCTCGTTCCGGCAGGCTCTTCCAGCACATCCCGACCAAGCGTTTGTGGATCTCGACTTCGTCAGGGTAGATCTCCAATACCCTCTCCAACTCCGCGACCGCCCTGCTCAATAAATGGAAACGCGCATAAAGCTCGCTATTCTCTATTGCCTCGTTGATCATCGCCTGCCGCTCGTCGACGGGCGAAGGCTCGGCGGGAGGGGCGGCATCGTCTTCAGCGAAAAGCGCGGCGGCAGAGGAGGGCACGTCGTCCGCGAGGTCATCGGCGGCCCCCAGTCTCTCCTCCCGTGGGATCTGCTCCAGCAGGCCCTTATAATGTTCGTTTGACGGTTCGCGCGCCACGAGCTTTTGGAATGACTCGCCGGCCTTTTCAAATTGCCCACACTTTAGATAGGCGCTACCGAGCGCTTCCAGAATCTCCGGCAGAGCGTCCGCGTCTCCGCTCGCATCCGAGATCCTGAAAATCAACTCGAGGGCGGCAAGGTGCTGAGGCGATTGGCTCTGGACCAGGCGCAATGACTCGAGCAACGCCCTCGTGTTCCCGCGCGCCATTTGTTCATCCGCCACCGCGGATAAGACCCTTATCGGCGCATCGAATTGCCCCTCCCGCACGCAGGCAGATACGAAGCAGGCCAGTGGCGAGAAATCCGACGGCAGGGCGCGCACAAGCTGCAGCGCCATCGCTTCCGCCCTCTCGAATCGGCGCATCGCAACCTGCGCCTCGATTAGGAGCGACTGACCGGAAGGATCATCCTTCAGCGCGGGGGAGCCACTCAAAATCCCCTCCACCCGTTCCGGGTGCTTCAGGACCAACGCCTCGCGAGCCCTGAGCAGTGGTATCTCAGGACTCTCCGGCTTCAATTCCCGCGCTTTCTCGAGAGCGCCCTCGGCAGCCTCGATGTCTTCGCGGCGAAGCGCGAGCTGGGCCGTTTCCACGTAGACCCGGAGGGCTTCGTCCTTCTGACCTATCTCCTCGCAAAACGCCCCGAGACGGGCTCTTGCCGTGGCATTCTCGAGGTCGAGTTGCACCACTTGGCGCAGGGCTTCGAGCGCTTTATCGTGCTGTTTTCTTTTCTTGTAGAAGTCTGCGATCTGATAATAGACGTCGCGGGTTTCGCGAACCAGCCTCTGCGACTGGTAGAGTTCGCCGAGTTTCAGTAAAGGCTCGACCGACTCAGGATCGAGCTTGACGATTTTCTTGTAGATCGCCACCGCTTTGACGTTAAAGCCGCCCTGGACGTAGGCTTCCGCCAGCCGGTAAAACTGCTTGAGTCCCTCGGCAACATTCCGATCTCGCACATAGAGGTCGCCAATCGTGTTCAGCAGGTCGATTTCGGAGGGTTCCCGCTCGAGAATACTGAGGTATCGGATGATAGCCTGACTGATTTTGCCTTGGGTGACGAGGTATTCTGCCTCTTGCAGCACTCTGGCTTTGTTGAAAGCCATTCGAACGCTCCACTTCCCTGTGCCGATACTAGGTCATGGGCTACCGTAACACACGCTCCCACGCGAGTCAACGAACGGCGGCATACGGTCTATTTCTCCACGGGCAGGTCGGGGCGGGCGCCCCACTCTTCCCAAGAGCCATCGTATAAGCGGACGCGCGGGTATCCGAGCAGGCGCAAGGCAAAATAGAGTTCTGAAGCGCGTATCCCCACCTGGCAGTAAGTGACGACCTCTTGGCGAGGCGAACTTTGGGCGTCGGAGAAAAGCTTCGCGAGCGAGGCAGCATCCAGAAATGTCTGATCGGCGCCGGAATGAATCACGTGCAGCCACTCCAGGTTGATCGCTCCTGGGATATGGCCCCCGCGTGGACCCTCGACTTTCTCTCCTGTAAATTCTGCCGCCGAGCGGGCATCCAGTAGTCTGACCTCGGGATCCTTCAGGTGCGCTTTGACCCAGTCGGCAGTCGCGATGATTTCCGGATTCGCCTGTGGCTTGAAGTCCCCAGTACTGACGCTGGGAGCTTCTGTGGTTAGAGGCAATCCTTCGCTTTGCCACTTCTTGAAGCCGCCGTTTAACACTTGCACATGCGAATGGCCGAAAAACTCGAGCACGTAAAAGACGCGCGCGGCGAACCGATTGCCCTGGTCATCGTATATAACAACCTGAGAGTTGGAGTTGATTCCCGCCCCGCGAAAGAGGCGCTCGGCTCGATCTGGCGGTATGGGGAAACCCTGACGGTTCGCTTCCAAATCATCGGT
>Ga0187782_10000880_pt1 | contig 21276 bp, 13 predicted proteins | sample 0715_SJ02_MP15_2_FD_132454 | JGI IMG/M metagenome (GOLD analysis project Ga0187782, IMG submission 132454) | Tropical peat soil microbial communities from peatlands in Department of Meta, Colombia - 0715_SJ02_MP15_20_MG | ecosystem: Environmental > Terrestrial > Soil > Wetlands > Peat | place... | reverse complement strand
GCCGTCGTCGTCTTCGTGCCACCAGCTGTTGTTGTCGTCTTTGTGCCGCTGGCTGTGGTTGTTTTCGTCCCACCGGCTGTCGTAGTCGTCTTCGTGCCGCTGGCTGTGGTTGTTTTCGTCCCACCAGCTGTCGTAGTCGTCTTCGAGCCGCCGGCCGTGGTTGTTTTCGTCCCACCAGCTGTCGTAGTCGTCTTCGAGCCGCCGGCGGTGGTTGTTTTCGTCCCACCGGCTGTCGTAGTCGTCTTCGAGCCGCCGGCCGTGGTTGTCTTCGACCCACCAGCCGTACTCGTGTGGCTTCCGCCCGCCGTGCTGGGGTGGGCTCCGCCGCCAGCCGGCTTCGCGGGTGCTGCCTTGGGAGCGGCCTTGGGCGCCGAGCCGCCACCGCCGCCCTTTTTCTGGGCACTGACATAAAGAGGAGACATCAGTAGAAATAGCAATACAACCATCATCTGGAAAATCTTGCTTCCGGACTTGCTTGAACTCATCTTTTCCCTCCGATTCTTTGGAACCCTACTCCATCGCCACCACCAAAAATCCCCTCACGCGTCAGAATCCCGCGCGCGGGTCGATCGATTGCTTAGCCTGTCCAGGAGGTATGTCTAGAATCAATATGACGCAGGCTTCGAGACAAGGGTTTGCCCGGGCTAAACAACTCCGCGCTGAGCTGAGGAACGGATAGTGAATTCAACGCAACATTTTCCCGGGCGATATCCATGTCAAGGACAAATGGCCGCACTTCAAGCCTCATCCACTAAGCATTGCGTAACAGCGCAGGAAAAAACGTCATCCACTGTTCGGAGTGTTCGAACAGCGTCCCTATCCCCCAGGGCGAGCGGAGCCCAAAGTATGTAAGCGAGTCGAATATATTCCTACTGATGTTGGGGTGTCAATCGGTAATGGGCGAGCGTGTTCCTTAAGCCTGGGCAACCGGCGCGGGCATCTGTGGTTCGACGCCGCGCCAGCCGACAGGCCGCCCCTGAACAGCTTCTTTGATGGCACTGAACAGCACAACATACATCATCTGGCGGTAATAGAAGCGCTGAAGGATAAGCGGCGCCAGAAGAGTCCAGTCCTCGCTTTTCTCCAGCGAGAAAGCAACGACACAGGTGAAAAAATCGATGAGCATAAACACGGCAAAGAAAATGAGGGAGCGCTGCACGTCCTGCAAAGTCCCGTGTTGCGGCAGCGCCGCAATGTGAAGTTGCGCCAGGCCCCATATTGCAAGCGACATGAAGAACAGCAAATCAATGACCGGCGAAACCAGAGGTAGAAGGATCTGGAATAAGAAGATGTTCGGTATGGCGATCCAGCCAAGTGTCCCATACCGCGCTTTGCCCACCGCGCCGCGGTGCTTCCAGACAGCCTGAAGCGTGCCGAAGGTCCACCGGAACCTCTGGCGGATCAGTGCGTCAATTGTATCGGGAACTTCTGTCCGGCCGATGGCGTCTTCGTCATAAAGTATCTTCCAGCCGTCGCGCCGAATGGTGAGGGTGAGGTCGGTGTCTTCCGCGACGGTATCACCGGAAAACCCCCCCATGCTCCGGAGAAGCTCCGTGCGCCACGCGCCGACAGCGCCGGGCACAACGGGGATGCAATTGAGCAGGTCGAATGCGCGCTTCTCAAGATTCTGGCTAGTGATGTACTCGAGGGCCTGCCATCGGGTGAGCCAGCGGTTGCGGTTGATGACCTTCACGTTTCCCGCGACGGCCCCGACTTTGGGATCGGCAAAGTGCCGTACCAGCCGCGGAATCGCTTTTTCGTCTACGATGGTGTCCGCGTCAATGGAAACTATAATCTCGCCGCCAGCTTCGGCAAGACCGTGGTTCAGTGCGCTCGGCTTGCCGCGGTTCGACTGCATGAGGAGCCGAACGCGAGAATCGCGACCGAAATTCTCGCTCACAAGCTCGGCGGTGCGGTCCTTTGAGCCATCGTTCACGACGAGGACTTCGAGCTTCTCGTACTCGGAGGCCAGTGCTGCTCTCACTGTTTGCAAAATCACAGCTTCCTCGTTATAGGCAGGGATCAGCACAGTAACTTGCGGTTTGTACTCGGGATGATCTTCCGGTGCCCGACGAAGCTTTTCAGCAAGGGCGAGGAGTCCGATGATCAGCGCGCGGCCGCTGACCAGTAGAATTCCCGCCAGGAAAATGAAAGCGATGCCCGAACGTAGCCACCGATACACGTCGAACATGAACGCGTCCGCGCGCGCCAAGAGCCATTCCTTCTCGCTCAATGGCGGCATCACTTCCGCTCGAGTTTGCCCCAGCAATGCGGCGACGGAGACAAATTCGTAGCCCTTGGCGCGCAACCCTTCGATGATTCGAGGAAGGGCCTCCACCGTATGGCTGCGATCTCCTCCGCCATCATGCAGGAGGATGATGTTGCCCTTCCCCTTTTGCGAGTCGGCCATCACCCGCTGAACAATCGCGTCCACGGGAGGTGGAGGGCCGCCGTTCGGCTCGCCCCAGTCGTGTGGGTCAATCCGCGCACCTACGATTATGTAGCCCATGGATTGGGGAACGGGCAGCATCTGGATTTCACCGGCCGTTTCTGGTTGATGATCAATTCCGTAGGGAGGGCGGAAAAGCAAGGTTTTGACGCCCAGGCTGCTTTCAAGCAGGAGTTCCGTCAGATTCAATTCGAATTGGAGTTGTGCCTTGGAGACGCTATCGAATTCAGGATGCGTAAACGTGTGATTCGCTACTTCGTTGCCGTATTCATATTCGCGTTTAATGAGGTTCGGATTCTGGTTGGCCGGTTCGCCGATGACAAAAAATGCGGCGGGCGCTTTTTCCTTCTTCAAGACCTCCAAAATTTTCGGCGTCCATTGGGGGTCAGGACCGTCGTCGAACGAAAGGGCAAGCTTCTTGGGCGCATAACCCATCTGTTGGATTCGCCAGGAAAGCGGGTAGCTCTGGAATGTTTCGTCGGTGAAAAGATTCGTATCCGGGTCGTATTCGAAAGTGCGACGGCCGGTTTGCGGCTTGGCTGTAATGCGCCAAATGTCGCCTTCGCCTTCGAGAATTAAGTCATAGCCAGGTGGAACCTCCTCGAGCTTGCTGCGCATCGCGTCATCCGGGTGCGTCGCGTCCCAGATGGACCAGATTGAAGGATCTTCGAGGCCTAACCGCCAGAGAGCCGTGCCCTGAACGCCAGCGCGCTCTGCCGCGCGCAGTTGGTTGTAAGCAGTGACGCCGTCCAGCATCCAGACATTGTGTACGAGATTATTCTCGTCCTCGTAGGAATAATGAGGATTGAGCGATTCGGGATCGAACTCCACGTCAGTTTCTGATTCCACCGCAGTGATAATCGCCTGCTGAAACGTGACCGCCTGTGCCACAGGATGCGGTACCTGCTTCGTCTTCGCGGGCCAGTCATACCCGTAGTTCGCTATACCCATTACGAGTTTTTCCGGGGGCACCAGCTTCACCATGTTGTCGATGTCGCGAACGAACCAATCCTGCGGCGCGATCGGTCCGGGCGGTGAGGTGGGCCAGTGAAAATCGTAGTTCATCAGGATGATGGCGTCGGCCTGTGAGGCGAAGTATTTGTAGTCGTAGACCCAGTCCGCCGCGGGCAGGGCCACCATGAGTTTCAGACTCTTTGCATGCAACGCCGTTCCCAGATCGTGAATGAACCGCTGAAAATCCTGCTGGCTCGTTTGCGGCAGCGATTCGAAATCCACGACCACCCCCGGCTGATGGTTCGAATCCGCGAATTTCTCGAGTTGCGTCGCGAGGTTCTCACGCGCCGCGGGATTCGCCAGCATCTGGAGCATTTCGGGCGGACACCAGCCTTTCTGTCCGTCGTAGTTATTCACCATGGACATTACCGGAAGTTCGACAGGCGGAGTCCGCGCCTGAAGCGATTGGAGAAATGCAACCAGCTTCGGGTCCTGTTCCACGTCGAGACTCCCGTCACGCGAAACGGCGTGCAGGGCCTCGGGAATGAGCAAGTCCAGGTCGTGATAGTGCAACTGCAAAGAGGCCAAGCTCGTGTAGTCGTCGCTCACGTAGAAGGCGGCGCGCAACGGATCATAGTTGGCGGGAATTTTTCCCAGCGCTGCGACTCTTCGTTTCCGTCCCTGCCGGACCGGTTTGGCTTTCTGATGCCCGCGAATGGCGTGCAAACCACCATGTGTATCTGCCCTCAAGATGTCAGGAAGTTCCGGATTCCGGATAACGTTCAGCAGGAAAATAATGAGCACAAGGGTGAAGAACCCTCCGCTAATTTCGAGTACCCGCCGGGTGCGCCGCCACCGGCGCCGCTGCTCATCGTAGAAAATTGGCTTGCGTTCAGGCATCGTGACAATCCAAGCTAGCCGTCCATTAGAATGCTGTCAATCACTCCCACTGCCAGGTTGCGCACAAATATCGCTCTTGCCGCGTTGACGGGGCTGGCACTTCGACTCTTCTTTGTCCTGAAATTTCCCGTAACGGATTCCGGTGATGCGCCATTTTACATTGAGTTGGCCTGGAATTGGCTGAAGAAAGGCGTCTACGGATTTCCGGTTAATGGACAACTCACGGCCGTGGACATGCGCCTCCCCGGCTACCCGGCGTTTCTCGCGGCCGTTTTCGCCGTCGCGGGAAATTCTCCGCGAGCTGCGATGGTTGCGCAGGCCATCCTGGATTTAGCCGGTTGCTTCATCATCGCGCTGATTGCAGCGCGTCTCGCACCCGTGGCCTCCCGCCGGAGAGTCACTCTTGCCGCTCTTTGGCTTGCTGCCTTGTGCCCATTCATTGCGAACTACTCGGCGGTGGTGCTCACTGAAATTTTAGCAACATTTCTGAACGGGCTGGCAATTCTGGTCCTACTCGAAACGGATCTAGGCGGACCGGCGAGTCCCAACGCCGCAAGCTTGAACAAGAACCGAATATTCAACCCCTGGCTCCTCGCTGGGATCATCGTCGGTTTCGGTACGCTTGTCCGGCCTGAGACGCCTGTACTTCTGTTCGCCGCGGGACTAGTACTTTGCGGGAAGTGGTGGCGGCCATGCGACTGGATGAAACTTGTGCGCGCCGGACTTCTGATGGGCATTGGACTCTTCCTTCCGCTGCTTCCGTGGGCTGCGCGAAACTGGTCCACCCTGCACGATCTCCAGTTTCTTGCGCCGCGCTATAGCGAATTGCCCGGAGAATACACGCCGCTCGGGTTCATCTATTGGACTGACACGTGGTTGTGGCAGGTGCGCGATGTGTATCTCTCATCATGGAAGGTGAACGCGGAAGAAATTCCCATTGACGACATTCCGAAGTCGGCATTCGATTCATCGGAAGAGCGTGAACGCATCGCACAGGTACTGGAAGAATACAACGATACCCTGACTCTTACCCCGGAGCTCGATCGGCCCTTTCGCGAAGTCGCACGCGAGCGGACCAGACGCCACCCCTTGCGCACCTACGTGGAAATTCCGTTTCTCCGCGCGCTCACATTGTGGTTCACTCCGCGAATCGAGCTCTTGCCCTACTCAGGCACGCTCGCCCCAGTCGGAATCGCGTGGCGCGAGGACCGCGCGGATTTCGCGGCCACACTTACGCTAATCCTCGTGAACGCCATTTATATCGCGTTGGCACTCCTTGGCGCGTTCTTATCACGCGGCCGCCCGGGATGGGCCCTGCTGGTCATCTTTATCCTCGTGCGCACCACTTTCGTCGTCTATTTTGTGGACACGCCCGAGCCACGCTACGTTCTCGAATCGTTCACCGCAGTCCTTGCTCTTGCGGCGCAGACTTTCTCACGAGGGCGTCAGCTCTCCTCGACGGGCTCGGGATGAATCGTGAGACGGAAAATCTGGGGGAACCGCTCCTTAACGCGATCTTCGAGTGCGGCGGTAATGTCGTGGACTTCCGTAATCGGCAGAGCTCCGTCCATCGCGCAGTGGCAGGAGACGAGAATCTTGTGGTCCGCGCTGCGGACATGAACCTCGTGGCAATTCATCAGCTCGTGATACTCGGACTGGAGTGAGTTCAAGTAATCCTGCACGGAGCGCGAAAGATCCTTCATTTCCTCGGCTCCGCCGATCCGCGCTCCCAGCGGCTCGATGTGAATATTCACGCGCGAGCGTGAATCGGTGCCGCGGCGGATATCTTCCTCGAGTTCGGTGGCGAGGCGGTGAGCCTCCCGAAGGCTGGATTTTTCGCTCACTTCAAGATGAAGCTCGATGAAAAGGCGGCCATCAATTTGGTGCGCGGATAATTCGTGCACATCGAGCCCACGGTGCTGCGCGATGGCCCGAATTTTCTCGAAGAGATCCTCGTCGCTTCGCGCCCGCGGCTCCACATGCACAACCACGTCCGCTGGCACAATCTGCGCGATGCGCCTTTCGACTGCGTCGCTCGCTCCATGCGCCTGCTCGAGACTGGCCGTCCGCGGGACGCTGATCGTGACGTCCACGAAATACCGCTGCCCGGCACGCCGCACGCGAACTCGCTCGCTCCGCAGTACGCCTTCGGTCTGCTCGACCACGCTCGTGATTTGTTCGCGCAGGCCGCTCGGCGCGACATCGAGCAGCGCGTCCAGTGTCCGCTTACCCAGTCGAGACCCGATCCAAATAATCACGCCGGCCACGCCCAGCGCCGCAACGGCATCGAGCCTCCCGAGCCACTCTATTCCAAGCTTCATGCCGACCCACGCGCCTGTGATACCCAGAATCACGACGAACGTGCTCCACACGTCGGTTGAAAAATGGAGCGCATCTGCTTCGAGCGCCTCGCTCGGATATCTTCGCGCCACCTGGTTCAAAGCGCGCGCCCGCAGGAAGTCAACACCCATGCCGATTGCAAGAATGATGATTGCGGTGAGGCTGGGACGAATGTGCGCTGTGTGAAACAGGAGCCTCTGAAACGCTTCCCAGATGATGTAAATCGCTGTCAGTAGCAAGAGCCCCGTCTCGACGAACGCCGAAAAGCTTTCTACCTTCCCATGTCCATAAAGATGTTGCGCGTCAGCAGGCTTGTCGGCCACGACCACGGAAAGATAGGTGATTACGGCGGCGACAAGGTCAAGGATCGAATGAAGGGCCTCGGAAAGGATTCCCAGACTGCCCGTGACGGCCGCGAGAAAAACCTTCAACGAAACGAGCACGATCGCCGACCCCACTGAGGCCAGCGCGGCAAATCGTTTTTCGCGAGCCGCTTGTCCGGGAGATTCCGCCATGACTCGGGGGATTATACGCTCGCGCCGCGATGCGGCGGGAATAGGCGATGGGAATCGTTCCCCTACCGCACAATCTCGCGCCAGAAATCCAAGATGAGAGCGGGGCCAGGATCAGCGGAAGGGCGGAGGACCAACCAGCGGGAGGCGGCGCGGCTCGCCATGGAAGCCTCGAATTTCCACTTCCTCGAGCAATAGAGAGGGGGCGATCACCGTACTCGGAATGCCTCCCTGCGCGGCGCCGAACGCGCCGAGCGCCGTCCCGGCGAATCCACCCGTGGGATTCTGCATGTAGGTGAAGACAGCCACGTCGTCGCCCACGCCCAGGATGTTTCGAAGCGAGCGGAGTGTAAGCCCCTCGATATGGCCGCCGCGGACCAATTCCTCGCGCCCGTCGGCAGAATACACGCGGTAGATGAGGAGCGGCATTCGTTCGCCGCTCGCGATTCCGCCCGCCACCTCGCCGATGAAATCGGAAAAATCGTCCTGTCGAATCGAGGACAGCGCGGGATTGTCCATGCGCTTCACTTCGATGCACCACTCGTGGCCATCCGAGCGGCAAGCATCCAGGAATTTCTTGCGCAGATCGGCGGCTTTGATTTCGTCTTTGGATTGAAGGAAGAGATTGCTGCTCAGCGGCTGAGGCGTGGACAAATTGGCGGAACGTCCGTGGCCGTTCGAAGCCTGAAAATCCGGTCCGGGACGCCGCGACATCAACAAATCCCTCAAAATCCCGTTTTCCACCACCGCGACGCGCTGTCCCTTTACGCCCTCATCGTCCACTTCATAATCACCAAGCAGCCGTTGACCTTGAAAATCCTTCAGCGTTGGATCGTCCACCAGCGTGACGCCGGTCGGCAGAACTCGTGTCCCCACTCGGCCAGACCATTCGCTTCGTCCGCCCATCCGCTCCAGAATTTGATCGAACGCCGGCAACATGGAAAGCGGTGGACGCGCGCCGGAAAGCGAGGGCGCGAGCATCTGCGCGAGAGTAGAGCCGGCCGCCTGCGCATCGAAGAGAACAGGGCCCGTGTAATCGGGGACGAGCGGGCTCGCGCGAAGCTGCATCAAAGTGCTGCCCGTCTGAGCTACGGCCTTTCCGATCGCCGCGGCGTCGGGAATGTCCTTGGGGTCGTCCACGTAAACGGCATAGAAGTTGTGCAAAGGCATGCCGTCATCGGCCTGGGTGTCGAGAGCAGCTTCCACCGCGCCGAGGTGGCGTGAAGTCCGGATCGTCGTGCCTTCGCTGTTCATCAGATATGTCGTGATATAGATCAGCGAGTAATTCACGCGCGAACCATAAAGCTGGGGGAATTCGCGGAGCACGACTGAGGCAGCGCGCGCCTCATCCTCCCAATTGCGAGAGGTCAAGTCAGGCTCGATGCGCGGGTCCAGTTTGACGAGCGGCGGCTCCTGCGAGAAATCATCAATTTCGGGCGGCTTCGTCAAGCTGCGCAGGAATGCCTGCTTGAGCGCCATTTCCGTAGCGGCTTCCTTGTAGGCCTGGTCGGTGGCCAGCCACAAATCTTGTCGTAAGGAATTGTAATCGCGGTCAATCCCTACCTGGCCAGTGGAGCCGAGAAATCCCTGAAAACCGTCTTCACTGATGAAATTGGAGCTGTCGAGATGATAGTCGCCTATGCGCACAGTCACGCTCATGAAGCGGTTGCGCGTGGTGCTTGTGGAAACAAGCGACCCGAATGATGCCGTCACGTTGCGAACGTCGAGATCGAGTAGGCGGTATTCGATGTAGAAGGGTTTTGGAACGTCGGGAAGTTGGAGACGCTCGCGCGAACGCTCGAGCTCATCATGCATGGCATGGATCGTCTGATCGCTGTCTGCCGCTTCCGTCTTTGTCCCTTGCGCACGAGCCGGCGCGTGTTTCGTCCGGGCTGCAATGGCAGCGGACGAAAACCCGAACGCCGCCAGACAAGCCGTGATGAAAAGTCTTCTCACCGCTTTTCCACCTTTGCTTCTGGATCGTGCCCCGGCGGCGGAAGAATCGGCGGCTTGTCCGTGGAAGTCTGCTTTTTCTGCACTTCCATCTCGGAAATCAGGATGGCCGGCGCCACAGCCGAAACCGGCACGGAACCGGACTCCGCTCCGCAATAGCCGTTGAAAATGTCCGGCTTGTCGCCGGTAGCGACGATCTTCGTCAGGGAAACGAGCGGCGTGCCAACGATGTCCACGCCGCGGACAAGTTGATCCGGGCGCCCGTCCGGGAACACCTTATAAACCACCAGCGGCAACACCTGGAATGCCTGAGGCTGGCCGCGGCCGGTGAACGTAAAACCTCCGGCGATGTCATCAATCAAAAGACCGAAAGGCTTTCCCTGCGCCTTCACGAGCTCAATCAATTTTAAGCGGAGCTGCTTCTCCGTCATCGTGCGAACACTCGAAACGATCAGATTTCCCTGCCGTGCCACCGGGACATAGCCGAGCTGGCGTCGGCCATGGCCGTTCGAGTGGGGGACGTTCACAAGCGGCGACCGCGACATCAAGAAAGTCTTCAAAACTCCGTGGTCCACGAGCAGCACGTTCTGCGCCGGCACGCCTTCATCGTCAAACGGATAGTTCCCGAGAAGCATCTGGCCGCCGAGCTGCGCCTCGGTCGGATCATCTTTGATGGAAAGGAAATCGGGGAGAATCCTTTCGCCGATCTTGCTCGTAAACGTCTGCCCTTCGTTGATGTCCTTCTGGCGGAACCCTTCCGCGCGATGCCCGAAAACCTCATGGAAGAAAACAGCCGCGGCGCGGCCTGTCAGAAGCGCGGGCCCCGCATAAGGATCGACGAGCGGCGCCTTATCCAGCGATTCCGTCTCCTGGATCATGATTTGAATGCGATCGAAGACGGCCTTATCGTCCGGAGCGTCCTTAGGATCGAGCCAATCGAAATTCGCGAAGCGATTGATATCCATCCCGTCCGGAGCTTTGCTTTGGACGAACAGTTCGAGCCTGTAATGCTTCTGGCCAAATGCGAGTTTCGTTCCTTCGCTGTTCAACTGGTATTGGTTCATCGCCAGCGCAGTAAATGTCGCGATGGAGTTGAGCACAGCCGGCGACTTGCTGAATGCGGCCGTATATTTCCTCACCCGGTCTTCCCAGGGCTTGCGGTCCACGTGCATCTCGACCTGCGGACCGATCGAACTGTGCGGCTCTTCGTGCGAAAAATCCGGCGCGGCCCCCTCCGCTGTCTGCACCTGAACCTGCTGGCTGGTTTTCACCTTGATCAGCGCTTCGGAGGCTGCACGGTATTGGCGGTCGGTCTCACGCCAGATCTCGCGACGAAGCACCGGAATGTCATTATCCAGAGTGGCTGTGGAACCGGGGCTCGTCCAGCTTGGCGGCCGGTCGCCGACTTTATGTGTGTCGTCGAGCTGATAGCTACCGACACGTGTCTGGACCTCCAGCCATCGCCCTCCATTCGTCGAACTGGAAAGCAGCGCGCCGTTCGAACCGGAAACTTCCGCGTATTCCCTGTCGGCAATCGTAAAGCTGATGAAATAGGCCGGCGGATCCGTCTTTGCCAGCACACCCATCGTCCGGTCGAGCTCATCCTGCATGGCCGTCAGCACGGGCGGCACGGGAGCTTGCGCGGGACGAGCCGAGGCCAGCCCGGCACACGCCAGCACCAGGGGTGCCAGCGCCCCTGAGATATAGCCTCTGCGTCTCGGTTCAGTTTTCATCGTCAGGCAAAGCCCAACAGTTTAAGATAGGATGCCCTCGAATCCAAAACGAAAAGCCGGGGCCAGGTTCTCAAGCCCATTCCGTTCCTGGCAGACCGAGGGCGCTGGATTGGCCCGTCCAAGCACGGCATGAGGAGTTGCTGATGCGCGCCATGGTAGTAAAGCGGTATGGGTCGCCTAAGGTCCTGGAGGCGCAGGAGACACCTGATCCGCAGCCAAAGTCCGGGCAGATTTTGATTCGTGTAAAGGCCATCGGAGTCAATTTTGCGGACCTTCTCCAGCGCATGGGAATTTACCCCGGAACTCCAAGACCGCCCTTTGTTCCAGGTCTCGAGGTCGCGGGTGTTGTGGAAAAGGTCTCCGACGGCAGTAAGAAGGTCGAAGGCGTTCCCTTGAAGCCCGGAGACGCCGTCGCCGCCTTCACGCCCTTCAATGCTTACGCCGAATGGGTTGCCGTTGATGCGTCGCAAGCGTTTCGCCTGCCTACAGGAATGCCCTTCGATGACGCCGCTGCGATCCCGGTGAACTATCTCACTGCGTATCACTCGATGTTCATGATGGGCAATTTGCAACCAGGAGACCGGATTCTGGTTCACGGTGCGGCGGGCGGGGTGGGAATTGCGGCCGTGCAATTGGCAAAGGCACGCGGCCTGCTTACCTTCGGCACCGCCGGCCCTTCGAAGCAAGAGTACCTTCGCAAGCTCGGCGTGGACCACCCGATCGACTATTCGAAGACCAAATTTGTCGAGGCCGTTCGAAAATTTGCTCCCGATGGAATTGAGATGGTCATGGACCCGATCGGCGGAAAAAGCTTTGCGGATAGCGAGCGTTGCCTCGGTCCCACGGGGCGTCTTGTCGTGTACGGCTTCTCCGCCGCCGCCGGGCCGGAGGGGAAGAAAAGCCTGCTGCGCGGAGCGAGTGCTCTCGCGAAGACGCCGCGATTCCATCCTTTGAAACTGATGAGCCTGAACCACGCCGTCATCGGCGTAAGCCTGGGCAAACTGGGTTCCCGCAGCGGACTCCTTCGAACCGAGCTTGATGAGATCTACAAAATGTACTCGGCCGGTAAAATCAAGCCGGTGATCGGCAAATCGTTTCCGCTCTCCGAAGGCGCTGCCGCGCACCAATTTATTCACGACCGGAAAAACATCGGCAAAGTGATTCTGACTGTGAAGTGAGCGCGCGAGCATCATTTGCCGGTGGCTACGTCGGGCTTCGCGAAGAGCGAGTCGTCCACTTTCGGATTCAATTGCACATCCTGGACCGCCGACTCCACGAATTTCGCGCCATCCCGGAAAATGACCGTTGAATAAGCGAATTGCCGACCGTCCACGGGCCGGTAATCGCTCCACCGCTGCTCATTGTCCATCGGCCCGTGCTGCCCCACGGACTGATAGCGCGCCGCAACGAGCAGATGCGTGTCAGGGTCGAAGTAGAGTTTCACTCCGCCGAAAGGCGCTTGCACGGCGACTCCTTGCGTCTTCTTTCCGTCAATTTCTTCCTCGCCAATCGCATGCCCTGCCAACTCTCCCGAAAGAACCTCGCGGTAAACTCCCCAGCCGCCCCCAAAGAGCGAAAGCCCGCGCTCAAATTCATTCACCACCTGCGACACTTCCACAGTGTGATCCGAGAATTGAAGCCAGGCCGACTTCCCATCGCAGATTTGCACGACATGGTCGTTCGGGAGGCTGACGTCGCCATGCGACCGGTTTGGATACGATACAAGCCATTTCACGGCGACGTGGTTTTCCCCATTCGACGCAAACAGGTTTCCGCTCTCCGTAAATTCTAGACTTTTCACCGACGTCAATTCCTCTCCGCCGGCGGCCTTGGCGGCGGCCAGGAGCACTCTCTTGCCTTCCTCAAAGGATTCCGGCGTGGCTGCCGCGGATTTTTCTTTCGGCCTTCGCAAATCGGCGGCGAGCACGTCCAGTTGGTCGTAGGGAATCTCCTCATACGTGGCAATCGGAAACTCCTTCTTGAGGGCATCGCGGAACATGCTCACGTTACCGGCAAGGACGATGTCTAGATCCTTGGCGGCGAAATACCGCTGTCCCATCGCTTCCACCTGGGACAGCGTGACGCTCCTGACTTTATCCGGGTACGTCCGGTTGTAATCGGCAGGCAAACCGAATGCGGCGGCGCTCAATACTCGCTCCGCCACCTGCTCCGCGGTCTCCGACTGGATCGGATAGACACCCGCCAGATAGTCTCGCGCGAAATCGAGTTCCTTCTCCGTAACATCTCCGGTGGACATCTTGGTGATGAGTTCAACCACAAGCTTCGTCGCCTCCGCCGTCATTTCCGTTCGCGTGAAGGTGCCTGCCGAAAAAGAACCCGCGTAGCGATGGGGATTGAAGGAGGAATAAGCGCCGTAGGTGAGGCCCTTCTTGATGCGAACCTCCGTGTTGAGCCGGCTGTTGTACCCTCCTCCGAAAACACGGTTGGTGACTGCGGCGGGGATGTAATCCGGATCGGCACGACGAACCCCGAGCTTTCCCACGCGAATTTGCGTCTGCTGCGCGTCAGGCTTGTCGACCAGCCAGATATGCAGGCCGGAGATCGTGGGCGGAGCCGCCGGCGGCCCGGGCATCAATGTGCTTTTTTGCCAGGAGCCGAAGTATTTTTCTGCTGCTGTGAACGCTTCCTCGGGCGTCACGTCTCCCGCAAATGCGAGAAGCGTCTGGTTCGGAGCGTAATTCCCGTCATGAAATTTCGCGAGCTGATCGCGCTGCAGCTTCTTCGCCACTTCCGGCGTCCCTTCACCCGGCCAGCCATAGGGCGAGTCGCCGTAAACCACGCGCGAAAACACGAGCGATGCAAGATATTCGGGATCCGAGTACTGGACGGTCAGGGTCGAGAGCAGTTGCTGGCGCTGCCTATCAAGCTCTTCCGCGCTGAACGCCGGGTGCAGGACGATGTCCGACATCAAATCCAGCCCGGTGCTCAAATCCTTTCGTACCACTTGCAGTGTGACAGTCGTCGAGTCCTTGCCTGCCTGTGCGTTCAGCATCCCTCCGACAAAGTCGATCGCGTCCGCAATCTCCTTTGCCGATCGCGTAGCTGTTCCCTGAGTCAGCAAATTCGCCGTCATCTGAGCCAGGCCAGGTGCCGATCCCGGGTCTTGCACGCTCCCGGCCGTCATGATCACCAGTCGTGCGGCCACCGCAGGCTCCCGGTGGTCCGTCACGACGAACACACGTAGCCCGTTGGAGAGCGTTTTCGTGGCAGGTTCAGGAAATTCGAACGGTCTTGGTGCCGCTGGCGCGGGCATATTTGGATCGAGCTTCACTCCCGGCGGAACGACTCCTGTCCCGTTTTTCTGGTCGCGGGGTTTGTCACTCGTAGAGGATGGAGGCGGCGCCGGAGCTGGCTGTTGCGCCACGGATGTCGTCGCGGCCAGTATCACTACGGCGAGAAGAAAGATCCATCGCTCGATTGCGCGCTTCATCATGGCTCCTCGAATAAAATCTTTGCCGCCGGCCTTCATTGGCTGCCCGCGGCTGGCGTGACGATCAGCACTGTCGCGTGATCCGGCACGAAATACTCTTTAGCCACACGCTGCAAATCCGTGGGTGTCACCTTCAAAAAGCGGTCGAGTTCCGTGTTCACCAAGTTGGGATCCTTGCCGATCACGGCCGCCGCCCCTAGCGCGACGGCTTTTTCCTCATCCGTGTCACGTCCCAGAATGAATGCCGAAATTTCCTGGTTTTTCGCCTTCTCGAATTCCCTGGCATCCACCGCCTCTGCTTTCAGTCCATCGAGAACCGCAACCACGGCCTTTTGCCCTTCCTCGGCTGTGTGTCCTTGATTCATGATCGCGTAGGCCCAAAACAGATTTGGATCCTCGGTGAAATTTCCGAAGCCGCCCGACTGCACCGCGATCTGCTCCTTGTAAACAAGCGCCTGATAAAAACGGCTGCTCTCTCCGCCGGCGAGAATGTTCGAAGCCAGGTCGAGCGGATAGGCGTCGGGAGCGTAGCGTGCCGGAATTTTGTATCCGATTACAACCGCCGGCAGCGGCGTGTTCGTGTACGACTTCTTCACAACGCGCTCTTGCGTCTGTGGCGGTTCCGGATTGTCAATTCGCGGGATGGGCTTCTCCGATGGCGGAATTCCTTCGAAATATTTCCTAGACCAGGCCAGCGCTTCGGCTGAGTTGAAGTCTCCGACGATGATGAGTGTCGCGTTGTTCGGCTTATAAAACGTGTTGAAGAAATTCCGCACGTCCTCGAGCGTGGCCCGGTCCAGATCCTCTTTGCTCCCAATCGCCGTGTGATGGTACCCGTGTATGGTAAACGCGGCGGCGCGCAAATCCTGTTCGAGGTATCCGTATGGCTGGTTCTCTACGCGAACCCGCAGCTCCTCTTTCACCACTTCGCGCTCGGCTTTGAAATTCGCCTCATCGACGTTCAGGCTGCCCATGCGGTCCGCTTCCAGCCACAAAACTCGCTCCAGGTAATTGCTCGGGAAAGTCTCGAAGAAATTCGTATAGTCGTCGTAGGTGCTGGCGTTGTCGAATCCGCCGACGCTTTCGATGATGCGCGAATGTTCTTCCGGCCCTACGTGTGCCGAGCCTTTGAACATGAGGTGCTCGAAGAGGTGTGCAAATCCCGAATGGCCGGGCGGCTCATCCTTTCCGCCCACGTGGTACCACACTTGCAGGTTGATCACAGGCACCGCGTGGTCCTCAAGCAAAATCACGTCCAGGCCATTCGAGAGCTTGTGTGTCGTGAACTCCAGTTTCGGCGGCCGCACTTGCAGGGTGCTCTCCTGTGCTGGCAGCCTTGAGGCAAACATCGCAGCAAGAATTACGGCCACACCGAACCTCATCCATTTCTTCATTCTCGATTGCTCCCATTGACGGGGTTACACTGCGCGTAGGGCCCGGAAGCCGGTGGCGAAGGTTCAAGTATCCTAGACGCTGCGCATGAGTGTCAAACCGGCCCAATCTCCCAATTCGATTTTCTCGCTGTCGTGCGGCGAGCCCAGCCCAGGAAGGCGCACTTTGATTTAGACGCAAACCGTGCCGAAAAGGCTACCCGCCTAGTTGCGGACACTGGATTCCGAGAGTAACCTCTCGAGAATGGGAAGAATCCTTGGCCTCTTAATCGTTCTCGTCATCGTCGGATTAATTTACAAATTCTATTTCGCGAAGCTGCAGCAGGAAGCAGGCGGCGGATCTCCTACACAGGCTATAAACGTTGTCGGCGTAAAGAACGATCTCCTGCAAATCGCCCAGGCCGAGCGCATGTACGCGGCTCAGCACAGCTCCTACGCGTCGTTCGATGAGCTCGTCTCGAGCGGCGCGATTAGCATGGCCAAACCGGGCCGCGACGGCTACACATACGAGGTAGAAACTGCTTCTGACGGATTCCGCGCCGTCGCACGTTGCCCTGTCTCCGTGAGCCCCGGCTGCACGAATTGGGCGGTGGACCAAACCATGGAAGTAAAGCCCGCACCTTGAAACCACCTCAAAGTCTGTCTTCCGCTCACAACATTCGCTTCGATATATCACCCAACCCTTCCTATATAGATGAAGATGTCCGCATCTCCGCGGTTGGATTGCAGCCATTCGAGCGTGTCGTAATATGCGCGACTACCCGGGACGACGAGAACCGCTCCTGGCATTCCCGCGCGCATTTTCGGGCCGATCAGTCGGGCCGCGTCGATGTTCCCGCATCGGAATCACTCGCGGGCACTTATTGCGGCATTTCGCCCATGGGGCTGCTCTGGTCTATGCACTTGGACGACGTAAATGCAAAGAGCCGGACAACATTCGTGAAATCGAGCACATCACGAAATCACGTTTCGCTCGAACTGGAAATCTCCGGCCGCACCGTCGCTGCAGCCCAACTCAATCGAAACTTCCTCGTGCCTGGAACCGAAACTCGCGACCTCTATATCGGTGATTCCCTTCCCACCAGCCCACAGAATGGCGGTCACATTGGAAGACTTTTCCTTCCCCCCGGTCGCGGCCCTCATCCCGCGGTGATCATTCTCGGGGGCACGGGGGGCGGCTTCGATCTCGACAAGGCCGGCGTTCTCTCTCGTCATGGCTTCGCCACTTTCGCTCTCGCCTACTTCGGAATCCCGCCGCTGCCTGCATGGTTGCATCGCGTCCCTCTCGACTACTTCGAGGCCGCGCTCGCTTGGCTCGGATCGCACCCGGAGGTAGACAAGCACCGAGTCGGCGTCTCGCGTGGCGCCGAGCTTGCACTGCTGCTTGGTACCAGGCTCCCTCAGGTTCGCGCTATCGTCGCCTATGCGCCGAGCAACGTGGCCTGGGCCGCAGGGGGCCGCGACAAAGCGACGGGCGAAATAATTCCCTCTTGGACATGGCGCGGCAAGCCCGTACCATTCGCCCCGCTTCCGCTGCGCGGCTTCATGCTGCGCTCGGCCATCCCCGTTGCCGTCGCTCGCAGGCCGGTCATTTTCCGCAAACTCTTCCGCGCTGGTTTGCGCAATCACGACGCCATCGCGCGCGCAGTGATTCCCGTGGAACAGATTCGCGGTCCCCTCCTGCTTTTCTCCGGCAGTGATGACCACCTCTGGCCAGCGGCGGAAATGTGCGAGGCAATTCTTGCGCGCCTCACCGATCATCGCTTTCCGCACAAAGTCGAGTACGTGAACTATCCCCGCGCTGGCCACATGCTCCGTTACCCTCATCTCCCGACAACTTCGCGCCGCTCGCATAACCCGCACTTGCGTGACGCCCGCTTTTCCTTCGGCGGAACGCCGGCCGCGGACGCCGAGGCGAACGCCGATTCCTGGTTGCGAACGATCGCTTTCTTACGCTCCAGCCTCCATTAGGCAGTCGGGAGCGATGTGCTAGAATTAGTTCACGGTGCTGAAAGTCCTCCAGAACCTGATGCAAGTGCAGAGCGTTGACCTGCGGCTCAACGATGTTCGCGCACGCCTCGCCGTCTTTCCCAAGAAGATCGGCGAACTGGATGCCCGTCTGGCCGCCGGCCGCGCGGAAGTGGACCGTGCGAAAGCCGCACAGGTTGCGACCATCAAGGAACGCAAGACCTACGAGCTCGACGTCGAGCAATGGAAGGAAAAAGTCCGCAAGTACAGGGACCAGACCTCGCAGGTCAAAACGAATGAAGCATACAAGGCCCTTCAGCATGAAGTGCAGACGGCTGAGGCGGAGATTGCGAAGGCGGAGGATCGGCTTCTCGAGCAAATGGTCGCCGGGGAAGAATACGAGCGCCGCATTCGAGCCTCCGAAAGAGCACTTAAAGAAACGGAAGAAACCGTCCGCAGCGAACGTTCCAAGATCGAAACCGAAAAGGCCGCGGCCGATAAAGAGTTCGGCGAGCTGACCGCCGAGCGATCACGCCTCTCTAAAGAGATTCCTGAGGACTTCCGGGATCATTATGAGCGGATCGCGAAAAGGCATCATGGCGTCGCGCTTGCGGAAGTCCGCGACGAAAAATGCACTGCCTGCGGCATGCGCGTTCGTCCTCATGTGTTTCAGGAGATGCGCCGGGCCAATAGCGAGGAGATGTTCCATTGCGAGACCTGCACGCGTATCCTCTATTACCTTGAGCCCGTTGCCGCGGTCGCACCGCCGGGCGCAACCGCCACTCCCGCATCAGCCTCCGTTTCTCCGTCCAGTGAAAGCTGATAACATTGCTGCCTCCTGGCGCCTCCGTGTGCCATTTCCCTACGCTTCATGAGGCGCTCTTCGAAGTCCTCGCCTCCGGGCACCGCACGTCTCTTCTCCGATTCCCATGCCGCGCCGCCCGCCGGCATTCACATCGCGAATATTGACGGCGCGTCGCGCGGCAATCCAGGGCCCGCCTCCTACGCCGTAATCATTCGCGATGCTGGCGGAAAGGTAATTCTCGAGCTTGCCAAGAATCTCGGGCGTGAAACAAACAATGTCGCCGAATACTACGCCCTGCTCGCGGCGCTCGATTACGCCAATGGTCACGGCATTCGCGCGCTGCGCATCCGGAGCGATTCCGAACTTCTTGTGCGCCAGATGCAAGGCCGCTACAAAGTGAAAAGCGCCGACTTGAAGCCGCTCTACGAGCGCGCCTCGAAGCTCGCGCGCCAGCTCGACTACTTCGCGATTGAGCACGTGATGCGCGAAATGAATCGCGAGGCGGACGGGCTCGCCAACGTCGCGCTCGATACAGCTGGCGTCCCGAAATTTGAGAGCAGAGGCCGTGCAGGAACGGCCGAGACTCCGCGCAAGCCGGCCACGACCGGCTTGCCTGCCGGCACGCCGCAAATTCCCACAGGCCCGGACATTCCGAAGAACTTGAAACCATATTTCGTGGCGCTCCTGCTTGTCGGGCCCAACCGCGATCAGCACCCCGACAAGGTCAAGGAGATGTTTGCCGCCCACGTTGCATACATTCATCAGCAGATCCGCACGGGCAAATATGCCTTTGCGGGTCCATTTCTCGATGGTGGTCGCATTGAAGGAATCATCATCGCAACTGTGGAATCCGCACAAGAAGCCCAGGAAATAATCAGCCGCGATCCGGCCATCACCGCTGGCCGCATGACGTTTGAGTTGCACCCGGCCATGCTGCCGTCTCTAGACGGAGTCGTCGTCAAGTATTGAAGGAGGCGCGACGAACTGGCGGCCAAGTGCCGCCCAGCGTTCTTGAAGTCTCGCGGGCGGCCTCATCGAATTTTCCGGAAATTATGATGCGGCGGCGAGGGCGCGTTTCAAGGAGTAGGAGCGATAGAGTGTGTCGCGCTGCGCGGGAATATAGCCGGCATCGGTGATGATGCGGCGGAGCTCTTCTTCATTCGTACGGTTGCGGACGCCGGCGGCGTACACCACATTTTCTTCAATGAGGATGCTGCCTACATCGTCCGCGCCGAATTGCAGTCCCACCTGGCAGATTTTAATACCGGGAGTGAGCCAGCTCGACTGAATGTGGTCAATGTTGTCGAGATAGAGCCGGCTGATGGCGAGCGTCTTCAGGTAATCGAACGCCGTGGCTTCGGGAATCTTTTTCCCCAGCGGCGTATTTTCCGGCGCGAAAATCCAGGGAATGAAAGCCGTGAACCCGCCGGTATCTTCCTGAATGCGGCGGATGCGCTCGAGATGATTCACGCGATGGCGGTATTCCTCGCCGCAGCCGAACATCATCGTGGCCGTGGTGCGCATGCCGAGCGAGTGGGCGGTGCGGTGCATGTCCTCCCATTCCGCCGAAGTGCATTTCAGGCGCGAGATGCGGGCGCGAATTTCGTCGTCGAGAATCTCGGCGCCGCCTCCGGGAATGGAGTCGAGTCCCGCATCGCGCAGGCGCGCAATCGTTTCGCGCACGGTGAGCCCCGAAACTTCCGCGATGCACAGGATTTCCGGCGCTGAAAAACAGTGCAGATGCACCTGCGGAAAACGAGCCTTGATCGAGCTGAGCATGTTTTCGAAATATTCGACGCGCAAATCCGGGTGCAACCCGCCTTGCATCAGGATTCCTGTTCCCCCGAGCTCGAGCATCTCTTCAATTTTCTGGTAGATGGTTTCGAGCGGGAGAATATAGCCGTCCTTCGCGCCAAGCGGGCGGTAGAAGGCGCAGAAGGAGCAGTACTCGGTGCAAAAATTCGTGTAATTGATGTTGCGGTCGATTTGGTAGGTGGCGATGCGTGGATCGGTTTTCTTCCGGCGGAGTTCGTTGGCCGCCATTCCGATGCCGATCAGGTCATCAGAGTTGAAAAGGTCGAGCGCCTGTTCTGGTGTTAATCGCATTGTCCACCCATCATCGCCATGGCCTAACTCCGGGCATTCGCGGCGGCATTGCCGAGCGCCGCGCCGGCGAATTCGATTGGGCGATTGCCGTGAATCAATCCGGCCGCGGCCGCTTTCTCGAAATAGAGGCGCAGGCCGGCAAGATTTTCCTCGTTGAGATCGTAATCAATGTTGTCGGTCAGGTAGCGTTCGAGAGCGCGCGGCGGCAGATCGAGCTTGATCGAAGCCGCCTCGGCGATTTCGCGCAGCCGTTCCATGCCGTACCGCTTCGAGGCCTCGAAATCCGCGATGACTTCCTGCGTGATCGCCTCGCGTCGCGCCGCCCAGATGGCCAGCACGCAGGGCTGGCCGGTCATTTCCTGCCACTGATAGGCGACGTCGTAAATGAAAACCGTTTCGTAGCCGGGGACGGGCATGTCTTCGATATCGCCCTGGCAGCAGGATCCGTCGCCCACCGGTTTTGAATTGAGCGCTTCCATTTTGAGCGAAATGCGCAGGGCCGGATCGCCGATGACGAGCGCGGCGTCGGCGAACTTTAGCATTTCACGGGGCTCCGGCGCGGCGTCGATAAACTCCGGCGAAATCTTCCAAAAATCCCTGGCGAGGAGCCGCACGAGAGCAGCCGAGCTGCGGGAGCTGGTATCGAGCGCAATTTTTTTCGCGAGCTCGATGGGCTTCTTTGCCGCGACGAGGATGCTGCGGACTTCGCCTTTC
>Ga0187782_10000879_pt1 | contig 21282 bp, 20 predicted proteins | sample 0715_SJ02_MP15_2_FD_132454 | JGI IMG/M metagenome (GOLD analysis project Ga0187782, IMG submission 132454) | Tropical peat soil microbial communities from peatlands in Department of Meta, Colombia - 0715_SJ02_MP15_20_MG | ecosystem: Environmental > Terrestrial > Soil > Wetlands > Peat | place... | reverse complement strand
GATCAAGCTGCCATTGCCGCCGGGCTGTCTGCCGACGCTCTACCGGCGCGACGACCGCATGCGCGAGAGCTACCTTGCCGAGTTCCCGGGCTATTACAAAACGTCGGACGCAGGCTTCAAGGACGAGGACGGATACTTGACCATTCTCGGCCGCACCGACGACATCATCAACGTCGCCGGCCATCGCCTGTCGACCGGCGGCATGGAGGAAGTGCTGGCCTCTCACCCCGACGTCGCCGAATGCGCGGTGCTCGGGGTGAAGGACTCGATCAAGGGCGAGCAGCCCTGTGGGTTCCTGGTCTTGAAGTCCGGCGTGACGCGGCCGATCGAGGCGATCGAGAAGGAGGCCATTCAGCTCGTGCGCGACAAGATTGGGCCCGTCGCGTCGTTCAAGATCGCCATCGTCGTCAACCGCTTGCCGAAGACGCGGTCCGGCAAGATCCTGCGCGGCACGATGAAGAAGATCGCCGACCACGATCCGTGGACGACGCCGGCGACGATCGACGACGCCGCGGCGCTCGACGAGATCAAGGAGGCGGTGCGCGGGCGCGGGCTTTAGGCGACCAAGGCGCCGCCTCCTGCCGCTACTCACGCCTCTTGGTCTCTGCTAGGAGCGGCGCGAGATTTGCGCTCCTTTCCATGACGGCGGGCATCTCAAAGAGCGCTTGAAAGACACATGGAGGCGACGATGGAATGGCAGAACACCCCGGAGTCGCAAAACATCGAGGACCGCCGCGGCATGGGCGGCGGCATCGGCCTGCCGATCGGCGGCGGAGGTCTCGGCATCGGCACGATCATCATCCTCGGCCTGATCGGCTATTTCACCGGCATCGATCCGCGCATCCTGATCGGCGGCGCCGAGATTCTCGCCGGCAACAGCAGTGGCGGGCAGCTCATCCAGGGCGCGTCGCAGCCTTCGGGGCAAGCCGCCAATGCGAACGATCCTCAAATCGTCTTCATCCGCCACGTGCTCGGCGAGACGGAAGCGGTGTGGGCCGATGTGCTGCCGGCGCAGAAAGGCGTGCAATATCAGAACGCGACGCTCGTACTCTATGACGGCGCGACGGAGTCGGGGTGCGGCGGCGCGCAAGCGGCGATGGGGCCGTTCTATTGTCCGTTCGACAAGAAGGTCTATCTCGACCTCTCGTTCTTCCGCGACATGGAGACGAAATACGGCGGCGGCGGCGAGTTCGCCGACGCCTACGTGATCGCGCACGAGATCGGCCATCACGTCCAGGATTTGCTCGGGATCTTGAGCAAGGCCGACCAGGCGAAGGCGAGCATGAGCCGCAAGGACGCCAACGCAATCAGCGTGCGCATCGAGCTGATGGCCGACTGCCTGGCCGGAGTTTGGGCCAACCACGCCAACGAGAAATGGAAGATTCTCGATCCCGGCGACGTCGAGAAGGCCTTGGCGACCGCCTCGGCGATCGGCGACGACCGCCTGCAAACGGCGGCGCGCGGCTATGTGGTGCCCGACAGCTTCACCCACGGCTCATCGGCGCAACGCCAGCAATGGCTGACGACCGGCTTGAAGAGCGGCCAGATCGACTCGTGCAACACCTTCGCGCAGTGAGTTTGAGAGGCTAGCCCCCTCCACCACGCTCACGCGTGATCCCCCTCCCCCGCTCATCGCGGGGGAGGAGAGGCGGCGCCGCATTTTCCTCCCCCGCACGTTTCGTGCGGGAGAGGGGGACCGTGCGAAGCACGGTGGAGGGGGCCCTACGCGTCTTGGTGCTCATCCCATAAAGCCCCGCAAAGATCGCCGAGCCGTCGCTGACCAGCGCAATCGCCGCCGGGCTCGCGATGAGACCCGTCAGCGCGAAAAAGAGAGCCTGGAGATTCCAGACGGCGACGATCGCGTAGCCCCAGCGGATGCGCTTCACCGCGCCGCGGGCGAACTCGATCGCGCGCACGAGATGCGCAAGAGACTCGTCGGCGAGCAGCACGCCCGCCGATTCGTGCGCAAGCTCCGCGCCGTGTTTCACGGCGATCCCGACATTGGCGTAGCTTAAGGCCGGGCCGTCATTGATGCCGTCGCCGATCATCGCGACGATGCGCCCCTCGCGCTGCAGCGCCTGGACGACGTCGACTTTTTCGGCAGGCGACGCCGCCGCGAAATGGCGATCGACGCCCAGCCGCGCCGCGACCGATTGCACCGAACGCTCGTCGTCGCCGCTCAACAGAACGATCTCTTTGACCTTAAGCTTGCGCAAGCGGCTGATCGTCGATGCGCTCTCGGCGCGGATCTGGTCATGGAGCGCGGCGAGGCCCGCAAGCCTGCCGTCGATTGCGATGAAGACGCGCGAAGCGCCGTCGGCCTCGAGGCGAGCGCAATCGGTGAGGCTTGGGGTCAGATCGACGCCGCTTTCCCGCATGAAGCGCTCGCTGCCGACGCGCACCCGAAGGCGCCCAACGAGGCCGACGACGCCGCGGCCGATCGCCACCTCGAACGCCTCTGACAAGGGAACCGCGAGCCCAAGGCTCTCGGCCTTCGCCCGGATCGCCCAGGCGATCGGATGCCGCGATCGCGCCTCGAGGGAAGCGGCGAGCGCAAGAAGATCGCTCTCGGAACGTCCTTTCTCGTAGCTGACGACCGTTGAAACCTCCGGCCTTCCGAACGTCAACGTCCCCGTCTTGTCGAACACGACCGTATCGACCGCCGCGAGCTTCTCGACCGCAGATCCGCTCTTGAAAATGACGCCGCCGCGCGCGGCGGCGATCATCGACGACAGGACGGCGATCGGGGCCGCAACGCGCACGCCCGTGCCGAAATCGACGACGAGCACCGAAAGCAAGATGCGATGATCGTGGGTGAAAAAGGCGGCCGCAAGCGCCAGCGCCAGCGTCGGGATCACCAGGCGATCGGCGAAGCGTTCGGCATAGTTTTGGATGCGGGTGTCGCCGGTCGGCGCAGTTTCGACCAGCCGGGCGACCTGGGCGGCGGCGGTTTCACCGCCTGTTCGGACGGCGCGAATGCGGATCTGGCCCTCGACGACAAGGGTCGCGGCCCAGGCGGCGGCGCCCCCGCTTAAGAGGATCGGCGCGCTCTCGCCCGTCAGCGCGCGCTGATCGACCGTCGCCTCGCCCTCGACCACCTCGCCGTCGACCGGGACGATCTCGCCCGGATGAACCCAGACCTCGTCGTGAACCTTCAGCTTTGCGACCGGACAGGCTTCAACCGCGCCGTCCTGAACGAGCCAGGCGCTGGCCGTCGCCAGGGCGCCGAGCCCCTTGAACGTCCGCCGCGAGCGGGCGGCGGTTTGATCGCGGATCGCTTCGCCGAGGTTCACGAGAAAAGCGACCATCGCTCCGGCGAGCAGGTCGCCGACCGCAATCGAGACGGCGACCGCGAGCGTGTCGAGGAAATCGATATTGAGCCGACGCCGACCGCGCCAAGCCCGCCAGGCGCGCGTCCCGATCGGCAGGGCGCTGAAGACCATAAGCGGGATCGCCGCCGCTTTGGCCAGCGGAGCGTCGGTGAAGGCGAGAAGCAGCGACAGACCTGAGAGCGCGACGGGTTGGTCTGCCAGACTGCCGAGCGACAGCCGGCCGAAATGCGCCCGACCGCCCTTGGCGGCGGCTCTGGGCTCAGAGCCGACACGCGTGATTTCGCCAGCCGCCAGCTCGGACGCCACTTCCAAAAAAGTCCTGTTTGAACGATGCGCTCGGGCTCAACGCTAGCGCGGCGCCGTAAACAATTTCTTCAAAGAAATCCTACCGATGCGTGAATGGAGAGGTCGCGGCGCAGCCTTCCGCAGGGACGTGGCGATTTTTTCTTGAGCCCGGTGTTTTTTGGGGTTGACAGAATTCATCACGAGGATCATTGGGCGATTGTCGGGCTCGAATTCGTTCGCCCCGGCGCCTTGCAACGTAGCTTAACGAGAGATGGGCAGTAGGAGCTCGAGCGAGCTGAGCGCGGTCGTTGGCGGCGTTCGCTTTCTCAATCACATCGAAGCCGTCCGCGGGCCGGAAACCCGTGCGCGAGGCGTGAGGCGCATCTAAAAGCCTCTCTTCTCTCGCCTTCCGGTCCCGGACAAACGAGGATCGGAGGCGAGCCATGAACAAGCTCTCCCGAAACCGTGTCGACCACGTGGTGGTCGAGCTTTCCGCGCGCGGTCGTGGCCGATCGACCGACGCGCTCGTCTGCCGCTGGCGGCGCGATGCGTCGACCGGCGCGCTCATTTGCGCCTGGGGCCGCGCCGGCTTAGCGCGCGAGCCAGCATCGCCCGTCCCTTTGCGACGGGCGAGCTGAACGAGGAGGCCTGAGATTGTATGAGCACTTGAGAAGGCCCACCGGCCGCGCTTTTAGCGCCCCGGCGGGCGGTAAACCCCAACCCCACCGCTATTCGACTGCCTCTTAGGGCGGCGCGCGACTAACGGGCCATCAAGGCCTGCCGGCTCGCTCCCGCCCTCCAACGAGGCAAAGGAGACGAGCCATGACCATCCACGCCCGCAACATCGCTGCGGCTTCGCCCGTTGGCCTCGACAAGGTCTTCGGCGTCGCGGAATTCCGCAAAGCCGCCTCTCCGGCGCCCGCCCGCCCCGCGGCCGGCGCGCCCTCACAAGTCAACGTCAACGGCCCGAGCCTCGTCGTCGTCGTTCCCGATCACGTCGACGCCGTTCTCGGCGTTTGCAGCGCAGCCGGCCTCAAGGGCGGCTCCAAGCTGCTGTGGACGCTCGGCCTTCTGGCTCTCGTGGCGCTTTAAAGAAGAGGAGGACGCGTTTCTGAGCGAAAACCATGGTCGCGACGCCGGCGGCGGCCTCTTTTTTAAGAACGCAGGCAGAAGACTGAACCTAAACCGAAAGATCAAACCCCTCGAACCATCGCCAATGTGACGCAGGGTGAGCCCGGCCGAAAATCGCCAAGGCTTTCCTTACGTCGCGGCGGCCCAGGAGAAGGCCATGACCATCCACGTCAATCAACTTGAAGGCCGCGGCGCCGTCCTCGACGAGGCGCATGTCGGCCACATCAACGGCGCCTTTGGCACCATTCTGCACGGCGACGTCGCGCCGCGCGAGACCTGGCGGCATCGTCTCGTCACGCTGCTCGCCATTCTCGGCCCCGGCCTCATCGTCATGGCGGGCGACAATGACGCCGGCGCCTTTGCGACCTACGGCCAGGCCGGCCAGACCTACGGCACGACATTGCTGTGGACGCTCGCCCTGCTGATCCCGGTCCTTTACGTCAACCAGGAAATGGTGCTGCGCCTGGGCGCGGTCACCGGCGTCGGCCACGCGCGGCTGATCTTCGAGCGCTTCGGCAAGTTCTGGGGCGCCTTCAGCGTCATCGACCTGTTCCTGCTCAACGGGTTGACGATCATCACGGAGTTCATCGGCATCAGCCTGGCGCTCGACTATCTCGGCCTCAACAAGGTCGCCGGGGTCGTCGTCTCCGCCGGCCTGATCATGGCCGCCGTGAGCACGGGCAACTTCCGCCGCTTCGAGCGCTTCTCGATGGCGCTGGTGTTCGGCAGCCTTCTGCTCCTGCCGATCTACTTCCTCGTCAACCCGCCGCTCGCTCAAGTCGTGCACGACTTCGTCGTTCCGCAAATTCCTGCGACCGACAAGATGAGCGATCTGATGCTGCTCGTCATCGGCCTAGTCGGCACGACGGTTGCGCCCTGGCAGCTCTTCTTCCAGCAGAGCTACGTCGTCGACAAGCGCATCACGCCGCGGTTCATCCGCTATGAGCGGCTCGACCTGTGGCTCGGCATCGCGCTCGTCATCGTCGGCGCGGTGGCGATCATGGCCTTCACCGCCGCGACCTTCGCCGGTCAGCCCGAGTTCGGGAACTTCACCGACGCCGGCGGAATTGCCCAAGGCATCGACAAATATGTGGGCCATGTGGCCGGCGTGATGTTCGCGATCGCCCTCATCGACGCCGCGATGATCGGCGCCGCTGCGGTGTCGCTGTCGACCGCCTATGCGATCGGCGACGTCTTCTCGGCGCGCCACTCGCTGCACCGTGGGGTCAAGGAGGCGAAGGGCTTCTACGCCGTTTACTTCCTGCTGATCGCGGTCGCCGCGGCGATCGTCTTAACCCCTGGCTCTCCCCTCGGCCTGTTGACCGTCGCGGTGCAGGTGCTCGCCGGCGTCCTGCTGCCGAGCGCGACCGTGTTCCTGCTGCTGCTCTGCAACGACAAGCCGGTGCTGGGGCCCTGGGTCAATAACCGCTGGCTGAACACTTTCACCGGCGCCATCATCGCCGCGCTGGTCGTGCTCTCGGTGATCCTCACGCTCTCCGTGCTGTTCCCCGACGCGACCAACGCTCAGACGATCCTCGGCATCCTGGTCGGCGGGGGTCTGGCCGCGGTCATCATCGCGCTGGTGATCATGGCGCTGAGCCAAAACGGGGGGAAGGCGGAAGCGGCCGCGCCCGCGCCGACGACGCTAGACCGCCACACCTGGCGCATGCCGCCGCTCGACAAGCTCGCGCCTGCGAAGCTGTCGCTTGCGGCCAAGACCTGGATGGGCATTCTGCGCCTCTATCTCGTCGTCGCCGGCGGCCTGGTGCTCTATCGCATCGTGACCCTCGCGCTCGGTCAGGGGTGACGACGAACCAACCGGCGCCGCCCCCTCCACCACGCTACGCGTGGTCCCCCTCCTCCGCTATTAGCGGGGGAGGAGAAGTCGGCGCCGTTTTCTCCTCCCCGGCGACGAGCTTAGGGAGGGGGAGCGTGCGAAAGCACGGTGGAAGGGGCTTAACGCCACATCGTCGCCGTCAAGAATAGGATGACGACATGCATTTCCTGCAGAACTTCGACCCTTTAGCCTTTCTCAACACCGGCGCGGCGCTTGCCGCCGCGTTCATCCTCGGCACCGCGATCGGCGCCGAGCGGCAATATCGCCAGCGCTCGGCGGGACTTCGCACCAACGTGCTCGTCGCGGTCGGCGCGGCGGCCTTCGTCGATCTCGGCATGCGCGTGGCAGGGCCGAATTCGACGCAGGTGCTCTCCTATGTCGTCTCAGGCATCGGCTTTCTCGGCGCGGGCGCGATCATGAAGGAAGGCGTCAACGTCCGCGGCTTGAACACCGCGGCGACGCTCTGGTGCTCGGCCGCGGTCGGCGCGGCCTCAGGCGCCGGCCTCGTCGCCGAGGCGGCTTTGCTGACCGCCTTCGTCATCGCCGGCAACACGCTGTTGCGGCCGCTCGTCAACTCGATCAACCGCATCCCCTTCGACGAGCACGCTTCGGAAGCAACCTATGAGGTGCGCGTCACGACGGCGCTCGACCGCGCGGCGGAAGCGCGCGAGGACTTGGTCGAGTCGCTCGAAAAGGCGAATTATCCCTTGCGCGACGTCGAGACCGAGGAACGCGGCGAGTCGGCCGAGATCGTCGCCACCCTCGTTTCGACCGCCGTCACGCCCGAAGAGCTCGACGCCGTGGTCGAGACGCTCGAAAAGCAGCCCGGCATCGAGCACGCGACGTGGGAGAGCAACGCCGACGCGTGAGGAGTTCGGGGGCTTCCGGGATCTAGCTCTGCGGATTGGTCGCGACGCCGCCGAGGTCGACCCAAACGTTCGGGTCGGATTGGGACTGGCGCTTCATGAAGCGGTAACCGGTCGCGCTCCAGGGCTTGATTTCGTCGGTGAGATTGTCGAGCACGAAATCGCCCCGATCGGTCTTGAGGGTCAAGATCGCGTGGCCCTGGCCCTCAAGGTCGCGCACGATCGTCATCAGCAGCGCCTGGCGCGGGAAACCCTTCTCAATCAAGAGCTTGCGCTTGAAAAGGGCGTAGACCTTGCAGTCGCCCTTGCCGTCGAGCGGATAGTCCCAGTGGTCGACATTCGTGCCCCAATGGTCGAAATTCGTCACGGGCTCGATCGAGGCGTTGGCGAAGGCGTTGACGTGCTTCAGCGCCTCCCAAGCCTTCTCGCTAAGCTTCAAATCGACCGGCTGAAGGCGGGGAACCGCGCACTCTTGCGGCTCTCGCCGGCAGAAATCGACCCAGCCATACGGGATTGCGGTTTGGCCGCCGACCTTGGCCGACGACGCGCGCGGCAGGCCGGGCTCTGAGGCTTTGACAATCCCGGCGCATGCGGCGGCGACAAGACAAACGGCGACCGGCAGTTTGAACATCGGCTTCCCAACGTCTCAGACAAGACGTCGGAAGCCTCGCTCTTTACCGCTTGGAGAACCCGCAAGGCTTTCCGCACAATTTGAGCGATCGGCCTGGCCGCATGCCCCGATTTTTCTTAACCTTGACGACTGGTCGCCGCCTTCTAGATCGCGACCTGCCGTCCGACCTCGACGAGCTGGTCGCTTGGCAGATGCAGAAAGCTCGAAAGCCTTGTCGCGTTGCGGAACATGGTCTTGAAGATGACGAAGAACAGCGGCGGCAGGCCCTTGCCGTCCTCGCGACGGGTGAGCGACTCGTGGCCGACATAATAGGTGACGTCCGAAAGGTCGATGCCTGACCCCATCGCGTGGCTCTCGGCCAAGAGCTCGGGGATGTCGACGGTCTCCATGAAGCCGTAGACGACGTCGGCGCGCCAAAAATCGGGCCCAAGCTGCGAGAGCCTGATCCTGTCGTTCGACGCAATGCGCGGCACGGAGGCGAAGGTCAGCTTGATCAGCATGACGTAGGAATGCAGCGCCCGGTTGTGCTTCAGGTGCCAGATCAGCACGGGCGGCGCGCCTTTGCCCGAGCGCGTGAAAAACACCGCGGCGCCGGGAACGCGGGGGATGGCGCCCGCTTTCAGCTTTTCAAGCAGCGGATCGAGCGGCGTGAAGCTCTCCTGGATCTCGTCATGCACGGCGGCCGCGCCGCGATGCCAGATCCACATGACGCCATAGACGATAAGCGCGAGCAGGATCGGCACGTAGCCGCCATCGACGACCTTGGCGAGATTGGCCGATACAAAGCCGAAGTCGACCACGAAGAACAGCCCGGCGACCGCGCCCGCCAGAGGCACGCTCCAGCCCCAGATGTCGCGCATGGCGATGAAGAGCAGCACCGTCGTCATCAGCATCGTCATCGAGACGGCGATGCCGTAGGCGGCGGCGAGATTGTCCGACTTGGCGAAGCCGATCGTCAGCCCGAGCGTGACGAGCATTAAGAGCCAGTTGACCGTGCCGACATAGATCTGGCCGTAGCCCTCGTCGGACGTCTGCTTGATATAGAGGCGCGGCATCCAGCCGAGCTGGATCGCCTGCCGCGTCATCGAAAAGGCGCCGGTGATGATCGACTGGCTGGCGATGATCGTCGCAACCGTCGCCAGCGCAATGAGCGGCATGAGGAGCGGCGCCGGGCAGAGCCGGTAGAAGATGTTGCCCTCCGTCGGCGCGCCCTCCAGCACCAAGGCCGCCTGGCCGAAATAGTTCAACGCCAGGCTCGGCAGCACGATGGCGTTCCAGGCGAGGCGAATGGGCCTGGCGCCGAAATGGCCCATGTCGGCATAGAGCGCCTCCGCCCCGGTGACGCAGAGGAATACGCCGCCGAGGACGAGAAAGCCCGTCAGGCCGCCGGAGGCGAGGAACCGCGCGCCGTAATAGGGATTGACGGCGACGAGCACGCTTGGATGCTGGGCGAGCCCATAGAGGCCGAGCAGCGCCATGGCGACGCACCAGGCGAGCATGACGGGCCCGAAGGCTTGGCCGATGCGCGCCGTGCCGAGAGGCTGCACGGCGAACAAAGCGAGCAGGATCAAAACTGCGGCGGGAAGCACGTAGGGCGTCAGCGCCGGCGTGACTTGCTCGACGCCCTCGAGCGCCGAGAGCACGGAGATCGCCGGCGTGATCGAGCCGTCGCCGTAGATGAGCGCCGCGCCGAACAGGCCCGCCGCCACGATCACCGGACGGTTCTGCCGCTTGATGCCGATGAGCGACATCAAGGCGAGAATGCCGCCCTCGCCGTCGTTGTCGATGCGCATGGCGACGTTGACGTATTTGACGCTGGTGATGACGATCAGCGTCCAGAAGATCAGCGAGGCCGCGCCGAGAATGGCGACGGCGTCGGGCTTGGCGCCCGTGTCGTCGAGCACGGTCTTGAACGTATAGAGCGGGCTCGTCGCGATGTCGCCGAACACCACGCCGAGGGCGGCGAGCGCGAGCGCGGCGGTCCGGCCCTGCGACGTTGCGCCTCGGGCGTCGATCTCAAAGCTCGCCACGATTAGGCTCCCGACGTGGATAGGTCGCGCGCGATAGTGCGATGTTCTCGCGACATTTCAAGCAGGAAGGCGACGAGCGCTCGCCTGCCCCCTACCTCTGCGGCCGCAATCGGTCGGCCGCCTTCAAAAACTTCCGCGCATGGGCGACGAGCTCGCCGTCGGAAGGGTGGTTGGACGATTCGACGCCCTCAATTCTCGCGCGCAACTCAGGATGAAGGCGCTCGATATGCTTGACGAGCTCGTGCTTCTCGCCGGCCGGGCCGACGATAAGAATCGCGCCGGCGTCAAGGATCGCCTTCGTCACGTGTTCGAGAAAATCCTGGTCCTCGGAAATGTGCCGATCCGCGCCCTTGTTGGCGCGATGAAAGGTATGGATCGGCCGGTCCGGATGAATGACGACCTTGTCGGCGTCCTCGGCGTTGAAGTGAAAGACCCGCGCCTGAGCGTGGTCGATCCAGACGACGGCGTGGAAATGACCTTCCATCCCTTCAAGCCCCTTTAAGCGGCGCCGCCGAGCCGCTCTTCGATCTCCCGCAAAAGATCGTCGAGCATCTTGATCTCCTCGGCCTTCTCCGGATCGACGTCGTCCGAATGCGAGCCGATCTCCTCGATGCGGCTCAACACTTCCTCTTTCAGCTTGCGCAGCTCATCAAGGCTCATCGCGTCGAGATCGTCGGCGGGCATTGCGGTTCCTGATGACGAGAGGCGGCGTTCAGTCGAACCCTCTATCACGCGCGCCAATCCCCCTCCACCGTCCTTCGGACGGTCCCCCTCCCCCCGCACGTTTCGTGCGGGGGGAGGAGAGATCGGCGCCGCCTCTCCTCCCCCGCAGGTTTCGTTTAGGCGGAGGGGGACCACGCTTAAGCGTGGTGGAGGGGGCGGGTGCAGGCGCCCGCCGAACGCTACGTCCCGAGACGCGAAAGGCGGCGCATCGAGCGCCGCCTTCCTCAATAAAAACGAGCAATCGACCTTGGGATGCTCAGCCCGCGCGAGGGGTCATTTGCTTCGAAAAGCGACCGCCTCTCGTTTCGCTACCTCGACTTGGCCCCTGTCAGAGAACAGGCCGCCTGAATGATACGGGCGATCTCATCGGCACCTTCGATATTGAAGTCGGATTCATGCGCCACGTCCAAACCGTCAGTGACACGAACAAACATCTTCTTCTTGCCGGCAAGAGACTTAAGAAACGCGACGGCGTTCCCAGGGTAAAAAGCGATATCTCCCGTTGCCGCGTAGCCCCACGTCCGCCTTGTTGCAGCTGCCCCATCGATGCGAATTATGACCTCATACCCATTGCCGCGAACCGGGATGCCCCAGTAACGCTCGGCCTGCAATATCAAGCCTATTCGCTTTTCTTGACAGAAGGCAGCAAGGGTCGACACCGCCCCGACATCATTCTTGCGGGCATCCACTGCCTGCGTCGTCGCATAGATTTCGGCGCTGTCATCGACGCGCGACCTGCCGTAATCTACGTTCCAGCTGGTTGCAGCGTCTTGCTCTTCGGCCGTCGACACGCCCGTAAGTATCAAGAAGAGCGCAAGGGAAAATAGGTTTAATCGCATATATGAACCCGTGCGTACAAATGTCGTGGAACGACGGAATGCCGCGACCCGCGGCGCAATCGGCATCAATGAATTAACGGCTCACATTGTAGCGAAACGAGAGACGGCCGCAATCCGCAGCGTGAGGCCTCCCGAACGGGCCCTCCCCAGGGCCCGTTCGGGAGGCCCTACGCGATCAGGACTGCTCCCGCCCGGCCGCCGCGCCCGCCTCTTGGCGCTAGGAGCCCCTTAAGCTTCTCTCTCGTCCCGCCCTCTTGAAGCGGCGTGAAGACGATCAGCTTCATGTCGGGGCGGTCGCTGAGATTGAAGCTCGTGTATTCGAAGGCCATCGCGCCGGCGTTCGGATGGCGGATGCGTTTTAAGCCGGCGAGCGGGGCGAGGACCTGGTGTTGCGGCCACCACACGCGGAATTCGGCCGACGCCTCCTTGAGCAATCGGATCAACCGCTCGAAATCCGGATCGCCGGAATAGCGCGCGCAATCGGCGCGGAAGACGGCGAGCGAGGCCGGCGCGAGGCGATCCCAATCGGTCAGCAAGCGTCGATGCGCCTTGTTGGCGAAGACCATATGCATGACGTTGCGCTCGTCGCCCTTGAGCTTCTGATAGTCGCCGAAGACCGCGGCCGCCGCCTCGTTCCAGGCGAGGATGTCCCAGCGCCGGCCGATCACGTAGGCCGGCTGACCGTCGAGGCTTTCGAGCAGACGGCGGATCGGTTCTTCGACGGTCTCCGGCCCGTTCGCCCGCTCCTCGGGCGGCGGCCGGTCGGCAAGCGCGAAGAGATGGCGCCGCTCGGCGGAATCGAGCCGCAACGCTTTTGCGAGCGCCGACAGAAGCTCGGGCGAGGCGCGGACGTCCCTGCCCTGCTCCAGCCATGTGTACCAGGTGACGCCGACGCCAGCCAGCAGCGCGACTTCGTCGCGCCTGAGGCCCGGCGTGCGGCGGCGAAAGCCGTTCGGCAGACCGACGGCGGCCGGCGCGAGGCTCTCGCGCCGCGTGCGCAGAAAAGCGCCGAATTCACGCCGGCGCGCTCCGGCCGAGAGCGATAACAGGCTGTTCATGTGGGCGATCATAGTAGGAGCAATCTCAGGATAAAGCGAGACCTGTTTCGCGATCCGCGACGAGCGCAAGCAAGGGCGGCTTGGCAATCCCAAAGGAGCCGTCACTTGCCCTCAGAGCATGTCGTCATATTCGGCGGATCGTCCGGCATCGGCCTCGCCGCCGCCGAGCGGCTTCAGGCCGCTGGCCATCGCTTGACCATCGTCGGCCGCGAGCCTCAAAAGCTCGCCGCGGCCAAGCAAAGGCTCGGCGAGGTCGCCGTCGTCGCGCTCGACGCGGCTGACCGGGGGCGCGTCGGCGCCTTCTTTTCCGCCGCAGGCGCGATCGATCATCTCGTCCTCGCCTTCGGCAGCCGCTCAGGGGTCGGGCCCTTCTCGAGCGTCAGTCTCGAGGACGTGCGCAAAGGCTTCGACGAGAAGGTCTTCCCGCAATTCGCCTGCGCTCAGGCGGCGCTGCCGACCTTACGCAAGGACGGGAGCGTCACGTTCCTTTCCGCGGTCAGCGCGCAAGGGTCGATGCCGGGAACCGCCGGCATCGGCGCGGCCAACGCAGCCATCGCGGCGCTGACGCCGATCCTCGCCGCGGAACTGAAGCCGCTCCGCGTCAACTGCGTCTCGCCCGGCGTCATCGACACGCCCTGGTGGGATTTTCTTAGCCCCGACCAAAAGGCCTCAACCTTCGCCGCCTTCGCCGAACGAACGCCGGTCGGCCGCGTCGGCCAGCCGGACGACGTCGCCAAGGCGATCGCCTTCCTGATCGAGGACGGCTTCATGAGCGGCCAGACGATCATTTGCGACGGCGGATTGCTGAGAGCGGCGTGAGGCGTCGGCTACGGCCTCCGCCCGCGCGTCAGGCGCCAAAGTCTGGACGGTTCCAGAACGATCGGGGGCTGATGCTCGCGTTTTCGCCCCATCCGGAAAGCGTCGGGCACGACGGCTCGGCGCCGCCCATCTTGCAACGCGCCCGGCGAACGCAGCCGCGCTGATCCCCTCCCCGGAAGCGGCCGAGCCATTGACAGTGGAACCGTATATGATACCAGCGCCGCGTGAGCAGGGCCGATAAACTGCTTGACCGGATGCGCAACAATCCGCGCGACTGGACGATTGAAGACTTGAAGATACTTGCTGAAAGGCACGGCCTTGACTGGCGGCAACCGGGCACAAGCCATGTCACGTTTTCGAGCCGCGAGGCGGGCCATCTGACCGTTCCGGCCCGGAAGCCAATTAAGCCCGTCTACGTGCGGATGTTTGTCGCCTTGCTCGATAAAGTCGGAGAGTCGGATGGCGGATAAGAGTCTGCCGCGCTTTGAGATTCGGCCCTTGGATGACAATGAGGGTGGCGGTTACCTGATCGAATTCCCGGATTATCCCGGATGTGTCGCCGATGGCGAGACGCCTGAGGAGGCGATCCGCGAGGGGCGCGACGCGCTCGCCTCATACGTGGCGACGTTGGATGAGCTGGGTCGCGAGGTCCCCCCGACTGGGGAAGCCTTCGGCGGTCAGTGGCGACAACGCGTGCCGAAATCGCTGCATGCGGCGCTTGTTCGCCGCGCAAGTCGTGAAGGCGTCTCCCTCAACATGCTCGTGACCGCGCTGTTGGCGGAAGGGCTAGGCAGGCGCAGCGTTCAATAACAGGTTCAGACGTCGCGTTCCGCCCGCCGGTGAGGCGCCAAAGTCTGGACGGTTTTGGAAAAGTCGGCTACGCTTAACTCCAAGCTTTGCCTCATCCGGATCGCTTCGCCCGCGACGCGCCCTTCGCGGGCGATTGGCGTCGGCGCCAGAGGGTTCCGGCCTCGGCCGGGGAAGGCGAAAAAATTTTTTCCTCTCGCGAGTTGCAACCCTTTGAAATCAAACGATCGGCGAACTCGCGAGTTGGCGCCGAGTTGCTTTTGAGTTGGCTTTGACAACTCGCCGAGTTGGCGCTCAGGCCCCGCTGAGTTGGCGGAAGGGGCGGCTGCGCCCGGCCGCCGCCGGCGCTTTGGCTTAAGGCCGCGCCGACCTCCCCTTAAGCCTTCAGTTCCGCTCCTTGTCGACGAGCTTGTTCTTGCCGATCCACGGCATCATCGCCCTGAGCCGCTCGCCGACCGCCTCGATCGGGTGAGCGTTGGCGCGCGCCCGCATCGCCTTGAACGAGGTCTGGTTCACCTTGTTCTCGAGCATCCACTCGCGCGTGAACTTGCCCGACTGGATGTCCTCTAAGATCTTCTTCATCTCTTGCCGCGTGGCGCTGGTGACGACGCGGGGGCCTGAGACATATTCGCCGTATTCGGCGGTGTTCGAGACGGAATAGTTCATGTTGGCGATCCCGCCCTCGTAGATGAGGTCGACGATCAGCTTCACTTCGTGCAGACATTCGAAATAGGCCATCTCGGGCGCATAGCCCGCCTCGACCAGCGTCTCGTAGCCGGCCCGGATCAGCTCGACGAGGCCGCCGCACAAAACCACCTGCTCGCCGAACAGGTCCGTCTCGCATTCCTCCCGAAAGCTCGTCTCGATGACCCCGGCGCGGCCGCCGCCGATCGCTGAGGCGTAGGAAAGGCCGAGATCGTGGGCATTGCCGGAGGCGTCCTTATGGATCGCGAGCAGGCATGGCACGCCGCCGCCGCGCTTATATTCGGAGCGCACCGTGTGGCCGGGGCCCTTCGGCGCGACCATCAGCACGTCGAGGTCTGAGCGCGGCTCGATGAGGTTGAAGTGGACGTTAAGCCCGTGCGCGAACATGAGGGCCGCGCCCTTCTTTAGGTTCGGCTGAAGCTCAGAACGATAGATGTCGGCCTGCAGCTCGTCGGGGGTCAGCATCATCACGATGTCCGCCCATTTGGCGGCCGAGGCGACGTCCATCACCTTCAGCCCTTCGGCCTCCGCCTTTTTCACCGACGCCGAGCCTTCGCGCAAAGCCGCGACGAGCGACTTCACCCCGCTGTCGCGCATGTTCAAGAGATGCGCGTGTCCCTGGCTGCCATAGCCGACGACCGCGACCTTCTTGCCCTTGATGAGATTGAGATCGGCGTCGCGATCGTAGTAAACGCGCATGATCGGTCCTTCGCTTGGTTCAAGAAGCCTTGAGAGGCCGTTTTTTCAATGAGGCGCTGCTGATTTTTCAGGGATTGTCGGCGTCGCGGGCCTCCCCGTTCATCCCGCGCGCCCTATAAGGGGCGGGTTCTTAATGAAAGCGCCGGGGCCGATCAAGCGAGAGGGCGGCTTTTAAAGCGATGGCGGATCAGGGGGGCGCGAAAGCCGAAACGCCGCTTGCCCGCTTGCGGGCGCTGCGCGCGGAGATCGCTCGGCGGGCTCAAGATTGCGGGCGGGCGGGCGACAGCGTGCTCCTCGTCGCGGTCACGAAGACTGTCGCTCCGGAGACGATCTGGCCGACGATCGAAGAAGGGTCACATCTCGTCTTCGGGGAAAACCGCGTGCAGGAGGCCAAGGCCAAATGGCCTCACTTACGCGCCCGCGCCGCGGCGATCGGCAAGACGATCGAGCTGCGCCTGATCGGGCCGTTGCAGAGCAACAAGGCGCGCGAGGCGGTGGAGCTGTTCGACGTCATCGAGACGGTCGACCGCGAGAAGATCGCCGCCGCGCTCAGCGAAGCGATGGCGAAGCAAGGCAAGCGGCCGAGGCTTTATGTCGAGATCAACACGGGCGCCGAGCCGCAGAAAGCGGGCGTGAAGCCGGACGAGGCCGACGCGTTCTTGAAGATCGTCCGCGAGCGCTATGGCCTGACGATTGAAGGCCTGATGTGCGTTCCGCCGGCGGCTGAGCAGGCCTCGCCGCATTTCGCGCTCCTTAAAGTCATCGCCGAGCGCAATGGGCTGAAAGAGCTGTCGATCGGCATGAGCGCCGATTGGCCGCTCGCCGTCCAGCTTGGGGCGACCTCGATTCGCGTCGGGACGGCGATCTTCGGGGCGCGGACATGAGGACGCGCTGGAAGCGGGCCAAGCGATGCTAAAGCCGCTGGCGATCGGCGTGGTCGGCGTCGGGCTGGGGCTTTGGTCGGCGGACGCCCTGCTCGCGCATGGCGGGCCGTTCGGCGTCGCGAGCGTCGGCCCGTGGCGCATCGCATCCCAAGCCGGCGCCGCCGACGCCGACCCTTACGAGCGCGCGGTCCTTTCCCGCTCGGGCGAGATCCCGATCGCGATCGGGGAAGGCCTGCAGCTCGTCGCACGCCTCGACGATGCCGGGCGCAAGCTCGACGGGCATTGCGTTTATCGGGTCTTCCCGCACGCGCCCGCGGCCCGCTATTGGACGCTCGGCGTCGTCAACGGCGCCGGCTTTCCAATCGACAATCCGGCCCATCGCACCGTCTTCCGGTCGAGCGAGATCTTGCGGGCGGGCGACGGAAGCTTCGCAATCGTCGTCTCGCCGGTCGCGGCGCCCGGCAATTGGCTCCCCGTTGACGGCGTCGGGACGTTCTCGCTGGTTTTACGCCTCTACGACACGCCGCTCTCAGTCGCCGGCGACGAAATCGAGAACAGCGCCGCGCCGACGATCGAGCGGGAGCGCTGTCTATGACGCCGCGCCTCGCTCGAAAGGCGCTCTTTCACGCGCTTGGCGCGCTCTTAGCGCGAATTCCCGGCGCGGCGCTTTATGCGCTGGCGTCGGTCGCGACCGTCGCGGCCTTGACGCACCTGGTCGTCGTGCTGCTGATCCCCGAATTCGCCGAGAAGGACGCCTTCAGCCGCGTTTCGACGCTTGGCGCCGTCAACGACACCGCGCTTCTGCCGGCGGCGGATTCCGGCGAGCGGCAGTTTCCCTTCCTCGACCCCGCATTTGCGGGCGCAATCTGCCGCTATGACCTCTCGAACGGACCGTTGCGCGTCACTTTGCCGCTTGGCCGTCCAGGCTTCGTTTCGCTTTCCTTCCATTCGCGGCGCGGGGTCACGTTTTTCGCGCTGACCGACCGCGCCGCGACGCAGGGCAAGCTCGAGGCGATCGTCGTCACGCCGGCCGAGCTTCGCGTGCTCGAGGCGCATGACGACGAGGAGAATCCGAGCCAGGATCTGCGCATCCTCTCGCCCACGACCGAGGGCTTCGCGCTTGCCCGCGCGCTCGCCGAATTGCCGGGCCTTGCGCCTGACGCTGCGGCGCAGGCCCTCTCGCTCAGTTGCAAAACCGAGGCTTTGCCAGAATAAAGGCGGGAACGATTGAAGGCTGTGCGTTTTGGCGTGCGATCGCGCGAGGAAGCGAGACGAGGTTGGCGGCTGAGGCGAGGGCCGGAATGAGGACCGCGCTCATCACGCACGAGGCGTGCTTCGGCCATGACATGGGCGAGCATCATCCCGAGCGGCCGCAGCGCTTGCAGGCGATCGGGGCGGCGCTGGCGGCCGAAGAGTTTAAGGAGCTCGTTCGCATCGAGGCGCCGGAAGCCGACGACGCGGCGATCGAGCGCGCGCACCCGCGCGACTATGTCCAGGCCATCCGGCACGCGGCGCCGAAGGTTGGGCGCGTACGCCTCGACGCCGACACGGTGATGTCGCCCGGCACATTGGGCGCGGCGCTTCGAGCCGCCGGCGGCGCGATCCGCGCGGTCGACGAGGTGATGTCGGGACGGGCGGTCAACGCTTTTGTCGCCGCGCGGCCGCCGGGCCATCATGCCGAGCGCGCGACGCCCATGGGCTTCTGCTTCTTCAACAACGTCGCCATCGCCGCACGCCACGCCCAGAAGGCGCACGGCGTCGAACGCGTGGCGATCATGGATTTCGACGTGCATCACGGCAACGGCACCCAGGACATCTTCTGGTCGGACCCGACCGTGCTCTATTGCTCGACCCACGAAATGCCCCTTTACCCGGGCACTGGCGAAGAGAGCGAAAGAGGCGAATTCGACCAGATCGTCAACGCGCCCTTACGCGCCGGCGACGACGGCGCCGTGTTCCGCGAGGCCTTAAGCGAGGTCGTGCTGCCGAGGATTCGCGCTTTCCGCCCCGATATCGTGTTGATTTCCGCAGGCTTCGACGCCCATTGGCGCGATCCGCTGGCCAATTTGAAGCTTAAGGCCGAGGACTATGCCTGGGCGACGGCGAAGCTGATCGAGGCGGCCGAGGAAAGCGCCATGGGGCGTATCGTCTCTGTGCTCGAAGGCGGCTATGACCTCGTCGCGCTTGCCGAGTCGTCCACGGCGCATGTGCGCACGCTGATGGGGCGGTAGAGGGATTACGCTTCCAGCCGGTCGGTCGATGAGATTTCGATGCCGAAGCCTGCGAGCCCGACGAACCGGCGCGGGTTCTCCGAGAGCAGCCGGATCGACGTGACGCCGAGATCGCGCAGAATCTGCGCGCCGAGGCCGACCTCGCGCCAAGCCTGCTCGCGCTGGCCCTCCGCCGTCGGCGGCCGTTCGCCGACGAGGTGGACGGGCACGCCGGCGGCGCCGTCCCTGAGATAGACCAGCACGCCCCGCCCGTCGCGCTTGAAGCGGTGCAGGGCGCGCGGCACCGCGCCGCCGCCGAAAATATCGTGGACGATGTCGGCCCGATGCAGGCGCGCCGCGATCTCCTCGCCGTCGCCGATCGCGCCAAAGACGAAGGCGAAGTGGAGCACGGGGTCGAACGACGTGCGGTAGGCATGGCCGGTCAATGCGCCGATCGGGCTGTTGACCGAGAAGCTCGTGACGCGTTCGACGAGCTTTTCGCGCGATTGGCGGTAGGCGATGAGCTCGGAAACCGAGATGCGCTGAAGGCCGTGTCTGTCGGCGAATGCGGCGACTTGCTCTCCGGCCATCACGGTGCCGTCGTCGTTGGCGAGCTCGCAGATTGCGGCGACCGGCGGCAAACCGGCGAGCCGGCACATGTCGACCGCCGCCTCGGTGTGGCCGGAGCGCATCAAAACGCCGCCGTCCCTGGCGACCAGCGGAAAAACGTGGCCGGGGCGAACGAACTCATCGGCGGCCATGTTGCCGTTCGCCAAAGCTCTGACGGTGTTGGCTCGCTGCTCGGCCGAAATCCCCGTCGTCAGTCCGTGGCGGACGTCGACTGAGACGGTGAAAGCGGTGCCAAGCGGGGCCTCGTTGAAGGCGACCATGGGCGCGAGGTTGAGGCGTTTGGCTTCGGCCGCGGTCAGCGGCGCGCAGACGATGCCGCAGCCGTTGCGGATGATGAAGGCCATCTTCTCGGTCGTGCAATGCTGCGCGGCGAGGATCATGTCGCCTTCGTTCTCTCGGTCGTCGTCGTCTGTGACGATGACGATCTCGCCGCGCTGGAACGCGTCGATCGCCTTCGTGACGGGATTCGCCATCTCGATGCCTTGCCCGCCTTTCGGCGTATATTGGAGAAAATCGTTGGGCGTGACGGCGCCGCTCGTCTGCGCGACGATGCGCTCGGCCGTCTCTCGCGAAATCCACGACCCGTCCTCGCGGCAGAACTGCGTTACGGCGCCCGGCGTCACGCCGATGCGCCGGGCGAATTCCGCGCGCCCGATATTCGCGCGGCGCAGCCAATCCGCGAGCTTCATGCGGGCCAAATTAGGAAACTTGGTTTCGATTACAAGTCAAAACCGACCGAGATCTTGAACGGCGTTCAAGTGATCTCCACGAGCGCGTCGTTCATCTCGGCAGGCTCGACGTTCGGCGGGTCACTCGCCGAACCGCGCTGGGATCGGTTTTGAGCGCAGATTTTCGGACGAGGCTCAGCCGACCGGCTTCATGTCAACCTTCACCGTCAGAGCGTGCTTTCCCGAGCCGATGAACACCCCGTCGACCGGCGAAACGTCGGAATAGTCCCTGCCATAGGCGAGCGTAACGTGGTCGCGGGCGACGATGAGCGCGTTGGTCGGATCAAGACCGATCCAGCCCGCCTCCGCTCCGCACCAGACGCGCACCCAAGCGTGCGAGGCATCGGCGCCTTCGAGCCGCGGTCTGCCCGGCGGCGGAATCGTGCGGACATAGCCGCTGACATAGATGGCCGGAAGCCCAAGGCCCCGAAGGCCGGCGATCATGATATGCGCGAAGTCCTGGCAGACGCCGGCCCGCTTGGCGAAGGCTTCGGCGATCGGCGTGGTGATCGCGGTCGCCCGCGGGTCATAGCGGAAGCTCGATTGCACGCGCTTCATGAGATCCATCGCGCCTTCGAGCGCCGATCGGCCGGGTGGAAAGCTTAAGACCGCCCATGCGCTGATTTCATCGCGCAGCGGCGCGAGCCGGCTCGGGAACAGCCCGTGCGCCGGCGCGTCGGGAGAAAGCGTTGGAGAGGAGGCGGCAAGCGCCGCGATCGTCTCCCAAGCGGGCGTGGCCTGCGGGGTTGGAGGGTGACGGTCGAGCGTCACGCGCGAGGTCGCCACGATCCGCAACTCGCGGTGCGGCGCGTCGACGCGCGCCTTGGTGACGCGATTGCCGAAGAAATCGTCGCGCTGCGTGAACGCGCTCGGCTTCGGCTCGATCTCGATCGCCGCGGCCTCGACGCGCTGGCCGCGGCCCTGGCGGGGCGTGAGGCGCAGAGAGAACTGCGCCGCTGCGGCGGGCGACTCGTATTTGTAGATCGTGACGTGCTTGACGTCGTAGATCACGCGAGCCCTGTGACTTTTTCCGACCGGACGTGCGCCGCGCCCTGCAGAAAGTAGCGG
>Ga0187782_10000878_pt1 | contig 21293 bp, 17 predicted proteins | sample 0715_SJ02_MP15_2_FD_132454 | JGI IMG/M metagenome (GOLD analysis project Ga0187782, IMG submission 132454) | Tropical peat soil microbial communities from peatlands in Department of Meta, Colombia - 0715_SJ02_MP15_20_MG | ecosystem: Environmental > Terrestrial > Soil > Wetlands > Peat | place... | reverse complement strand
TATCCCCTCTGGGCCGCCGGCAACCCACCGCAGACTGCCTTCCTCGACGTGAAGGATGTCGTGTTCGATGCCAATATTCCTTACGACCAGCGTTTCTTCGAGGCACTCGACCGCATCGTGCAGGCGGAGCCTTGGTTGGACAGGGATCGGGTGATGATCGACATGCTCAAGTCCATCGGCATTGAAAAAGGCAAGCGGTTCGCCCCCGACACCAAAACCGTCGATATCCTGAAAGCCGCGGTGCAAGAGGCACACGAATGGCTGGCGGCACGCTACGAGTCCGCCTTCGAGCCCTTTTACCCGGGCGCGCACTGGTTCTTTCCGGCCGAGCCGGAAATGGTCGATGCCGTCGCCACATCATTCAAGAACTCGAACAGCTACCCCATTGATTCCCGCGCCACCACCTATTACTACGCCTTCAGCAGCGTCAAGCACATGGGTGTTGGCCAATATTATCTATTTGTTACACGCGATAAGAGCGGCCACGTCCTAAACGGCAGTAAATCCTATCGCCTGGTGGTTCCCCCCAAAGTGCCCGTGCGGCAGTACTGGTCGGCCACGGCCTATGATTTTGCAACCCACGCTCTCGTTCGAAATGTGGAGTGGGCAAGTCGTTCTTCGCTCACGCCTGGCCTCAAGACCAACGCCGATGGTTCGACGGACATCTACTTCGGACCAAAGGCGCCGATGGGGAGGCAATCCAATTGGATTCCCACCAGACCCGGCGTGCGATTCGAGGCTCTGTTCCGCTTGTACGGGCCCGAGAAGGCGGTTTTCGACAAAACGTGGAGGCTTCCCGATATCGAAGAGCTGGCCGCCGACCAAGCTCAGCAAGCGGCATGAAAGACCAGGAGAACATTCCGGTCTTTGGGGTTGGGCTACCTTTGACACTTTCGAAGCCGGATCGGTTTCAGCCGCTGGCCCACGGGTGCCGTTCCCCACTCGCCCTGTCGAAATTGACAGTTCCCATGGGTGCATGTTGCAATCGATAATCCTTCATCCCAGTGGCAGACAACCTCAATGAGGCCCATCGCCATCCGAGATGCTCTTGTCGTCGATGCTGACCAAGATCTCAGGGATTTGCTGGTTAGCATTCTGAAGCCAGGAGTCTGGGCGATCCGCTATGTGCGGACGAACCGAGAAGCGCTGCAAGCCAGCAAAGACAAGGCGTTCGAGCTGATTATCACCGGTGAGAGGACATCCAGCAGGGACGATGTCGAGTTACTGCGGAAGATTCACCTGCAACGGCCTCACACGCGCCTGATTATTCTGGCCAATGAAACGACACCGGCCGATGTGATTGGGGCCATGCGGGAGCACGCCTTCAGCCTTTTCTCCAAGCCATTTTCTCCGGAACAGCTTGCAAATATGATCCAGCTCGCAACCGAGGTGCCGTGTTGGGACGATGGCATCGAAGTTCGCTCGGCGACTCCGGAATGGATTCGCCTGGAGGTACGATGCCAGGTTCGAACTGCCGACCGCTTGCTGCAGTTTATGAAGGAGATCGCCGAGTTGCCGGAGGCAGAGCGGGAAGAGGTTGGAATGGCCTTCCGGGAGATTCTACTCAACGCCATGGAGCATGGTGGAGGTCTCGATCCAAACAATCAGGTAGAGGTGGAATATGTGCGCGCACGGCGCATGATCTCGTGCCGCATCTCGGATCCAGGTGCCGGGTTCACACTCGACGAGATTAGCCACGCCGCCGTCGCCAACCCGCCCGGCGATCCGATTCGTCATGCCAAGATCCGCAAGGAACTCGGATTGCGTCCGGGTGGCTTTGGAATTCTACTGGCACAGCATCTAGTCGATGAGGTAATTTACAGTCAGGACGGCAACGCGGTTCTACTCATCAAGTATCTGGATCAGCCGCAGACGAGCGCCCTCGCTGGCCTGAACAGCGCTTCCTGAAGTTCAAGATCCGGTCCTTCTATTGTGGGGATAAGGAGCCTGGGCACACGAATCGGAGCTGGCCATTTCAAAGTGCCGACCCCCGCCCTGGAACAATTGACAGTAGTCAATCGACCTCCTTCGTCCAACAATAGTTCCCGCAGTTCCCGCAGTGTGTGCCCATGAACTTCGAAGCTCTCATACTTCTGGTCCTCAGAGTCAGCATCGTACTCAGCGTCTTTGCTCTCGGGCTCGGGGCAAGGTTCGCCGATACGCTGTACTTATTCCGACGACCAGGCAAGCTGGCGCGAGCGTTCTTGTCCATGAACGTGTTGATGCCTCTGGTTGCATTGCTACTCGTCTTCAAATTCGATCTCCACCCGGCGGTCAAGATCGCGCTGGTCGCTTTATCCGTGTCACCCGTTCCGCCGATCTTTCCCAAGAGCGCGTTCCAGGAGGGCGGCAAGGAGAACTACACGATTGGTCTGTTAGTCGCCACATCGGTGCTGGCGATTGCTGTAATTCCGCTCGCCATGGAGATCTTTGGAAGGATCGGAGGGACGCCCATGTCCATGCGTGTGACCTCGGTGGCGGCCATCGTGTTCGCCATGGTGCTGGTGCCGCTACTTCTAGGGATTGGTGCGCGGAAAACGGTGTGGGCGCAGCCCGCCGCGAAACACGTTGGCACCGCCGCCACGCTGCTGCTAGTGCTGGGGGTGTTGCCCGTACTGTTTGTCGAATCTCGCACCATCTTCTCCTTAATCGGCAACGGAACCCTCCTGAGCTTGGCCGCGTTCGCCGTGGCTGGTCTGATGGTTGGCTATTGGCTGGGCGGACCGGAGCCCGCGAACCGTCGCGTTCTCTCGTTAGCCACCGCGTCCCGGCATCCCGGGCTTTCCGTAGCCATAGCACATGCCAACTTTCCTCAGCAGAAAATGGCCGTCCCGGCAGTTTGCTTATATGTCATCATTAACGTTTTCTTAGTGCTGCTGCTTCGTCGATTCATGGCACAAGCGGGAGCGGATTCAGCTGGCGCCAACCGGCGCGCCGCAGCCTAAGGTGACTCCGATGAAATCGAGGATCGCGGAAATCGCGGGGCGGAATGGCAAATGGCTTCAGGAGCAATCGGCAAAATGGAATGGGCGATTGCGATCCGTCGTCCGCCAGACGCGAGTGATGACATTCATCCTCAAGCATCCCGACGTGCCCTGGTCTGCAAAGTGCGTCGCAGCTTGTGCGCTAGGTTATATTCTCAGTCCCATTCAACTGATTCCCAGCTTCATTCCGGTCATCGGTCAACTGGACGACCTCACCGTGCTTTTCGTAGGGGCGAAAATAGTGCGTCTGCTCGTACCCGGAACGTTGTTGGCAGAGTGTGAAGCCAAGGCTCAGTTTCACTCGTCTCGCGCTCGCCGGGCGCAGCCAGTCGAAGCCGACTATGGCCGGGAGGCAATAATTTGAAGCTTTGCCCGGTTCTAAGGTTATGTCTGCGGCGCCGGTGATAGGCGCTGCTCGTTCTGGCCCGGGCGGCATCGCGCAGTTCTGCCCAAGCGAATGGCGAGGATCTGCTTCCATCTTGCCAGGACGGCCGCAAAGAAAGCCATTCTCGCCTTCGTCAGCGATGTAACGACGATTGGGTTTCCTGGCGAGTGGCGAAGAAGGTGTTCTGCAGCTGATCACGGCCGCTCACACCGGCATGACCGGTGACTTTGCTGTGATGGTGAAGGACTCGATCATCTTTCATCTTTTCGTCCTCAGACTGGAGCGATGAGCCTTTGTTTGATGGCGAACTTTACCAAATCCGAGTTGGTCTTGAGACCGAAATCCTCCATGATTCGATACTTGTGGAATGCGATCGTACGTGGAGTGACATGTAACTCGTCGGCAGTCTCCCTCATGGTCCGGCCCTCCGCCAGCAGCTGCAACACTTCTCTCTGACGCGTCGTCAAGTGCTTCTTGCGATCCTGTCGCGGATCCCGGACGAATTCATCCTCCAATTGCTGCGCTACCGCCGGCGTCACGTAGGTGCGACCGTGAAGAGCCTCATGGATTGCCTTCACCAGTTCAGAGCCAGCGGACTTCTTAAGGAGGTATCCTGACGCCCAACGTCGCAAGGCCTCGCGAGCAATATCCGGATCTTCGTTCATGGTGAGAGCGATTAACTTGGTGCGCGGCAGCAGTCTCTTGAGCTCGACTCCCGCTTCCATGCCACTCAATTGGGGCATGCCGATGTCGAGCACAATCACGTCAGGCTTCGCGCTAGGTGCCGAAGACAGCAGAGAAAGTCCGTCGGAGACGGTCCCGACAATCTCAAACTCGGGTTCCAGCAGCCGTTTGAAGGCCTCGAGAACCAATGTGTGATCATCCGCTAGCAAGACCCCCGGGCGTCCCATACTTGTCCCTCCAGGGCAATCGACTCGATATGTAGGTGGCGGCTAGAGGCTCAAAGCCAGTCCGGGGACTCTTCCACCAGGCTGGATTATCTTCCCTGCGATTCGAAAGAGAACTGTCAACAATGACAGGGGCTTGCGAAGCTACTCACGCCGAACCCTGCAGCCCGGGAACGCAAAGTGTCGTGCTCATTAGTGTCAGTTTCGGCATCCGCGACCTTCGTGTGCCGTTTGCGGGCGCAGTTCCTCCCCGCGAAAGGCTCATCGGCAGTGTCTCGAAATCCGGCCCCAGAGGCGATGATGGAACGCAGGCCACCACTCATTTCACGGAGGCTTCCTTGAGAAAGTCGATCTCCTTCGCGTCGGCTGGTTTATTGAAGGTAAAAAGGTCAGCGCTGGAAGTTGCTTTCAAGTTCCAATCCAGAAAGTCTTCGATGGTGGGTGGATGGTCGGGCAGGGTCTCATTGTTTATCAGTTGCAGCTGGCGAAATCGTGGTAGTCTCCTCCTACAACCGAGAGTTGCCATTCCCCGCCGGGTTCAGTAAAAGCGAGCAGATGAACTTTCTAATCGAATGGCATCAGCCTGCCAATTACGTATCCAGTGATAAGGCACCGGAAAGCGATTTGGAGGGAATTACTCTGCAAGAAGTTCCTAATGGGGATGAGAACGTCTCGTTTCTCTAACTCGTCCAAGGCGGCATCAATGGTCGCCGGTCTGTGGACCCGGCAGTAAAGGTTCTCCTCCGGCGAGTAGAATGGCCGCCGCTGGGATTCAACTCCACCTTTTTTCCGCGGCCCCGAAAATCAATGTGCAGTTTGTCCGGTCGCTGGCTTCAAGGGCTAAAGAATCGACGTCTTTTGCCGGCGCGCTGGGCTTCGCGCGCGTTTCGCTCTGTCGATTGCTGCCTGGACGCGCACCGCGGGCAAGCCAGAACGAAAAGGGTGAGAAGGGAAAGTCTCAAATCGCATTGGCTGAGCTCCTCACGTGGTGACTTGATAACGCAGCACGAAAGGCATGCCAGCATAGTGTTATATGTGACAGCCAATAGCTCATTTCTTAAATCGATTGGCTAGCAGAACTAACAGTAGCCAGTGGTCGGCTCGCGCCGTAAGATTGGGAAGCGTCTTGGTTCGATTTGTGCAGAGCCCTTTCTGGAATCAAAAAATTCAAGCGCTGCTTCGGGGGTGCGTATGCTCGGTGCCAGCCGCCCGCGCATTTTGATCGCCGATGACCATGCTCTGATCGCTGAGGCCTTCACCAAGCTCCTGGCGAGCACGTTCGATGTGGTTGCCACGGTTTATGACGGACGCAGCTTGATTGAGACCGCGGAGCGATTGCAACCTGATGTCATTCTGGTAGATATCGGCATGCCGGTTCTCAATGGGCTGGAAGCTGCCCAACGAATCAAGCGGACGCTACCCAACGTAAAGGTTATCTATGTGACGATCAATCACGATCCGGACCTGGTCGCGGAAGCGTTGCGCAGAGGTGCGTCCGGCTATCTGCCGAAAACTGCGGCGGCCTCTGAATTGGTTGCGGCTATTTATCAGGCATTACGTGGCGACTGCTATCTATCACCGCAGCTGCGATCAAGCGCCGCGAGCTCTCTCAGCAAGCCAGAATCTGTCCTACCCTTGCTCACAGAACGGCAGATCGAAGTTCTGCAGTTGCTGGCGGAAGGTAAGTCGATGAAGGAGGCGGCTGCGGTGCTCAATCTCACCAGCCGCACTGTGGCCTATCACAAATACCGAATCATGGGCAGCCTGAACCTGCGGAACGATGCTGAAGTGATCCAATATGCCATGCGGCACCACGTCGTGTTCGGTTCGTGATCAAGCCGTTCAACGATTCTATTTTGGGAATTCCGGAACTGCTTTTCAGAAAACCACCCGTCCCAGCCGCGGCCTAGTCTTTTCACGCGTGCCAGCGGCATGCACCTGGCAAGGCTAACCCTGGTGGTTAAAACCGTCAAAAGTGCTAGGCTGAAAAGCCGTCCCCGCGTACCTCGAGATTCTTCTTGCGCTGTCAATACTGACAGTTTCGGAACTGCCCAGTGCCCACTACACTTTTTGCTGGCTAGAAAGGCTCCAATGTCGTGGCGACCGTCATTGGACTGCGCGCTGGTGCCGGGGGCTCAGGCCTGTTGTGCGGGTCAACAGAGCAGGACGACGATGCACCCGGCACCAGTGATCGCAAATGGGGCGCACCCGTGGGTTTCGCTGAGAAACCGAATTGGGTTGCTCAGGGTTACGAATCATCGCGCTAGTTTTGAGGCCAAACGCTCGTGGGCACGGTGCGGCAGTGCCTTCACCCCAGGGGGCACGGCTGAACTTGTTGGCTGAACCCCGTTCCCATGCTGCGAAGCGCGTACCCTTCGACAATACTCCCGATTCAATGCGGCTATAAGTCGGCCACCTTGAACAAAGGACGATGTTGCTGAACCGTGACATCGTTCCGATCGGCGAGCCACCAGGAGCGAGCAAGACATGACGAAGCTGGTTCTGATTCTCGCATTGCTAGTCGTGGCATCTGCACCTACGTTTGCGCAGGACGATCTGGCCGAGTATGCCCAGATGCTCAAGGAAGACCTTCAGACGACCAAGAAAGAGTGGATCACCAAAGGCATGATCACGTTCACCGACGAAGAGGCCAAGCGGTTTTGGCCCATCTACGATGCGTACAATGCGGAGCTGGGAAATTTTGTCGACGCTCGAGTCGCGTTGATTAAAGCCTACGCCGATGACTACGACAATATGACCGATGAGAAGGCCACGGATCTATTGAATCGCAGGCTCAGTATCGAAAAGCAGCGGGCCTTGCTGGACGACAAATATCGTCCCAAGTTTGCCACTGCACTCTCTCCACGCAGGCTGGTCCGCTTTTATCAGATTGAGCACCAGCTCGACCTGCTGATTGAGCTGCGGGCATCGGCTGCAGTCCCGAAAATGAAGTGGTGGTAGTCGCCCCAGGAACTGTGAGCTGACCGCTGTCCAGCCGCGGCACAGAATGGATGGTGCAGCTGAGTCCTAGCAGGTTACGGAAAAACAGGGTTTAAAGCATTGATGGACAGGAGAAGTGCGGAAGCTACTTGTGTCCCAGCCCAACTAGTCCCCATGCAATGAGGAAAAGAAAGCTGTAGATAAGCCGTTCACAGCCACCATCACTGCTTCGAAGGTATTGCCACCTGAGTGAACGCCCCATATGGACGCGCCCACGAGGAAGCCCGGGAGTTGCAAAATCATCCAGATGTCACGGTGATGTAGAGCTTCCATTATCGCCAGCAGGATAGAGAGGCTAAAGCCAGCGGCAGATGCAAGGAAGAGGCGTTTATGTAGCGGCGTCATTTCGTCAGGAGTGGCGAGGGTACCAGAGACTTCTCTTATATTTCCACAGCGCAAATTAATATCAACAATTCATGCGTGGAGACGACAAGCAGTACCTGGATGTGTTCAGCTAGTAAGCCCCGAACAAAAAGTGCCGCAATGCCAACCCTTGCGCCGGCTTCGTGCCATGGCCGATGAAGTGTTAAGGGACCTGCAAGCACGGTTCAACAAACAGTACGCTAAACCCGGGCAACCGTCGATCGCACCGGATAATTTGTTACGAGCGCTTCTGCTACAAGCGCTGTACTCGGTGCGAAGTCAGCGGATGTTAATGGAACAGCTCGACTACAATCTGCTGTTCCAGAGACGCTAAAAGATGTGCCCCAATTGGAAAAACCATTTCTTGTGCCCGGTATCTCCGACGCTCGCACCCAGGAATAGCGGACCCGCGACGGTTTCGGCGACGACGCCGGCGGCGACATCGTTGGGGAATTTGCTTTCGTTAGGGAAGTCATACATTTTGGCAAATTCATAGACTCCGGTCGCGTACACCGATTTTCCGGCGAAAGGCGGCAGCGTGAGCAGGTTATGCAGGTAGCCCAATCGAATCAGGTAATACTGATTGCCGAACAGCTCGTTGGTTCCGTAAGCGCTGAGCCGTTGTGGTCCCCCCAGAAAAAACTGGGGCTCACCGATGCTGGTGTAACCGAAGCTGGAGCCACCGTCGCCCGACGCGTAAACAGAGCCAAGCTGGCTCACGGGATGAAAATAGCTTGCCTGCGCCTGAATTAACGGAAAAGCTGTCGTCGCCCCCGGATTGGCATCGTACCAGCGGAATGTTCCTTCCAGGCTGGAACCGCTGCGGGGAACCACAGGATCATCGCGATGATCGATCAAGAAATGCAGCCGCATATCGCCCAAACGCCCTGCATAGGAGGTGAAATCAGGTGTTCCTAGGCGTAGATAGGCGCTGTGGTAGCCGACCTCGTAACCCAAACGCAGCTCGGTAAAGTGACTGAATGCGTAGCCCAAGTCGGCACCGAGGTCGGCTTGAGCAATGCGGTATTCGGCAACCGGATTACTCTTGAAGTAAATCTTGAAGGCGGTATCGGTTGCGTCGCCGCGGGGTGCTACGAACCACTTCGTTGTGGCATTCAACGGCTTGTAGAGTTCGCTTTCGACACCATAGGTATTCCCAAACTGGAAGGTGGTCCGCCACTCCGAGCGGAAACCGGCGACGTCCATCGAGGTGAGCCGCCCCAATAGGGTGAAAGTAACATCGTTGCTTTCTGCACCATCCACGTCGAAGGCGAGTCGAAGGGTGGGCGGGGCGTAGCTCATTTCATGCACCGTGATGATCAGACCGTTCTGACCGTCGCGGGTCGCCAAGCGGTAATCCGCGGAGTCGTATTTGCCTACACCGGTCAGGCGGGTCAGGAGGTTGTCCGTCACTTTCGGATCGATCGGCTTTCCGATCAAGGGGCGCAAGAAGGCTTCGAGATGTTGCGCCGACTGCGGGTCCGTACCCTCTACTCGCACGAACTGGGGGACCGGCACAGCAGTTTTTATCCGCGCTTGCCTGGCTTCGAGATATTCGTGCCAGGGAGCACTCTCGAGCGAATAGGGTGAGAGCACATTTCGTTTTTGCTCGGCCGCTTTCTCTCCCAGTCGAATAATCTCCTGTGCTTTGGCATAGTCCAGCGAGTCGTAGGCGTGCAAATCCACCTTAACGACCAAGTCGGCGTTGCCCAGTCCGCGAATTTCGCTTTCCCGAATTACGACATCGATGGAATGCCCGAGCACGCTGAAAAGAGATTGGATCTCCTTCGCATTCGCTGGGGACAGCTCGAGATGTACAGCGATGACGACGTCGGCGCCCATGCTGCGGACCAAGTCCGTCGGCAGATTGTCCACTAAACCACCGTCGACATAAACCTTGCCGTCATCGTGAACCGGAGAAAAGACCCCGGGAATCGCCATCGTCGCACGCAAGGCCTGCGGCAACGAGCCGCTAGAAAAAACCGCGGCTTTGCCCGATACCAACTCGGTGGCCACGCAGCGGAAGGGAACCGGCAGATCGTTGAACGATGTGGCCTGGGAGTAGGGCAGCGTTTCGCGGTCGATGAGCAGGCTGATGTCGCGTCCAGCATTCAGCGCGGATGGTGCGGAAAGGCCATGTTTGAGGCCGAGGACGAGTGAGTTCTGAAAATCGCGTTCGTCTTCTTTGCGGCGGTAGGAAAGATCGCGATAAGGCGTCTGGCCAGCGATGATTGCGTCCCAGTTCTGCTCTTTGACCAATTCCTCGAGTTGCTGCGGAGTTTTTCCCGTGGCATACAATCCAGCCACCAGCCCGCCCATGCTCGTTCCAGCGATGTAATCGATGGGGATGTGGTTCTCTTCAAACCATTCGAGGACCCCGAGGTGTGCGAGTCCCAATGCGCCACCACCCTCGAGTGCCACTCCGATCTTCAACCGAGGACGGACCGGCTTCGCGTCGTTAGGCAGGCTAGGCGGAAGGGCGGGCCCATTCGCCGCATTCTGTCCACGGCCGGGCGAGGCGGCCACCATGGAAAAAACCAACCAAAGGATGGTTCGGAATAACCGACGAAACATGCACACCTCCAGAGGTACTAGTGGCGGGGAGCTGTCCCCCTACGGAGCGGAACATCAAGCCTACCTGAGGTTGACATATCGCGAACAGCCCAGGGGTGTCCGCGCAATCCCACTCCGACCGATTCCGATCGGCCCCGAAAGGTCTCGCCCCGAGGTGGCGGCAGGTTCGCCTCATATGACACGGATGGTTTGCTGCTGGACGTGATTCACTGAGGCCGGTGCTTTCCGTGGCTTGGGGGATCGATCGGGCGCAGATTCGTCACGCCGAGATGAACAATTCCGCCCACCCTCAATAGGAGCTTGGGAGGGCAGTAGCCTGCGGATCATGCCCGAGAGTGCAAAGACCTAGGTGAAGAAAAGATAAGCTTTAGCCATCCCCTAGAACAATCGCCCAATCCGGAAAAAGAACTTGTGGTGTCCGGTATCACCGTAGGCATAGGCCGCCTCCACGGGTCCAAAGATGGTATTGACAATCAAGCCGGCGGCAGCATCGGTGGGCAAACCGGAAGCCTCGTTAATCATCGTGTGCGGCGGACCGTATACCTGAGCTGCCTCGTACAGGCCCAGGAAATAGACTCCGCTACCCAACAGTGGAGGCAGGCGCGCCAATTGTCGCAGGTAGCCAGCCTGGAAAAGCAAGTATTTGTTCATGAGCAGTTCATTGGTACCGTAGGACACCAGGCGCTGCGAGCCTCCTAGCGAAAACTGCGGGAAGCCAGTCTCATAGTTGAACGTCGTCCCTCCAAATCCGTTCACAAAAACTGAGGCTGGCTGACTGATACGGAAAAAATTCTGGGATGTGGCTTCGAGCACAGGATATGGGCTGGATATCGTAGGACTGGCGTTGTACCAACGAAAATCGACGGTGGCAGCTTGCCCCTGGCGGGGGATTACGGCATCGTCTCGGCGATCCAGTTGGTATTGAACTCTGGTGTCTCCGTAGCCGCCGGCAAACGTCGGCAGTTCGCTCCGATTGCCGATTTCCGGCAGGAACTTTTGCCACCCTCCTTCGTAACCGACCCGTAGCTCACCCGTCGTTCCGAAATGGTATCCAACGTCGGCTCCCCCTCCGTAATCGTGCAGTCGATACACGGTTAGCAATTTGTTATCGTCATAGAGGTAAAAGGGATTGTCATCCAACAGCAGCCGAGGCGCGGCGAACCAGTGCGTCAAGGGAGTGAAGGGATGGTAGTACTCCGATTTGAAGCCGTACTCGGAAAATAGAATGATGTCGTTGCGCCATTCCGAACGGAAGCCCCCAATATCGAGCCAGGTGACTCTCGCCCCTAGATTGAAGGTAACGTTGTTGAGACTGGCACCGTCGACAACGATAAGAGGGCGAATGAATGGCGGACCGTAGGGGTGTTCCTGAGTCTTGATCAGCAGGCCTTGCTGGTCGTTCTGTTTCACGAACTCATAGTTCAAACTGGCGAATCGCCCAATCCCGTTCAGGCGCATGATCGCTTGAGAGAGTTCATCGAAATCGATGGGCTTTCCTATTATCCCTTCGAATTGCTGTTGGACTCGCCGTGACAGATCCCCGTTTAGCCCCGCCACGGCCACAAAGGTAGGAATCGGATTGGGGCGCCGGCGCGCTTCGCGCTCCGCCAGGTATTGCGACCAAGCCGCATCATCCACGGCGAGCGTTAAGAGCACCTGGGCTTTGGCTTCGGCGGCGTCGTATCCGGCTTTTATAATCTCATCCGCCTTGTCGAAATCGAGTGTGCCGTATTTTTGCAGCGGCACCGAAACCAGAATGTCTGCCTTCTGCATGCTTCTAAGTTCGTTGGCCGAAATCATCACCGAGATGGAGCGTCCCAGTACGGAGAACGAGGAAAGATTCGCGTCTGGAGGGAGCGGTTCCTCGTCCAGGTGAACGGCAAGCGTCAGATCGGCGCCCATCTGCGTGGCCACATCGACGGGAAGGTTCTCGAGAAGTCCACCATCGGCATAAATGCCATCCTTCGTCCGCACCGGGCTGAAAATGCCAGGCAAAGACATGGTCGACCGCAGAGCCAGCGACAACGACCCCTCACGAAACACCTTAGGCTTGCCGCTCACCAGGTCCGTGGCGACGCAGGCGAATGGAATGGGGAGGTCGTCGAAGCTTTTGATCTCCGAATAGGGCAGCGCCACTTGATCGAGAATTAGCGTAACCTGTTGCCCGGAGTTGAACCCCTCTGGAAATTGCAGGCCTTTACGTACGCCGAATTCGAGGCTATTGGGATAATCCCTGGCATCCTGCTTACGTCGGAATGAGAGGTCGGCGAAGGGCGTCTTGCCCGCCAGGACCTGGTCCCAATGGATTTCATTCACCAAGGCGCGCACTTCAGGCGCGCGGCGGCCGCTAGCGTACACCCCACCCACTAAACCACCCATGCTTGTGCCGGCGACGTAGTTTACCGGGATGTGATGCTCCTCCAACCAGGTGATGACGCCGATGTGTGCCAGACCGAGCGCTCCACCACCTTGGAGTACCAGGCCAACGCTAGGGCGCGAGCGTTTGGCCGGCGGCTTCTGCGCGGACGCTGGCTGCTCTTGCGGGAATGCGAGAGCAGCTAAAATCATCAATGTAAGGGCAGTTACCGGAGTTCGGAAGGGTAGTTGCATCGCAGGCTCCAAGAGATTGCTTAAGGATGGGTTCGTGGTCGTCGTTGTGCAGCATTTCGAAGACCCGTGAACCAAAGAAAAAGAAAGGTGGGGGTCGCGCCTGCTTCATTGCGGGAAGCAAAGTGTTCGGACAAGGACTTTCCCTCTGTTGCGCTCCTGGACTTGTGTTTCCCGGCTTGACCCGAACTCTACTTTGTAAAGGTCGCGCCAATTGCAGGTTCGATAAGCGGATGGCACGGATGCTTCCCCTCGACTCACCTAAGAATCTTGCTCGTCGCACCTTGGTTCAGCGGCAGACAGATTCGACAAGAAGGGATCGAGCAAATTTGCTCGATGTGGTCGGAAGAGTTCGGGAATGATCCGCCATATTCCTCTCGTCTCCCAAGCGAACCGGCTGGTTGTCAGTCAACCTGACAAAACCAACGCGAACCAGGGACTGGATTACCGCCGCGCCACCAGGGCATCGGAGAGCGATGGGCGCGTGCCGCGGGAGAGTTCCGACCCCTTGCTTGGCCGCACCACCATTCTTATCACCTAAGGCTCGACTAAAGGAATTTGAGACGCCAATTGTAGATCGATCAACATTACGAGTCTGCGATCGAGTTGAAAGAACAGTGCCGTCTTTTTGCCCGAAAGGACCTTGCGAAATATTGGAATATATTTGATCCTCAACTGGGCAACCGATCCGTCTACCTCAAGAAGCTGGCGGGTGAGATTGGTGGCTTGATCATCGGTCAGCGTGCCGTAGTTCTCAGCAAACTGCTTAATCGACGCGTACTTCTGATCGTTGATTTTGACCAGTTCGGCGGTGTACTGGTCATAAATGGGCCAAAACTGCTCGGCTTCTTTATCCGTCAGCTTCATATTGGCCGCAATCATCTGCTTCTTCTGCGACCGGATGTCCTTACGAAGAAAATCGATATCTTGGTCGGTTGAGTTTTCGGCCGGCTGTCCAGACACCTGCGTCTGAGCTGAACTTGTCTGAGGAAACCTTAATGCGGTTGCGACCAGTCCTATCGACGCTAGCAGGATGAGTGCGATGGGGCGTGGCGTAATCATCAATTCCTCCTGACGATAGAAAGCGATGAAACCACTCGCTCTCAGAATTCCGCGACCGCTAATGTAGGGTGATGAACGAGCACCGTACACTGTCATCTTTGACAGGTCAAATGGGTTTTCACTTGGGATGGCCCGCGTCGTTCAGAAGAATACGGTCGACGAAGAGTGTGGCTCGGCTTTGTCCTGAACCTGGCATGGCGGAGGAAGCATTTTCAGAAATATGCAGCGTGGGGAAAAAGAATGGCCCAGCGAGCGCACAGCAGTTCCGGTTCGACAACCACGGGAGCGTTCAGTCTGCCGTTCAGCAAAAAGAACGACGACCTTAGAAACTGTAAGTCGCGATGGCGCCGGTTGTGAGGGGTGCAGAATACTTGAGTCACAACAAACTGGAGCCTTCACAACTCTTCACAATCAGGGAGCGGACCTCATCCGACACGTGCTCGAATTCCAATCCGTAGCGAAAGCCTTCTACGCTGCGTATGACCGCGCTGATCCGGACTTCCTTCGCTGATGAGGGAAAGGTTAACTCCAGCAAAACAGCAACTCCCAATGGGATCTCGCATGGGATATACGCACCCATGCCGCCTTGGCTCAGACTGCTGCTGCGACCGAATACTGAGGTGCGCTTGTTATTCTCGAGCAGCAAGACCTTCAGGCGCATTTCAACTCTGTAACGGGGCCAGCGGCGGACTCCGGGTTGGGATACGCTCATGTTATTTCACTGCAAAATCTGTATCTTGGAGCTCGCCCTTTACAGAAGTTTACACTAGACGCCGGTCTAAGTCGCTCGCAACCTGGGCGTGTGCGCATCGGCTCCTGTCGTATTTCAGGCGATCCAGAGGCAAAGGCTGGCTGAAGGATCCGTGATGGTATGCAAGCAGCGAGTCCTGATCAACGGCCTGAAGGCTAAGGAGGGTACCTAGCGCCTCTATGCCTAGTCCTCAAGGCGCGGATCTTAAGAAATTGCAGAATCGTTAACGGCCGAGGTACCTGCCCACTGCCTGGTCTCCGAAGGTTGCCGCCGCCACCCCTGGCAACACTGTTAGCGGGCCGCTTGCAGCGAAGTCGCGATTCGGAGCCGCGGTCCTGTGTTCTGCTTGATGAGATTTGCAGCTTTCCTTGGCTGGTGATTCGGCACCACCGGCAGGAACGCAGGGGACACCGAATCGCAAGAATTCGGCTCCTGAGCAATAATGATCGCGATGGAACAACCTCAAGCGATGCCTTTTTCGGGAGGGGATGCGATGCACTCAGTTTCTCGGCGGAATTTCATGTTCGCCATGGGCAGCCTGCTGGCGCTGCCGATTCTGCGCAGAGAAGAGCCGGAACTCATTTTGTATAACGGAAACATCTGGACCGGGGATGAAGCCCAGCCCCGGGCCCAGGCTGTGGCGATCAGGGGTGGACGGTTCTTGGTGGTCGGTTCGAATGACGAGGTGCTGGCGTTGGCTGCCGGGCGCACGCGCAAGGTGGACCTCGCTTTCAAAAGCGTGCTTCCCGGCTTCAACGACGCGCATGCCCATCCCGTGGAATCCGGCGTCGAGCATCTCCACAAAGTAGCCTGCGATAAGGATTCCATAGAGAAAATACAGGCCGCCCTGCACGAGCGCGCGCTCGAGTCTCCGCCCGGGGAATGGGTGCTCGGATTCTTGTATGACGATGGCAAAACTCCGCGACCGATCAACCGCCATGATCTCGACGCAGCGGTGGGCGATCATCCAGTGCTGGTACAGCATCGTGGTGGCCACACGGCATTCGTGAACTCGCGGGCGTTCCAGCTGGCGAAGATCACCGACCAAACGCCAGATCCGCCCGGCGGTCGCTTGGAGCATGATTCTGCAGGGCAGCTCACCGGCTTCGTGGGCGATGCCGCCGCACAAATCTTTCTCAAACTGATTCCCCAAAACATCACACGCCAGGATTATCGACAGGGTACAGCATTGATTTCCAAACTCTTTACCCGCAACGGAGTCACCTCGGCGTGCGATGCAGATGCCTCGCCCCGGGACGTCGAGGGCTACCAGGACGCGCGCGACGCCGGCGAACTAGCGATGCGGGTGTACTGTCACATCTCCGCCGCGTCCCTCGATCATTTTATGGAGGCTGGGATTCATACCGGTTTCGGTGACGAATGGGTTCGAATTGGGGGAGTGAAGCAATACGTGGACGGCTCCATCTCGGAGCGAACCGCATGGCTCTCCCAGCCCTACATCGGGATCCCGAACAACTACGTTGGATTGCAGCTCTCCAGCCGTGAGCAACTTTACGAGATCGGGTCCAAAGCGCACGCCGCCGGCTGGCAATTGGCTACCCATGCCAACGGCGACCTGGCGATCGACCGTATCCTCGCAGTGTACGAGCAAATCCAGAAGGAGATGCCGAAGAAGGACTCACGCTTCCGCCTTGAACATTGCACCCTGCTGAACGATGCGCTTATCCAGCGGATGCGCGCACTCGAGGCAATTCCCGCTCCGTTTTCCTGTTACGTCTATTTTCACGGCGACGTTATGCACTTCTACGGCCAGGAGCGCACCGAGCATATGTTCCCCATGCGGAGTTTCCTCGACGCCGGACTGCGCCCCACGGATTCTTCCGATTACACCGCTAGCCCCTCGAATCCTATGATGTGGTTGCAATCGCAGCTCACGCGGACGGACATGTGGGGAAACGTCTGGGGAGCGAATCAACGGATCTCACTCGAAGAAGCCATCCGCTGCGGCACCGTCCATGGCGCATACGCATCGTTTGAAGAAAATCTGAAAGGCTCAGTTCAACCGGGGCAATTCGCCGACTTGGTCGTGCTCGATCAGGATCCGTTCAAGACGCACCCATCCGAGCTGGTCAAGATTCGAGTGGAACGCACCCTGGTCGGTGGGTCTTGGAAGTATGAATCCTAAAAGGCCTACGGATGCTGGTCGTCCAGGGACTGAGCGCGCAAGCTTGATCGGTGCCCGGATGGCCATATTTCAGGTTCCGACGATTCTTCGAGAGGATTATCGATTCGGCTCGACCGATGGATGCTTCGGGGATTCCAGGGTAAGGCCGGCATTGGTGCTTGTGTCATCGTTCGCATCTCGACTTGGGCACTTCAAGCGGCAGTGGCAGGTTGATGAATCCAGGTAATCTTCGGAACCGTGCTCGCCAGAGACCGCTGCAGCCATTCTTCACACATCCTTCTTCCGTCCTCAAAGCTATTGGCGATCTCGTCCATGATGGTTTGATCCGATCCGACGTCGTACACCGTAGCCGTGAACCCAACCTCGGTGAACTCACAGAATATGCGGAAATGCCTTCCTTCCGCCATGACCTCAGCAACATCCCTTTCTCCCAAAGTTGCCATTCTCCACACCTCCACCAGAATTCAATCGCCGTCCCTCCCGATTCGCGCGCTGCCGGAGTTTGATCGCTCGCTTCAGCTCTTCTCACCTCGCGGTGCTTCCCGGCTGTCGAAACCCGGTCGGCGAGAAGGACGCTGCCCTTCGAAGGATCCCGAACAGGCGAGACAGCAGGGATACCTTGGAAGCGCAAAGGATACCACGATCGGGGTGATTGCCTACCCATCCTTCTGGAGTAACAAGAAGAATTTCGGTTTTTCATGATGCACCGGCACTCTGGCTGGCAGATAATGACGATAGGGTCTGATCGAAGATGTGGATTCGAATCTTGGCTGACACCCGGGCAGGCCTAGCCGCGCGCAGAATAGGGATTTGATGTTCCACGCAACTGCACCGACCTGATGCGAATCCAACTCGATCCAAGCGTTGGGATGAATCGGTGTGATGTTCCTCCAGGGCGGAGTTCCATGATTGGATTAACGATCGACGAAAATCAGCTGCAGGGCGTGAGGGTACCGTCGGAGCAAGGGGAAGTCCGGTCGGGAAGTGCCCTGCCGTGGGGTGCCCACCAACTGGGAGACGGAGTCAATTTTGTGCTGTTCAGCCGTCACGCGACTGCGGTCCGTCTTGAGTTCTACCATAATCCGGATGACAGTGTTGCCTTCAGGACGATCGACTTGGATCCGGTGCATCATCGGACGGGCGACGCCTGGCATGTGTGGGTGCAAGGGATATCTCCAGGTCAACTCTACGGCTATCGCATCGAAGGGCCTTATCAGCCGGAACAAGGCCATCGCTTTAACTCACAAAGGCTGCTTCTCGATCCATTTTCCAGAGCCGTTGCCGGTGTGCGCGATTGGAATTTTATCGCCGCCCGAGGCTACGATTCATCGAGCAACCAGAAGGATCTAGCTATTTCCACGGTCGATAACAGTGGCACCACTCCGAAATGCGTTTTCACCTACGACTACTTCGACTGGGAAGGAGACTTGCCGCCGCGGCATCCGCCGTCAGAAACCGTCATCTACGAAACCCACGTTCGGGGCTTCACGATTCATCCTAGTGCGGAGGTGGCGCGGCCCGGAACTTTCCGTGGCTTGGTGGACAAGATCCCTTATCTTCAGGACCTCGGCGTGACCGCCATCGAGCTGATGCCGGTTGTGGAATTTAACGAAAACGAATCGACCCGGCTGAATCCAATAACGAAAGAAAGACTCAAGAACTACTGGGGCTACAATCCCGCCGCGTTCCTTGCTCCCAAGCAGTCCTACGGCGGGAAAGGGTCGCCCGGACGGCAAATCCTCGAATTCCGCGAGATGGTCAAGACTTTCCATCGCGCTGGCATTGAGGTGATCTTGGATATCGTCTTGAATCACACCGCGGAGGGAGACGAGACGGGACCGACGATCTCGCTGCGCGGCGTGGAGAACTCGGTCTTCTACATGCTCGAAGACGACAACCGCCGACGCTATAAGAATTTTTCCGGCGTGGGCAATACGCTCAACGCAAACCACCCCGTCGTCCGGGAGTATGTCATCGATGTGCTCCGTTACTGGGTCATGTGCATGCATGTTGACGGTTTTCGCTTCGACCTCGCCTCCGTTTTGGGCCGGGATGAGGACGGGAATATCCTCCGCAATGCTCCCCTGCTCGAAAGCATTGCCGAGGACCCCATTCTGCGTGACGTAAAACTGATAGCCGAGGCCTGGGACGCAGGCGGCGCCTACCAAGTGGGCAGTTTCTCGAAATGCCGCTGGGCCGAATGGAACGGCCGCTTTCGAGATGATGTGCGCCGTTTCTGGCGCGGCGAACCGGGCATGATGGGCCTTTTCGCCCAGCGCATCTGTGGAAGCTCGGATTTGTACCAGGCCTCCGGCAAGGGACCGGAAAACAGCCTGAACTTCGTTACTTCTCACGATGGGTTCACACTGAATGATCTGGTCTGCTACCAGCAGAAGCACAATGAGGAGAACGGCGAGTACAACCAAGACGGTACGGATGCTAATTACAGTGACAATTGCGGGGTCGAGGGACCGACTGATGCCGCCGCCGTCGAGCGGATGCGCAAGCGTTTAATCAAGACTTTCCTCGTGAGCCTTTTTGTCTCGCGAGGGGTTCCCATGTTACTCGGAGGAGACGAATTCCGCCGCACCCAGCTCGGCAACAATAACGCCTACTGCCAGGATAACGAGATCAGCTGGTTCGATTGGAGCTTACTCGAGAAACACCGTGAGATTCACCGCTTCGCTCGGGGAATGATCGCCTTCCGTCGAGCCCATCCCGTCGTGCGCCAGGAAGCTTTTTATACCGACGCCGAGATCAAATGGTTCGGCCCACATGGCGCTACTCCCGACTGGACGGACCCGCGTTGGAAATCATTTGCTTGTTTGATTCTTGGACCATCCGAATCCCACTTATTCCTCATGTTCAACGCCGACAGGGAAGCCGTTGATTTTGCGATCCCTGCCCTCGCGGAGAATAGGATTTGGCGTTTGGCAGTGGATACTGCTCGCGTTGCCCCGGGGGATCTGTACGATGTCGGGAAGGAGCCCCTCTTAGAAGGGCAAATCAGTTTTCGAGTTGAACCTCGATCGAGTGCGATTCTTGTGGCGAATGGAGAGAAGTAGCCACGTCCGTCGGCTTCCCGCTTTTGAGAATTCGCTGTTGGGCGTTGACGTCATGGCAGAACTTCGGTAAAGACCAGCACTGCATCGAGCGGCGGCAGAAAACCGCACGCCGAAACCAAGCGAGGTGACATGTGAAAATTAACTCCGCTGCCGGAAAGCCAGCCGACCCCTCCATCCTGGTTAATATCCCCAAGCTTGTTACCGCCTTTTACGAGTTACGGCCCGATGCGAACGACGCCAGACAGCGGGTGGTCTTTGGCACGTCAGGCCATCGCGGATCGGCCTTCGACGTGGCGTTCAACGAGTGGCACATCTTGGCAATTACACAGGCAATTTGTGATTACCGCAAACTAGAGAAGATTGACGGGCCGCTGTTTTTGGGCAAGGATACCCACGCACTGTCCGAGCCCGCCTTTGCCAGTGCGTTGGAAGTGCTTGCGGCAAACCAAGTCGAAGTCATGGTGTCCGAGGGCACGCCGTATACGCCAACGCCGGCTGTCTCCCACGCGATTCTGCGCTACAACCGGGGGAGAAACAAGGGGCGGGCCGATGGTATCGTAATCACGCCTTCTCACAACCCCCCGGACGACGGCGGATTCAAATACGATCCTCCCCACGGAGGACCCGCCGATTTGCATGTAACCTCATGGATTGAATCAAAGGCCAATGACTTTCTCCGGAGTGGGGTCGAGGGTGTCCAGCGGATGCCCTACGCAAAGGCGTTACGCGCCGCAACCACACACCAACACGATTTCCTCGCTACTTATGTCAGCGATCTCGAGGCTGTGGTCGATATGACTGCGATCCGCGATGCCAAGATCAAGCTGGGTGTCGACCCCCTCGGCGGCGCGGGCATCGATTATTGGCCGCGAATTGCGGAGCAGTACGGTCTCGATCTCGCAATCGTGAACCGGGCGATTGATCCGACTTTTCGCTTCATGACCGTCGATTGGGATGGCAAGATTCGCATGGATCCTTCCTCCCCTTATGCCATGCAGAGACTCATCGCTCTGAAAGACAAATTCGACATTGCGTTTGCCAGCGACACCGACCACGACCGTCACGGCATCGTCACTCGAGGCAGCGGGCTGCTGCCGCCCAATCACTACCTCTCGGCCTGCGCCAGCTATTTATTTGCCAATCGACAGAGCTGGCGCCGGGAGGTCGCCGTGGGAAAAACCGTGGTGAGCACCAGCATGATCGATCGGGTGAGCGCACGGCTGGGGCGGCGGTTGTACGAGGTGCCGGTGGGCTTCAAGTGGTTTGTCGAAGGCTTGCTCGGCGGAACTCTGGGCTTTGGGGGTGAGGAAAGTGCCGGTGCTTCCTTTTTGCGACGCGACGGCAGCGTGTGGACGACGGACAAGGACGGAATTGTTCCGTGCTTGCTGGCGGCGGAAATCACCGCGCGGTTGGGCCGGGATCCGGGCGAAGTCTCCCGCGAGTTGACC
>Ga0187782_10000876_pt1 | contig 21301 bp, 17 predicted proteins | sample 0715_SJ02_MP15_2_FD_132454 | JGI IMG/M metagenome (GOLD analysis project Ga0187782, IMG submission 132454) | Tropical peat soil microbial communities from peatlands in Department of Meta, Colombia - 0715_SJ02_MP15_20_MG | ecosystem: Environmental > Terrestrial > Soil > Wetlands > Peat | place... | reverse complement strand
CCGGACACAGTGACCGACTGGGTGGACGGTTTGCCTTCTTCGCTCCATGTCTTCAGCGTATAGCTGCCTGCCGGAACGTCCTTGATCTCAAACTCCCCCTGGGCGTTAGTTGTGGCGAAGTAGGGCGTAGGGACTACGACCACATAGCCGGCCATCTCAGGATGGACATTGCACAGCAGCGGGGCGGCACCGAGGTCGTTGAAGGTGAAGGATTTTGTCTGGCCCTGCGGCCAAGTCCCTAGATTGTGGGCCAGCTTCTTGTTGCCGCTGATGTTCGGCCAATAAACGTTATGGCCCACGGGATCGCTGTTGAGGAAATCGACCGTGGTCCCTTTCAAAACCACCATGACGTGGGGAGAGAAGGCCATGTGCTTCTGATCTTCCACAGCGTGCTTCTCAGGCGCGGGGAAATCCTTGCCGGGAATGGCGTCGATGTAGACAGCGATGTTTGCCGCGGAGCGAATTCGCTGCACGGTGACTTTGCCCTTAATTTCGCCCGCCTGGCCGCTGCTGGCGAGAAGAAGGCCGAACACCAAGAAGCTGAATGCAAGAGTTGCTCGAGTCCTCGTTTTCATTTTTTCCACCTCAGATTCGCAATAGGGGCTGCTTCTCCATTTCCAATTCGGCGGAGAGGCTTGCCTGACTCGTAATCTAGGTTAGGCGTGAGCGATCCTCAGTGACCGGTGCACGCGGACGTTGTGACGCCCATCACAAGGTTTGCTCTTGTCCGGCATGACTCTGTGTCCGAGTCAACTCAGCAGGAATCCGAGACGACGGGCGTCCGCGAGGGCCGCCTGCGGAATGCTTCGCCTTATATAAGTTGAGAATGAGCCTCAGGGAGGGATGGAGAGGCAACGTGATGTCCATCAAAAATGCATTGTTATGGACATAATGACCGACTGCCATGGCATTTTATGTTGAAGATTTGTGCTACATTCTCTATCTTACGGTACAATAGGGAGTAATTGGCGTTTCTCGGAGTCCCGTGATGGCTGGCGACGGACCAAGAGGTCCTCATAACCTGCGAATCGTGGAAAGTTGCCTAGGGTGCGCCCTGCGGGAAGAAGGGATCTTCTGCCAACTGCCTCACGCCGCGTTGTCCACTCTGAATTCTCTGCGCCAGACGTCCTTTTATCCCAAAGGGGTTATGCTGTTTGTGGAGGGCCAGCCAGCTAGAGGGCTTTACATCATTTGCTCAGGAGAGGCAAAGCTGTACGCGAACTCTGCCGACGGCCAGAGCCTTACAGTCCGCGTTGTTGAACACGGCGAAGTGCTCGGCCTGAGCTCCCTGATGGCAGATGAACCTTACCCCGTCACCGCGGAGACGCTCAGCGCAAGCCAAGTGAGCTTCATTCCGCGACTGGAGTTTCTGCAGTTCATGCGTGCCAATCCCGACGTCGCGATCCGCGTGGCCAAGCATCTCAGTATGGAACTGGGCAAGGCGTGGCAGCAGACACGGATGCTTGCCCTCGCGCCGGACACTTACGCCAAGCTCACTCAGTTCCTCTTGCAGTGGGCACAAAAGCACGGGCAGCAGTCACCTGACGGCTTGCGCATTGCGCTTTTCATGACTCATGAAGAGATCGCCCAGAACATCGGCTCCTCTCGCGAAAGCGTGAGCCGCATTCTCAGCGACTGGAAACACCGCGGAGTAATCCGCGTGAATGGCGGAACCCTCACGATTACCAAGCCCTTGGATCTCGAAGCTGCCAATGCCCTTCTGACTGCTTCCTAGACAGTCTTCCCGGACAATTGAGTTTGACGCGACACAAGCCCCCATATCTCCGGCCTGCGCCCTGCATGGTTAGTTGTTTCGAGGACGATATGATTGTGGCGAGAGTTCACGACCTCGTGCGCTCACCCACGAGCCCGAGGTTCGCTAATACAGGTGCCGGGCACGCTTGCCACTCTGATAGTGGTTCGTTCCCGAGGTAAGGCAAGTCTCTTATTCCCACTTCGCTGGTGAAGAATCCGCTCACCACTAAGTCCCGGAAGAGGTTGAAGAAGGCACCAGCATTTGCATCCTCCGGGGCCGCCTTCTTCGGATAAGCAATGCGGTCGAGGACTTGCTTTTGCCGGTCGGGCGCGGAAGCGGTGAAATCAGTCCCGCACAAGCGGTTGCACTCGATGTCCAGCCATGCAGGGCCTCCGCGGATTGAGGAGAGCAGATCGCCCCGCTGGAGGTCCAGCCAGTCGTCGATGAATTCCGGGACCCCTGCGGCGGTAGTGCTCACTGAGCGCTCGTCGGCGGGAATGATCAGGTCACAAAGAGCATGAACAGTCTTCCACTCGTGGGGATTAAAGGCCTGCGGTTGATAAGGCGGCGCAGCTTCCGGAGAAACGAGGTCGCTGGTCAATTCTTTCGGTATGGCAGCGGTACTCCCGGCCGCAGAAAAGAGCGCGCCTGCGGGCATCGCCGCTATCAGCCTGAGGATTGCGCGCCGCTCCAGGCGTGCGTTGAGGCCTAAATGCTTCTTCCGTTCCACGGTGCCTCCGCTCGGCGATGCCTACTGATGATCAAATATTCTGCTTGCGAACCTGGTCCGCAATGTACTCCGATGTGCGCCAGGCGAGGGCCATGATGGTCAATGTCGGATTCTTACCCGCAATGCTCACAAAAGGCGCGCCGTCCGTGACGGAGAGATTCTTGTAATCCCAGGCCTGGCGATAGGGATTCAGCGCCGAAGTTCTTCGATCATCCCCCATGCGAACTGCGCCGACTTCATGGATGCACTCTCCCCCCCTCGAAATACCCCACCGCTCTTCTGGCCCGGCGGATTGGATCACTTCACCACCCGCAGCCCTCACAATTTCCTGAAACGTCTCCTGCATGTGGCGAGCCATGCGGATTCCCCTCTTCAGGCAGCTGGCTCGGTGCGGGCTTCACCTTCGACATGGCTTTTCAACCTCACCGTGAGTGAAGGTCTGAAGTCGTGCCCGCAGGTCGTCGCGGGTGCGGCGGAAGGCGGCCAGTCTTTCCCGTTCGGAGCCTTGCACCATAGCAGGATCTTGGATGCTCCAGTGAATACGTTTTGTTTTCGCAGGGAAGATAGGGCAACTCTGCTTGGCATTATCACAGACCGTGATGACGTAATCGAAATACTGCCCCGCAAACTCATCCACGGACTTGGCGCGGTGGCCAGAAATGTCGATACCGATCTCACGCATAACCTCGATGGCTTCTGGCCGCACGTGACTCGGACAGGTCCCTGCACTGAACACTTCGTATTTCGGACCGCCATCGAACCGGAGCAATCCTTCCGCCATCTGGCTGCGGGCGGAGTATCCCGTACATAAGATCAAAACTCGCATACCCTGCCTCAGGTTCCAAGACGAATTCACTCGCCGGCCTGGGTGGGCGGACGTATTGGATGGTGTGTCCGAAGGGGTGAGGATTGCGCAGCCGGTGAACGCTCCGCTACACGATGGGCTTCTTTGCCCGGACGAAACTGCTTATGAATTTCTCGTCCACGAGCTGCGCAATGGCATCGACATCGATTCCACTACACGCGAGCTGTTCGCGCGCGTCCGCCACGCGATAGACCCTGGTCGCCTCAATGCTCACCGATTCGAAGCCGGCGCGAGCAAGTTTCGCAAGATATTCCTTTTCTTCGAGCGCTCCCGCCAAGCAGCCGACCCACAGTTCCACACTCTTGCGGATTGCGCTCGGAACGTCGCCGCGAACTACGATGTCAGAAACCGCAAATCGTCCACCCGGTTTCAACACTCGAAAGGCTTCGCGCAACACACGATCCTTGTCCGCGGAAAGGTTTATGACACAATTGGAAATGATGACGTCTACAGAATCGCCAGGCAAGGGAATGTTCTCGATTTCTCCGCGCAGGAATTCCGCGTTCTCCACTCCGGCCTTGCGTTGGTTTTCGCGCGCCAGAGCCAACATCTCGTCGGTCATGTCCAAGCCGTACGCCTTACCAGTGGGACCAACACGCCGTGCCGACAGCAGCACGTCAATACCGCCGCCGGAACCCAGGTCGAGCACGGTTTCGCCCAGTTTCAGTTCGGCCAGGGCCGTCGGGTTCCCGCAGCCCAAGGAGGCTAGTAGCGCCTCCTCGGGAATCTGGCTTGTCTGGCTGCCATCATAGAGATTCGAAGTAATGGGATCGGTGCAGCATTCGCCAGCGGGCGCAGAGCCACAGCAGGGGCTTCCTCCCTTGAATACACGCAGGGCTGCCTGCCCGTACCTTTCCTTCACAACTTCCTTGATAGTGTGAGTGCTCATTTGTTTTTCCTTTCCGGGCCGCACGCCGGTGCCTGCCCGATCCCCACGAGTTCACGCGGTTCGATTGCCTTGTTGCGGGTGCAACATTCGAAATATAAAAAGTTAATGATCTCCTGAAGTGACCCGGTGTTGGCCGTGTACCACAGGAACGTACCTTCCCGCCTCACCTTAACCAGATCCTCGTTCTTGAGTTTGTCGAGATGGTGGGACAATGTCGACGCGGGAATCTCCAACTCTTCCTGGATATCTCCGACGACCAGTCCCTGGGGATGTGCAGTCAGCAGGAACTGCATGATGCGCAGCCGCGGTTCCGCCCCCATGGCGGCAAACATGTCGGCGTAACGCGCGATCTGTTCTGTGGTCTTGGTCGTCTGCATTATTCCATAATACTGGAACTACAGAATACTGCAAGGGAAATCTGAATGCACTGGCTCTGGCTGACGCCAACCAACCCTAACTTGACACATTTGAGTTTCGGATGACATTATGAACTTTCGATAACGAATCAGGGCATCGAGAATCAACATGGATGACAAAAACCTCTATTCAGGGCTTATCCGTCTGCACATTCTCCATCACGCGGCCGAAAAACCTCTCTACGGGATTTGGATCGCAGAGGAGTTGGCACGCCACGGCTATAAGCTTAGTGCAGGTACGCTTTACCCCCTACTGCACGGCCTCGAAAGCAAGGGCTACTTGCGCTCACATGAGGAGCGTAACGGCAAAGTGGCTCGGCGGATGTACGAAATGACGCCGCTAGGTCGAAAGGCGTTGCGCGTGGCCCGCAAACGCGTGCAAGAACTCTTTGGAGAAATGTTTGGCATCGAGGGTTGAACGCACAATATCGGATTTAGAGCGCCAAAACATCTGCACATCTTGCCGAGGTGAGAACAGCATGACGCGGAGAATCCACGTGGGGTCATTCACCCTTGCGCTGCTTTTGTTTTCGGGACGTGGTCTCTTAGCACAGGCGGGAGCGCCTCACGCCTTGACCCTAGAGGAGGCGCTCGATTATGCGCTTCAGCACTATCCCGTCGTCCGTGCATCGCTCGAGCAAGTGTCCGCGGCGCGCGCAGGCATTTCATTAGCACGAACTCAATATTTTCCCGTCTTAAACGGTGTGTATCAGGACAGCCGCGCGACTCAGAACCAGGTTCCGGGCATCTGGTTCCCCACTGCGATTACACCGGCTGTGGAAGGGCCGATAGGTCCTTCGTCTAGCGGGCAAAGCTATTGGGGCAGTCAGGCACTAATGCTTTTTTCCTGGCAGCCCTTCGACTTTGGGTTGCGCTCGGCCAATGTGGGCGGGGCGAGATCCGCAGTGGATAAGTCCACCGCGGACCTGGCAGTGACCCGCATTCAAGTGGCCACAGCCGTCGGCAATTATTTTCTAAACGCGCTAGCGGCTCGTCAGGCGGTATTAGCGGCGCAGGCCAACGTGGACCGTTGGCAGGTTTTCGCCCAATCGGTTCATACCCTAGTCGACAACACCCTGAGACCCGGTGCTGACGCTTCTCGCGCCGACGCCCAGCTTGCCCTGGCGAGGACGCAGTTATACCAGACGGAAGCGGGGGAGCAAGCGGCCCTGGCCACACTCGCGGCGCTCATGGGGATGGCGGGGAACGAACTCCAAGTGGATGGCAGAAAGCTGCTTCACCTGCCGCCGGCCGACTCATTGCCGAACTCATCGCCTGCTGATAACCCCTTGGCGCGCGATCAAATGGCCGCAGTGCGGCAAGTGCAGGCGCAGGAAAGGGTGTTGAGCCACACTGATTACCCACAGATTTTTCTCGGCGCAGAGGCCTTCGGACGAGGCAGCGAGGTGCCAAGCAATGCATCAATTATCGGGAACGCCAACGGGTTGCTGCCGGGACGTGGAAACTGGTTGGTGGGGCTGACGATCACGTTCCCGAATGTCTTCGACTTTAAGGCGCTTAGCACCCAAAAGCAGATGGCGAAAGCAAATGAGAGGTGGCAAGAAGCCCTTTACGAAAAGACAATCCAGGATCTGACCGGCCAAGTCAAGTCGGCGTTGGCTCAGTTGAAAAGCGCCCGGTTAGTGGCGCAACAAACACCTATAGAATTGGCTGCAGCACGCGCGTCTGAGAGCCAATCGCGCGCGAGGTACGCAGCGAGCCTGGCAACTCTGGTGGAAGTGGCGGACTCCGAAGGCCTTCTTGCACAGGCAGAAATGGACGATGCGGTTGCCCGGCTGAACGTGTGGCACAGCCTCTTCAACGTGGCCTACGCCCAGGGCGACTTGCAACCGTTCATGGACCTCCTGCGATCGCCCGGCCCGTAAGGGGGTCTTGAAAAACGAACCACTAAGACAACAAGACACGAAGAAGGATGACAGAGATTCTCTTAGTACCTTGGTGTTTTGGTGGTGAAGAGGAAAATTTTCATGTGGCTAATTCACTCGGCGTTACGACGGCCCATCGCCACCTTAATTGTCGTGATCGGCATCGCACTCTGTTCGGTGTTGGCCCTTACGCGGATGCGCATCGATATCTTCCCCAATCTGAAGTTCCCGGTGATCTACGTGGCGCAACCGTACGGTGGGATGAGCCCGGCGCAGATGGAAGGTTACCTGGTCTACTACTACGAGTACCATTTTCTTTACATCAACGGCATCCAAAGCGTCGAGGACAAGTCAATTCAAGGCAATGGCCTGCTGAAGTTGAGCTTTTATCCGGGTACGGACATGAGCCAAGCCTTGGCGCAGACGATATCGTATGTGAATCGCGCCCGCGCTTTCATGCCGCCCGGCACCGTTTCGCCATTCGTGATTCGCTTCGATGCAGGCACGGTACCGGTCGGATATATTGTGTTTTCAAGCGAGACCCGCACCGTCGACCAGATCCAGGATCTGGCCCTGAACCGCGTGCGGCCGGCGTTTGCCACTCTGCCAGGTGTAAGCTCGCCACCGCCTTTCGGCGGCAATCAGCGCACCATCGTTGTTACGGTGAATCCCGACCGCCTGCGCGCTTACAACATGTCGCCTGATGAGGTGGTGCAGGCGATTAGTGATGGCAACGTTCTTCAGCCTGCCGGAAATGTGCGCACTGGGAGCCTGCTTCGCATCGCGGAGAGCAATTCGGTCACGCCTGATATTCAGGCTCTCGCCGACTTGCCCATACGCACCGGCTCCGGCCCCACCGTCTATCTTCACGATATTGGAATGATTCAGGACAAGAGCGACATCCCCACGGGCTATGCGCTCGTGAATGGGCGCCGGGCCGTTTACATCCCCGTGGTCAAACGTCCGGACGCCTCCACCGTGACGGTAGTGAAGGAAGTCAAACAGGGCTTGCCGTTCTTCCAATCGCTGGTTCCCGACGATATCAAAGTCACCTACGAACTCGATCAGTCGCCGTACGTCACGAATGCCCTCACCGCCGTCGTGCGAGAAGGACTGCTGGGAGCTCTGCTCACAGGCCTTGTGGTTCTGTTGTTTCTCAGCGACTGGAAGAGTTCATTCATCGTCATGACCACGATTCCGTTCGCTCTGCTCACTTCGGTCGTGGCCTTATGGCTCACGGGGCAAACCATCAATGTCATGACGCTCGGGGGATTGGCCCTGGCAGTCGGCATCCTGGTTGACGAAGGTGTAGTCGAAATAGAGAATATCGACAGCACGCTTCAGCAGGAGCCCGAAACACGGCCCGCCCGCGCCGTTCTGCACGCAACCCAGAGGACAGTCTTGGCCCGCTTTCTATCGATGCTCTCCGTACTGGCAGTGTTTGTGCCTTCCTTCCTGATGACCGGCGTAGCGCAGAACCTCTTTGTGCCGCTTTCGCTGGCCGTCGCATTCTCGATGGTCGCCTCGTTTCTTCTCTCGAGTTCGTTATTGCCTGTAATGTTCTTGTGGGTCCACCGGCACATCGATCGGGGCCGTAAAGCCTTGATTGCCGGACGATGGGATTTTGACAAGGTTCGGGATCGCTGGGGGGCATTCCTCGGGGGTGTGGGGAAGATCCGCGGGCTATTGGTTGGAGCGTACGCCGTCGGCGTGCTTGCAATTGCCCTCCTCCTCGGACCGCGACTCGGCCAGGAACTTTTCCCCAACGTCGATGCCACCCAGTTTCGCCTACGCTTTGATGCTCCCACGGGAACGCGAGCGGAGGACAGCGAGCGCCTGGTGACCGGGGTTTTGGACGAAATTCGCAACGCTGCCGGCTCGCGAAATGTCCTTATCACTCTTGGTTACGTAGGCACGCAGGGCGCCAGCTACCCGATCAATACCGTGTTTCTGTGGACCAGCGGTCCTCACGAAGCTGTGACGAACGTGGCTCTTCGGCCTGACGCTCATATCGACGTAAACGCATTCGAAGAAAAACTCCGCCATATCCTGCCGCCGAAATTTCCGGGTTCGACCTTCTCCTTCGAGCCGGGTGATCTGGTCGATCAGATCATGAACTTCGGCGCCCCTACGCCCGTCGAGCTTGCTGTCCAGGGGCCGAACCTGTCCGCCAGCCGTGCGTTCACCGATCGTCTGCGAGATGAAATGGCCAAAATCCCGGACCTGCGCGACCTGAAATACGAATTGCCACTTGATTATCCCAGTGTCGAGGTCAAGGTAAACCGCGAACTGGCGGGGCAACTCGGCGTGACGACGAACCAAGTGGCTCGATCGCTTTCCGAGGCAACCTACTCAAGCCGTTTCACGACGCCGAATTACTGGGCGGATCCCAATACCGGCATCGCCTATCAATTGCAGGTACAGTACCCACAGCCGAGAATTACCTCGCTCGAAGATGTTCAAAACATCCCCGTGATGCCCGGACAATTCCAGCACCCCCTGATCGGCGATCTCGCCCGAGTCGAGGACGGAACGATCATGGGAGAATATGACCGGCGCAACGGTTTTCGCATGTTGACGCTTTCAGCCAACATTGCCGGCCAGGACCTGGGAAAAGTGTCGAAGAGTATCGACGCGGCGATTCGACGCACGGGCACTCCACCCCGTGGCACAACCGTTCAAGTGCGTGGCCAGATTGCGCCCATGCACGATACGCTCACGAATCTCGCGATTGGGCTGGGGCTGGCGGTGCTCGTCATCTTTCTGCTGCTCGCCGCCAATTACGAGTCTTTGCGACTAGGTTTTGTGGTTCTGACCACCGCGCCCGCGACGATCTCGGGGGTAATCCTGATGCTGATGGCCACCCATACTACCCTCAATATCGAGTCCTATATGGGAGCGATCATGGCGGTAGGCGTCGGAACGGCGAATGCCATCCTGCTCGTCACGTTTGCCGACCAGCACCGCCGGGGCGGAGTGTCTTCACTCGAATCTGGCATTCAGGGAGTGAAGGAACGCATGCGACCCATCCTGATGACCAGTGCCGCGATGATCGCCGGCATGATTCCCATGGCGCTGGCCAGTGAGGTGACAGCTCCGCTAGGCCGAGCCGTGATCGGCGGGCTGCTCGCGGCGACGTTCGCCAATTTAACGGTGCTCCCCTTTGTCTTTTCTATCGTTCAGCAGCGCGCTGCGACAGAATCCGCCTCGCTCGACCCGGACGACCCGGAAAGCCGATATGCGGAACGTTGATAACCGGTGAAGGGAACCGTTTTGCGCACCAAGGAGAGGTTATGAAATTCGCTAGCACCGCAACTCTGCTGGTTCTAGTAGCAGCTTGCCTAGGTTCTGTAGGGTGTCGCGAGGATATAAGCCGTACCGCATCCGCCGCACCTCCCAACGTGCCGCACTTGGAAGTGGTAACGGTAAAGTCTCAGAAGCTGAACACCACGGAGCGCTTGCCGGCGGAACTCATGCCCTACGAACGCGTCGATGTTTATGCCAAAGAGACAGGATTTGTGAAGTCAATCAAGGTCGACCGCGGCTCCAGGGTGAAGCAAGGTGAACCTGTTGCGGAACTGGAGGCGCCGGAATTAGTGGCCCAGCGAGCACAGGCAAATGCCGCTTCCGAGAGCGTTGAATCTCAACTCGCAGCCGGCCAGGCCAAACTTGCGGCGGACCAAGCCACCTATCAGCATATGAGCGCAGCAGCCAAGGTGCCCGGGGTGGTGGCTGCGAACGACCTGGATATCGCGCAAAAGACGGTCCAGTCGGACGAGGCCAACGTTGCCGCACTTCAAAAAACCGCACAGGCAGGCCAGGAAAACCTTCGAGCGGTGACGCAACTTGAATCGTATCTGAGCATCACCGCTCCTTTTGATGGCCAAGTCACGACCCGATATGTACATCCCGGCGCCCTGGTCGGTCCGGCCGGGGGTCCAGGCGCGATGACGCCCATCGTACAGATTCAGACGCTCACCCGGCACCGTTTGGTGGTTCCAGTCCCGGAGTACGATGTGGCCGGCATCCCGGAAGGCACGGAGGTGAGTTTCACTATACCCTCCTACCCGGGAAGAACCTTCCAGGCACCGATTGCCAGGATCTCACGCTCTGTCGACCCGAAGACCCGCACCATGCCGGTGGAATTGGACGTTCGAGATCCTCAGTCTCAACTCGATCCAGGCACTTTTTGCGAAGTGTCCTGGCCGGTACGCCGATCTTATCCGACGCTGTTTGTTCCCTTTACTGCCGTGGGAAACGATCTAGAGCGGACATTCGTTATTCGCGTTGTCAACAACAAGACCGAATGGCTGGATGTGAAACCCGGGTCCCGATCCGGCAACCTTATTGAAGTCTTCGGCGATTTGAAAGAGGGTGACCAGGTGGCAGTGCGGGGCACAGACCAGCTGCGACCTGGAACGGAAGTAAGCCCCCAGGCGCCCTCCGTCAAATAAGAGCGGGGACTGAATGAAATGAACTCGACTATTCAGTCCTTCTTTACACCAGCGCGAGGTCCGGCAAGCATTGTGTTGATCCGACTTGCCGCGGGGCCGATCCTTCTGACCCAGGGCATTCTGAAATTCACCGATCCCCATATGGGTGTGGCTCGTTTTGCGAGGATTGGATTCCCACATCCCTATTTCACTACCCATTTTGTGGGAACGTTCGAGATTGTGTGCGGGTTTCTCGTACTGCTCGGGCTTTGGACAAGGGTCGCAGCCGTTCCTCTCTTGATTGTGATTTCAACTGCGATCGCGACGACCAAAATTCCGGAACTGTTTCGCGCGAACCAAGGATTCTGGTACATGGTGAGCGATGCTCGTACCGATTTTGCCATGTTCTGCTCGCTCATCTTCCTAATCCTCGTGGGCGGGGGAGCGTGGTCTGTGGACGCCCGACATAGCTGCCAGCAACGCTAAGGAGAATTCCATGGAGAGATGTGCGGAATCGAAGCGTGCTTCATCTGAACACCTGGAGGAGCGCCAGCAGACCCATTCGGCCATCGTCGTTTGTGCTTTCCGGAGTGGACTCAAATCAAGCTGAGCGCTAAAATCGAGTCTCGGGCAAAGTCGTCGACAGGGAAATCGCGCATAACCTACAACTGGTTTAGTGAAGAGTCGCGGCGTCCTCATCCGCGCGGAGGGAGATGACTTGATGATCCGGGTTAAAGTAAACGGAGTCGAGCGGTCATTTGATGGCGATCCCGAAATGCCGGTGCTCTGGTACTTGCGGGACTTTCTGGGTCTCACGGGAACGAAATTCGGTTGTGGTGTAGCGCTTTGCGGAGCCTGCACCGTCCACAGGAATGGAGAAGCGATCCGGTCGTGCGTGGTTCCTATGCGCGATATAGCGGGCGTTGAAGTCACAACCATTGAAGGTATCGCTGAAAAGGGACTCCATCCCGTCCAGAAAGCCTGGATGGAGTTCAATGTTCCGCAATGCGGCTACTGCCAGGCTGGGCAGATCATGCAGGCAATCGCGCTCTTAAAAAGCAAACCGCGGCCCACCGACCAGGATATCGATGGGCTCATGTCCGGTAACATCTGCCGGTGCGGCACCTATCAGCGCATTCGCGCTGCGATTAAAGCCGCCTCAGAGGAGGCACCGTGAGCTACATCCAGAATGTAAGCCGACGAGGTTTCCTCCAGGGCATGCTTTCCGGCGGCGCCTTGGTGCTTGGCGCTCACCTTTCCCCGCGCGTCGCGCTGGCAGTCCCAGTGGTCGATACGCCCGCGGATCGCGCTGCCTTCCATCCAAACGTATTCCTGGGAATCGAGACCGATGGGACCGTTTATATCATGGCACACCGTTCCGAGATGGGGAATGGGAGCCAGACGGCTCTGCCACGTGTCGTGGCGGACGAACTGGACGCGGACTGGAATCGCGTGAGGGTCGTGCAGGCAGTTGGCGACTCTCGATATGGTTCCCAGGACACCGACGCGTCGGCCTCCATTCGGGAGTTCTTTGACCTCATGCGCGAGGCAGGAGCAACAGCACGGCTCATGCTGTTCCGCGCCGCTGCCGCCCAATGGTCTATTCCTGTATCCGAGTGCGAATCCGGGCTGCAGGTGGTGCGGCACGCCCCAACCGGCCGCCAATCCACCTATGGGGAGCTTGCGCCTGCCGCCTCCCGATTGCCTGTCCCGAGGAAAGAAGACTTGCAGTTCAAGCCTCGAAACGCGTGGCGTTATATTGGCAAGGACGCAAGCCTCTATCACCTCAAGGACATATGTATCGGCAAAGCACAATACGGGAACGATGTACACCTGGAAGGAATGCTCTACGCATCCATTGAACGCCCGCCGGTGCTCGGAGGCAAAGTCAAATCCTATCAAGATCAAGAAGCTCTGCGCGTGCCGGGTGTGCGACAAACAGCATTGATTGAACCCTTCAAACCTCCGCATGCCCTCCAGCCTCTGGGCGGCGTGGCGTTGATTGCCGATAACACTTGGGCAGCTTTTCAAGGCCGCAAGAAGATAAAAGTCGTCTGGGAGAACGGTCCGAATATGTCGTATAACTCGGATCAGTTCAAGAAGGAGCTCCAGCAGGCGGCGCGCCAGCCGGGCTTGGTGGTGCGCAATGAAGGCGACGTAGATGCCGAGTTCGCCAAGGGCGGAGCGATGTTTGAGGCCGAGTACTACGTTCCCCACCTTGCTCACGCCACCATGGAACCGCCCGTCGCGGTGGCAGACGTCAGGGATGCCAAAGTAGAAGTGTGGGTCCCGACCCAAAATCCACAAGGCGTCCAGGAAACGGTCGCCAAAGCAGTGGGCGTGCCCAAGGAGAATGTGACGTGCCACGTCACTTTGTTGGGTGACGGATTCGGACGAAAGTCGTTCGGCGACTTTGCCGTCGAGGCCGCCGTCCTGTCAAAGAAGCTGGGCCGGCCGGTGAAGGTGGTATGGAGCCGAGAGGACGACATCAAGTTTGACTATTATCTTCCTGTCGCAGCCGTTTATCTAAAGGCGGCGCTGGACTCGAAGGGCAAGCCGACCGCCTGGCTGCAACGTTCCGCTTTTCCTCCTATCAATTCCACTTTCAACACCACGGCGCGCCATGGCGAATGGGAACTCAAAGGCAATTGGATTGAGGCTCCCTACGACGTCCCCAACCTGCGAATCGAGAATGGGGCTGCCCAAGCGCACGTTCGTCTCGGTTGGCTGCGGTCAGTAGCGAGCAACTACCATACGTTCGCCGTCCAGTCATTCGTCGCTGAATTGGCGGACCACGCTGGCCGCGATCCTCTGGAGTACCTCCTGGACATCTGGGGCCCTCCCCGCATTCTTAACCTCAACATATCGCACTTCCCCCCCGAGCCAGGATTTCCTCTCGACATTGGCCGCCTGCGAAGGGTGACCGAAATAGCAGCCGAGAAGGCGGGATGGGGCAGGCATAAACTCGGCAAAGGGCATGGCCTGGGGATTGCCGCGCAGCGCTATTCCTTCACGTACGTTGCATCCGTGGTGGAAGTGGAAGTAATGAGTAAGGGCGAAATCCACATTCCTCGGATTGATACCGCCGTGGACTCCGGCACTGCGATCAATCCCGGCTACGTCAAGGCGCAGTTCGAGGGTGCGGCCGTGTTCGGTACCAGTGTCGCCCGGAGCGGCGAGATTACTGCCACCAATGGGGCGATTGATCAATCAAACTTCTACGATTATCCTGTCGCTCGCATCAACGAAGCGCCCTACCAGACAAACGTCTACGTGGTCGATAGCGAAGCTCCTCCGTCAGGTGTGGGAGAACCAGGTGTGTCGGTCATTCCGCCAGCGCTCTGCAACGCCATCTTTGCCGCCACCGGGAAAAGGATCCGAGAGCTACCGCTTTCGAAACACCGCCTCATGTGAAGTAATCTAGACACAGGCAGCCTGCAGTTTTTGGGAACATACTGGGAGCCGCTTCTCAAGTGCATCAAGCGTCGCTGGCCCACTGAAAGTTATGCACATCGATGTCAGAAGTGTGTCAAGGCAGCAGAGTGGAAGCAATGACTGGTAACTTCCGTTGGCGAGGTTGCTCAGTTACACTGGGGCGTGACATGGACGTGGGAATGCTTCCCGAATGAAAGGCAGCGACAGATGAAACTCCACAAGTTGCTAATGCTAGTTTTCCTCCCCTCAACTGTAGCATTGTGCCAAGGGGTCAATTGCGACCTCCAGGAATACCACGCACAGGATGGTTTGAAAGCCGAGGTGGTCGCCGGCGAATTGCAGGTCAACTGGGAGGGCGAGCGCGGCCAGCAGTTGCGAGCCGTCTTTGCCGTGAAAGATCGGCAGCCTCTGGTGCGCGAACTTGCCATTCTCAGGGGAACGGGCGACTGGAAGGTACTGGCGCGCAATCTGTCGCCTGAATTCGATGTGGTCAGCGGCCGGCGGCGAGTATCCGAGCAACAACTGGACCCTCTGCGCGCATTGGGTGTTGCAATTACTCCTGAGCTCATTGAGAAGGAGAAGTGGAATGCCTTTTGGGACGCGCCCCTGGACATTCCGGGAACTCCGGGGACGAACGAGGACTTGCCGCGCCATCCTGAGGAGATCCGCCGGGCAACGGCCCATTACGATGTGGACGCCTGCCGCGTTAAGACCAACGGCGCACGCCTGGAAATCACCTATCCCGGACTTTCCATGGGTATCTTTTCCGGCGAACTGCGTTTTACCGTTTATCGGGGATCGAATCTGTTGCGCCAGGAGGCCATCGCCAAGACCGACGAGCCTTTCGTCGCGTACAAGTACAACGCCGGGCTAAGAGGATTTTCCATCCGGAACCAACCCCGGGTAGTGTGGCAAGACGTGGCCCGCAGTTGGCAGCAATACGAGTTCGGGGGAGCAGTCAACAACGACCCGGTGGCCCTGCGCGCCCGTAACCGGTTGGTGATTGTGGAAACTACTGGCGGCTCCCTCGCCGTCTTTCCGCCACCCCACAAATTCTTTTTCGCCCGCGAAATGGAGTTGAATCTTGGCTATGTTTGGTATCGCAAGGATGACGACCAAACTTTTTCCGTCGGAGTGCGGCAGGCCGAGCATGAAGAAGGATTTCGTCCGATCGGGGTCTCCGACGCTCTGTGGCAAAGCCAGGTATCCGAGGCGCGCCACGACGCCGGAAACTTCGCTCTCTATAACGCCCCGCCCGGGACTTGGCAGCGAATGGCCGTCTATTACTACTTGAGCGCCGATAACAGCAGCACGACCCAGCGGCAGGTTCTGGCTTTTACCCACAACGATACCTTTAAGCCCCTGCCAGGCTACCAGGTGGCGGTGAGCCACTTTCACACCCGCTTTGTATCCATGTTGGCCGACGCTAAAACCCTCGACCTGCAAGTGGGGTTTATTCCGGTGTTTCGAGGGCTAGGTATTAACATTGCTATGCTGTCCGAATTCCACGGCGACGGCCACGGCCAAGATCCCGGGCCCATCCGGTTTTCGGAGCAGAAGATGTACTTCGACGGTTGCCGCCGCTTTTCAGACCGGACTTTTCTAATCATGCCCGGGGAGGAGTCTGCCGGCAGTTTCGGCGGGCACTATACTTTCATCTTTCCCAGACCCGTCTATTGGAGCCGTGTGCGCAAACCCGAACAACCATTTACAGAAATCGATCCAAAATACGGGAAGGTATACCACACCGGTTCGGAGAAGGACGAACTACAATTGCTCGAGGACGAACAGGGATTGGTGTGGCAGACGCATCCTCGTACGAAAGGCTCGACGGGCTACCCCGATGCCGTGCGGGATTCGGAGCACTTCAAAAGCGACCGCTTTTTGGGGGCATCCTACCAGTCGCTTCCCGTTGATCAATCCGAGCAGCGGATTTGCGAAAAGCGCTGCTTGGGGGTATTGGACGACATGAACAATTGGGCCGGCCCGAAATATATGATCGCCGAAGGCGACACCTATGCGAAAAACCCTGAGGATGAGACCTACCCGCACTTAATCGTGAACTACATCAAGCTCGCTCATCTACCGGCATTCGACGAGGATTGGAGCTCGATTCTCCACGCCATGCGAGCGGGTGAGTTCTTTGTGAGCACTGGAGAGGTTCTCTTCCGGAATTACGCAATCGAGGGCTCAGGGGAAAGGAGGACCTTTGCCGCCGATGTGGAATGGACCTTTCCGCTGGAGTTTGTGGAATTGGTCTGGGGGAACGGCTCAACTGTGGACAGGAAGATTATCTCCGCCACTGCTCTTGATCCCTTTGGGACCCATCGCTTTACGATCCCTTTTGAATCCACCGGAAAGAAGTGGGTACGATTTGCGGCGTGGGATTCCTCCGGCAATGGGGCGTTAACCCAGCCGGTCCACATCAACTCGCATCCTGACTAAGGTGAGATCAGGACTCAGCTTCGCCGTATCGTCGCGGGAAGCGGCTATGCTTCCCAAGCAGGTGGGCATCAGGGCCTTGTGGGGTGTATCATAACCGCCGAAGAATAAGCAATTTACAGAAACAATGCAAGAAGGCATGTTTTTTTGGCGTAGCGAAGAGCATCTAATTGGTGAATAGCAAAACATCCCTTTTCACTTCCCAGTTAACAGGTTGCGAAACTCTGGCGCCGAGGCAATGGCCAGCGACGTTAAAGTCGCGACCCATGCACGACCTGGACGCACCGATCTTCTCCGTGAATTTTCTCACGAAAATCTCGGCTACTTTCTCGGACTGGATCCGGCCTTCGTGGGCTTCCGAAGACACGGCGCCAAAATGTTTGCTCCGACAGGCCGAGACGACTGCCGTTGGGAATGTGTTCTTGGAGCGAACGCACCAATCTCGCGTTTGGGCGAAGGACAAGCAACATTGGGCACGCCGTCGTATAATTCGATTGTCGGGAACGAGAACACGTCCGACGAAGGAGTGGTCCGGTGACTGATCGGCTTGAGGGATGCACGATTGGCGTCTCTCTGGCGATGGCGCTTCTGCTTGTATTGAATCGCGCTGCTATTGCAGTTCCGTCGCCATCATCTCAGTCGCCAGTCCTTCAGGAACTGAAGCAGCAGGCCCAGGAGTCGCCAACTGACCCGATGGCACATTTTCACTTGGGTGTAGCCCTATACCATTCAGGAGAACTTGATACGGCTGCAACAGAGTTCAAGGCCGCCCTCAGGTTGAATCCGAATCTCGCCGAAGCTCACAACGACCTTGGCACGATTCTGCGCGATAGCGGAAAGTTGCAAGATGCCATTGGGGAGTTTCGCCTGGCACTAAAGGCGAGACCGCAGTTCCTTGGCGCTCAATACAACTTGGCACTTGCCCTCATCGCCGACAACCAGAGCGCAAGCGCCGAGAGAGAGGCAGAGCAGGCTATTACCAGGAATCCCGGCTGGGCGCCCGGCTACTATGCATTAGGACTGGCGCTCGAAAAACTGGGGAGCGTCGATGCTGCCGACCGCGCATTCTGGCAGGCCTTAACTCTGAATTCGCGCATGTCACTGGCCTGGTACCATCTTGGCCTGCTCGCCGGGCGGAGGGGTAAGACGCTCGCAGCAATCCAGGATTTCCAGAACGCTCTGGCCATCGATCCTCAGTTGGGCGATACGTATTACGCGCTTGGGACGCAACTGTTGCTGACGGCTGACGTAATGGGTGCCCGCAGTGCCTTTGAACATGCCTTGGCCTTGCGACCTCACGACGCCGATGCCCAATACCAACTGGGAGTCCTGTGGGAAAAACAGGCTGACCCGGAACGGGCCGCTTCAGAATACCGGCGCGCACTCGCGATTGACCCCAAGGACGCCTCAGCCCGGGTGGCACTGGCGCGCGTAGAGGGTCGGGAAGGCAGAATTGATGAAGCGTTCCAGGAACTTCATCAAGCCCTCAAGTCGGATCCTGGAAGCGCAACAGCTCATGAGGCGAATGGCGAATTACTTCGACGCAAAGGAAACATTCAGCAGGCCGTTAAAGAACTGCAATGGGCCAACCGCGTGAATCCCGGCATGCCGAGCGCTCACTACGAGCTCGGGCTTGCCTTGGAGCAGGAAGGCGATTTGGCGCAAGCCGCCAAAGAGTTCCGCAGGGCAATTGCGCTAGATCCGAAGGACAAACGGGCCCACCTGTCGCTCGCCTCCTTGCTGCGACGCCAGGGCAGCATGCAAAGTGCCCAGGCTGAATCATCGCTCGCGGAGAAACTCAACCAGGAGGAAATCAACCGCGATTTGGCACGGGGGGCCAATCGCATAGGTGTAGAATTTGCCGGAAAAATGCAATGGGGTGCCGCGATTGAGCAATTTCAAAAAGCCCTGCACCTCGAACCGGACCTCAGCGAAGCACAGTTCAACCTTGCAGGCGCCCTGCTCGAACAAGGGAAGCTTGCCGAAGCGTCTGCGCAGCTTCGTACTCTTGTCCAGCGATTCCCAGAATGGTCACAGGCGCACTTTCAGTTGGGAAGAGTTCTGGACCTCGAAGGCCACGCAATCCAGGCATGTGGGGAGTACAGGCAAGCATTGCGAGTGACTCCCAACTTCATCGAGGCCGAACAAGCTTATAAATCTGTTCAAGCCCGAATCAGATCGCCAAGTTGCAGCGACGAGCGGCAGCCTCCGCCGAATGAGACAGGTGAGAGATTCCCGTAAAATGGTCGTTACTCCAATTTAGGCGGCGGGGGCGTGCACGCGCTCGAGGGCCGCTGTGCGCAAATTGCGCAGATACTCGAGAGCCATGTGCGTCTGGTTGTGCACGTAGTCGATGCCCGCGGGCTGGCCGTTTTCCATGGCCGGGTGGCAGTATTCCCAATCGACGTACCCATCGTAGCCGGAGGCAACGAGTGCGTCGACATATGCCGGGTAGGCCACCTTGCGCCCCCAGAATCCCTTGTCGAAATACCCTCCCGCCACCAGTTCCACCACGCCATCCGGTTTGCGAGCGAATTCCCCATTGCAATGCGAATGGATTTGTAGCTGCCCGGATGCCTCGGCCATGGCGCGAGCGCCTTCGGGCGAGTCTGCTTCCGGCTCGATGTTGATATCCATGCAGCCCTTTAACACCGGCGAACCAACTTCTGCAATCAACGAGAGCACATCTCGGTAGGAATTGACGACGTCGGGACCGTGGTTTTGAAGCGCCAGAACCACCCCATGGTCGCCGGCAAATTTGCAGATTTCACGAAGCGACTCCACCACGAAGGGCCGCCGGTCGCCTTTCCAGAAGCCGTATTGGTTGTACCCGTAAGTGTCGTCATAAGTTCCCAAGCCATCGTAGAGAGTGATTCCGCGCCAAGCGGCGAAAATCTTTACGATGGGCGCGCCAACATCACGAGCCAGCTTTATGCACTCGCGCGTGTAGCAGATCATCGCCTCGCGTTGGATCGGCACGGGGCTGGACAGGTCGCAACTCGGCGAAATCGCGCACAGGGGGAGTTCTAACTCGCCGGCCAGGTCGCGCAGCCTTTTGCGATCATCGGCGGAGAGGTCCATGGGGGCGGCGTGGGGGCGCTCCGTATCCAGTTCGAGTCCTTCCCATCCCTGTTTCTTTGCCAGGCGCACAAGATCGAAGATGCCCGCCGCAGGGCCTTTATACCAAACTCCGCGGTAGGTAATGCTATAGAGTCCAATCTTCATGGTGAAATCCTCCGCTCCGTCGAAAATCACCGGTCCCTGTCATGCGCAAACGTGGGAATCAATGCCGGGGGAACTGACCACCCTCCTCGCGCGGATGACAAACGACGGTGACTTTCGTGTCGATCCGGTGGGCCGAAGGCCCACCAGGTGATCAGAATATTAACCGCAGTGCCAACTGCGCTTGACGTTCGGGAAAACCCGTCGGCGTCGAGGTCGACGTGCCAAAACCGGGGGCTCCCAGCACCTGCACAGGGAAACCAAACGAGTGGAAGTTAAACAAATTAAAAATCTCTGCCCGGAACTGAATTTTGGTTCGTTCGGTGACTTGAGTGTCTTTAATCAAAGAGAAGTCGACGTTCGACACCGGATCGGTGATGAACGTGTTTCTTCCCAGGTTCCCGGGGCGGGTCTGCAAGGTGGCGCCGTTTACCGTCGTCGTGGGCGTGGCGAAGTAGTTCGCCTGATTATTGACCACGTCGTTCGAGAAGTATTGTTCCTCCGGCGACCCGCTGCCGCGGCGGGCGGGGGTTTGGATTAAATCCGGCCGGGTCGCTTGATAACCTTCATAAGTATCAGTCCCGGTCGCCACGATACCGTAAGGCGAGTTAACGGTAAAGGGGAAGCCGGTCTGTTCGGTAACAATGGCGAGGCCTTGCCAACCCTCCGCCAGGCGCCTGGGCAGCGAATGCAATTTCGCCAAGGGCAATTCGTAGTTGATGTTCAGGACAAAGCGCTGTCGAACGTCGAATGCCGCATCCGATTTTTCACACCGCCAACAAAACGGATTCTGCTGCAGGTTGCCGCCATTCGGGATGATATTGGCGTTAAACAGCGTGGAGGCGTTATCGAGGGTCTTCGACCAGGCATACGTTGCCTGGAATTGATAGCCGCGGTGCGAGAGTTTCCGTAATTGTGCCTGCAACCCGTTGTAAGTCGAATGAGCGTGGTTGTCGAGCAGCATGAATTCACCCAGGCCCGGGTTGACGTCTGAGTACGGCGTGTACTGGCTCTCACCCCCGGTGTAGGCATTGGGGTATTCAGGAGCATAGAGGCCCACCGCGTTGTTAGCGACGTAGGCAGCCTGCAGCGTGAGGTCCTCGGCGAGCTGACGTTCCATGGTGATGTTGCCGGACATCGTGTAGCCATTCCTAAACGTCACCGAGGTAAGATTGCCCAGGATGGGCCCGAGCAGGTACTGCGCGGCCGCTGCCAGATTGATGGGGG